>Ga0163144_10003927_pt1 | contig 33757 bp, 34 predicted proteins | sample OliLak19BULKMAT1_FD_123175 | JGI IMG/M metagenome (GOLD analysis project Ga0163144, IMG submission 123175) | Freshwater microbial mat bacterial communities from Lake Vanda, McMurdo Dry Valleys, Antarctica - Oligotrophic Lake LV.19.BULKMAT1 | ecosystem: Environmental > Aquatic > Freshwater >... | reverse complement strand
GCCACTCTGCAAAAGAGCGACAAAAAAAGTGTAAAGTATTTTTCACTGCTATTCTACTCCCAATATGAAAAATTACCAAAACCCGATTTCTCGGGTTTTGGTTTCGTCTGACTGACGGTAAAGGAGTATTAGAGCTTTTCGAGTTCCTTCAGGTCTTTGTCGGGAAAATAGAGGATGGCGAGGCCGATAGCAATGCCACCGATAGCAGTATACAGCGGGTTTCCCTCAAAGAAAAAGTAGTCCGCCGCATCCATGATGTGCCAAATGCCGCGCCAAATTAAAACGAGTCCGATAACCACAGCGAGATTACGCGCAAAATACAGAATAATATTGCCTTTCTGAAACATAGAGACAGTGCTTAAAAAGTAACTCTGTTAGTATATCACGGCACTCTTGGAACGAAGAAAAAGTAGAAGAGAAGTACCAGTACCGATCCCAGCACTAAAAACTCAATCATGAGCTTGGGATTCGGTTTGAGATACTGCTCCTCAAGCCAGCGTGGGTTGCCATGCACTCTCGCCATATCTCGTTGCTCGTCTTTGGATCTGATATGACGTTTTGGGCTATACGAAGCCAAAGTAAAATAACCGTAGTAAAAAGGATGAAGCCACTGGATACCCCAACCACCATCGATAGTATCATGCATAAAATGAACCGTCGTTCCCAGAAACCAGACTACCCCATAGAGCGGATCGATAAGCGAAATGAGCAGCCCTCCCCCCAATCCGAAAATGAGGGGTCGATGTAAAAGATCACGATGTTCATGGGCATACTGATTCACCTTCCATTTATTCTTGATGAGCCAGACGAGAAAATCAATATCGGGAGCAAGTGTTGCGAAGACTCCGAAAAGCATGAGCATGAGGTACTGCTCACCGGCTGTCACCGAAACAATAAAACCAACCAATAATCCGAGCGCTACATCTATATACATACTCAAATATTTTTACATTGATCCAAGACCAAGCTTTTTGAGACGCGAGCGGATGGCTCCTGGTTTCCGTCCAAGCTTTTCGGCTATCTCCTTCATCTGTTTGCCACGCTCAAACATTTTCTTGAGTATAGCCGCCTCTTCGTCTGTCCAGGGCCGGTACGCCTGTGGATGCGCCTCTCGCAGCACCTCAAGCGATGAGGCTTCTTTTTTCTTGGGCTCCCCTTCTCGAGTCTTTGCTTTCGATAACTTCTTGGCATGCTTCATCTTTCCCCCCGAAAGAATGATAAAGTTTTTCTCAAGCTCTTGTACGCGTTCTTTGGGAAGTTTGGCATAAGCGAGCACTGCCTCTTCCGAAGCGCTCCGGAAACGTTCATCTTCCAGAAGAACCGTCGGGTGCACCTCGAAGGCACGTGCATTCACCCCGAGGAGATGTACCCCCGAAAGCGTACGTACCCGTGAAAGCGCCACATACCCTTGTCCAAATTCAAAGACTCGAGACAGGTCCATGACTGCCGCATCGAGACTCACCCCCTGACTCTTGTGGATGGTCATCGCCCACGCTAGACGAAGTGGGATCTGGGTAATCTTGGCAAAGACCTCGTCCCCTTCGGCGATCACCCACTCCATCGGTTCAGCCTCAATTTTCACGCCCTGCCTGGTTTTGACAATAGGATATTTCTTGTCGTCCGTAAACCCGACCACGGTACCAAGGGTACCATTCACAAAGCCGACCCCCTGATTGTTCTTGGTAAACATAACCGATGCGCCAATTTTGAGCTCGAGACGTTCCGGAGAGAGACAACCACGGATAAGGGCACTCGTCAGGACTTCAGGACCACGAAGCGCCATCGTATAGGCGTGCGTTTTTCCCGATAAGCGTTTGAGTTCATTGGCATTGAGGAGGTCCACGTTTTCGTTGTGAGCATAGAGCCTCGTCATATTGTCAGGGGCGTCCTTGTATTCGATGATCCGTTCGCGGACACTCTCAAAATGAGTCTCATCGAAAATATTTCTCCTGATGGCTGTCAAAATGTTGAGAAAGTTTTGGTCTTCCTGGCGATGCTGTTCACTTAAGTAGCAGACCGTCGGACGAAGCACGTCCCAAATCTCTGATTCAAAAGCAAAGGTAGAAGCGGACTGACTTTTTTTGGAAACGGGTGGCAACTGAAAAAAGTCACCGACCAATACCACCTGGAGTCCCCCAAATGGTAGCCGTACTTTGCGCACTTTTCGACACACCTGCTCCACCAGCGAAAGCACGTGACCGTCGAGCATCGAGACTTCATCGATGATAAGGACCTTGGCTTTTTTGATACGCTTTGCCACGTAGCGGTTGTCGGCTATATGGGAGAGCGCTTCGTCGTCGAGCTCGGACTGAACCCCGATCCCGCTCCATGAATGAAGAGTCATGCCATGGATATGAGTGGCGGCAATCCCGGTCGACGCGGTCACAGCAAATTCTATCTCGTGTTTCCGAAGATAGTCAGTGTACTGATTGATCGTGTAGGTCTTCCCCGAACCAGCCTCCCCCGTCAAAAACACGTGGGCACCAGTCCGCAGGATCGCTAGAGCTTCACTTTGAGTCATATTCCCTATCTTACCATTTCTCTCACCTAGGTATCAAAAAGTGCTCAAATAGTGGACAAAAAAAGAGAGGATAGTATACTATTTTTAGTTATTTCAACCGCCGGAGGCTCCAATGACGTCATCTCCAATCCCTGGGATAGTTGCTATCGGAGAGATTGCTGAGGCCATGAACCTCGTTCCCGAAGAACATCGAGGCCTTGCTTTTGAAAGAACCTTGAGCACATTTTCTCCAAACGAAGTGAGTAGGAGATTCGAGCTCGCCCTTGCAGTCGAATGGGCGCGCCAAAATGATGCTCAGCGTGGCAAGGAGCTCCTTGTAAGTATCCTCTGTCGTCAAAGCGACTCATCAAAGAAGTATCCGCATGGCTTCAAGAAAGTCGATCAGCGAGATAAAGTCGTGGCAGCAAGCGTTATTCAGTGGCTTGGAACAGCGCTTGGTGAATGCTTTCTCCGTGACGCTTTTCGAGAAGCTGGAGGGAGTTGCGTAATCAGCCATCCGTCAAAGGAATAGACTTGTCGGTGACAGTATACTGTCACCGACTCTTTTTTATATACTTTCTCTTGTCAAGAAAAAGAGTGCTCCTGCTATTATCTACTTCTGCTTGGCGCCAGAGAAGACGAAACTGGCGCCAATTTTCCAACGACCACGTTCGCGAAAGGCGGGAATGGTTTGCTTACGGGCAGCGTTAATGACACCACTCAACACAAGATGATGCTTTTTCGCATAAAAAGAAAGCGTCACGATTTCTTCACCTCGGAGGTAGGCGATACGTTTGTGGAGAGATTCCATGAGCGCAAAAGCGACGATTTTTTCCATGCGCTGAGTCTGTTTGGTCGCATCATACTCACGAAAAGCCTGATAGTAGATGGATTTTTCTTTATCACGAATGATAACAATAGGAAAGCCGACACGAAAGAGCTGGTAATTCAAAAGCGCTCGACCAATACGACCATTGCCGTCGCAGAATGGATGAATACGTTCGAACTCAAGATGAAAACGGGCAATCATATCGGTGCTATAGCTCTCGTGATCCTCTGCGTAATGTTCGAGGGCTTTGGTCATAAGGGAAGTGATATGCGCTGGCGCCGGAGCAATATGAAGACCCACACGCACGAACTCGCCATCTTCCCGAAAACGACCCGCAATCTTGTCATCGATGTTACTAATGAGCATCTTGTGAAGGAGAAGCATAAACGGAAGCGACAGTTCGGTCGTCCGTGCTTTTTCTTTGATATACTCCATCACTCGTGCCAGATTCTTGGCTTCGAAGACTTCCCGCAATTCTACATTTCGAGAAACTTCCATTTCAAAAAGAATTTTCTCTGTTTCTTTGAGAGTGAGCGTCGAGTTTTCAATGGCGTTTGAGTTGTAGACACTCTCAGGAATTTCTACCTCATCAATCATATTCAAAAGCGCTTCTTTGCCTCGTTTCAAAGCATCAAACTCTCGCTTGAGAGTATTGAGACGTTTTCGGAAAGCATTGTTGAGAGCCATAGAAAACAGTTAATTTATAATATAAGTATATCAAATTAACCTTATTTTGTCAATATTTGGTTAATTTGGAAAATATAAACTCATAATTAACCATTTCCTAAGAAAAAAGCGAGGGTATATAAAAAGTACAGTATTTTTCACGAATTTCCTTATTTTTTCGTGAAAATCTTACTCTGGGCTCTGACAACTTTTGCGCGAGAAGTACCAAAGAATATTGGCAAGAGCCAGCAGGATGGCGACAAAGCCTCCGAAAGGAAAAGTGATGAGTCCCAGCCAGACCATGGCAAAGAGTACCGATATAATACTCGCACCTGGACAGGACGGAGGAGGGTCAGTTATGTCGTTACAACCAAGACCCTGACTGATAGCTGAACCAGCCATGACAAAAAGCAGTGGAGAAAAAGCAAAGATGGCAACAAGGGTGTACGTGATCACCCAGTGCCTCCAAGTATAGGTATGAAGGAGACGAAAATATTTCATCGCCTGTATTCAAAAGTTCTTCTCTACTCTAGCAGATCTACTCTAAAAACAAGAGCGGGTTCGGAACACATGTGCTCCGAACCCGGCCCAACAACCATGTCAATCACCATCAAGAAATCTCCCGGTAGTGGTCAGAGTACCCTGGACGCCACCCGTGACGGTCAGGTCGCTCCGCTCAAAGAGAAGTGTCTGCACCCAAACATCTGACTCTCCGGCTACTTGGTATATAACCAAGACCGTATAGGTGCCCCGTTCTTCTCCTGGTTTACGCCTCAAAGAAAATCCGCGGATCGCGACGCTCTGGTACAGAGCCTTTACTTCTCGGAGGCGAAGCGCGAGCGCACCGTGGTAGCGGTCAAGTAAAAGACGGATAATCCGCTCTCGCAGGGCGCGCCTATAGAGAGCCTCGGAGAACGTTCGCGTTCTGATCCGTGCCACTTGCGTAGCGCGGGAACGCGGGCTCCTTGCTACGAAAAATGACTCGACCTCCTCGGCGTTAAACGCAATTCGGACACCAACGATACCTGGTGGGGAAGTTTCGATAGACATGACAAACTCCTTTCGTAAGTGAGTTGTTGAGGAACCATCTTCAGTGTGAACTCTTCTCGAGACGGTGTCAACTCGCGAGGCTCACGAGGGACCTTTAGCGGATATCTTTATATTCTTTGGAATAAGGCCGGCCAAGGAGCGTCGTCCAAATGAAATTCGTAAAATATTTGTAGGCCATAGTAATAAGGCCTTCGCCTTGCAAGCGACGCCCAGAGGTCGGCATAGTAAGAAGCGGAGTAAATTTTATGCTGCCGACTTTATTGATTCTTCGAGCAGTGGCAGAATCTTCTCCGTAAAAATCAAAATTGAAATCATACCCTCCTACCGCTTCAAGGGCAGTCCTCCGCACAACTGAATTACCACCCTGAAACATCGTCCCGCTCTTTCCAGTCACGAGCGAACACAACGCATTCACACAGACGCCTATCTTGTACGACACGCGCACCCAAAAATTATCCCACAAAGAAAGATCATAGTACATGCAGGGTCCAGTCAATCCGACTAGGTTTGGATCTGCTTCAAACTCAGTGAGTACTCTCTCGACCCAGCGAGCGGGCATCCTGGTATCAGCATCAACATTACCGATGAGCTCTCCGGTTGACGCCTCAAAACCAGTCTGGCGAGCTCGGACGAGGCCCTTACGTGGTTCATCGATCACCCGCACCGAAGGAAAGCTTCGCGCCTTGGCACCCGTACCATCGGTACTGGCGTTATTAACTACGATAATTTCGAGATCGCACTCTGTCCGAGTTTGTTCGGTAAGTATCGCCTGAAGACAGTCTTCGATATATGCCTCTTCATTGTGAGCAGGGATAACGATAGAAAGTTTCGGTTTTTGTTGCATACGGCTCTTACTTTTTTAAGACTCGTTTCAAGTAGTGTCCAGTATGAGAGCCCGAAGCGTGCGCGATCTCTTCGGGAGTGCCTGTCGCCACAATCTTGCCACCACCAATCCCGCCTTCTGGGCCGATGTCAATTACAAAGTCAGCAGATTTGATAAGATCCATATTGTGCTCGATGACCATGACGGTGTTCCCCTTTACAACCAGATGTTCAAGTATTTCAATCAACTTCTTGACATCCTCGTAATGGAGCCCGATCGTCGGCTCGTCAAGAAGGTAAATAGTCCGTTCGACGTGCTGACGGTAAAGCTCACTCGAAATCTTGACTCGCTGAGCCTCACCTCCCGAGAGTGTCGTCGCTGATTGGCCAAGCTTGAGATACCCTAAACCTACTTCATTCAAAGTCTTGAGTCGATCAGCAATCGCTGGAATGTCCGCAAAGAAAGAAAAGGCTTCTTCGATAGTCATCTCGAGCACCTGGTGAATGCTTTTGTGCTTGTATCTTACTTCGAGCGTCTCTTTGGTAAAACGTTTGCCATCACAGACGTCACACTGCACATAGACCGTTGGCAAAAAGTGCATCTCGACCGCAATAAAGCCGTTCCCTTCGCAGGTCTCACATCGTCCTCCCGGCCGGTTGAAGGAAAAGCGTCCAGCCTTCCAGCCGCGTACCCGAGCCTCTTCGGAAGAAGCAAAAAGGTCGCGGATATGACTGAAAGCACCCGTGTAGGTCGCTGGGTTCGAACGTGGCGTGCGACCAATAGGACTTTGATCAATGAGTACGACCCGTGACAAATATTCAGTACCCGAGAGCGAAGTACAGTTGAACACTTCGTTTGATTTATAGCGTCGATCAAATCTGGCCTGGAGATTCTTGTGGAGAATTTCGTAGAGAAATGTGGACTTGCCAGAACCGGAAACACCAGTCACGACATTGAGTCTCCCGAGGGGGATATCCACATTCATATTCTTGATGTTGAAAAGCTGCCCTCCCCTGATCTTGATCATGCCCTTTTCCTTACTTCGTCTGATTTTGGGAATCTGGATACTTTCTTCGCCACGGAGATACGCAAGCGTCAGTGATTTGGAAGGATTTTTGGAAGCCGAGAGCAGTGTGTCTAGGAAGCCCGATACGACGACCTCGCCACCATGCACGCCTGCGCGCGGACCGATATCGACGATGTAGTCAGAGGCAAAGATAGTGTCTTCGTCATGCTCAACGATAATGATAGTATTCCCAAGCTCCTGCAGGGCCTTGAGCGTCTCAATCAGGCGATCGTTGTCCCGCTGGTGCAGTCCAATCGTCGGTTCATCTAAGACATAGAGCGCTCCCACGAGCTTACTCCCGAGCTGGCTTGCGAGTCGGATACGCTGGGCCTCACCGCCAGAAAGTGTGTTAGCACGTCGGTCGAGTGTGAGGTAGTTGAGTCCGACATTCAAAAGAAACTGCAGTCGCCCACCAACTTCACGCAGTACCACCGAAGCAATCTGGCGTTCACGCGGTGAGAGCTTGAGACCATCGAAGAATTCTTTGGCTTCTTCGGTCATCATCTTGGTCACTTCGACAATATTTTTTTTGCCAATAAGAATATGGAGTGCTTCTTCACGTAGTCTCGACCCATGACAGACGTCGCAAGGATCATCGCCATAAAAGTGTTTTGTGCCGAGGCCATTACAGGCTTCACAGGCACCATAAGGAGAATTGAAAGAAAAGAGTCTCGGCTCTACCTCAGGATACGAAAAACCATCGTACGGGCATGAGAACTTGGCAGACAGGACCAACTTTTCTTTGCCAATATGCACCTCGACTAAACCATCACTTTCTTCGAGTGCTCGCTGCACCGCCTCCGAGAGACGCTCTGTTGAAGTCTCTGGAAATTTTTCAAATTCAATAAGCGGCAACTCGTCAACAATGAGCTCGATATCGTGCTTCTTGTTTTTCGAAAGGATAACCTGCTCGCGCAGGCTCTTCCTGACACCATCGAGAAAAATTTCAGAGAATCCTTTGTTTAAAGCGTTGTAGAGGAGCTGATAATACTCTCCTTTGCGACCACGAACCACCGGCGCAGTGATAATGAGTACGTCTTTTTTCTTCTTCGGAGAGACTGAGGCTTCTTTGACCTTATCAGAGACAACCAAAAGCATCTCTTCGGTAGAAAGCTTCCGAATCTCACGATTACAGGTGAGGCAGTGAGGCTGACCGAGACGCGCGTAGAGAACCCGGAGGTAGTCGTAGATTTCGGTCACGGTAGCGACGGTAGAACGCGGATTGCGACTCGCCGACTTCTGGTCGATTGAGATAGCGGGCGACAGACCAACAATCTCATCAACGTCTGGTTTTTGCATGGTATTCAAAAACTGCCTGGCGTAAGCCGAAAGACTCTCGACATAGCGACGCTGTCCTTCGGCAAAGATAGTATCAAAAGCAAGTGACGACTTACCAGAGCCAGAGAGCCCCGTAAAGACAATCATGGCATTTCTCGGCATGGCGACCGTGATATTTTTCAGGTTGTGAGTCCGAGCACCCTTGACGATGATAGCGCTCTTGGGATCAAGACGAGGATCTTTGACAGACATAGAGTAGTATTAGAAATATTCGAGGAGCGTTCGATAGTCTTCTTCTCGTTCGAGGTGAACGACGAGTTCGACCGTTCCCACTGGGAGTCTTTCGCTAAACGCCTGGAAGTTAGAGAGCCAGTCGAGACTCACGAGGTAGTCAGACGTTTCGAGCCTTGTATCAGCCATGAGGTGCTGCGTACGCGCCCAGAGCAGTGCGAGCACTTTGCCGATGAGACTAAAATTTTCCGAATGGAGCATGCCATTCCGACTAAAACGCACGTATTCCGTGCGATACTCCGTAGCGAGAGCCAAAAATACTTTCGCAAAAGAGGGGAAAAAATGGAGATGCTCGTGCGAATTGAGCCCATCTGGCAAGCGACCGAAAAGTACTTCGAATCGTTTTACTTGGTCGCGCCACTCTTTTTCCACCTTGCTGGCGCCGAGTAGACCCGCACTGTAACGCATAAAGAAATTAATACCCCGAACAAGAGCGCTCTCTCTCACCTTGTCACCACTTTTGAGGAGTCCAATAAGTTCGAGATGAAGATCAATCTTCACTCCCGACGCGAGAAGCGCCTGAGCCTGATCATAAGAGACGTAGTGGATGAGCACCGCAACCCGGTCAACCTTTCTCTCGTGTACCAAGCGCAAAATTGGCTCTGCCGTTTGGCGGATACCATAATCATCGGCAGTGACGATAAAACGCTCGCGAGTATTCGTGGTCATCGCATCAACAAACTATGCTTTATCCCAAAAGAATCAATAAACCCAGCAACAGTAAGGAACGCTCTATCATAACAGAGAATTGCTCTCTCGGCAAGGAGAGAGTGCTACTTAATCACGCGTCCGTTTGTGATAACTACACCCTCACGTTTCAGGAGAAGCACTTTTTGGCGAACTCCTCTATTGTATTGCCCGAGCGCACCGTCAGAACATATCACCCGATGGCAGGGACGAGCGATATCAAAGTTCTTTTTCATGACTGACCCAACTGCCCTGGCCGCCCCAGGAAATCCAGCTTTTTTGGCAACCGCTGTATATGACAGCACCTGACCTCTCGGAATGGCAGAGACCACCTTCCAGACCCGTTGCTCAAAAAAACTTTCCTGGGTTTTTGAATGCATACACTTAGGACCTTTTGAGTTCAGGTCTTTTATTGCTCCGTTCCAAATACTTCTTTAAGAGCGGTCTTAGCTCCTTCTAGAGTAACCTTGAAATCATTCATCGCCTTCTTCACCGAAGTACGCCTTGTTTCAGCGAGCGCCTTCACCTGTACTCCTATATTATCATTGGCAGTGCGATCATCCTTGAGCGAAGCACGAGCACTTTCGAGGGATTTTTTGAAATCAGACCGCACCGTCTCGGGATCAGTACCACTTTCACAGGCACTTTTCGCTTGAGAAAGAGCATCGTCTACGGCTTTTTCAAACTTTGCGACCGCTTCTGTCATATTCTCTTTGCGATCCCCGATAACACCATCGACAGCGGTGCGAAACGTACTGATAGCATTATCAACTGCCGACTGGCGAGTCGCCACTGCTTTTTCTACCGCTTCCTTAAAGGCTGCAACGGCTGCTTTCTCTTCATCGGTATTAGCTCTTTCTTCGAGGTCCTGGTACTTTTCATTACGACTTTCGTCACCTTCTCCGCGCTTATCTTCGAGGAGACTGTCGCGGTTATCACGCTTTTCATCGACTTTAGCGAGACGCTCACTGATACGTCCGTCGAACTTCCCTTTTCGTTCGAGCATATTCTTTCTAATGTCTTCAGCACGACTGGTGAAGCGACTGCAAAAGGCCTCCTGGCGCTTTTCCATTTTTTCAGCTTTCTTTTCCTCCATCATCGTTTGACGGAGCGCACGTTTTTCTTCTTTATTCTCCTTGACCACTTCTCCTCTCACGCTCATCGGCGCAAGGAGTACTGCGAGCACAAATAGAGCAATCAGTTTTTTAGAGATTGTTTTCATCATAAGATGTTTCAAAATTATTAACCGATTCACCGTCAGCGTTCACCTCTGACAGCGCATCACCCTCTTCGTCATCAAAGGCCGAGGCATCGAGCTCTGTCGTTGATTCAATGCCAAGTATGACACTCTCTATACTTTGCTCTTTTCCCTGTTCTCCCTTGGCATGGTTATTGCCCATGTTTCCACTCTCTTTCATCTGAGACTCTGAAGCGCCTCCATTTGTTCTCCCCTCTCTCTCGCCGATATTACGAGCGACGATAATAAAGGAACCGACAGCAATGGCGATACCAAGGGCCGCGACAAAAAAATGTTTCTGCATCATAGTATTTTGGTTAGGAAGAATGACTTCTTCTTTGACTAGTATAGCTCTTTTTTGAGACAGAAACAATGCTCGATTTTGTCTCAAAACATCTGCGAGCGAACAGGTTTTTTTCGTTTTTTGTTACCGAGAGACTCTTCGAGTACTACCATCTCGTCTCGTAGGATTGCGGCTGTCTCAAAGTCGAGAAGTTTTACTGCTTCCTGCATCTCTTTTGCCTTGAGTCGGATCAGTTTTTCCGGATCCTTGGCAAATACCTCCTGGTCCAGAAGCACATTGGCGAGTACAGCCTTGTCATGATCACTCTCCATACTTTCGGTGATGTCATGAATGTTTTTCTTGATAGTCTGAGGTGTGATACCGTGCTCCTTGTTATGCGCTATCTGGAGGGTGCGGCGGCGAGCGGTCTCACTGATCGAGCGTTTCATAGAGTCAGTGATCTTTTCGGCATACAGAACGACTCGACCAGAAGCATTGCGGGCAGCTCGGCCGATGATCTGAATGAGTGACGTCTCGGACCGAAGAAAACCCTCTTTATCGGCATCGAGCACGCCGATAAAGGTAACCTCGGGTAGGTCAAGCCCTTCGCGAAGGAGATTGACTCCGACAATACAGTCAAATTCACCTTTCCGGAAAGCGGTGAGGATCTTGATACGATCGATAGTCTTGATATCACTATGAAGATACTCGGCTTTGACCTTTTTTTCCTTGAGATACGTTGAAAGATCTTCAGCCATTTTTTTGGTAAGGGTGGTTGCGATGACTCGACCGCCTTTTTTGACCTCCTTGATGGTCTCTTCAATAAAATGTCCAATCTGTCCTGGGTAGGCTTGGGTGTCTGTTGCGATATCAGCTTTCCTTTCGTGAATGGGGAGAACAGATACTTCTGGATCCAAAAGTCCTGTTGGGCGAATAACTTGTTCGACAATTTGGGCGCTTTCCTCGCGCTCAAAATCACCTGGCGTTGCCGACGTAAAGAGTACTGGCCCGACTCGCTCCATAAACTCTTCATAGCGGAGTGGTCGGTTGTCAAGCGCCGATGGTAGGCGAAAACCGTACTCCACCAGTGTTTTCTTCCGAGATTGATCCCCAGCATACATACCCCGGAGTTGAGGCAGTGTCACGTGTGACTCATCTATCACTGTGAGAAATTCAGGCTTGCCGTCTACAGTGTGCGGGAAATACGAAAGCAGTGTCTCTGGGGGTTCGCCCGGAAGTTTTCCAGATAGGTGCCGAGAATAATTCTCGATACCGCCACAGTACCCGATCTCTTCAATCATAGCGAGATCGTAGTTGGTGCGACGCTTCAAACGCTCGACTTCGAGAACTTTACCATCCTTCTCAAGTTCTTTGAGTCGTTCCGTGAGCTCATGACGGATAGAGATGATCGCCCGTTCTTGCTCATCTTTGTCAGTAATAAAGTGCTTGGCCGGGAAAAGAAAGGTGTACGGGAGCGTTCCTTGGATGCGCTGTGAAACCGGATCAATCTTTGTGATGTTTGCGATTGCTCCGCCCATGATCTCGATCAGGTAGATAAACTTCTCAGAAATTGGCATGATCTCGATGCGATTGCCGAGACTCCGAAACTGGCCCGGCGCCAGATCGGCGTTGGTGCGCTCAAAGAAGATAGCGACCAGGGAATGTAAAAGCTCAGTCCTAGAAATCTTTTGCCCAACTTCGAGGCGCATATTTTTCTTTTCGTACTCCGCTGGACTGCCTAAACCATAGATACACGAGACGGATGCCACGATGATCACGTCTTTTCTGGTGAGGAGTGCTTGGGTACTCGCGTGGCGCAAACGATCAATCTCGGCGTTGATCTGAGCGTCTTTTTCGATAAAGGTGTCTGAAGCTGGCATGTACGCTTCGGGCTGGTAGTAGTCGTAGTATGAAACGAAGTAATGGACTGCGTGGTCTGGAAAAAACTGTTGGTACTCCTGAGCAAGCTGTGCGGCCAAAGTCTTGTTGTGAGCGATGACGAGTGTCGGCTTTCCAATCTTGGCAATCACGTTAGCTACAGTAAACGTCTTCCCAGAGCCAGTCACACCGAGGAGTGTCTGAAATCGGTTCTTCTTAGAGAGGCCTGCCAAAAGTGAGTCTATCGCTTTTGGCTGATCCCCGGCTGGTGGCCAATTTGAAGTAAGGGTAAAGACGGACATAGAGGTATTCAGGAAGACTTTTTAAAAAAATATCTCAGACGACGACAGAAACCATGGTACAGAGCCTCTCCTCGGCCGCGCTCTGTATACAGAATAAAGAGGACAATACCGATCCCGAAAGCGACGGCGATATCCACGAAAATTTTGACACTATCGATGTGTCGCCATAACGTGTGCAGTTTAGCTATACCGGCATAGCCGATATAGAGGTACAGCAGGTCTTTGAAAAAATTACCCGCGTAGGTCGCGGCGACAAAGACCCTGATATCCATCTTAATCATACCGGCCACGATCGATACCGGGGTCGTCGGAAAAGGCGGGAGAAGACGAAGGAGAAAGAGCACTCCACCATCTTTCCAGTGGTGCCCGACAAAACGCTTACCGATACTCTCAAAATCAACGTGATTGATACCAAACCATTTACTCGCTTTTGGCATGATATAGTCCTCGAGTTTGTCTCCAAGAAAGTAGTATACGCATGCGCCAAGCGTCTTGCCGACGTTACCGATAAGCGCCAAAAGTACCAGGTACCAGATGGGATCGCCCTGCATAAGAGCGAGCGATCCGGCCACACCCATGATAAGCGCCGAAGGAATTGGGCTTATCAACTCTTCCAAGAATGACCCGACGAATACAAATACTTCAAGCGGTACCTGCCAAGCCAGATCTTTGATGAGTTGCTCGAGAAAAGAAAAAAAATGCATACCAGAAAGAAAAAATAGGGTTCTTGTAGTATAGCATCTTCTCTCTTTTGCTCGTGACTTCTACGTTCTCTATCCAATAAACGTCAGAGCATTTCCCTTTTTACTGCCACGACCAGTCCGACCGATACGGTGGATATAGTCTTCGTAATTTTCGGGAAGTTCGTAGTTGATAACATGAGTCACATCAGGAATATCGAGTCCGCGAGCCGCGACATCGGTCGCCACCAGGATTGATATCTCGTCCTTACTGAAACGACGGAGCGCTCTTTGGCGCTGTGACTGCGACTTGTCACCGTGAATGGAATCGGCCTTGAAACCGCGGTCTTCCAAACGGTGAGCTAACTTGTCGACACCATGCTTGGTACGTCCAAAAATAAGAACTTTGCCAAACTCGGGCTTGAGGAGGAGATTGTGGAGGATCTCAATCTTGTCTTCTTTGGGAGCCACGTGAATCACGTCCTGATCGACATTTTCTGAGGTGGCACGTGATTTGATAGCAATCGTAACCGGATCATTCGAGAATTTTTTGATAAGCTCCGAAATCTCTCTGGGCATCGTGGCAGAGAAAAACAGTGACTGGCGTGGCGTTTGCATGAGCGATATCAGGTACTTGATGTCATTGATAAATCCCATATCAAGCATGCGGTCTACTTCGTCCAAGACGATATTACCAAATCCGGTCAGATCGAGTTTCTTCCGTTCAATCAAATCCTTCAATCGCCCCGGAGTACCTATAACAAAGCTCGGATTGCGCGACAGACTGCGAAGTTGCTCAGCAATATGCGCCCCACCGATGCAGAGGGCGGAGTTGATTCCGGAGCCACGAGAAAATTCACGCAGTTCGTCCTCGATCTGAAGGGCGAGCTCACGCGTTGGTACGATGATGAGCACCTTTTCGCCCTTGTGCTTAAACGTCTTGTGGATAAGCGGGAGGAGAAAAGCAGCGGTCTTCCCGGTACCGGTGTTGGCGATACCAACCACATCACGTCCACTCAAAATATGAGGGATGGCTCCATCTTGGATTGGCGTCGGATGAATGTAACCTTTGGCGGCGACATTGGCCTTCAGCTTCGAATGCATCTCGAAATCAGCAAATTTGTGCGTCGGGTTATAGACCTCGACTTCGGTGGTGAGAATAGCTTTTTTCACGAACTGCGTAAAATCGAGCTCGCGTTCGGCTGGGCGCTTCTTGCGGCCATGCGAAGGACGGCCAGAACGGTTGACACTGCCACTCCGTCGCGGGGTGGCGCTTCTTGGGTTTCTGCTAAACATTCTTTTGAATGTTACTGGTTAGAATCTTCTTTCTCTCCTTCAAGTAGAGAAAGCAATTCTCCCAAAGGATCTAAAGTAGACCTTCATTAAAGCAGGGAATCTAATACCTGTCAAGAGAGTGTCCGAGAAAAGGCTTGAAGTTCACGTTTTCTCACCCGGTAGTCAGGGATAGTCTCGGCGACCAGTGCCCAGAACCTGGGTGAATGGTTCAGTTCACGAAGATGACAAATTTCGTGTACCACGACATAATCACAAAGCTCGGGTGGCAGGAAATAGAGGCGATAATTGAAATTAAGGTTCCTTTGCGCGGAGCAACTGCCGAAGCGTGACCGTTGATTGCGGATAGCTAGGCGCTTATACGTTACACCATAATGCTCTTGATAGTGCTTCACTCGCACGGTGACAGAGGCCCGTGCTTTTTCTTTGTAGACCCGGTACTCATCGTTATCTCCCTGCTGAAGCAGGCGCGCGGGTAGACTGGTCGCTCTCTCGTACGCCGAAAGTATCCAGGGCTTTTTTGCCAAGAGAAATCGCTCAATCAAAGACGGAGAGGTGCGCCGTGGGAGCGTGAGCATCACTCTGCCACCTGGCTCGATAGCGAGACGGATACGGCGTGCTAGAGCACTTCTTTTTACGACACACCGCAAAGAATCAAAAATGATGGTTATTTCTGGTTTTGCACTCATGTTTAGAGATGCGATCGCAAAACCTCTTCGACCTTCTGTATCTGTTCCTTAGAGAGACTGTGAGCATCGCGATTGCTATGAAGATTTTTGATGGTTTGGCCAATCTCATGACTATCAAGTCCCCGTTGTACGCCAGACTCGTTGATACCGAGTTCGACAAGCTGAGCCACATGGTCAACATCACGATGCGAAAGCCCCTCATCGCGCAAGGCGCTCCGTACTTTATTGTGAAATTCAGTTGCTGACACTTTTTTTGTGCCGAATCCAGAAAAGAGCCCCATAAGAAGAATAAATTACATATTACTCCTTGAGTATAGCGCCTTGTATTAAAAAATCAAAAAAAGAAGAGGGCGCAACCAGATGGATCCTGGTTGCGCCCTGTGACTACGTGGCTAGGCGGTAGATGTGCCTAGGTTGCCGAGTTCAGCACGTCATGGAAGACCGAGCGAGAACGTCGCTTCGGACTGGCAGACGTCTTGGCGACAGGGCCCGAAGAAGGTATGGCTTGTGCCTCGGACTGACGCACGCCCCCGTTGACTATATCGCTTCCTCGAGCAGAACCGCTGAGGCTGTCGGGCTCCTTTATTCTTCGCGGACCCTTGGCCCGACCAGTAAAGTGAGCGCGCGACACCTGCAAGAAACTATGCGGCATGGATTCTCCTATTGTTGCCGTTTGCTCGTCTCCACCTGGCCTCTCCAGATGAACCGAGCCGTGCCAAAAAAAGACAGAAACAAAAAAGTCTTTCGTAGGAAAGGCTCGGTTCATAGGTAAATACAGCAAAAAGTACTGTGTCTTAGTATACTCCTTTTTCCTAAAAAAGTCAACTCTCGCTCTCGAGGGCGCCTCGCGACTAGAGCGAGGAGCGAGAGACCGAGAGCATCACCTTGTCATCACTCACAACCAGTTCGTGCTTACCGGTTGGATAATCGAGGATGGCATCGTAAAGCACCTCTTCATCGTAGCGATAGCCTTCCCCTTTTCGGGTACCTGGGTCGTTTACAATAAACTCTTTGGTTAGGGCATCATAACCGACGATGACGAGCATATGGCGCGATGGTCCTGGTGGCGTAAAGTTGGGATTCTTCAGAAGTCGACCATCGGTCGGAATGATAACGACCCGTTTTGAAGCGAGCGCGTCTTTTATATCGTCAATCGTGATACCGGTCTGCACTTCACCACTTTTGATACCGAGATACTCTTCCAGGAGTATGGAGGTATCTTCGATTGACGTATCGACCGAATGACCAAATTTTTTCTTCTGAAATGTTGCCAGTTCAGTAATTTTTTGAGTTGCTTCTTCTTTTGTTAGAGTCGTACCAGTCACCCACGCACTCGCCATCAAAAGAGACGCTTCCTCACAGGCGTCCTGAAAGACAGGGTCACCCCACTTCGCGCCTGGCGCCTGGACCATAAACGGTACACCGGGAATCAAGTATGATGCCATCATTAGCTCTTCCTGTGGGACACTTTCTACGAGCGTCTCTCTCTCCGGAAATTCTCCTTTTTGTTCCTCAGGGAGAGGGAGCTTTACCTCGACTACTTCTTTTGGCCGCGTCTCATCTCGAGCTATGAAAAGAAAAGACGTCGCTATGACGCCAATCACTCCTGCCCAGGCGACAAACCATATCGGCCGTATCATATATTCTATTTTTTATGCTTTCTACGAAAAGAATCTTCTCGCAAGGCTTGAAATTGCACGTGGAGCTTTTCCATTTCGGCATCCGACAGGTCTTCGAGATCAAGGAGCTGATTGCGCGACGCCTTGTGCGAACGGATGAGCTCGTCTAGCTTGAGTTGCATAGCTCTCCCATCACGATTTTGAGTATTCTGGATAAGAAACACCATGAGAAAGGTGAGGATAGTGGTACCCGTATTGATGACGAGCTGCCAGGTATCCGAGTAGTCAAAGTAGGTGCCCAGACATGCCCACGCCAAAACAATGAGGGTAGCGAGTACGAAAGCAATCGGCGAACCAACCAGTACTGAAGCTTTATGAGCTAATTTTCGAAAAGTTTCATTCATACATTTTCTTTGCTTCTATCATACCTCGAGATAGGAAGAAAGTAAAAACCAAAACCAGACCGAAATGGGTCAGGCTCTTTATTGTTCAGGGAAAAAATAGAAAGAGCTCCGCGGAATACATGGCCCTCTACTACGATTGGACGAAATAGTAAAAAAAGAACTTTTTTGATCTGCCCGATCTATATTTAGCACCATTAACAAATCAGCCAAAGTACTCTAACTTATAGAACACACCCATGTTGGGTGTGTTTATTTGACAACTTATGAGTTTCGAATGCGAAAGATGAAGATTTCCCTTCTCGTGTCGATGGCCAGCCTGACCATGGCAGCACTGTCCGCGCACTCTGCGCCCGTGATGCCTTTCTTCGGCGATGCGCCGACTGGCTGGGTGACGGATCGCTACGATCCGAACAGTTTCCAAAACGTGGGTCCGTATCAGGGACGAAATGACGTCCTCGGGATCGGCATCTCACAGGCGGATGGGCTCAACAACCGGCCATCTGGATTCCAGAGCACGTTCTACAACACCCAGGGGAAGAAGCAGGCCATTTCGGGCGGAGCGGGCTCCGTACTCTCGGCCGCCCTCTACATCCCAGGGGCATGGGCCAATCCCAGCAACGGCCACGTGCGTACCGACATGTGGGGCGCAATGAGCGGCGGTCCGAGTTTGGACTACACCATCTTTGGCTTCACCAATTACGGTGGTGCTGCGCGACTGCGCGACTGGGACGACGAGACACCTCTCGGCTGGGTGGATATCCTCACGGCGATCGTCTACGACGCCTGGACCGACTTCGCCGTCGAATTCACGGGCTCAACCTACGAGTACCGGTTGAACGGCGATCTCGTCTACACGGACGCCACCATCAACGGTTCGACCGGCTTCTCAGAGACGATCATGCAGGCCTACAACTTCTGCGGTGACTCGAGCCTCCAGGGCGCTGTCTGCAGCAACTACACGGCCCAATGGTCCAACTCTGTGGGCGCAGAAGTGCCGACGCCGGGGTCGCTCTCGCTGGCAGCTCTCGCCATGCTCGCTCTCGGTGGCACCTCCATCCGTGGACGGCGCACCCTGACTGCAACTGCGTAACGGCTCATCGTAGCCAAAGGGCATCGTTCAATGAACGATGCCCTTCTTATTTTTATACAATAGGACTCTTCAAAAAGAGATGGGTTTTGGTGATATAGTAAGAGAGCTACTATAGGTATTCGGGTGACAGTTGAGAATCTCGCAGGCTTCCGCGAGGGTGAGAATATCCGAGTATTCTGCTATTTTCTTGGATTGTCTTTTCATAGTTTTTGACTTACTATGAGTTTACAATGAGGAAACTAGAAAGTAAAGACAAAAAATACCCCTTGCGGGATATTTTTCTTTGCGGGGACGACCGGACAATCGAACGGCTTCGCCCTGAGAACGCCTCCGTTCTCAGCGGACCAGAGGTCCTGCTCTCCGCAAACGGTGAAACTCCCGTTTCCCCGACCCCCTTCCCTGTTCTCGCCTGCTCGCCCCACAAAAAAATACCCCTTGCAGGATATTTTTCTTTGCGGGGACGACCGGACTCGAACCGGCGACCTACTGCGTGACAGGCAGTCGCTCTAACCAGCTGAGCTACGCCCCCATAATGTCACTACCTTTCTTTGTCTCAACCAAACAACACCTGCAATCTTTTACCTATCTCATGTTGCTTTTTGGTATCCAGAGTCTTCACGGCTTCAAAATACTCCTGAGCTAAAGTGTTGACCTGACTAATCCGCTCTTGGTCGCCTTCGATCTCAGCAAGAGCCGTGACAGGGAGGCTGATGCTATTCATCAAGAGTGAGAGTGCCGACGCGAGCTCTTCTTTCGTCGCCTGATTACTCCCGACAATGATACTTTCCACAAGGGACCCGTCTTCTTCAGTTGAAGCGCTAGACGACACATGGTCGATCTGAGTCCCAATTCTAAGTGCTTTCTTGTTTACAGTCTTTGGAGTAAATTCTTCGAAACCCATATTCTTTTCATTTACCCTAGTACCAGGGGCGAGACTCGAACTCGCGACCTCAGCGTTATGAGTGCTGTGCTCTAGCCAGCTGAGCTACCCTGGCAATTTTTCGTGTCGCCGTATTTCACGGACTCATACGGGGACAGATTCGCCTTTTGGGCCTGGGTCGTCGCCGAGCTTCGACCCTTCTCATCTACCCGTACATGAAGCAGTTCATGCACTCCCCGACCTGCGTGTCACTTCGTTCCACTTGTTGCGGGGGGTGGATTCGAACCACCGACCTCTTGGTTATGAGCCAAGCGAGCTGCCAGACTGCTCTACCCCGCTTTATATCGTTTTCTCATTCTATACCAATTCTCTTTTCCTTCCAACTGTGGGTGATCCAAGATTCGAACTTGGGACCTCGACATTATCAGTGTCGCGCTCTAACCAACTGAGCTAATCACCCATGAACACAATCAAAGAAAAACCATCGAAAAACGCCTCTTTTTCGAACCCTAGGAGTATACCCGATACCAGAAAAAACTTCAAGTCGCCAAGCCTTTGACAGTCTCGAACTCCTCTTTAGTGACTGGTGTAATAGAAAGACGGTTCCCGGGCCGGAGAATCACCATGCTCTTCAGTGCTTTTATTTCCCGTAAGGCTGAAAGTGGGATCGTGCGAGAGAACGCCTCCACGTATCGCACATCGACCAGTATCCAACGGGGATGTTCTCTGGTCGCCTTGGCGTCGTAGTATTTTCCCTTCTTTTCAAATTGAGTCCTATCTGGGTATGGCGCGCTCGCAACCTTCCCGATACCAGCCACCCCTGGCACCTTGCAACTAGAGTGGTAAAACAAGACGAGGTCGCCTATTTTCATCTGGTCACGCATATAGTTTCGCGCTAAGTAGTTGCGCACACCAAACCAGGGTACTCTCGTGTCACGCTTCAGATCGTCAATGGAATATTCATCTGGCTCACTCTTCATGAGCCAGTACTGTTTGGTTTTCATGCTGAAAGTGTAACAAAGGAAACCGCCATGAAAATCCCACGGACTGTTCTTTTTGGTGGACTACCTCCTACTCAATTGGAACTCTATCATAGCAGAATTGAGAGCTTGGCAAGAATTGGGGATGGCTATTGAAGCGAATATTCCATCACGACTCTAGTTCTTCCTTTAGCAAAGGCACAATCTGCTTGCGCATAATAAGACCTTCTCTTGTAGCGAAATTTCCAGCGAATTCAATATTCAACACCTTTTCAAGTAGTCTTTTTGTTTTAGAGTTCTCAGTAACAAAAAAATTCTTTCCTCCTTCTAATTCTAAAGTGCTCTGGAAGATGAAGTCCAATTGTTTTTCCATTCTTACTTCTTCCAAAATCTGAAGAATGTCAGTTTCTCGATCTTCAATAAGTTTCTTTGCTCCAATCATCTCTATCTGAGCAATACCGACCTTTTTACCACCCATTTCAAACCAAGCAAAATCCCCGATGATTCTTTCTCTTAGTTTATCGCCCGCCAGGTCTGATTTCGCTAAAAATAACTCTCTCCAAAAATTAACCGGTAACTGAGCTGTCTTATTTAGCCAATTGAATGCCGCTCTATCACGTTCAGTTGTGACTCCGGCCTTAAAGTTGAGCGTATTTGAAAGTATTCCCCCACAAAGTAAAACTGCGGCCTCTTTGGATACAACAGTATCATTCTCCATAAACTTTTCTGCCACTAGGGTAGCTGCCGCCCCTACCAATTCAATTTGAATTTTGGCATTCGGAAAAGCACCTGCATCATTGATTTTTCGATGGTCGATAATTTCAACTACTTTTTCTGGTGGAATTTTACCACCCAGTCCTTTCAAATCACTAGAATCTACTAAAATTACTTCATCAAAGTCGTTTGAATCTAGTAGAACTTTCGGACACTCGATACTAAAACAATCCAAAATATATTTTGCTTCTTCATGAGGTTCACCGAATATTCCTGCTACTGCATTTTTATTAGTCTTCTGTAAAAATTCAGCGTATGCAAAAGAACCAGACACGCCGTCAAGATCCGGATTTAAATAACAGGTAACAAGAATGGGTTTCATAAACTTTGCAAAAAAATTTGTGGACTACCTCCTACTCAATTGGAACTCTATCATAGCAGAATTGAAGAATTGGCAAGAATTGGGGATGGCTATTGAGCAAGCTCGATAATCTCTTTGGGTAATAACTGACGCAACACATCAGAATTAATAGTATACGAACGGACAAACGAGTCATCAATATGGGCGTACAACATTCCCTTTCCGTCTTCTGCTGTGACAAATTGACTAGCAAAAGTGATTGTTTTTGCTTCACTATCAAAAATGAGCGGCTCAGGCGAAACCCATTCAATGACCCCCTGCTCATAATTATAAAGAAAAAGACCGACAGAAAATTTACCATAGTGTACTTCATCGCCCGAACGGTCACTCGCTTCACGACCGTTCATAAAACCGAGCATCCGACCCTCGCCGACATCGATAAAAGAGCGTGGCATGAGTGGTCCGGGGGAAGCATGTTCACCTGCCCACGGTATATTATTTTCAGCAGGATGAAATACAACATCAGAGAGCTTCCATTGTTTTCCCATATCAGCCGCTTCAGCTACTCGGATAATCGAATACCAAATATTATCTCTCAAGTCTGCTGACTCTACCAGGTTCAGGTGGACACCGTGTGCATTGACTGGCGCAATAGACACTTCTTTGGCTGAACCAGTGAGGCCAGAAGATTTTTGATTTGGCAAAGACATCAGCACTGGCTCTGTCATAGTGAGTGAATGCACATCACCACCAACCGCATGTCCGAGACCGATAGCCATAGTATTATCTTGCTTATTCCGGAAAGGCATTGTGAAATAAAGATGTAACTCACCACTTTTCTTATCTCGCCAAATATCAGGGTCTTCATTTCCTAAATATTCCCACTCTTCGCTCCCAAGCCTCTGAGAAATCTCGGCTATTCTTTCGTTCTCATTATTAAAATGTAATTCCTCTTCTATTTCATAGTGACTACCCTTGGCTTGTACAAAATAAAGAGCGCTTCGGTCAATATAACCAGATACAGCCACATTACCTTCTCGCGCAACAATGCAACGAATTACTCCTTCTCGATTTTGACTTTCTGAATCAAGCGCCAGCGCCATCACATGTTCAAATCGACCATCGTCTCCGATAGCTCGCCCTGAAGTCGGAATATAACATTGTTCTGCTTGTATTTTTTCTAAGTTCTCCATAAAAAAACGTCTTGAATACATGGATAATATTTTGTGGACTTGTTGAGAATCGGACTAAAAGTCAACTGTGAGGCTTATCATGCACTGTTAGATATACTTGATCGACAGAAAACCAAAGACTACAAGTAGCACGAATGCAATCGACAGGACATCAATATACTTTTCGATGGAGTCTTTATAGCGCGCACCCAGCTTATGTGTGAGATACGCAACGAGAAAAAATCGCATCCCCCGACCGATAACTGAGGCCATGACAAACATGAGAAAATTAATTTGAAAAACACCCGCTGCTACCGTAATAAGCTTGTAAGGAATCGGTGTAAAGGCAGCCGTAAAAACCGTAAGAAAGGCATTGTCTTCGTAGCGCCCACCGATGTAAAGAAACTTTTCCTGTAGCTGATAGACATCGATAATAAAGCGGCCGAGCGTTTCAAAGAAAAGAAATCCAATCGCGTATCCGAACATACCTCCAGCGACACTCGAAAGTGTACAGATAGTCGCGTGACGGATGAAGAGCGCTGGCCGAGACATCACCATCGCGATCAAGAGCGGATCAGGAGGAATAGGGAAAAATGAGCTCTCCGCGAAGGAAATCGCGGCCAGGGCCTGTTCGGCTCGCCTGGTCTCCGCCCAGCCGACCACCCAGGCATACATACGACGGATGATTCTCCGTGGCCAGGCAATAATCGACAAGCCAAACAGTATCGGTTTTGATGTAAGGAACGACTGAAAACCATGGGCATTGTGCCATGCGCGAAGATTTTTGTACTTTTTGAACATAGAGTGCTCTTTACAGTCAGAAAAAGGCACGCCTCCTAGTCATCCCCTTGATTGGAGCTATAGTATCAGCAAAATGAGACGGGAGCAAACAAGAGACTCTCTTCTAAAGTCCTTTCTAACATGATTATTGACCGAGCTCTTTTATGAGAACACCTAACTTCTCTATTTCCTCTCCATATTTTGACCAGTTACCCTCTCTCTGCGCTTGAAGGGCTGATTCATACGATTCAGTTGCTTCCTGAAGTAAACGATTTTTTCGAGCATCTGGCACAATGACTTGAGGTACTGATGGTTTCTGAGAATCGGTCGGTGTAGAAACGCGTGAAGCGCTCCCAAAAATCTTGGTGAGTCCAGCCTCGAGTGTTTCTTCCATCGCAATTTTGTTTTCATACGCCACAATGACTCGTTTGAGTTCTGGAATCTTTCCCGTTTCCGCCTTGAGATAGAGCGGGCGAACATAGATTAAAGATTCTTCGATAGGGATGACCAAAAGTGGCCCTTGAATCACCTGCGAACCACGCTGATCCCACAGGGAAATTTGACGACTCACCTCGGCATCTTGATTGATGCGACTGATCACCTGTTTGGGACCAAAAATAAGTTTCTGCTTAGGAAATCGATACACTAATAGTTTCCCATACTGATCCCCATCGTTGCGCGCTACCATCCAAGCGGATAAGTTATCTTTGGCACGCGGGGTAAACGGAAGCATGAGTACGTATTCTTCTTCTTTTTCAGCTGGAAGCTTCATGATCATGTGCCGGGGAGACATGGCTGGCACGACTCCTGTTGAACTCTGCTCTCCCTCTATGGCGACGGCCGGGATTTCCCACTGATCTTCCTTGTTGTAAAAAATCTGGGGGTCATCCATATGGTATGTGCTATACATGGCGCTTTGCAACTTGAAAATATCCTCTGGATAGCGGATATGACTCGCCAAACTTTTCGGCATCTCAGTCATAGGACGAAATGACGTCGGGAAAATCTTTGCGTACGTCTGCATGATTGGATCCTTCGTGTCAGCCAAATACAAAGTGGTAGATCCGTCATAGGCGTCTACAACAACTTTTACCGCATTACGTATGTAGTTCACCTCCACCCCATTCAGAGTCAAAGGCTGCGCATATGGATATCGATTGCTTACCGTGTAGGCATCGGCAATCCAGTACATTTTACCGTCAGCTACAACAGCGTAAGGATCCTTATCAAACGTCAGAAATGGTGCTATCTTGGCCACGCGTTCTTTGATGTTGCGATGATACAGTATCTTACTGTCTTCCGTAATATCATTCGACAACAAGAGTTTGAGTGATTTGAAATGAAGAGCATACAGAAGACGTTTAGCAAAAGAATCAATTTTTACTCCTCCATCCCCCTCATAATTACTGTAGACGTTTTCCTCGCCTTTCGGATAATCAAACTCTTTTGATTTTGTATTCACAAAAACATAGTCGTTCGAGAGTTCACCGTAGTATATCTCTGGGCGCGTCACTGACAGTTCTTTAAAGTCGGATTGAGGTGGTAGGTCTTTGACAAACAAAACTGGTAACCCTTCCGTTGTCACCTGATTCACCGGTCCTGCAGCCAGGCCATAGCCGTGTGTAAATGTCAGGCGTTCATTAATCCAATTTCTATTCGGCAAACTTTCCGACGATAATTCTCTCGGAGAGAGCATGATTTGACGTATTTCACCATCTATCATATACCGATCGTTGTCCACGGACTCGAATTCATAGTAGGTACGTATTTCCTGAATCTGAGAAAAAGTAGAAAGGAGTGGCGCCCGATCCCATAATCGAACATTTTTAAGCGTCAAGTTATTGTTTTCAATATCAATTGCGGTCAATGGCTGATTGCCACTGATTTCTCGCTCTTCCACTTGATCTATAGCATACGCCTCTCGAGTAGCCGAGATATTATTTTTGATAAAAGGTGTTTCTTTGACCAATTCATTGGGTGCCACCACTAGTTTTTGAATGACAACGGGAATAACGCTCGCAGTGATATTTACCAGGAAAAAGAGAATGATGCTGCCCATGAGCAAACGTGCCTGACCACTCTTTCCCCAATAGAGTGAGGCCAGAGAAGCCAACACAAGTACTCCCAGAGAAGCCCAAATAAAAGGTATAGCTACATACACATCCGTAAAGACTGCGCCGAAAACATGGCCATTCTGACCGGTGAGGAGTCCAAAAAGTGAATAATAGGCGCTAGCAGCCATACTGAGCAAGAGCAAGGCTAGGAGTATAGCAATATGCAGCCGAGCGCTTCTCTTGTCAGGAGGCGTGGCCTCTGATATCACCCCCTGTTCCGATACGTAACGGGATGCCAGGGTCTCCTCTACATTACCATCCGCATCGATACTATAAGCTTCAGGCTGAAATTGATTCATCCGTTCTGGCAAATTGAATTTTTTGAAAGCATCCTTCAAAAATGAGAAATGAAGACTTCCACGAAAAAAATAAATTCCACCACACAGGACAAGCGCTAACAAAAAAACCGTTTTGAGCAACGCCAAGGCAAACGTAATAAAAGGTAGAGAGAAAACATAGAAAGCAATGTCTTTACCAAAAACAGCGTCAGTCTTCCCGAATGGCGTTACTGAAAGATACTTGAGCATATCTTGCCAACCTGATGATGCCACAAAGCCAAAGAAAAGCGCGATAACCACACTCGCCAGCATCACCAGCTTCCGTAACAATTTTCCATCGATACGAGCTGACCTCCCCAAAAGCCCCGGCGGTATATTAAGATGCAAATCCTGATCTATCTTTACCACAAAGCGCAGGTTGCCGTAGAGAAAAAGAAACACGATAAGAAATACTGTCACTCCTAAGCCTATCCGGGCGATTAGTAAGGTGGAGAAAATTTCCGTGTAGCCTACTTCTCTGAACCACCACCAGTCAATAATGAGTGCAACTATGGTTGTAAAAAAACTCAAGAGAACAAACGATCCTACCACCATCAACCAAAATGGATATTTCTTTGTCAGCATACGCGTATTTTACTATCGGCATTTAAAATAAAAAAACCAAACAAAACACAACTGTCTTGGCCGGTTATAATTAGCGCTGGTTCGTAGCTCTATAGCGCTCAAAAAGACCATTCGCTATTCGCTCCATCAGCACTCAAGGCGATGTTAGACACTTCCAGTATACGATATTTTAACAAAATCGCAAAATACCTGAATTCTAGTGGACTCACTCCGAGGAACATCAGAAAAAAATCATCTTTTATCCATCTTTCTGCTCTGACTTCTATTTTCCAAGAATCAACGCATTCCAGAACTTCGCGACTCGCGCAACCGGCCGGAGCGCATCCTGCTCGATATCTTCATTTGAAATCACTGTGAGGCTCTCCTCTTCGATAGGAGTGAGCCCTTCTTCATCAGAGAATCGAAAAAATGTTTTGGAGAGGCTGTTGTCTACTCGGTCCTTCGGAAGCAACCAGCCGACTCCGTTGAACAATACGCGAAACACCCGTTCGAGCCACACCATGTCTATAGCAAAGAAATACCGGTAAAGCTATTGCATAGAGTTTTATAAACATACATGTATTTTTTTAACTAATAAAATCTATTTACTCGTATGCACTAAAACTTCGTTGCGCATCATAAAGGGTGGCGTCCATGGGGGATTATATCCTGCGCCCCGAGGCGCGCCGACCGCAACCACGCTGTCTCGCTTCAGGTATTCAAGTAGCCTTGCTTTCATCTTTGCCACTTTTTCAGCTTTATTGTATCCAGCATATCGCAAAACCGCGCTTGTGTGCGCTGGCACTTCTACAATCTCAATTCTTTTATCATTTGGCGTGGGTAATGTTGCGAGCGTGTATTCCTCTGGCATGACAAACGCCACTATTTGAGCACTGTTGAGCAGTGCTGTTTCAGAAACTGGTGCGGTCATGGCAATAGTTTCGGACTTTTGCTCGGTCACCGGTGCGGACATCGTAATAGATTTTTTGGTTGTATTACCCCCCCCCAAAAAAAAATATATCCAGCCAAAATCCGAAAGCCTGATGACATTGCTTCATGCTAGGTGCCAGAAACCGTTACCCGCGCCTCAATATAAGGAGCATACTCGCGGATTTCATAGCCATCTTTCTTTTCTCATACTACAAACTTCGGCTCTTTCACCCGAGAAGAAAAATACTCGTAGACTATCCAGACGAGGAAGAGTATTACAACTATTATTAAAAATATTTTCATGTTTTTATGTTCCCATTTTTGTGTCTAAACTTAGAAATGTCCGAGGCTCAAGTGTCTATGCGCCTGACCCACCCTCCCGTTCGTGTGCATAGATCCCGACTGTAACCAATCTTGGATTTTACGGGTTACAATAGTTACATTGTCCTGGGTCTACAATTTTCAAACCATCCGGCCTGGGTACTGCCTGCTTATAATCACATTTTTGACAACCATAAATATAGTGTGTGACCAAATCTGAAGGAACGTTACAATAACTACAAGGCAATCCTTTTTCAACATCAACTATAGTAAAGCCTGGACAACCACACGTTGGACAAAGATTCTTTGCGTTTTTTACTAAATCTTCCGTCGCTAATTTTATGTTTTTCATCCGTGTCGGATTCATGTGTGCGCGGAGGTCGGTTTCAATAAAAACTTTTTTAGAAAACAGTCCTCCGAGAAGCTTGCCGACACATTTTTCTAATGCCTCAAGAGTTCTAATGCCTTTATAAATTTTGGTTCCGTTCTCACTATTCCTAACGATGACTCCATGTTCGGGGAACCCCCATTTTAGAACAATTTCTTTTGCTTCAGCGATGTTTGAAACATACTCACCTGAAGTATTCGTTTCTTGTGACCTATAGTGCCCTCGTATTTCAATGTTGTTTTCTGTGTCTACTAATAACACCAGCTCGAAATTCGAAGGTAGCCAGGCGCACTCGGGATGAGACCCAAAACTACCCTCGCTAGAAATGGCTAAATCTAATCCTGAATGCTTTGTTCCTGCTAATGCTTTTTTACGAGCTGCTTCCAGTTGGTTGCCGGTCCGTTCGATATCCCTGGTAAATGTACCAAATTTATCCGTATCAAAATCAGTTGGTACGATTATTTTTACCCCAAGTTCTCGTTCGAGAATTGGCGCCATAACTATTTCTTTTTCATGTTTTGTAGCAAGAACCATTTTCCTGCCTTTGAAATAGTCTTTTTTCATAAATCACTTATTCATCCAAGTAATAGTCAATTGCAAAACTGTCGCGATACAAACCCACAGGAGATACGGGGTGTTGGCGAGAGCAATCCATTTGATATGTGGATAGATGGCAACGAGTGCCCAGATGAGCGTGGCGAGGACGAGGAGGATGTCTATGGATGCGAGGAGGTTGTTCTTGAGGCCAAATTGAAAATAGGTAAAAGAAAAATTGAAAATGAGGTTGAGGACAAAAGGCAGAGCGACTAGTGCAGGCAGTTCTTTTGTGTAGACTTTGTAAAATACTGTACCATAGGTAACGGCAATAATAGCGTACAGCACCGTCCAGACAGGACCAAAGAGCCACGATGGTGGTGCCCAAGTGGGCTTGATAAGTGCGCTGTACCAGTTGTAAGTGTCGGGGTTCATACTGTGTAATTAATTGGACAGGTGCTCTTGCCGAGTGCAGCATACAATCCGCACCAGCTAAAGATTGCTTCAAAAAAGGCAAAACCTGAGAAGAACAGTAACCATGGGCTCCAGGTGGTAGTGATAGCAATAAGGAGCAGTGCTACACCAATACCTATTCGTATCATCCTATCATTCTTGCCAATATTTCTACTTACACCGTGAGTTGTTTGTCGTGCAAATTTTTTAAGTAACATGTGATAGATGAATCCAAATATAAATGCCAGTGCAAACATACTCACAATAAGCCCCCAGCCGAATGGCGAGAGAATGAAATCTACTGGAGATTTATTAAAGAAATCTTTTTTGAGTTCTGGAATAAGAGTGAGTGCATTCATGACTTCCTTGAAGTCAAAGGCTTCTATTTCGCCTATGGCGAGTGAGTACTTGCTATCATTGCTCAAGCTCGATACGCGGATCTCGTAATTTCCCGCATCTCCCTGTGCTTTGTATTCCGGTCCTTGCCAGTAAGTGTCGTGGCCAAATGGCTCAAAAAATTGCTTCCATTCAAAGCTAGTACCGTCGAGCACGGCGAGTTCTTTACCATCTTTGAGAATAACAGCTGATACATCTTTTTTCTGACCTAGAATATCTGGTACAAGCACACCGACATAGAGCGCAAAAGGTTTGTCTGCGATGATAGTATACACCTCAGGTGTGCCACTAAGCGACCCGTAATAGGCTTTGGAGACTTCTGGAGATGTGACGATAGTTGAGTTTTCTGTGGCAATCCTCGGCTGATGTGCGGAGGTAACGGTGGGCAATAAAAATACTAGGAGGAGTAGAGCGATCGCGATTAAAAGTTTTTTCATATGTTTATTTCAAAAGTTCACTACTGGAAATTCCCAAAGCTCCAGATATTTTTTCCAAAGTTGAAAGAGTGGGATTCATGCGACCATTTTCAATGTTGCTGATATACGCTCTATCCACATTCAAAGCCGTCGCAAAGTCTCCTTGCGACAAGTTCTTTTTCAAACGTAGTTTCCTTAAGTTTTCTCCGAGTTTTTTACTAGATGACATAGATATATAATATAAAAAATTGCATTCTTTTGCAAGAGTGCAGTATAATGCATACATGTCAAATCAAAATTCTTCAACCCAATGGTGGCCTAAATGATGGCGTAATTCAAAACCTTACACGTTCTTGTATCAGTGGCCTATGAGAAACGCTACATCAGCGATTTAGGACGGCAATGGACGGATTTGCCACCGCACCTCTATCCTCGGTTCCAAAATTGATATTTCCTGATGGAATAGCCTATACAAAGAATAAGGGATTTGGAACCGCCAGATTAGGGCTTATCTTTGAGCTAAATAAGACTTCTGGTGGTAAAAAATCCGATTTGGTGGACCCTGTCGGATTCGAACCGACGACCTCCGCATTGCAAATGCGGCGCTCTACCAACTAAGCTAAGGGCCCAAATACAAAGCTAAATACAAAGGGAGTGTAGCCGAAAAAGAGAATATTGTCTACTATAACAGATATATGGCAGATTCCCATGCACGCTACATCCACGCCCTCCGTAGTATTCCAGGTATCGGAGACCGAACACTCAGTACTTTTCTTGAGCAGTTTGGAAATGCTGAGAATTTGTGGCGAGCAGAAAACGGCGCGGTGACCGAAGTGCTAGGGGTGCCACAAGAAAAGAAAGATGTATTTCTGGTTGGGAGACGAGCCCTTGATCCAGACCTCCTCTGGGACAAGCTCGCGACCCAGGGCATTGCTGCCCATGAAAAAAGTGATGCTCTCTACCCGAACCTTCTTCGTGAGATTCCCGATGCACCTCTCGTCATCTATACACGAGGAACCTTCGACTGGACCAAGAAGGCACCTCTCATCGCCATCGTCGGGTCGCGCAAACACTCGGCCTATGGAGTCCAGGTAGCCGAGAAACTGGCGGCAGACCTGACACATGCGGGTCTGGTTGTGGTCTCTGGTATGGCCTTTGGTATCGACTCTGTTGCCCACAAAAGCGCCCTAACGGCCGGAGGCGAGACAATTGCCGTCTTAGGAAGCGGTATTGATGATCCGATGATATCACCAGTTTCACACTTTGGACTCGCTAGAAACATCATGCAAAATGGCGCTTTGCTATCTGAATATGCGCCCGGGACACAGGCCCACCAAGGATCATTCCCCATGCGTGATCGCATTATTGCTGGGCTCACTCTCGGAACAATTGTGATCGAGGCGCCAGAAAAAAGCGGAAGTCTCATTACCGCGACCTGCGCCCTCGAATACAATCGCGAAGTGTTCGCAGTCCCCGGATCCATCTTCTCGCCATACTCGATTGGGACGAATACACTCATCAAAAGAGGGGCCAAACTCGTCATAGGTGTAGAAGATATCTTAGAAGAGTTACGCGAGGAAATGTTTCTGCGGCGAGAAGCAAACAACCCCCTATTCTCTGACACTGCCGGACTGACAGACGATGAAAAATTGATACTTTATAAGCTCGGACACGAGCCTCTCCATATTGACAAGATCATCAAAGCGACTAAACTAGAGACGGCCAAAGTGAGCTCACTTCTCTCGATACTTGAAATCAAGGGGCTTGCCAAAAATATCGGGGGCATGCACTATGTGAAAGTAGGCTCTTAGCTTCAGTCGATTTTTTTTCACAAACACATGAAGCTCCTCATCGTCGAATCCCCATCCAAAGCCAAAACCATTGAGAAATATCTAGCCGGCGAATACAAGGTCGTCGCGTCTGTTGGCCATGTCCGCGATCTCCCTAAAAGCAACAAGAAGGCTATCGACATTCCTGGTGGCTTCATCGCTCACTACGAAATTTCTCCTGGCAAGGAAAAAATTGTGAGAGAATTGAAAGCTCTAGCCAAAAAAGCTACCGAAGTGCTTCTCGCTACCGACCCTGACCGAGAGGGCGAGGCGATCGCGTGGCATGTTGCCGAGACCTGTGGCTTAAAAAAGCCTCAAAGAGTCCTTTTTTATGAAATAACCCCAGAGGCTATCAAAGCATCTATCAAGCATCCGCGTCCCCTCGATACGCACCTCCGTCGCGCCCAAGAGGCCCGTCGTGTTCTCGACCGTCTCGTTGGCTACGATCTCTCAGGCCTCATCTGGAAAAAAGTGCGCTATGGCCTTTCGGCTGGACGAGTTCAGTCACCAGCCCTCCATATTCTAGTCGAACGCGAAAAAGAAATCCGTGCGTTTGTACCAAGGCTCTACTTTCAATTTACCGGTCAATTTCTTTCCTCTTCCAAGAAACAACTGAGTCTTCTCTATACCACTGACCCAGAAATGACCGTTGACGAACAAGAGTCACGCAAAGAAGCTCAAGGAAAAGTAAAACTCGGAGAACAAAGCTCTTGGAATATCCAAGCCATCAAAGAAACGCCTGCCGTCAAAAACCCGTACCCCCCATTTACGACTTCAACGCTCCAACAGACCGCGAGCTCTCGCTTTGGACTTTCTCCAAGCATGACCATGGGCTTGGCTCAAAAACTCTATGAGGCTGGGCATATTTCCTACATGCGTACCGATAGCGTCAATCTAAACGCCGATCTTGTCAAAAAAATTGGCAGCATCATCACCAAGGACTATGGCAAAGAGTATGCTCTCGAGCGTCAGTACAAGACCAAAAGTAAGAACGCTCAAGAAGCCCATGAGGCTATCCGTCCTACCCATCCAGAAGTCACCTCAGCGGGAAATGGTGAGGCAGAACAAAAACTCTATGCGCTCATCCGCACTCGTACGCTCGCCTCTCAGATGGCACCCGCCAAAATCCTGCGCACCAAGGTCACAGCCGTTGCAAGCGAACCCGCAGTTCCCAACCTTTCCGCTACGGGCTCTGTCGTCCTTTTTCCTGGCTGGTATGCCTGTGACACTGCCGCTCGTGGTGAAGACAGCGAGTTTCCCAAGATCGCTGTAGGTGAAGCCCTCGATCTCCAGTCACTGACCCTGGAAGAAAAATCTACTACTCCTCCAAACCGTTATTCAGAAGCGGGTCTCGTCAAAGAGTTAGAAAAGCGCGGTATCGGGCGACCGAGCACCTACGCCTCTATTATCAAAACCATCATCGATCGTGGCTACGTCCTCAAAGAAGGTAAGGCACTTTCACCGACCGAGACCGGAGAAGTCGTCGATGACTTTTTGGCTTCCCACTTTGCCGAGATCGTTTCGGACGTCTTTACGGCTGATATGGAAAGTAAACTTGATGATATCGCAGCTGGCACCCGTGACTACGAAAAAACCCTCAAAGAATTCTACACGCCGTTTACCAAAGAAGTGAAAAGCAAAGACAAACTCGAAAAAATGACCAACCTGGGTGACGCACCAAAAGGAGTGCTCTGTCCTACGTGTGGAGGTGCCATGATCATCAAGCTCGCTAAAAATGGCAAGTTTCTTTCGTGTGCACGCTTCCCAGAGTGTACGGGCGCACGAAAGATTGACGGCACCGAACTCGCGGGCCCCAAAGAAACTGGCGAGGCTTGCCCGGACTGCAAAGACGGAAAATTAATTGAACGAGACGGTCGCTTTGGGCGTTTTATCGCCTGTTCCAACTATCCCAAGTGTAAGCACATCAAACGAGACGATAGCCT
>Ga0163144_10003926_pt1 | contig 33769 bp, 27 predicted proteins | sample OliLak19BULKMAT1_FD_123175 | JGI IMG/M metagenome (GOLD analysis project Ga0163144, IMG submission 123175) | Freshwater microbial mat bacterial communities from Lake Vanda, McMurdo Dry Valleys, Antarctica - Oligotrophic Lake LV.19.BULKMAT1 | ecosystem: Environmental > Aquatic > Freshwater >... | reverse complement strand
GGCTGGATCACCCGTGCCGCGCTTTGCATCGAGCCGCGCAACGGCAGGCTGCACATCTTCCTGCCGCCGGTGGATGAGACCGGGGATTTCCTGGAAATGGTCGCCGTGATCGAGAAGGTCGCGGGCGATTTGAAGATGCCGGTGATCCTTGAAGGGACGCCGCCTTCGTTTGACCCGAGGCTTGAGGTCGTGAAAGTGACGCCCGACCCCGGAGTGATCGAGGTGAACCTCCAGCCCGCCGCAAGCTGGGACGAACTTGTTAGAAACACCACGGTGCTCTACGAAGAGGCGCGCCTGTGCCGACTTGTGACTGAGAAATTCATGGTCGATGGCCGCCACACCGGCACCGGCGGCGGCAACCACATCATCATCGGCGGCGAGACTCCGTCCGACAGCCCCATCCTGCGCCGCCCGGATCTGCTGCGGAGCATGATCACCTACTGGAACCACCATCCTTCGCTCAGCTATCTTTTCTCCGGCCTATTCATCGGGCCGACCTCGCAGGCGCCGCGCATCGATGAGGGCAGGAACGATTCGATCCACGAGCTGGAAGTCGCCTTCCGGACGCTGGAGGGCGAGGGGAATTCGCTGCCGTGGAAAGTGGACCGCGCGTTCCGCAACCTTCTCATCGACGCAACCGGAAACACCCACCGTGCCGAATTCTGCATCGACAAGCTCTACTCGCCGGACAGCGCGACGGGCCGGCTTGGCCTGCTGGAAATGCGCGGCTTCGAGATGCCTCCTCACCACCGCATGAGCCTCGCGCAGCACCTCGTGCTGCGCGGATTGGTCGCCCGTTTCTGGAAAGAGCCTTATGAAAAGCCCTTGGTCCGCTGGGACAGCGAGATCCACGACCGCTGGATGCTGCCACACTTCATCTGGCAGGATTTCAACGAGGTGCTCGCCGATCTCGGCAGGCACGGCTACGATGTCGATCCCGCGTGGTTCGATCCGCACCTTGAGTTCCGTTTTCCTAGGATAGGCGATCTCGCGCAGTTCGGCATCGAGCTGGAGCTGCGCCACGCGATCGAGCCATGGCATGTGCTCGGCGAGGAAGGCGCGGCGGGCGGTGCGGTGCGCTACGTGGATTCCTCGATTGAGCGCATGGAAATCAAGGTCAAGGGTATGACCGGAGAGCGGCATGTGGTGACGTGCAACGGCTACCGCGTGCCGCTGCATTCCACCGGCACCCACGGCGAATTTGTCGCCGGCGTCCGCTACCGCGCATGGCAGCCGCCGAACTGCCTGCACCCGACCATCCCCGTCCACACCCCGCTGGTTTTCGACCTTGTCGATACCTGGAACGACTTATCTGTCGCCGGCTGCACATACCATGCCTCGCATCCCGGCGGCCGCAGCCACGAGGACTTTCCGGTGAACTCCTTCGAGGCGGAATCCCGCCGCCTGGCGCGCTTCTTCCGCCACGGACACACTGGAGGCAAGGTCACGCTCATGGAGCCTAAGGCCAGCCCCGATTTTCCGTTCACGCTGGATCTGCGGATGATGCCGGACAAGGGGTAGGGTATCCCAGGGCGACCAAGCCGGGAAAGCCCGGATATGAACCCCGGTCGCGGTGGCCAGACCGTATCGTGCACGGTTGAAGGATTCTTGCGCAGTGGGAAAAAGTATCGCGATATCCACGGGGCGCAACCATTCGACATGCCTACCGTCCTCCGAGTCGGCTCCTTTTTGATTTCATTTCTACTCCGATGAAGGCCATGAACCACCTCATATCCGCGTTCGGACTCCCGAGGGCGAGTGCAAGTTCTGGCTTGGGCCGGCTATCCTCCTCGCCAGCAACAAGGGGGTGAGTCCTCATGATCTCCGCCAGATTGAAGCGCTTGTTTTCGCGCACCATGAATCACTGATGAAAGCATACAATGACCACCGCCCTAGCTGATCCATCACTTGTCTCGGAGCCCGCCGCCATCCGCGCATGGGCCGAGGGAAGGAACGTATTCTTCGAACTGCATGACGGACGGACGATGGGTTTTCCTGCTGATCGCTTCCGTCGCTTGGCTGCGGCTACGGAAGAGCAGTTGAAGGAAGTGAAGGTCGAGGTGGAGGGGTATGCCCTGCGCTGGGAATCCTTGGACGAAGACATCACGGTGCCGGGGATCATCGCCGGGCGTTTCGAGCTGCCCCGGAAATGAGGAAGCCGATTTCGAAGCTTGGTTCTGGTGGATGGGGAGGTCGATCTTGTCCTGAGACATCCCAACGGCGAAATCCACGCCATCGGGCATCCTCCTTCTCAGCGTTTCAGTGTCTAGACCGTTTGCCAAAAGTCCATGCGCATTTGATCGTGGCTGGAGAATCCTGCTCCAGGCCGTTCTTGGGGAATCCTGCCCCAAGAATTCACATACACGCACGGACTTTTGGCAAACGGTCTAGTATTTGATCCTGCCATCCGGCAGAGGTTCTCCGGTGCTGTAAACAAGCCTATCCTTGTGCATTTCCTCCGGATTCTTACCCTCTGGGCATGTCTGGAGAAGATCTACTCAAGCGAATCACCAGCGATCCCGATATTTGCCACGGAAAACCCTGTGTCCGGGGTCTCCGTTACCCCGTTGATTGCTTTGGCGCGGGTTGAAATGGCCTACCTGGATGGAATGATTCAAGGTGGCTACTTTATCGGCCCCAATCTGTTTGCTGCCTGCCTCTCCGCCGCTGGCGAGCATTAATAAATCTCAGCTTTCGCAGAACGCGGTCGTCGTCAGCAAGGATCGTGATTTCCTCGATTCCCATCTCCTCACCGGCAGCCCCACCCGCTTGTTGATGGTCGCCACGGAAAAGCATCGCTAACCGCCGACTGCTCTCCAGTTGGGAGTGGCGCTCTGGAGAGCGCCACTCCGACAAAAACAATTCCATGGTCCGCTACCATCTCCCCACCTCCCCACCTCCCCACCGAAGCCCAGCTCCAGCTCCAGCGGAAATCCAACGCGAGCTACGCCAACTCTCCTGAAAATTCCAGCCCCCCGTTCTCCGTAGCTTCATCACGACATTCCAGCGACAATACCCACGAAACTTTTTGCCTTCGTTGCAATGCGACACCTGACCCCAAAGACGCCGCCAAAAAACAAAAAGTCGCCGACCTCCTCATCGCCGCCGATCTCGCAGACGAAGCGGAAACCCACCAAGCGGAAGCTTCAAAAACACTCGCGGAAGCTCAATCCATCGAAAACCCGTCAGCTTGACGGGAAACCATATTCCCGTATGATGGTGGTATGAAAACCACCATCGACATCCCGGAGCCGCTTTATCGGAAAGCGAAGATCCGTGCCGTTGAGACTGGATCCACTCTCAAACAACTCGTGCTCACTTCCCTGACCAAAGAACTTGGGGTCGCGAGCGAATCCCCGGCGGAAGGACTATCGTTCGTGGAAAGGCGCAAGTTACGTCCCGAATTCAAGCGACTGATGGAGGCCGGCGCTCTTGGTGGCGGCACGGATTCCACCGTTATCATCTCTGAAGACCGCTCCTCACGTGAAGACGCTCTACTTTGATTCCAACTACCTTTTCCGCCTCTATTCCACCGAAGCAGGAAGTGGGGAGGTTCAGAAACTGGCGGGAACGACCCTGTGCATCGCCACCGCATGGCACGGTCGCGCCGAGCTCGCCTCAACACTGTTGCGGAAACGCCGTGAATCCGCTTTAACGGAACAAGCCATTCTGGAAATCCGCTATCAGATCAGGGACGACAGGGAGAACGGCTCCATCGTATTTCTGGATTATTCTGAGAGCATCACCGTCCGGCTCGAAACAGTTCTGGAACAAGCCCCGCAGGACACCTTTATCCGCGCCGCCGATGCACTTCACCTCGCATGTGCCGCAGAGCATGGCTTCACGGAAGTTTACTCGAACGACCGTCACTTTCTCCTCGCAGCCCCGTTGTTCGGTTTGGAGGGGGTGAATGTGATTCCGTAGTGAACAAACTGTCCTAATTCTTGATATGCCACTGCCAGACCTACCAGAACGACTGCCTTGGATCCGCTTCTGGTCGCCACGCAAAACGCGAACCCACGGCACATCGAGTGAGTTCTTCGAAGGTCAGCAAGGCTTGCATGGGGAACATCCTCATCCGCAGGCCGCTTCTCTCGCCGATATCACCCCGGAGAACGGTCTTTTGGTCCTTTGTGGTGAACCCGGATTGGGGAAAACCTCGGAGCTGGAACTTCTGCGTGAAAGCCTCACTACACCTCTTGGAGAAAAGGAACGGCTGATCCACCTCAAAGCCCGCGAGTTCGAATCATTCCCCGACCTGCAAAGCCACCTCGACGGCCATCCCGATTGGCAAAACTGGCTAGCGGATGGAGATCGTCTCACCATTCTGTTCGATGGCTTGGATGAAGGTCTCATCCGCATGCCTACCTTTGTGGCCAGGCTTCGCAGCTTTCTGGAGACCAAACCCACAAACCGTCTGCGTCTCGCTCTTTCCTGCCGCTCGTTTGAATGGCCCGAGGCAGAAGGAGAACAGCTCTCGTCCTTGTGGACCAGAGAAGAGAGTGCCGGGTATATCTTCGAGCTTGAGCCTCTACGCCGTGAGGATGCGAAGCTCGCTGCAGAGCAAATCGGACACGATGGAGACAAGTTCCTCCAAGCCGTCCAGCAAGCGGATGTCGCCTCTCTCGCTTCCCGTCCCATCACTCTATTTTTCCTGCTGGATGAGTTCGCAGGAGAGGAGTTCCGAGCAACCTCACGGCCAGAACTTTACAAGAACGGCTGCCGGCGATTGTGCGAAGAGAACAACCCGGAACGAGCTCGTCTTCTGCGTCGCTTCTCACGCGAGGAATGTTCCACCGATGAGAAGATCGATGCCTCGGGCAAGCTTGCATGCGCACTTCTCCTTGGGGGCAAGCATTCCATTTGGTTTCCCACGTCGTCCGAATCGCCGGTGCCAAGCGGAAACGTTTGCCATGCCACGGCTTTGATCGATAGCGGGCTCCTGCGTGAGAACACAGTCGAGCAGGTCTTGGGAACCGGACTCTTCACCGCGCTGGGCGGGGATTGTTTTGGATTCACCCACCAAACGTTTGCCGAATGTCTGGCGGGGCAGGTTCTCTCCGAGTTGCCGCTTGCCCAATTGCGCACTTTGCTGTGCGCCACAGATCCAGCCAGTGGAGCTGAATACGTGATTCCGCAACTTATCGAACTCGCCGCATGGGTGGCTGGTGATCACGCCGGGTTTTTCACGCACCTGATCGATATCGAACCGGCGGCTTTGCTCCGCAGCGGAGTTGCATTCGCCGCTCCTGACAACAAAGCCAGGCTCGTAGAGCGACTCCTCGATCTGGCGGGAAAGAACCAGTTCTTCGACGATTCGGATTACTGGCGTTTCTGGCGCGATCTAGACCATCCGGAACTTCCTCGCCAACTGATAAATGCACTAACGGATCCGCAAGGCCACGCAATGGTTCGAAGGGTTGCCGTCGGCATCGCGGAGGCGTGCCGACGACCGGAAATCATTCCTACGCTCTTCGGCATTCTGAGGACGCAGGACGCTGATCGTTATTTCCGGAGTTCAGTCGCCGACGCCCTGTGTAATTCCATGCCGGACGACCGCTTGGCAGAACTGGAACCCCTGGCTCGGTGCAAGGTAGGCTCCGACCCGGATCAGTCGATTCTCGGTTACGCCCTTCAACGTCTCGTTCCAAGGCACTGGTCGGTTCCGATGCTTTACCGTTTCTTGGACGGGCAAAAGATCCTAACTTTTTCGGCAGCTATTGGAGGGCATTGGACGACCTTTCAATGCACTTGGACGATAGTGACATTCTCGCTGGGCTCCGTGCAATTCAGGATTGGGAGGGTGGCTTTTCATCCACAAGCTTCCGACGGAAAATCTGCATGATTTTACTGTCGCGAGGATTGGGAAAAATCGACGACCCTGCGATTCGCAACGAACTGGTTAAACTATGGACAACGAAAGCGAGAGACTTCCGCGAGTTTTTCAGGACGGGCGACCGGGACGATTCGGACTTCGTGGCAATGAAGGACGATCCTCGGCGCAAATGGATCGTGGCGATCATCAATTCATCCACGTCCGCCCCGGACGACCGAATTGATTCCCTGTCGTGGGACACCTACCGCTTGATCAAAACCGAGGATTTTTGTTGGCTGTTGGAGAACCTGCTGGGAGCTCCGGAAGGTTCGGCTCCTACCTGGGCAAAGGCCGTCCAACGAATGTTCTGGAACGAGGAGATACGCGTCATCTGGTGGGATGAATTCATCAATGCCTACCACGGTTCTCCCGCGCTACGGGCTCAAATGCCGTGGTTTGAGGAAACTTCCATCGATACGCCTACCAGGAGAAGCGCCAAGGCGCAATGGCTTTGGCATGAACGACGTTACGAAAGGCAAATGAAGCGCCTCCTGGAAAGGGAGAAACTTCCCAATCCCAAGACCGAAATTGAGAATGCCGTCTCAAAGATTTCGGATGGCGATTCTTGGGCATTCATCAATCTTTGCTGGGCACTTTCCTTGAATGAAGGTGGACAGCGTCACGGTCACCTACGCCACAACATCACTGAGTACCCAGGATGGGCTAACATTTCCGAATCAGAGAGGGAATTCGTTCGTGAATCCGCGCGCCAGTTCTTGCTAGAACGTTCAGACGGCTGGGAGGAACTCGGCGCACGAACGAACTATTCAGATCCGGGTGTGGTTGCAATATGGCTGCTTCGTAATGAGATCGATGTGGACACCGCTTTGCGCGACGCTGTGACATCTAAGTGGATCGAGGCAATTCTTGGAATATGGGATACATCTTCCGATCATTCTCAGGAACTTTTCGCATTTGCATATCGGACAAATCCGTCACGAGCAATCAACGGTTGGGTTCGCCAAATCCGCCGTGATTGCGAACGCCATGGGCACCCATTTGCGATACGAAGGGCTGAAACGTGCTTCGACACAAGGCTCGCAGAAGAACTCATCGAACTCATCAAGATACTAAAAGATCCCAAGTCCGTGCGGATGGCGATTTATGAGCTGAAGGAGTTCGATAAAGTTTTGGCCAGTGAGCTGGCCGCCTACCTTTTGCAGCGCGAGATTCGAAAGCGAGGATTCAATGAGAGGATGATCGAGGCTTTGATCATCGCCGGACTCGGCACGGGGTCACGACAAGTTTGGATGTTGGCATTCCCGGTTCTCAAGTCTCTGCCCGCTCTGGCCAAACGAGTGTTGCTATCTGTGCCGAGAGACGCGGATTCAAGGAGTCAAAATATCTGCGAGGGATTAGCAGAAGACGAACTCGGTGACTTCTATCTGCTGCTCTGCCGGTTGTTTCCCGTCTCTGAAGATCCAAAAGAAACCTCAGGATTTGTAAGTCCCCGAAGGGGCTTGGTTCGAGTCCGGAGCGGAGTATTGGAAACCCTCAGCAGCCGTAACACCTTGGGCGCTTGTTCTCAATTGAGACGACTTGCCATGGTCTTTCCCGACGAAGCCACATGGTTGCTCTACCGCTATCAACAAACCTTGAGTGCTGTTCGTCGCAATGAATGGCAAGCTTTCCCGTTGTCAGACCTTGCCGCAGTTCTCACGGGCGATAATAAGCGCATCGTTCGTGACAATGGCGATCTCATGAATCTAGTCTTGGAGTCATTGGGAGCGCTGCAACAGCATTTGACGGAAAGCACGCTCCCGGCAGTGGAGGATCTTTGGCAATGGGAGGGAGCAGGCCTAAAGCGGAAGAACTTTCGTCACAAGGACGAGGAGGCGGTTTCGGACTATATCGCCCGATGGTTACGCGACCGAATCGGTGCAGAATCGGGAGTTGTGGTGAATCGCGAGGTTCAACCTCGCCGGGGAAAACGAACCGACATTATCGTCGAAGCTTGGAGCCACTCGCTCGATGGCAGAAACCGACAGGAGACTCCGATGAGCGTCACGATAGAGGTGAAAGGATGTTGGAACCGTCAGATCAAGACTGGCGCTAAAGACCAATTGCTAGACGACTACTTGCGGCCTTTCCGCCGCACCCACGGAATCTTTCTAGTGGCGTGGTTCCACAGTCCGGGCTGCCCGAAGCTCGCGCCGCATCAATTGACTCAGTTGAAACACGAAACCATTTCCGAGGCGGTGGAGGCGGTTTTGGATTTTGTAAAGTCGGCTCAGGAAGTAGGTTATGAAATCGCGCCTTTTGTTCTCGATTGCAGATTGAGCTAAGTTCTAGGCCGCTCACTCAGCCACCGATTCATCCGCCGGGAAATGGAAGAGATTGGAGTCATCGTCTTTGGCTTCTTTTTCGTCCTCCATCGCAAAGGGACATCGCAAAGGGACAGTCCCGCTGCGGGAAATTCACCGCAAACCAAGTAACTACGGGTATTCACGTGGAGAGTGAGGGGGGATTTCGGGTAAAAAAGGGGGAATCCGGCTCATCATTCGCCTGCCGATTGGCCGCGCATGCACCGACCCTGCTCCTTTGTGCATATGGCGACCGAAGATCGCCACTACTTTTCCCTGTCTCCCTGCCATTCGGGGCAGTTCCCGCCAAATCACATTTTCGTAGCGTTCACTTCGCTGATGACGGAGTTCAGGAGGCTTTGTTTGAGGTGGAGGGAGGATCGCTCCGGCAATGAGGTGACAATTTCCAAGATCTCGGGTTTGGAGTCAGGAGTCAGGAGTCAGGAGTCAGGAGTCAGGTGTCAGGTGTCAGGTGTCAGGTGTCAGGTGTCGACGAGTTCCCTGATCCGGAGTTTCACTGTGCTGGGTTTGCCGCCTGTGAGTTCGCCCGATTTGCAAACAGAGATTTGGAATCACTCCGGCAGGAGCAGGGACGGAGGGGTGCCGCCCCAGACGGGGTGGGCGGGATCGAGGAGGTTTTGGCCGTCGAGGATGACTTCGCCGGTGGTGCGGTCGATGGGGAGGGTGCGCACGGAGGCATCGCTCCAGAGGACGACGGCTTTGCCATCGAAGGGCATGGGATCGAACTCTTGGCTGCCGGGCTTGAATGGAGCCATCGCGATGGGGCGGGGGATCTTGTCGTCGGTGCGGATGTTCTCGATGTATCCGAAGCCGCATTCGCCGGGGGCGAGGGCGTTGTCGCCGGAAATGTTTCCGTCGGGTTTACGGCTGCCGGATGTCTTGGCGTAAAAAGCCTGCTCGCTCTGGGTGATGCGGGCCTGGATGAGCTGACGGAACCTTGCGTTCGACGAAGAGCCTGTGATCGCAGGTTCCCCTGCATCGTCGGCAACAGCTTGTGCGGTGCTGGCATTGGGGAAACCCCCGTATTCCGTTTCAAACTCAAAGAGGGCCAGGGAGAACGATCGCGCATTGCTCACCGCCTCGGTTTGATCCGCCTTTTTCCTCTGACGGATAACCATTGGCGCGGTGAGTCCCGCCAGCATGGCGATGAAAACGAAGATTCCCAGATACCCTGTGATGAGGCCTGCGATGGCGAAGCCGCCCCCTGTGAGCCGTCCTTGTGAGTGCTTGATTTTGCTCAGGGCGATGTGACCGCAGATGACGGCGGGGATGGCGGTAACCCCGCAGAAGAATCCGGATATCCCTAGAACCATGCTGGTGATGGCGAGGCCGGAATTCTCAGCCGGGACAAAACCCGGAAGCTGTGGAGCAACGCCGAAAAGGTTGGTTGCATTGGAAAGGGGAATCCAGCCATCCATTCCTTGGACCCATACAAGATCGGACGTCTGGTAGAGGCCGCTGGCGAGACCTGCCTGGATGTCCTGCGGTGAAAACGGCCCGGTTTGCTGGCCTTGGTGCTGGATGAAGATTTCCATGGGAGTATCCGATGTGAATCCCGATTTCTTGGGAAGGAGAAAATGCTGGGGCACACCTCGGCTCGGGGCAGACTGGTCTCAGCCCCTCCTTGCCAGGTTCTCCAAAGATTTGAGGATATGGTTGGGAAAAGTCCGGTGATCTGATTCATTCGGCGCAGATGAACCAGCGGCAGAGATTTTCCCCGGCGAGCGGGCCGGTTGTTTCCCCGGCTGATGCGGCGGGTGTCTGGAACGAGCTGCTGGACGGCCAGGGGCGGGTGCGCCCCTATTGGGCGGAAATGTCGGCCAGGATCCAGCGGTGGACCGCGGATGAAAGGGCTGCCCTGATGGAGGAGACCGGGCGCATGCTCGATAACCTCGGGACCACCTACAATGTTTACCGCGATGTCGGCGGGGCCGGGCAGCCGTATGAGATCGATCCCATCCCCTTCATCATGGAGTGGCAGGAGTTGGAGTCCGTCGCGAAAGGGTTGGCCCAGCGGATGCGGTTGCTTGAGGAGGTGCTCAAGGATCTCTACGGGCCGCGCAGGCTTCTCAAGGACGGGCTGCTGCCGCCGGATCTTGTCCATGCCAGCCCGGCTTTCCACCAATCGACGCGCGACATCCAGCCAGCCGGGGGCAAATGGCTGATGGTGACAGGCTGCGATCTCGTGAGGGGGCCGAACGGTGTCTGGACGGTGCTGAAGGATTACACGCATACGCCGGGCGGGCTCGGGCAGACCTTGGAAAACCGCAGCGTGGTTTCCTCGGTGCTTCCGGATCTTTTCGATAGCTCGCGGGTCGCAAAACTCCGTCCTTTCTTCGATGCCGAGCACTCCGCGATCCAACAGCTCGAGACCAGCCGCGGCGGTGTCTCCAACGTTGTTTTCCTGACCCCGGGCTATCATCATCCGTCGTATTTCGAGCACGCCTACAAGGCGCGGTTGCTGGGAATCTCGCTGGTGGAGGCGGCGGATCTAACAGTGCGCGAAAGGCGGCTTTTCCTGAAAACCCTCGGCGGCCTGCGCAGGGTCGATGGTGCGATCTGCCGGCTGGATGACGACGGCATCGATCCCCTGGAATTCTGGACATCGGGCCGCGGTGGTGTGCCGGGGCTGATCGAAGCGTGGAGGTCGGGGAATGTTGCTTTGCTCAACGCGCCGGGATCCGGTTTCGCCGGTTCGGCGGCCTTGCAGGCATTCCTTCCGCTGATCTGCCGGGAGTGGTTCGGCGAGGAGCTGATGCTACCTTTCGTGGAGAGCTGGTGGCTCGGGCAGCAGGTGGTCAGGGAGAAAATCACGGAAGATCTCAGTGGTTACGTCCTGCTTTCCGCATTCGGCAAAGACCCGCTGCTGCCGGTGAAATGGGCCACGCTTTCCGCCGCTTCCAAGAAACAGTGGATGTCGGTGATCAGCCGGAGGCCATGGGATTTCGTGGTGCAGCGCGACATGTCGCCCAGCCTCGCGCCATCGCTGCAGGGGCGCGGAGTACAGAACAGGCCGCTGATCTGGCGTGCGTTTTCCTTGAACGGACTCAACGGCCCCGTGGTGCTGCCCGGAGGGTTGGCGCGTGTCGGCAAGGTGGGGGTGCCACCCCAGCTTTGGCCGGATCATGAGGGTTTCACCAAGGATGTGTGGCTGACGGGAACGGCTTCGGCGGCGGGTGTCGTGGATATCCACCGGCCCATTCCCGGAGATCAGTTGGGTGTCGCACCGGAGGTTCCCAGCCGCATCGCGGAGCAGCTTTATTGGGTCGGCAGGTATGCGGAAAGGGTGGAGACCGTGACCCGGATGTTGCGGGTTTCCCTGCGCTGCATCGAGGGTGAGAGCGGGAGGAGGCAGCGCGGCCAGTTGGATGCGTGCGTCCGGCTCATGCAGGGAAGCGGCCTGCTTGGCAAGGAGGTCGGGGAAATGCGCACCGTCCGCGAGCTATCGACGCTCGTCTTCGACAAGGATAAATCCATCAGCCTGGCGCGGCTCGTGGACTCGCTGATCGCAAACGCAGCGAGTGCGAGGGATCGGCTTTCCGACGACACATGGATCTTTTTCAACCAGCTCAAGGGTATCGTTGACGGCGCGAGCCGTGAGCCCAGGGCGGCGGATCTGCTCCGCACATTGGACCGGATGCTGCTGCACCTTTCCGCATTCTCCGGGATGCAGGCGGAAAACATGATACGCGGCCAAGGCTGGCGTTTCCTTGAGACAGGCAGGCGCATCGAGCGGGCGCTCGGTGGACTGAGGCTGCTCCGCACCTCAGCTTCGGAGGAGCCGATGCTCGAGCCGCTGATCGAGATCTGCGACAGTGTCATGACCTACCGGCGGCGCTATTTCTCGCGGCCGGACTGGAAGGGCGTGGTGGAACTCCTGTTCTTCGAGCGCAGCAACCCGCGCTCCGTGGGCTACCAGTTCGCGGTCCTATGCAAGGAGGCTGAAAACTTCCCGGGCAAGCCCTCGTTCGGGCTTTTCCCGAAGATCATGAAACGGGTGAAGGAACTCGATGCGAGGCTTTCCGAGCCATCGCCGCCCGATGCGGATGATCTCGGCGGACTTGAGGAGATGCTCGGCGGGCTTTCCGATCTGATCACCCAGCACTATTTCAGCCACTCGGTGCGGAGGGTTTACTAGGTAAAAACTGAAATCGTAAAATGCCTAAGATTTCCGGGTATTTCGGATAGATAAAACAATCTTGCCCTTGGAACGGTGCCGGGGGATGCTGTGGGCGTCGAGAAACGATGGCGAACCGAATCAACAGGAAGCGCGGAGATGTGGAGGAGCCGAAGAAATGGTCCACTGAGATCGCGGGCGTAAGCTGGATGGCCGGAGGGCTGATCCTGCTGCTTTCGCTGCTTTCCTATAGCCCGGCGGATCTTCCCAGGAAATGGTTCTTCGAGTTTTTCGCGGACAAGGGCGGTGCCAGCGGGGAGAACTGGCTCGGGCCGGTGGGTGGCATCCTGGCCTTCTCGCAGATATTCCTTCTCGGCGCAGCCGGCTGGATGCTGGCGATCGGTTTCATTTGGTTCGGCGTCATGAAGCTGGCATTCCGGGGCCGGCTCTGGCCGCGGATCGCCCTCGGGCTGGGTGTGGTTCTGCTTGCGGGAACGGTTTGGCTCCACGCATCCGGCATATTTTTCGCGGAATGGGTCGCACGCTGCAACCTCCCGGACCGTCCCGGCGGGGTGATCGGCGGTGCGGTGGGCGGCTTCCTGATGGTGCCCGTGATCGGTAAACCCGGAACCATCGCTTTGGCGGGCATCGCCTATCTGCTCGGAGTGATTTGGCTTGCGGGCCAGACGCCGATCGATTTCGGGCGCGGGTGCTACCGCCTGGTAAAAACGAAGATCGATGCCTGGAAGGAGAGCCGCACCGAATCGGGGCGTGCGGCGACACGCGAAAAGGAATTGCTGGGCGAGCGCGAACGCCAGCGCGAGCAGCGCAGGCTGGAGCGCGAGCTATCGAAGCTCAAGGCGGCGGAAACCGACACGCCGGGCCAGAAGGAATTGGCGATCCGCGAGACCCCGGCGCCGCAGATCATCGACGCCTCGCAGCGGCGATCGTCCGGTCAGATGGAGGCTGGCGCGAAACCTTTCGAGCGCAAGAAGCCGGGGCACCAGTCGCTTTCCGTGTCCGGATTCGAGGATTACGAACTCCCGGGCTTTGACCTTCTCGATGCGGTTGAGGTGGAGGCGGAGGCGGCCAACCACGAGGAACTCATCGGAATCCAGACGACCATCGTCGAAACGCTGAAAGCCTTCGGGATCGACGTGACGCCCGGCGACATCACCCGCGGCCCCACGATCACCCGCTACGAGATCTATCCTTCGACGGGACTCCGGGTTTCCCGCATCTCCCAGCTTGAGGCGGACATCGCGCGCGCAACGTGTGCGGAGCGAATCAACATCCTCGCGCCCATCCCCGGCAAGGACACGGTCGGCATCGAGATCGCGAACTCCAACAAGGTCGCCGTGCCGCTCCACGAGCTGCTGCACGATCCCGAGTTCCGCTCCGCGAAAAAGAAGATCCCGCTCGCCCTCGGAAAAGATGTATATGGGAAAACGGTCATCGGCGATCTTGCCGCGATGCCCCACCTTCTTGTGGCGGGTGCCACCGGTTCCGGGAAATCCGTCTGCATCAACTCCATCATCGCATCGATACTTTTCAAGTTCGGCCCCGACGAGCTGCGCTTCATAATGGTGGATCCGAAGGTCGTGGAGATGCAGATGTATAACAAGCTGCCGCACATGGTCGTGCCTGTGGTGACCGACCCGAAGAAAACCGTCGCCGCGCTCAAGTGGGTGGTGAACGAGATGGAGAAACGCTACAAGATTTTCGCCAAGGAAGGGGTGAGGAATTTCGATGGATACAACAACCGTCCCCGCGAGGACAAGCCGGTGCCGGTGGAAATCCCCGAGGCCGAGGAACCCGAGGTGAACCTCGAAGACATCGAGGAAATCGCCAACGCACTCGAGGACGGCGACCTCGGGCCGGAAGCGGATTTCGAGGAGCTGGAAATCGAGGAGGACGAGATCCCGGACCGTTTCCCATACATCGTGGTGCTCATCGACGAGCTGGCCGACCTGATGCAGACGGCGCCGGCGGATGTGGAGATGTGCATCGCACGGATCGCGCAGAAGGCGCGGGCGGCGGGCATCCATCTCATCATCGCCACCCAGACGCCGCGCGCGGATGTGGTGACGGGCATCATCAAGGCGAACATCCCGAGCCGGATCGCGTTCCAGGTTTCCTCCGCGCTCGATTCGCGGGTCATCCTGGATACGAAAGGCGCGGACAAGCTGGTTGGCAAAGGCGACATGCTTTACCTGCCGCCGGGTTCCGCAAAGCTTGAGCGCGCACAGGGAGCCTTCGTTTCCGATGCGGAGGTGGAGAGGATCGTCGATCACTGCGCAAGGCAGGCGAAGCCGAAATACGAGCAAGACATCCGGGCTACCATCGACGCGGCGGGCATGGACGATGACGACGACGTTTCCGATGCCGATGAGGAGCTGATCATCAAATGCATCGAGGTCGTCCGCCAAGAGCAGAAAGCCAGCACCTCGCTTCTCCAGCGCAGGCTGCGCCTCGGCTACACGAGGGCGGCGCGGATGGTGGATATCCTTGAGCAGCGCGGCGTCGTAGGTCCCGGAGAAGGAGCGAAGGCGCGGGAAGTGTTTCTGAAGTAAATTTCAAATTTCAAAATTCAACTCTCAAGGAAGAAGGCTCCACCTCTGACACTTTGGTTCCTTGATGAATGATCTTATGGCTCTTTTCCAAATTCACGCCTCTTCCTTGAAAGTTGAAAGTTGAGAATTGAAATTCAGATGAACGACGACGTTGCACATTTTCTCCAGTACCAGGAGACGGAAAAGAACGCCTCGCCGCTGACTTTGCGGAACTATGCGGCGGCGCTGGCGGGCTATGCGGACTGGCGCGGGACTGCCTTTGAATGCTGGAGGAAGGAGCGCGGCGATGACTTCCGCGACTATTTATATGCCCTGATGAAAAAGGGGCTGAAGCGCACTACAATACGTCTCCGCTTCGCCGCGTTGCGCTCCTTCTACAAATACCTCGTGCTCCGCCGTGGGCTGGTGAAAAGCCCGGTCATAGAGGTGCAGATGCCGAAGCTCGAGCGCGGACTGCCGGTGGTCCTGAGCATGAAGCAGATGGACGAGCTGCTGGAAATGCCCCTGAAATCCGAGGCTCCGACCAAGGGGCCGCCTTGGCTGAAATTCCGCGATGCGGCGATCCTTGAGCTTTTCTACTCCTCCGGCCTGCGGATCTCCGAACTGCTCGGGCTCGATGTCAGGGACGTGAATTTCATCGACGAGGTGGTGAAGGTGGAGGGCAAGGGGCGCAAGCAGAGGATTGTGCCGGTGGGCGGTGCGGCGATGCGTGCGATGCGGAAATACCGGGAGGAGGCGGCGGTTTCGAACGGCCCGCTTTTCCGTAGCATCCGGGGGACGCGTATCACCCAGCAGGCGGTGGATCTCATGCTGAAAAAATATATCAGGCTCAGCGGGATCCCTTTCGGGGTCAGTCCGCACAAGCTACGGCACAGTTTCGCAACCCATTTGCTTGACGCGGGGGCGGATCTGAGGACGGTACAGGAATTGCTTGGCCATGCGTCGCTTTCGACCACGCAGATTTACACGCATGTGACCAAGGAGCGCTTGAAGAAGGTTTATGATGAAGCCCACCCGCGTGCGTAATGATTTGATCCGGAGACTGACCATGCTTTCAAAGATCCTGGGTTTCCTCGGTTTGTCGGGATGCGCGCTGCCTCCGGTGGCGGGCGAGAGGGAGAGGCTGGATGCGCTTGCCAGGGAGGGGAAATTCTCCGTTTTTTTTGTTGGGAACAGCTACAGCTTCGGCGTTCCCAAAGAGTTCGGCGGACTCGCCGCATCGAGGGGCAAGGATGTCAGGATCGGCCACTCGACATTCAGCGGCTGGAGCCTTGCGAAGCATTCGCGGAATCCGGGGACGCTGAAAAAACTGAGCGAAGGCGAGTGGGACGTGGTTGTGATCCAGGACTACAGCACGAACCCGTCACAGGGTGAGCGCGAGCGGCGGATGATAATGGATCCGGGCGTACAGTTCTTCGCCACCGAAGCGCGGGCGCTGGGCGCTGTGCCGTTGCTCTACCAGACGTGGGGGAGGCGCGACGGGGATCCGAATGTCGGTGGCGACGATTTCTACCGCATGAACGACCGCGTGCGGAGTGGCTGCCTCTACGCTTCGAGGAACGGCGGCGGGATCATCACCGTACACGCGGGCGATGCGTGGGAGCGGGAGTTCCGCGCCGGACATGGGGCAGATCTTTTCCACGAAGATGGCAGCCATCCGAGCGCCTATGGGAACAAGGTGACTGCGGAGGAATTCTACCGGACGATCTTCAGAGAGTGAGCGCGTGTTTCAGGATGAAGCTTTGGAGCGCGCAGTAGAAATGGGAACGTAGCAGCGCCTCATGGCGCAGCGGGGTCAGGTTGCCGGCATCCGATTCCGGATCCTGCCCGAAGTTGTATTTCTCCTCAAGCGCGAGCCGCGCCTGGTTCAGTGAGCTATACCAGGTGAAGGCATCCTCGCGCGTGATCCAGATCGGAGTCTCCCCGTCCTTGGGGAAAGCGGACGCAGTCTCGATGGCAGCCTGGATATGGTTGAGATCGTCCATGAACATTTCGCGCAGATCGGGCACGACGATGTCCTGCCAGTCCTCGGCGATCGTTTCGTCGGTAATGAGTCCGCCGAGGCGGTTCGCGAGGTCGATGCCGTGGCTGTTCGCATCAACGGCGATGGCACGCAGGATCTGCCAGTCCTCGGCGGTTTCCGGGTCGATGCGCAGACCGCCCTCGATGGTGGGTGCGATGTTCATCCGGCCTTTTCGAGGGTGGTTTTCAACTGGTGGAACTGGAGTTGCTGGGCGTAGAACTCGGCCTTTTCCAGTTCCCCTGACCAGACGATGGAAAGCCCCTGCCGATGGACTTGCAGCATCATGGCTGTGGCGGCCTTCTCGTTGTAGCCGAAGATTTTCATAAGCACGTAGGTGACGTATGCCATGAGGTTCACAGGATCGTCGTGCACGACGACATTCCATGGCGCCTGGGTGGAAACATTCGTTTCCGTTTCCGTGATTGTGGTTGTATCAGGCATGCTTCAAACGGTGGTGGGGGATGGCTCCGGGGCTTCGATCCACTTGTCGTGCTCCTTGATCAGGTCGATGAGGCGTCCAACGGCTTCGCCTTCCGGGATATTGAATTTCACGGCGGTCTTGCCGACATAGAGGTTGATCTTACCCGGCGCACCGCCGACGTATCCGAAATCCGCGTCCGCCATTTCCCCCGGGCCGTTGACGATGCAGCCCATGACGGCGATGCGCACGCCCTTGAGGTGACCGGTGGCGGCACGGATTTTCTGGGTGGTGGATTGGAGATTGAAAAGCGTGCGCCCGCAGGACGGGCAGGCGACGTAGTCCGTTTTGAAAATCCGGGTGCCGGCCGCTTGCAGGATGTTGTAGGCGAGACGCAGCGATTGGCCGGGGGCGGTTTCTCCGCGAACGAGGATCGCATCGCCGATACCATCGCAGAGCAGGGAGCCGATGTTTTGCGCTGCTGGCAGCAGGGCGTGGAGGAAATCGGTTTCGCCGGAGGGCGGATCAAGCGTGTCCTTGAGGAGTATGGGGTGGCGGGGATCGGCTTTGAAGGCCAGCATACGGAAGGCGTGGATGGGTTCCATGGGGACGCCGTCGGTGACCGTGATGAGGCGGGCGACCGTTTCGGAATTGAGTGAGGAGAGGGCGGCATCGTCGCGGGGATCAATCTCAAGCACTCGGGATTTCTCGGTGATGATCTCGGGTTTGAAATCACCCATATTCGCGATCTTGTGGGCGAGCGCATTCCAGCGTTCCTGGGTGGTAAAGACGCGGACGGGTTTGTCACCTCCGAGTTCGTGGCCTTGGATGGTGAGGATGGAGCTACTGCGTCTCTCGTAGGAGAATGGGTCGTAGGAGGGGGCTAATTCCGGGAGGCCAGAGTCCTCCCGAACGGTCTGGGGCTGGAATCCCCAGCTACCTGTAGCTGGCGCATCTTGCGCCAGGCCGTTGTTGGGGACTCTGGCCCCAAGAATCCCGGTGCGCGAACCAGTCCAGCTCTCGGAGGTGTGTGCCACCACCGGATTATTCAAAACATATCTCACCTGATTCCTGAAATCTTCTCCGTCCCGAACGATATGATCATAGTATTCCGGCTGCCAAAAGGCTCCACTCAGACCGAGTATCTTGTTGGCTTCTTTCGCTGTGAACGATTTCCATGAATACAGGATTTTCTCCAACGCCTCTTCCCCGAGAGGTTTCACCACCGCATGAACATGGTTCGGCATCACCGACCAGGCGATCAGCTCGTATCGGCTGCCATCGAAGTGTTTGAGGGCATTCTCAATCAAGGTTGCGATCTCAGGTTTGGCCAGGTGGCATTCGCCATGGGTGGCATTTTCCGCCGTATCGATGACGGACTGGTAGAGGGAGCTGATTTCCGAACGGATATCCAATAGCTCGGGAAGATGGCTTCGGGATGAGGAGCTGGATTCGTGCTGCTGAAGTTTTTTGAGGAGGATCTCTTTCCTTTCCGAGTATGCTTGGAGGGCTGATTGGGGGATGGAATTGTTGAGGCGGAAGGATACAGCGTAGGTTGCTTCGGGGATGCGCCAGTGGGGGAGGTGGGTGGAGTCGTTGCGGGTTAGTTTTGTCCAGTCGGGTGGGGTGAGCTGGAGGCCAGAGTCCTCCAGAACGGCCTGGGGCTGGAATCCCCAGCTACCCTTGCTGCTTTGCAGCTCGACTAGTGCCTGTGCTACGGGGATCTCGTGGATGGCGTCTTCTGTTAGGGAAACACGGATGGTGTCTCCGATGCCGTCGGCAAGCAGGGAGCCGATTCCGATGGCGGATTTGATGCGGCCGTCCTCGCCGTCGCCGGCTTCTGTTACTCCTAGGTGGATCGGGTAATTCCAGTCGGCGCCTTCCGCATCGAGGCGTGCAACGAGGAGGCGGTAGGCCTCGATCATCACCTTCGGGTTGGAGGCTTTCATCGAGAAAACGAAGTTGTGGTAACCGTTCTCGCGGGCGATGCGGGCGAACTCCAGGGCGCTCTCGCACATGCCCAGCGGGGTGTCGCCGTAACGGTTCATGATGCGGTCCGAGAGGGAGCCGTGGTTTGTGCCGATGCGCATCGCACGGCCGAGATCCTTGCAGAGATGGACGAGTGGGATGAATTGATCGCGGATGCGTTCGAGCTCCGCTTCGTATTGGTCGTCGGAGTATTCGCGGATCTCGAACTTCTTCTTGTCCACGTAGTTTCCGGGATTCACGCGGACTTTCTCAACCCATTTCGCTGCCTCCATGGCGGCGTCCGGCTTGAAATGGATGTCGGCGACGAGCGGCACCGCACAACCTGCCGCGCGCACCTCGCGGGCGATGTTTTCCAGGTTCGCGGCATAGACCTTTGTCTGTGCGGTGATGCGGACAATCTCGCAGCCGGCCTCCGCAAGGCTGAGAACCTCCGCGACGCAGGCAGCGGTGTCGCGGGTGTCGGAGGTGATCATCGACTGCACCCGGATCGGGTTTCCGCCGCCAACACCGACATTTCCGACCATGACTTCACGGGTCTCCCTGCGGGAAAAGCTGAGGAGATCGGGGCAGTAGGAAAGGGTGGCGTGGTCGCTCATGGGCGGGAAATGATAGACCGGAAAATTTCCGTGGGCAATGACTGGATATGGTGCGAAAATGCGGCATGAAAATCAGGATGTCGTGGGCGCGGATTGCCGCCGTGATTGCGGGGATGCTCGTCGCCACGGGTGAAGAGGGCATTGCCGGGGAATTCATCCGGGTGAAGGAGACCGATGATTCGGTAAAGCTTCAGACGGCAATTTTCGGTTACGAGAAGGATGGTGTGCATGTGGATCTGATCGGTGCGATCCACCTTGCGGACAGGAGCTACTACCAGTTCCTCAACAAGCGGTTTGAGGACTACGGGGTGTTGCTTTTCGAAATGGTCGGTGGTGAAAAGCTTGGCGGCGGCAAGAAACCGGAGGACGCCGTGGAGGAAAAAGGCGAGGACAACTTGGCAGGTTTGCGGACGCTTTATGAATCATTGGAAAAGGCTCTCGGACTGACCGGGCAGGGCTCCCAGATCGATTATTTTGCGAAAAATTTCGTGCACGCGGATCTTACCATGAAGGAATTCGAGGCGCTTCAGAAAGAGAGGGGCGAGTCACTGCTGGGTTTCATGATCCAGGCGGGGATGGCGGCGGAGAAGCCGGAGCGTGATCCCGATACGATACGCCTGATGAGGGGGATACTTACGGGCCGCTCCGATCTGGTTAAGCTGGAGGTGATGCATTCGATGGCGGAGGGAGGTGAACAGGTCAACGCGGTGGAGGGCGAGAACGTGATCATCTCCGACCGAAATGCGAAATGCATGGAGGTGCTGGACAGTGAAATTGCAAAGGGCGGGAAGAAGATTGGGATTTTCTATGGTGCCGCGCATTTTCCTGATATGGAGAAACAGATGTTCGAAAGGGGATTCGTGCGGGTGAAGTCGCAGTGGCTCACGGCGTGGAAAGTGACGAAGGAATGAGGCTCACGCGTAGCGTTTTTTCGCCATCAGCACCACAATTCCGCACATGAGCGCAGCAGCGATGCCCGTCGCCATAGCCGCATGGATTCCTCCCGCCATCAATGCGTAGGCCACGGCGGAAAAGCCCGCTGCGATGCCGGCAAACGGCATTTGTGAGTGGACATGTGCGGTCGGCTCGCAGCCGGAAGCGATCGCACTGACAATCGTCGTGTCGGAAAACGGGCTGCAATGGTCGCCGAAGACCGCGCCGCCGAAGACCGCACCGATGACCATAGGGATGAGTATCGCCAACTCTCCGGGAGGTAGTCCCGCCGAGTTCGCCGCGACCAATGTCGCAGGCAGTGCCAATGGCATAAGAAGTCCCATCGTCCCCCACGATGAACCTGTGGCGAAGGACATCAGCGAGCCAGCGGCAAACACCGCCAGCGGCAGCCACTCGACGCGGAATCCTCCGGAAAGCAACGCCGCCAGTTGTTCCCCCGCGCCTAGTGCTGAGAACACATTTCCTAGAGACCAGGCAAGGATGAGGATGATGAGCGCGGGCAGGAGGTTCGTTGCACCGTGGTAAGCGGCTCCGCCTGCGGAAATTTTCCTACCCTTGGGATACATCGCCCAAGCCACCGCCAGGCCGAATAGGCTACCCGCGACCAGCGCGTAAGGGCCGGCGTCACCGCTGAATGCCTGCCTCCAGCCGGCAGCCGATAGCGGATCTGTCATCGGCGAGGAGAGCAGAGGGAAGGCTGCGAAAATCCCGATCACAAGCGCGAGCAGCGGGATGACCGCATGCTTCGGGGAAGCCGCCTCACCTCCGGCGTCTTCCGTTTCATCAGGCGTCTGTGGCAGGTAGCGGCGCATCGCCTGCGGTTGGTAGTTTAGGGAAATCGCGAGCGGGACGAGGATCAGGGTGAGCACGCAATAGGGGTTTGCCGGGATGGATTGGAAATACAGCGAGTAGGGCTCCACAGCGAAAGGCGCGCTATCCAGCCCTTGCTGGATCAGGCTGAGCTGGGTTGCGATCCAGGTGGAGATGAACGCCACGCAGGCCACCGGGGATGAGGTGGAATCCACCACCCACGCCAGCCTCTCGCGGGAAACTCCCGTCCTGTCCGCCAGCGGCCTGGCGATCCGGCCTGTTAGAAGCGAGTTCGCAAGTCCATCGAAGAAGCACAGCAACCCGATCAGATACACGCTTCCAAGCAGCCTTTTCTCCGGGGACTTCGCCTTGGCAACCAGCCGGGCAAGGATCGTATCGAAGCCATTGGCTTTCTCCAGCAAGCCGGCGAAGGCTCCCAACAAGAGGGTGAAAATAATGGCTCCCACATGCCACGATCCGTCGAGCGAGGGGAAAATGTAGTCAGCGAAGATCGCCCGCAAAGCCGCTGCCGGATTCTCGTGATGGATCAACAATGCGCCCGCCACCACTCCGCTCCCCAGCCCCAGCGCCGCCTGGCGGGTGATAACGATCACCGCAAGCGCACAAAGCGCGGGCCACAGGGCGGTGACAAATCCCGGCGGATGGAATGCAGGAAGCGACAGGCTTAGTGCGAGGAGAATTAAAACGACTGCCTTTTTCATAGGGAACTGCTGAGGAGCTTGCGCTCAGGCTACGACATTTTGCAATGCCATGGAATTCGACACAAGAGGCACAAGGGGGATTTTGGTTCGGGCTTGCGCGGGCGGGAGATACTGCGACTTATGAGTGACTTATGGATAATACTGAGGATGAAGTTGTGATTGGTTGGTGTGATGTGATCCGTGAGGAGGCGCTGGATCTGCATGGCTGGCTGCGGAACGGGCAGAGGGAAAGTGTTTATGAGAACGGGATGCTTCACAGGCTACAGAAGAGAGGTTTTGAGGTTGGCCAGCAGCATCCGGTCGAGGTGCGCGATAGAGCTGGAACATTGCTTGGGGATTCCTACGCCGATCTTTTTGTGAGCGGAAACCTGATCATTGAGCTGAAGGCGGCAAGAGCCATTGCTGACGAACACATCGCCCAACTCCTCGGTTACCTCAGGGCAACCGGCAAGCGCCACGGCCTTCTCATCAACTTCGGAGCGTCCACACTACAAATCCGAAAATTCGTAGTTTGAACCCCAATCCCATCCACATTTCCCCACATTGCCCCCCGCGATACATCACGCAGCCCGAGCCAAAATCCCCCTGTGCCTTTTGTGTCGAATATCTCCAAGATCAGTTCCGCTCCGGGAACTTATGTTTCCAGACGGACAGGGAATTACGGATCTCCGCCGATTCGCGGGTGGGGCTGAGTTCCCAGATGAGGGGGCATTTCTCCGGGAAGAACGGGAGGATGGAATCATAGTCCAGGGTGCCGGTGAATGGGGTGCGGTGGTCGCGGGCGGGCCACTGGACATCATGCACGTGGCCGCCGATGATGTGCGGGGCGATGGTGGCGAGCCATTCGTGATGATCTAACAGGCCGAGGTTGTGCTTGAGCTGGACGTGGCCGAAGTCGTGCCAGTAGCCGATCCACGGGTTGTCACTGAAATGCTCCTGGAGCATCACCATCTCGCGTTCGCTGGGCATGTCCTCGAAGCGTGAGCGGGACTCGACGGCGAGCTTCACCCCGTATTCCTCGGCCTTCGGGGCGAGTTCCTCAAGCGCCTCGATGGCGCGGCGGTAGTAGAGGGGGGCGAGCTTTTCGCGCTTCTTGATGAAGGCGATTTTCCTCTTGATGTAGGAGGCTTCCCGCTGCCCCCCGGCGGCGACCATTTTAGTGAGGGGCTGGGTGAACTTCGCGGTGTTCATGGGCGCGGAACCCATGTGGAGGACGAGGTATTGCGCCTTGAACTCGGCGGCGAGCTCCAATGTTTTCAGGGTCATGTCCATTGCACGTTTCCGGTCGAAAGGGCGGTGGGAGGTGAACTCGTAGGCATCGGGAGCATCGATCATCACCTCCACGGGGGAGGGGAAGTAGTTGTGCACTCCGGAGCAGGTGAACATCCCGGCTTCGTGCGCTTTCCGGATGCCGGGGAGCTTGGCGACGGTCATACCATGGGACAGCTCGATGATGGGAAACCCTAGCTCCAGGATTTCCCCAATCATCGCCTCGCCGTCGGTGTGGCGGCTGTTGTTCCAACAAGTGGAAAACGCAATCATGGATCAATGGTGGCTTGGGCCGGCGTCTGCCTTTCCGAAGGCGGCCCGTGGCATGCGGATGCTGTCCACGAGATCCTCGATGTGCTTCGGAGGGCGCGGGGTGAGGAGTGAGACGGTGATGGAGACCGCGAAGTTGATGAGCATGCCGATGGAGCCGATACCCTGCGGCGAAATGCCGAAGAAAAACTGATCCGGTGTGCCACGGTAGGCGACATCAGCCAGGGTGAAATACCAGATGTAGGCTCCTGTGAAAACGATGCCCGCGATCATGCCTGAAACGGCGCCGAAGCGGTTGACCCGTTTCGTGAAAATCCCGAGCACGATGGCCGGGAAGAATGACGAGGCCGCGAGACCGAACGCGAACGCCACCACCTGGGCAACGAAGCCCGGTGGGTTGATGCCGAAGTACCCGGCGACGATCACGGCCACGCCCGCCGCGCAACGTGCGAGCAAGAGTTCCGCCTTGTCGGAGATGGATGGGTTGAGCGTGCGTTTCACGAGGTCGTGTGCGATCGAGGTGGAAATCACCAGCAGCAGCCCGGCGGCGGTGGAGAGCGCGGCGGCGAGTCCGCCTGCGGCTACGAGACCGACCACCCATCCGGGGAGCTGTGCGATCTCGGGGTTTGCCAATACGATGATGTCGGGATCGACGTAGAGCTCGTTGGTGTTGTCGGTCGGCTCGTTGTAAAGGACGCGCTCGTTCGAAAATCCCTTTTCATTGACCGAGCCTTTCTCGACAAACACCGGTTCAACCTTGGTTTTCGTGGGGTGGATCTTGAATGCTTCGCCGCTGCCGTTGTAGGTGATTTTTCCGTCGGCGTTCTTATCGATCCAAGCGATAAGCCCGGAGTTCTCCCATTTCTTAAACCACGACGGCAGCTCGGTGTAGGTGGCTTCGGAAACGGTGCTGAGCAGGTTGGTGCGGGCGAAGACTGCGATGGCGGGAGCCGTGGTGTAGAGGATGCCGATGAAAAGCAGCGCCCAGAAGGCGGACTTCCGTGCGTCGCTGACTTTTTTCACGGTGTAGAAACGGACGATGACGTGCGGCAGTCCTGCCGTGCCGACCATGAGCGCAAGGGTGATGGCGAACACGTCGATCAACGGCTTGTGGCCGGATGAGTATTCGTCAAAGCCGAGTTCCTTGCTGAGACCGTCGAGCTTCTGGACGAGTCCGACGGATTCGCCCGCCGCATCGCTGGCGAGGCCGAGCTGGGGGATGGGATTTCCCGTGAGCATGATGGAGATGAAAATCGCCGGGACGAGATAGGCGAAGATCAGCACGCAATACTGGGCGACCTGGGTGTAGGTGATGCCCTTCATCCCGCCGAGCACGGCATAAAACAGGACGATGACCATGCCGATGATGACGCCGGTGTTCACATCCACCTCAAGGAAACGCGAGAAAACCACCCCGGTGCCGCGCATCTGCCCGGCGACATAGGTGAAGGAAACGAAAATCGCGCAGAACACCGCGACGACGCGTGCGGTCGAGGAATCATAGCGGTCGCCGATGAAATCCGGGACGGTGAATTTTCCGAAGCGCCGGAGGTATGGCGCGAGCAACAGGGCGAGCAGCACGTAGCCACCCGTCCAGCCCATCAGATAGACGGCGCCATCGCGGCCCATCACCGAGATCAGGCCGGCCATGGAGAGGAAGGAGGCGGCGCTCATCCAGTCGGCCGCCGTGGCCATGCCGTTTGCGATTTTAGGCACACCGCCGCCGGCGACGTAGAAGTCGCCGGTGTTGCCTGCGCGAGTCCAGATCGCAATGCCGATGTAGAGGGCGAATGAGAGCCCAACGAATACGTATGTCCAGGTGGTGGCGTCCATGATCGTTTTTCCGGGGGATGTTCTCAGGAGCCTTCCTCGGCACCGGTGCCTGCGAGCAGTTCGCGGTCGAGGCGGTTCATCACGCGGGCATAGGCCACGATGAGAAGGATGAAGCAGTAGATGCTGCCCTGCTGCGCGAACCAGAAGCCGAGGTTCAGGTCGCTACCCGGCAGCTTGAACTTGTCGAGGAAATCCACGAACAGGATGCCGCAGCCTAAGGAAACGAAGGCCCAGATGGAGAGGAGGATGGCGAGCCATTTCAGGTTCGCTTTCCAATAGAGGCGTCTCGCCTGTTCTGTGGTTGGATTGCTCATTGGGGATGGGTTTGTTGCTACTGGAGGGTCTAACCGCCAGCCCTTGCGGTGGGAAGGATATTTCTCGCTTTGCCGCCCGGGTGGGCTAGCCCGGTGCCTTGAAAAAGAGCTTCCCATTGCGGGCAATGGCCGTTCAACGTCGATGTATGCGATTTTTGTATTCCCTCATTTTTCCCTTCATCGGGGTATGTGCGTTTGCCGACGAGGACGACGGGTTCGTTCCGCTTTTCGATGGGAAAAGCCTCAATGGTTGGGACGGCGATCCGGTTTACTGGAGTGTGAAGGACGGGTCTATTGTCGGGGAGGTGAAGCCGGAAACGCTGCTGAAAAGGAATTCCTTCCTGATCTGGAAAGGCGGGACGGTGGGGGATTTCGAGCTGGTGGTGGAATACCGCGTTTCCGCGCAGGGGAACTCGGGGATCAACTACCGCAGCGCGGTGACGCCGGATCTCAAATGGTCGCTTACCGGGTATCAGGCGGATATCGATGGCGGGGACAGGTGGACGGGTCAGAACTACGAGGAACGCGGACGCACTTTTTTGGCATATCGCGGGGAGGGTGTCGTGTTAAAGCCAGATGCGAAGCCCGAGGTGGTGTCGGAAATCGGTGGGAAGGATGAGCTTCAGGAAGCGGTGAAGAAAGGCGACTGGAACACCTACCGCATCGTCGCCAAGGGCAATGTGATGCAACATTTCGTCAATGGCGTCCTGATGAGCCAGGTCGAGGATCTCGATCCAAAAAAGCGGGTGTTGGAAGGTTTGCTGGGAGTGCAAGTGCATGTCGGGCCGCCTATGATGATCGAGTATCGGAGTATCTTGCTCAAACGGCTGGGGGAAGCGGAAGATTGATGGACGTGCTTGCAAAGGGCACGCGGATGCGGTCACTCTCCGCCCCTCATCATGTCCAACGAAAAGACCGCCATCACCCCGACCCGCGCCCAGGATTTCCCCGAGTGGTATCAGCAGGTAATCAAGGCTGCGGATCTTGCGGAGAATTCCGAGACGCGCGGTTGCATGGTGATCAAGCCGTGGGGATACGGCATCTGGGAGCTGATCCAGCAGCAGCTTGACCGGCGTTTCAAGGCGACCGGTCACCAGAACGCTTATTTCCCCTTGCTCATCCCGCTTTCCTATCTCGAAAAGGAGGCGGAGCACGCGGAAGGCTTCGCGACCGAATGCGCGGTTGTCACGCACCACAGGCTTGAGGCAGTAAAAGATCCGGTAACGGGGAAGACGAAAATGATCCCGTCCGGCGAGCTGGCGGAGCCGTATGTCATTCGCCCGACTTCCGAGACGATCATCGGCGCGGCCTTCGCGCGCTGGGTGCAGTCTTACCGGGATCTGCCGCTGCTGATCAACCAGTGGGCGAATGTGATGCGCTGGGAAATGCGCCCGAGGCTTTTCCTGCGGACGGCGGAGTTCCTCTGGCAGGAAGGGCACACGGCGCATGAAACGAAAGACGAGGCGATCGTTGAGACCCGCATGATACACCGGCTCTACGAGGAGTTTCTCCGCGATCATTTGGCGATCCCCGTCGTGCCCGGCGAGAAGACCGAGAACGAGCGTTTCCCCGGTGCGGACATGACCCTGACCGTCGAGGCGATGGTGCAGGACTGCAAGGCGATCCAGGCCGGCACCTCGCACTACCTCGGACAGAATTTCTCGAAGGCGCAGGACATCTGTTTCGCCAGCCGCGAAGGCGGGCAGGAGTTCGCACACACCACCTCATGGGGTGTTTCAACAAGGCTCATCGGCACGCTGATCATGGCGCACTCGGACGACGACGGCCTGATGCTGCCTCCGCGGGTCGCCACCCAGCAGGTGGTCATCATCCCCGTGACCCCGAAGGATGACACGAAGGATGCCGTGCTCGCCGCATGCCACGCGCTCGCTGAAACCCTGCGCTCCACCAAGCTCTACCACGGCGATCCGATCCGCGCCTTCGTCGATGCCCGGGATGTCCAGGGAGGTGCAAAGAAATGGGATTGGGTGAAAAAGGGCGCGCCAATCCGGATCGAAATCGGCCCGCGCGACATCGAATCGCGAAAAGTCTGCGTGCAACGCAGGGACAATGCGCCGACCGAAAAATCCTTCATGGAGAAGGACGAGTTCATCCAGTCTGTCACCGATATCCTCCAGGAAATCCATGACAACATGTTCATGCGCGCCTTGGAATTCCGCGATGCGAACATCTTCGCCTGTAATGATCTGGAGACCTTCCACGCCCATTGGGAAAAGGAAAACCCCGGCTGGCTCGCAACACCATGGGCCGGCACTCCCGGGGAGGAGGATGCGCTTTCCAAGCAGCACAAGATCACCATCCGCTGCATGCCCCTTGGGGATGCGGGTTTGGCGGAGAGCTTGCTATCGCAGGTGGTGGAAAAATGTTTCCTGACCGGAAAACAAAGCAGCTCCGTCACCTTGTGGGGACGGAGCTACTAAACAAAACACCTCTGACAGGAGGATGGGGGGAAAATGCTGTTCCCGGAGGAACCGTAGGATCGCAGCGCCGGGGGGATGGCGGTGTGATCCGTGTTGGGGGGAGGTTCGTGTTGCGAACGACCCCAACCTAACAGGATTTTACCCGTGCGGAATCACGCGATCGCGTGTTTTTCGAAAATAATCCGCTCAGGCAGCGGTGGTGACGACCTTGGTCTTCGCCCATTGGTCGCCGAGCATGCGCAGGCCGCCCGGTGGCGGGCACAACTGCTTCCTTGTGGCACATACGGAAACCCGTGAAGGAGGTCGAGAGGGTTTTGGAGACATTATCACAGCCGGCCTCGACAAATTGGAGATAGCGGCTATCCGTCTGTATATGAAAATGTTGGGCGGCAGTGCATTGTTGGCAGGGGCTTCATGCCTCCAGGCGCAGACCCAGGCGGCTCCGCCTCCTGTGCGGATGGAGCAGATCGAGCAATTCCTGCAAAGAGCCGATTTCGATGTGGAAGAGTTGGCCAAAAACCTCCTCGGCGACATGAACACCAATAAGCTTTTCTATTTCCCGACCCACGACGAACCCGCGACCCCGGCCAAATGGGGGTTCAAGTATGACGAAATCGACTTCGTCTCTACCGACGGCACCAAGCTGCACGGATGGTTCCTGCCTGCGGGCGGGAAAGGTGCGAAAGGCACCGTGGTTTTCTCCCATGGCAATGCCGGCTCGATCGGGCACCATCTCGGTTTCGTCCTCTGGCTGGTGGAGGCGGGATACCAGATTTTCATGTATGACTACCGCGGCTTCGGGAAATCCGGTGGCGAGCTGGATCGCAATGGGATGGTGGAGGATGTGAAAAGCGCCTTCGAATACGTCGCTGGCAGGGAGGATGTGGATGCCGGAAAACTCATCTCGTTCGGCCACAGCCTCGGCGGCGCGAAATCCGTGACCGCACTTGCGGAGAAAAATGTCAAAGGATTGAAGGCGATTGTGATCGACGGGACTTTCGCATCATACCAGTCGATGGCGCGGATTGTCGGCGGGGAATATGGCGCGAAGCTGATCACGGATGATCTTTCGCCGAAGGACTTCATCGGCAAAATCATCGGAACCCCGTTGCTGGTCGTCCACGGCGACAGTGATCAGGTGGTTCCTTTCGCGCAGGGCAAGGAATTGTTCGATCTTGCGAATGAGCCCAAGACTCTGTTCGAGGTCAAGGGCGGAAGCCATGGCGACTCGCTGGCACGCGACCAGGGCGCATACCGGAAGCGTATGCTGACATGGCTCAAAGGGGTGATGTGAGTCCCTCCAAAACGTCAAGTAGGCGGTTGATTTGAAACGGGCTGTTTCCCTCGTTTTACCAAGCCGTAAACCTTATCGGAGTTGGTGCGGCAGATCTTTTCGCTAACCTCTCTGTTGGCTCGATTCGTCGCCCAGAGACCACCAGCCATAGTCGCTGGGCCAGAGGTTCTTGCGGCTTCGAGCACGCCGTCACTCCAGATGGAAGACTGGCCTGAGATCGCCGCAGGCGGGAGAGCCGTCGGGGTTTGTTTCCATGAGGGGAGCCATGTAGGCCCACCACTTGCGGACAACGGGGTGGACGGGGAGTTCGTGTGCGCGGTTGCCGGTGGCGCATTTCTGGACAGCGAAAAGGGTCAGCGAACTTTCATCCAGAAAGATTGAGTAATCGGAAATCCCCGCCTCGCGGATGGCTTCGGAAAGCTCGGGCCAGATCTCGTCATGGCGCTTGATATACTCAGCCACGTTCCCGGGCTTGAGCTTCATGGTGAAGGCGAAGGTTTCCATGGCCTGTTATTTGACTTCAATTTCGACGGCTCCCGAGATCTCTTGCCTGAGTATCCATCGCGAATTCTCGAGGGTGGCGTCGATTTTTTTCCCACCGATATAAACCGCTTCCGTGCCTGCGGTTGCGGGCAGATCGACCTTGGCCGTCATGCCATCGGGGAGAGTGACGGAGATGGCGAACGAGGCTCCCGATTTCCAACCCACCATCACCGGGCCGCGCGGCGTGGGGACTTTTCCATTTGCGTTTTTCAGGCTTCCGGGATTCGGGCTGATGACGGCCTTTTTCCAGCCCGCGAGGAGCGGGCGGACGCCGAGGACGTAGCGGGGGAGGAGGTTTGCCGGAGCCGCGCCCCATGCATGGTTCCAGTCCTGGTTCGGCTTGTATTTTTGGTCCCATGCCTCGTAGGTGATGGTGGTGCCGGTGTTGAGCATATGCTTCCAGCTACGGTCGCCATCGGCGGTGATAAGCTCCATCGCCTTGCTTCCCGCTCCATTCTCGAAGAGCGCCTCCATCAGGTATTGCGCCGCATACACCGAGCAGGCCATGCCTTTTTTACTGAGGAAACCAACTACGCCATCCTGCTTGTCCGGAGGCACAAGCCCGAAGGCCAGCGGGAAGAAATTCGCATGTGCTGAGGCGTGATCCGTGCCGATGCCATCGCGGTAGATGCCGCGACTTTCGTCGAAGAGCTGCTTCTGGAATTCGGTTAGTTTTATCTCAACCATATTTCGGAAATCGTTTGCCTCATCTTTTTTACCAACCGCATCCGCGAGGTCGGCCATGTCGCGCAGTGCCTTGATGTGGAATGCGTTCACCACGGTGTTCGTTTCCGTGAAAACGTATCCGTCCCGCTCGGTGGTCGGCCAATCGACGATATCGCCCTTCTTCTTCTGGGCGGCGTTGCTCTTGACCAGTCCATCGGCTCCGGCGCGGTCCTGGAGGGTCTTTTTCTTCAGCGCCTCGTAGCGAGGGGCAAGCCATTCGCTGTCGCCGGTCCGCATCCAGTCGGCGTGAGCCATGAAGATCATGTGCGGTGCCCATTCGGTGGGCCACGTCGCGTAGTTCATGAGGTAATCATAGGTGCGCCGGGCGAAAGCGATGTCGGTGGAGGTGTAGTAGTGGCTGAGCTGGTTGAGGTAGGAGTCCGCCTCGTAGGGGATGCGCTCGCGGTCGCCATCGACATAAACGCCGGCGAAGGATGTCGCCTTGATCGAGTATTTGCAGAGATCCCAGATGCGGTTGAGCGTTTCATCCGATGAAGAGAAGGCGGATGCTTCGTCGTCCCAGTCCGAAGGGAAAGCCGCCTGCCGGACAATCTGATCGGCCTTCAGTTCACCAGTCCAGCCTTCGATCTCGACCCAGCGGAAAGGCAGGACCACCCCCCATTCCGGCGGTGTGAGAATGGCGGGCGGGGTTTTCCCGTTGCCTTGCTGGGTGTTCCTTCCGTCGGCGGGCGGGGCGGCGACGAAGGGCTTGTCGCTAGCCATTTGGTGTTCCGCCTTCGCATAGCGGACGGTGCCGGGCGGTTTCCTGTTGACCCGGCCCTTGTCGAAAGCTTCGCCGAAATGGAAGGTGACCTTGCCGCTCGCTCCTTTGGAGGGCATGAGTTGCAGGTTTCCGTAAGCGACCTTTCCGAAATCAACGAGAATGACGCCCGGAGCAGCTTCGGTAATCGATGCGGGCGGTTGATCATTCAGCTCGACCGGTGCGGCGGCGATGCACCGCATGGCTGCAACCAGAATCGCAAACGTTGGAGTGAGGATGGCTTTTTTGGCGTGCATGACCAATGCTGGGAAACGTGAGGGAAAATGTCACGCGGCTAGTTATGCCAGGACGCGCGTCATTCATCCCCCAAATTCTCACACGCAGGTCACAACCGCAGCGCGTACACCTCCAGCATCGTCCGGGCAATCACGTTGAACTCGAAATCCGTCACCTGATAGGCGGGCAACCACTGGACAAAAATCCCCTCCGGCTTGAGACGATTGTTCACGCTTTCGAAATGCTCTTTCGTATAAAGACTGCCGGCACCCGAGCGGTAGGGGACGAATAAATCCGAGTCGATCACATCAAACTTCTCCTTGGTGGCCATCAGATAATGACGGCCATCTTCTATCAGAACCGTGGAGCGAGTATCGGTAAAAAGGCCGTTGGTGGGGTCGGCTCCGCCAACATCGGTCATGAATTCCTTGGAGGCGGAATTCCCGCGCCACCGCGAACCGACGGCATCGATACCGCCATCAGGAAGTAGATGCCACCGATGATCTGCATGGAACGCCACATGCCGAATAGCTCAAGAAACAGAAACGCACAGGCCAACGAACCGAGGACAGCTCCAATGGTGTTGATCGTCGCGAGGCGCCCCAAACTCCTGCCAGGCGTGGTTGTGTATCGCTCCATGTTTTTCAGCAGGTAGGGGAAAACCGTACCCAGCACCAAGGCCGGCGGACCAATTGTCAGCACGCATTTCTTGAAAATGATAAACATGAAATCCACCCACGTCGCCTTAACTGCCAGGAACTGGAATGAATCGGTCAGTTCACATCGTTCCAGTCCGTTGCGCTTTCGAATTCAAGCGTGGGGGCGCAACTCAGAATCGGAATGTGAAGCCGGCTCCGACGCCATAGGTCGAGTCCCATAGGGCGGTAGCGGAGAGGTATTGGGTGAGCGTGTAGGACAAGCCTGCCTGATATGACCAATCTTCGAGGGTGTCATATTCCATTTCGCCGAAGATGCCGAGACGCGGGGTGAGCATCAGTTCGCGGTCGATCATGAAGCGGGCTTCGCCGTCATCGGCTATCCATGCCTGGGACATGAAATTTCCCGGCAGCAGATAGCGGATCCCGGCGATCAGGCGTTCATCCTCGCGGGTGGAATTCACGCCCTCCGCATAGACTCCGGCGAAGACGGTGGTGAAGCGGTTGATGTAGCGGCCATAGGTGAAATCGCCTTCCCATGCGGTGCCTTCGGTGCCGTCCCAACCGGCTTCCCATTTCAGGGCGAGGATATTGAGAGGATCGGAAAAGGTGATCATACCCTGGGTCTGGCTGCTGAGGACATCGGCGTAGCCGTAGAAAAACCAGGGATTGGTTTCCTTGTAGATCGCATCGCGGACCGCCTGCGTTTCCGCGGCTGGGGTGAAGCCTTCGTATTCCACCACCCGCGCCATGCCGCTCATCATATGGTAGAGAAGATGGCAGTGGAAAAACCAATCGCCCGGCTCGTCCGCCATGAATTCGATGATCGTGGTGGACATCGGCTCGACATCGACCGTGTGCTTGAGCGGCGAGCGATTGCCTTGCCCGTTGATCACGCGGAAAAAGTGGCCGTGCAGGTGCATCGGGTGATGCATCATGGTGCGGTTGATCATGATGAAGCGAACCACCTCGCCCTCGCGGATGAGGAGGTCATTGTCCGGTTTGATCGGCTTGTTGTTGATCAT
>Ga0163144_10003925_pt1 | contig 33772 bp, 27 predicted proteins | sample OliLak19BULKMAT1_FD_123175 | JGI IMG/M metagenome (GOLD analysis project Ga0163144, IMG submission 123175) | Freshwater microbial mat bacterial communities from Lake Vanda, McMurdo Dry Valleys, Antarctica - Oligotrophic Lake LV.19.BULKMAT1 | ecosystem: Environmental > Aquatic > Freshwater >... | reverse complement strand
TGCACGACGCCGCATTTGGAAAAGAAAACCTACGCGCCGGGTGAGAGCGGCCAGGTCGCGGCGCGCTTTGTCTTTGGCAACCGCAAGGGGCCGCAACGCAAGACCATCGAGGTGCGCACGGACGAGGCGGGCGCGGAGCCGGTGGTGCTCGATCTGCGTGTGCTGATCCACGATCCACTGACCATCGAGCCGGCGCTGGTCTATTGGAAAAGGGGCGAGCCAGGGGAGGCGAAAACCGTGCAACTCACGGCGGAAGCTGGCCAACCGGTGCGGATCAAGAGCGTGCTTTCGTCGAACCCGCGGCTGCCCGCGAAGCTGGTGACGGTCAAGGCGGGCGAGAGTTACGTGGTCTCGGTGACGCCGACGGACACCGCGCAAAAGGAGACCGGCGAGATTTTTGTGCTCACGGATTTTCCGGCGGATGCGCCGCGCACTTACATCCTCCAGGCGCGCGTGAAGTGATCGCGCGCACGCTCCGTCAACTCGCGTTCGTGCTCGCGCTCGCGCTGGTGCCGGCGCTGGTCTCCGGGGCGTGGCAGCTCGCGTGGAAAAAGGAGGAGCCGCTCGCGCCTGGTGAGGTGCGGCTGGCGATGGCGCGAGAGTGGGGCGACAAGGTGCAGTGGGTGGATGCGCGCGCGCGGGCGAAGTATGAGCGCACCCACCTCCCCGGCGCGCTGCTGCTCAATGAGGACGAGTGGGACACGCTGGTGAAGCCGTTCATTGATGAATGGGACCCGGATAAAACGCTGGTGGTGTATTGCGATGGCGGCACCTGCGACGCGAGCCACGCCGTGGCCGCGCGCATCCGCAAGGAGCTAAGTATCCGCGACGTCTTTGTGCTGAAAGGAGGCTTTGCGGAATGGGAGGGAAAGTGAGCGCGGTGCTGCGCCTGGCGGTCGCGGGCGTCTTCCTCGTGGCGGGCGTGCTGAAGATCTGGGACTTCACGCACGGGCGCTCGGCGACGCCGGATTTCACCATCGCGATCCAGCAATACCGGCTGCTGCCGTGGCCCGATCTCGCGGTGGCCCTCGCTGTGTATCTGCCGTGGCTGGAAGTCACCGCGGCGCTCGCGCTTTTTGCGCGTCGCCTCGCGCTCGGTGCGGCGACCGCGCTGCTCGGGATGAGCGCGATGTTCGTGGTCGCCATCGGCAGCGCGTGGTGGCGCGGGCTGGTCATTGATTGCGGGTGCTTTGGCAAAGGTCGCGCGCCCACCGACCTCCGCCTGCACCTGCTCTACGGTGCCGCGCTGCTCATAGCCGTCGCCGCGCTCAGTCTCCACGAGTGGCGGCGCGCGCGCCGTGGCTGACTACTGCTTCGGGAGCGTCCACATCTTTTTCGTCTCCTGCTGCTGGAGCACGATCTCGCCGCGCGCGAGATCAATCACGCGGTAGCTTGCGCCGGGTGTGCCGGGCCACTGGAAAACTTCGCCCGCATGGACCTTCACCGTGGTCTTGCCGTCCGGCGACGCCAGCACGCCGTGGGTCGCCGTGGTCTTCGCCGGCAGCCCTTTCACCAGCGTCACGCGCTCCTTGGTCGCGGGGTCTTCCAGCACCACCTGCGAGCGGTCGGTTTTTGCGCCTTCCTTGTCCGTGGTCGGGCGCGCGGACACTTTCATCACGCGCAGCGGAAAGCCGCGCAGCGTGTCGCCCGCCGTGACGGTCTCGCGGTTCTCGCCGTTGCGGACCACGGCCTTGCTGCCGCTCACGGATTCGAGCACCAGCGGCAGCGCCAGTTCGTGAAACTCGGTGTAGTTCATCGCCGGGAGCGCCGCCACCTTGCCCGTGTACGAAGTCGCATCGCGCGGATTCGTGTCGGCGAGGAATTCGTCGCGATTGCTCACCCCGTCGCCATCGGCATCCGCCTCGAGCATCTTCGGGTCGCTAAGTTCGAGCCGGTATTTCTGAAACCACGCCTCATACACCGCCCGCTCCGCGGCATCCGCGCTCTTTTTCACCGGCAGCTCGGCGTCCTTCGACTGCTGCAAAAACTGCGCGTCGGCTTCCTTGGTCGCCTCGCTCACGGCGGGCTTTTGCGGGGCGGCGGCGGCGGCGAGCAGGGTGGCAAACGAGAGGACGGTGCAGGAGACGGACGCGAGTTTCATAGACGGGGCCGAGTGTAGCGGCGCGCCTCCCGCCACGCAATCCCGCTACCCGTGCTTCTTGTTGAACCGCGCCACCTCCCGCTCCACCTCGCGCTTTTCCGCGCGCGCCTTCAAATCCTGCCGCTTATCCGTGGCCTCCTTCCCCTTGCCCACGCCCAGCTCGATCTTCACGCGCGCGCCTTTCCAGTACATCCGCAAAACGACCAGCGTGTGCCCTTTCACCTGCGTCAGCCCAAACAGCTTGTCGATCTCCTGCTTGTGCAGCAGCAGCCGGCGCTGCCGCTTCGGCTCATGCTGCGAGAAACTCGCGCGCGCATACGGCTGCACATCCACATCGTAGGCAAAGACCTGCCCGTTCTCCACGCGCGCAAACGCCCCGGTCACGTTGGCCAGCCCGCCGCGGATCGACTTCACCTCCGTCCCCACCAACTCCAGCCCCGCTTCAAACCGCTCCAGAATGTGATACTCCCGCAGCGCCTTGCGGTTCACCGAAATATCCGCCACCCGCTCCTGCGGAGCCTCGGCCACGGGCGCCTACCTTCCCTTCTTCCCCGGCACCGTCAGCGCCACCGTCGCCACCGGCTCGAACTTCAGCTTGCCCTGAATGATCTCGGTCAACGCCACATCGGCGTGGCCCATGCGCGGCCCCGTCTCCACCATGGGACGCTGCCCGGCACTGAGTTGGCGGACACGTTTCGACACCATATTCACCAGCACCTGCTGGATGGGAACGATCTTGAAAGCGGCTTCGACGAGGGAGCTGGTCATAGGGCGGAGAGGTAGAGTGACTTGGAAAAAAGGAGCGCGACTATGGTGGGGCAGGCAGAGTGTGTCAAACGGAGACTTCCACCATTTCGCGTGTCCGGGACGGCGCGCGGGCGAGCAGCTAAAGCCGCCAGATTCCCGCTTCGCATTTTTCCAGCGCGCGTTCAGATTGCCCGCCGCCATGTCTGATCCAACCTACATCCCGCTCACCCGCGACATCGAAGCCATCCGCATCCCGATGGGCGATCCGCTGACGCTCGCCGCCGGCTCCGAAGTCATGATCACGCAGGCGCTCGGCGGCAGCTTCACCGTGCTCGTCGCGAACCAGTCCGGCCTTTTCCGCATCAAAGGCGCGGATGGCGATGCGCTCGGCCGCGAAGTCGCGGCTGGCGGAGCGGCCACGGACGGGCCATTCGACGAGGCCCACGTGTGGGCGCAGCTTCGCGAGTGCTACGACCCGGAGATCCCGGTGAATATCGTGGACCTCGGGCTGATTTATTCCGTGGAGACGGCACCCGACGCGAGCGGCCGAGGGCAGGCCGTGAGCGTGAAAATGACGCTCACCGCGCCGGGTTGCGGCATGGGACCGTCGCTCGCCGCCGACGCCGAGCAGCGCATCCTCACCGTGAGCGGCGTGGCCAGCGCGAGTGTGCAACTGGTCTGGGATCCGCCCTGGTCGCCCGACCGCATCTCACCCGCCGGGCGCGAGAAGCTGGGGATGGAATAGGCGCGGTTTAGAGAACCAACGGGGCGCTCTTTTGGCACCGTCCTTCGGTTAGCTTTCGCGCCGGGCGCGGCCCCAGAAACGGCTTTCCTGCGCGGAAAGCAAACCGCTTGCTGCGGAGCTTAGACTATATTTTTCCACCGCCTCCAACCGCTCGCCAAAAGGCTTTTTCCTGCTTCTCTATCCGTCCTGATTTTTGCCCGCACCCGTTTGAGCACTCCGAAAAAACTCCTCGTCATCGACATCGCCGCCTTCGGCTGGAACCTCGTCTCGCACCTGCCGGAGTTCCGGCCGGCGCGGGCGGTGTGGCCGGCGCTGACTTGCACGGCGCAGGCCAGCTTTCGCACGGCGGCGACGCCCAGCGCGCATGGCATCGTGGCCAACGGCCTCTTTTTCAAAGACCTCACGAAGGTGCTTTTCTGGGAGCAAAGCGCGACGCTCTGCGCGGGGCCGCGCATCTGGGACGACTTCCGCGCGCGAGGCGGAAAGGTCGGCATGATGTTCTGGCAGCAGAGCATGGGCGAAAACGTGGACCTCATCGCCACGCCCGCGCCCATTCACAAGCACAGCGGCGGCATGATCCAGAGCTGCTACACGCAGCCCGCCGCGCTGGAGCAGCGGCTGAATGAAGCCATCGGCCGCCCGTTCAACCTGATGAACTACTGGGGCCCGCTGGCGAATTACAAATCGAGCGACTGGATCGTGGACGCCGTGGTCGCGACGATGGGCCTGCCGGAGTTTGCGCCCGACCTGCTCCTCGCCTACATCCCGCATCTCGACTACGACCTCCAGCGCCACGGCCCGGCGGGCAAGCCGGCGGCGAAAGCGCTCGACGTGCTGCTCGGCTACCTCACGCGGCTGAAAGCGGCGTGCGCGGACTTCGGCTACGACTGGATCTTTGTCGGCGACTACGCCATCGAGTCGGTGAAACGCGGGGCGGTGTTCCCGAATCGCGCGCTCCGCGAGGCCGGGCTTTTTGCGGTGCGCGACATCCGGCAGATGGCCTACACGGACTTCTTCACCAGCCCGGCCTTTGCCGTGGTGGATCACCAGATCGCGCACGTCCACTGCCGCGATGCTGCCGCGAAGGCTGCCGCGAAAGCCTGTCTGGGAGCGCTTCCCGGCGTCGCGGAGGTGCTCGACCGCGACGCGCAGGAGGCGCGTGGCATCGCCCACCCGCGCAGCGGCGACCTCGTGCTGGTGGCGGAAGACGGCGCGTGGTTCGCGTATCCGTGGTTCGAGAAGGCGGAAGCGCCCGACTACGCCAGCCATGTGGATATTCACAACAAGCCCGGCTACGATCCGTGCGAACTTTTCTTCGGCTGGCCGCCGGGCAGCGTGAGCTTCGACACGACGAAAATCCACGGGGCCCATGGCAATGTGGGCAAGGGATTTGAGATTGCGTGGTCGTCGTCGCTGACCTTCGACACGCCGCCGGAGAGCTTCCTCGACCTCGCGCGGGCGACGGAGCAGTGGATGAAAAACGCGGAGGTGAAATGACGGGTTTGTTTTTAACGCAGAGACGCAGAGGCGCAGAGGGCGCGGAGGGGGCAACGGCGGCGCGGAGCGTCCAACAACCTGTCATCCTGAGCGGAGTTCCGCGGGGGCGAAGGTGGGCGGAACGCAGTCGAAGGACCTCTAACTTTTCGTGGGCGGAGGCGGCGGGTGTGATGACGCGTGTTCCCTCCCACCGCCTCCGCCCATTGCAGTCAGCGAGCCTTCACTCCGTGCCGCCCCGCCTTCGCCCGCGCGGCGCTGCGTTCAGGATGACGGTGTGTTTTGAAAGGCTCCGCGCCGCCTCCGCCCGCCAAAAGTTAGAGGTCCTTCGACTGCGTTCCGCCCCCGCCTTCGCCCACGGCGGAACTCCGCTCAGGATGACAGGTTGTTGGACGCTCCGCGCCGCGTTGCCGTTCTCCGCGTCCTCTGCGTCTCTGCGTCCCCTCGGCTGCCGCTCTGGGCCTGTGCTTGTCGAACGTCTCTGCGTTTTCAAAAGCCCACCCGTCCGCGCGTGAACACCACCACCGTTTCACAGCGCATCGACGTCCACTGGGAATTCCCCGTCGTCTTCACCCACGCCGTTTTCGAGCCGGCGAATCCCGTCCTCGTCGAAACGCTCAACCGGCTCGGCGAAAATCGCCGGCATCGGGCGATGCTCTTCATCGACGGGCATGTCGCGCAAGCGAACCCGGCGCTCGCGGAGCAAGCCGCCGCCTACTTTCGCGCGCACCCGACGCGGCTGGAGCTGGTCGGCGAGCCGCAGATCACGCCGGGCGGCGAGGCGGTGAAGAACGACTTCGCGTTCGTGGAAAAATTCATGCGGCTGATGCTCGCCGCGCATCTCGACCGGCAGTCGTTTGTCATCATCGTCGGCGGCGGCGCGGTCATGGATGCGGTCGGTCTGGCCGCGGCGCTGGTGCATCGCGGGCTGCGGCAGGTGCGCCTGCCGACGACGGTGCTCGGCCAGAACGACGCCGGCGTCGGCGTGAAAAACGGCGTCAATTTCCTCGGCGGCAAAAACGCCATCGGCACCTTCGCCCCGCCCTTCGCGGTGCTGAACGACTACGACTTTCTCCTCTCGCTGCCCGATCGCGACTGGCTGTGCGGCGTCTCGGAGGCGTTCAAAGTCTCGATCATCCGCGATCGCGCTTTCTTCGACGAACTCTGCGCCTGCGCCCCGCGCTATCCCGCGCGCGATTTCGCGGCGATGCAGCGGCTGGTGCAGCGTTGCGCCGAGATTCATCTCGAACACATCCGCACCGGCGGCGATCCGTTTGAATACGGCCGCGCGCGCCCGCTCGACTTCGGCCACTGGTCGGCGCACAAGCTCGAACTCATGTCCAGCTTCCGCATTTCGCACGGCGAGGCGGTCGCCGCCGGCGTGGTCCTCGACTCGATCTACGCGCAGAAAAAGGGCTGGATCACCGCCGCCGAACTCGCGCTCATCCGCGACGGCCTGGCGCGCTGCGGCTTCCGCCTGTGGTTCGACGAACTCGACCAGCGCGACACCACCGGCGCGCTCACGGTCTTCGGCGGGTTGCGCGATTTCCAGGAGCATCTCGGCGGCGAGCTGACGGTCACTTTTCCCCGCGGCCTCGGCGCCCGGCAGGAGGTCCACGAAATCGACCTTGCCTTGATGGAGAGCGCGGTTCAGGAACTGCGCGCCTTCACCCTCGCCCGATGATCGTCCAGCACCGCCCCCCGCTTCATCTCACCTACTGCCTGAACATCCACCCCGGCGAAAGCTGGGCGGAAAATTTCGCGGCGATCCGCGAGAAGGTCGTCGCGGTGAAAGCGCGCGTGGCACCCGATGAATGGTTCGGCCTCGGCCTGCGCATCGCGCATCAGGCGGCGGAGGAACTCACCGCCAGCGCCGATCTCCGCGCCGAAGCGCTCGCGCTTTTCCACGAGCACCAACTCTACCCGTTTTCGATCAACGGCTTTCCGTATGGCCGCTTCCACGCCGGGCCGGTGAAGGAAAACGTCTATGCGCCCGACTGGCGCTCGCCCGAGCGGCTGACCTACACGCAGCAGCTCGCCGACCTGCTCGCCGGCTGGCTGCCCGAGGGAATTGACGGCAGCATCAGCACTGTGCCCGGTTCGTTCAAACCGTGGATCGAAACCGCGGCCCACACCGAGGCGATGGTGGATCACCTCGCCGCCGCCGTGGTTCACCTGCACGCGCTGCGCGAAAAAACGGGCCGCGAAATCCATCTTGGCCTCGAACCCGAGCCCGACTGCTTCCTCGAAACGACCGACGAGACGATCGCCTTTTTTCAGGACACACTTTTCACCGCCGGGTCGGCGGAAGTCGCGCGCCTGCTCAAATGCTACCGCTCCGACGCCGAGGAAATCGTGCGCCGCCATCTCGGCGTGTGCTTCGACACCTGCCACGTCGCGCTGCAATACGAAGACCCCGCCGCCTCCCTGCGCGCGTATCGCGAAGCTGGCATCCGCATTTCCAAAATCCAGCTCAGCGCCGCGCTCCAGGGCGCGGCCACGCCGGAGACCTACGCCGCGCTCGCGCCGTTCGCCGAGCCGGTCTATCTGCACCAGGTCAAAGCCAACACCGCGTCCGGCGCGCGGTTCGCGTGGTTCGACCTGCCGGTGGCGCTGGAGGAAATGCCGGGCTTCACGGACCTCGAAGAGCTGCGCGTGCATTTCCACGTCCCGCTTTTCTTCACGGGCAATGGACCCATCGGCTCGACCGTCGGCACGCTCACGCCGGAGTTTTTCGCCGGGCTGCGCGCGGGCGCGTGTCCGCATTTGGAGATCGAGACTTACACCTTTGACGTGCTGCCGCCGGAGGTGCATCCCGGCGACATCGTAGCGAGCATTAGCCGCGAATACGCGTGGGTGCTTGGGCAGTTGCGCTGAGTGGGGCGCGACGCTAAGGGAGCGCGCATGAAATTTCCGCCGCTCCTCGCCGTCGTCAGTTTCGCGGTCGCTTCCGCTTTCGCCCAAGACGCTGTGCCGGGGCCGATCAATGCCCGGCTGATGCAGATGCCGGCGGTTTCCAAAACGCAGATCGCGTTCGTTTATGCGGGCGACATTTGGATCGTGCCGAAGACCGGCGGCGCGGCGGTGCGGTTGAGCAGCCCGCGCGGCGCGGAGTCGTTTCCGCGCTTTTCGCCGGACGGAACGCAGCTCGCCTTCAGCGGCAACTACGACGGCAATGGCGACGTGTACGTGATGCCGGTGGCGGGCGGCGAGCCACGGCGGATCACGCATCACGGCGCGAGTGACCGGCTGCTCGGCTGGTATCCCGACGGGCAGGCGCTGCTTTTCGCGTCGCAGATGCTGAGCTTCACGGAGCGGGCGTCGCAGCTTTTCAAAGTCCCGGCGGGCGGCGGCCTGCCGGAGAAACTGCCGGTACCGTACGGCGAGTTCGGCGCGATTTCGCCGGATGGAAAGCTGCTCGCCTACACGCCGCTCTCGACGGATTTCGCGACGTGGAAGCGCTATCGCGGCGGGATGGCGCCGGACGTGTGGCTTTTCGATCTGGAGAAAATGACGGCGGAGAACGTCACGAACAACGCCGCCAACGACTCGCAGCCGATGTGGCACGGGACGACGCTCTACTTTCTCTCCGACCGCGATGCCCGCGCGCGCGCCAACCTGTGGGCCTACGACCCGCGGACTAAGCAGACGCGACAGGTCACGAAATTCGTGGACTCGGATGTGCGCTTCCCGAGCATGGGGCCGGAGGAGATCGTGTTTGAAAGTCACGGGCGGCTGCATCTGCTCGACCTCGCCAGCGAGCAAGTGCGTGAGGTGGAGATCACGCTGGTGACGGATCGCGCGACGCTGCGCCCGCGGACGCAAAATGTCTCCGCGCTGGTGCGCAACGGCGCGGTTTCGCCGACGGGCAAGCGGGTGCTGTTCGAGGCGCGCGGGGAGATTTTTAGCGTGCCGGCGGAGCACGGGATCGTGCGCAATCTCACGGAGTCGAGCGGCGTGGCGGAGCGGTATCCGGCGTGGTCGCCGGATGGGAAATGGATCGCGTATTTTTCCGACCGCACCGGCGAGTATGAGCTGACGCTGCGGCCGGCGGACGGCAAGAGCGCGGAGCAAGTGCAGACGCAACTCGGCGCGGGCTGGCGCTACCAGCCGCAATGGTCGCCGGATGCGAAAAAGATCGTCTTCATCGACGGCGCGATGCGGGTGCATCTGCACGACGTGGCGACAAAAAAGACGGACGTCATTGATCAGGCGCAGTCGTTTTACCACGGGGAGTTGGAGCGTTTCACGGTGTCGTGGTCGGCGGACAGCCGCTGGCTGACGTACGCGCGCGACCAGGAAAACGACCAGACGGCGATCGTGCTCTACGACACGCAGGAGAAGAAACGCCAGCAGGTGACGAGCGGTTTTCACGACGACGATCTGCCGGTCTTCGACCCGGACGGGAAATATCTCTACTACCGCTCGAAGCGCGTCTTTGAGCCGCTCTACAGCGACTCGGACCGCACCTGGATTTACGCGAATGGCGAGTTGCTCATGGCCGTGCCGCTGCGCCGCGATGTGGCCTCGCCGCTCGCGCCGCGCGATGACGAGGAGCCGAGGGCAAAGGCGGAAGGCGGAGGGCGGAAGGCGGAAGACAAGCCCGCCGAGGAGTCGAAGCCGGAGGAGAAAAAGGACGAGCCGAAAAAGGATGACGAAAAGAATGGCGAACTGGCGCTCAAGCCTGCGAAACCAAGCGCGGAAAAATTGCCGGACAAAACTTCCGAGCATGTGAAGGAGTTTCAGAAGGAAGTGGAGAAACTGACCGCCAAGGAGAAGCCGGAGGACAAAAAACCGAAGCCGGTGCTGATCGATGTGGAAGGTTTTGAGTCACGCGCGGTGGTGCTGCCGGTGGGCGGCGGACGTTTCGATCATCTGCTCGCGGTGCCGGGCAAGGTGATCTTTCGCTGGCCGCCGCGGACCGGGGCGCGGGCGGGCGCGAGTCCGCTCTCCTACTGGGATCTGGAGAAGCGCGAGGAGAAGCAGATCATTGACGATTGCAGCGGCGTGGAGCTTTCCGCCGACGGCAAAAAGCTGCTGCTCAAAAAGGGCACGGCGTGGGGGCTCGTGAACGTGGCGGACGCGCAGAAGCTGGACAAACCGCTGGCGACGGGCGGTCTCGAAATGACCGTCGAGCCGGCGGCGGAATGGCGGCAGATTTTCCACGATGCGTGGCGGATGGAGCGCGATTTTTTCTACGATCCCGGCATGCACGGGCTGGACTGGAAGGCGATGCGCGTGCGTTACGGCAAGCTGCTCGACGACGCGGTGACGCGCTGGGATGTGAACTATCTGCTCGGCGAAATGCTCGGCGAACTGAACGTGTCGCACGCGTATCGCGGCGGCGGCGATGTGGAGGAAGCGGGGGTGCGCGGCGTGGGTTATCTCGGGTGCGATTTCGCGCTGGAGCAGGGCGCGTATCGCCTCACGCGCATCCTGGAAACGGCGGCGTGGGACAGGCTGCGCTCGCCGCTGCGGCAGCCGGGCGTGAAGGTGGCCGCGGGCGACTGGCTGTTGGCGGTGAACGGACGCGCGCTCGATGTGAAGGAGGATCCGTGGGCGGCGTTTCAAGGGCTCGCCGACCGCACGGTGCTGCTCACGGTGAATGACAAACCGAACCGCGAGGGTGCGCGCGATGTGCTCGTGCAGACGCTCGCCAGCGAGTCGGCGCTGCGGCATCAGGCGTGGATCGAGGCGAACCGCCAGCGCGTGGACGCGGCGAGCGGCGGGAAGATCGGCTACCTGTATGTGCGCAACACGGCGGCGGATGGGCAGAGCAATCTCTACCAGCAGTTCCGCGCGCAATTTGCCAAGCCGGGGCTGATCATTGATGAGCGCTGGAACTCCGGCGGGCAGATTCCCGACCGGTTTATCGAGCTGCTCGGACGGCGTGTGACGAACTACTGGGCTGTGCGCGACGGGCGCGACTGGCAGACGCCGCATGTGGCCCACCACGGTCCAAAGGCGATGCTGGCGAATGGCTGGAGCGGTTCGGGCGGCGATTGCTTCCCGTGGCTTTTTCAAAAAAACGGCCTCGGCCCGGTGATCGGCCAGCGCACTTGGGGCGGGCTCATTGGCATGACCGGCACGCCGCCGCTGATTGATGGCGGCCACGTGACGGTGCCGACTTTTAGCATCTATGACACGGCGGGGGAGTGGATCATCGAAGGCCACGGCGTGGACCCGGACATCGCGGTGGTGGACGATCCGGTGGAGCTGGCGAAAGGCGTGGATCCGCAGCTCGAACGGGCGATCGAGGAGGTGAAAAAATCCCTCCAAACGAAACCGCCGCAGACGCCGAAAAAGCCGGTGTATCCGAACCGCGCGCCACGCTGAAACTCAGCGCTGGCGACGCCGCAGCAGACCGAGACTGCCGAGGGCGACGAGGGCCAGCGACGAAGGCTCAGGAACGGCGGTGAAAGTGTAGGTGACGGTTGCGGCACCGGCGGCACCGGTCGTGAAATATGAGGCGAAATTGCCAGAGCCGCTCGCGCTCGAAGTGCCAATGGCGGACACGCCGAGGGGCAGCGTTCCCACGCCGGTGTAAGCCGCGAAGTCCGCGGGTAGGACGGCGAAGGTCGTGGATTGACTCACCGAGATGGCCGTGTGCGCGGCACTCGATGCCCCGACAAAGTTCAGGTTGCCGTCGAAGGCCGGCAGCGCGTCGAGGAACAGTCCGCTGGAAGCGTTCACATTTCCGATCGTGACGTTGCTGAGCTTGAGCGAGACCGCCGCACTGAGCTGGGAGTTGATCGTTCCTGGATTGACCGAGGTGTTTTCCACCTCGATCGAACCGGCCACCGTGGCGGTGAAGGCAATCGAAATGGCGTTCAGCGTGCCGAGCAACGGATTGAACTTGCTGATCGGTATGATGAACGCCTGGTTGGTGAAATCGGTTGTGACCGGGCCATAGGACCCGGTGGTGATCAGCGTTGCGGCCGAAGCACCTGACATTCCCGCGAGCCAGGCGGTCCCCGCGAACAGCGCCGTTTTGAGCGCAATGGCGCTAGTGGCATGACGGGATGAGATGACAGTTTTTCTGATGGATTCTTTCATAGGCTGCGGTGCGATTTTTTCGGGTTCGCGTCCCGTTGGTTGTGGTTTCCTTGATCCCCCGGACATGGGGCGAAACCGGGAACCGGTCGCGCCCCGGAAGGACTAAGGCACGGATGAGACATGCAGAGCGTGTGCCACCGGCTGGGGCCATTTCACGCGCGCCGACCTACTTCTACGCGGCCAGACTCTCGGCCGGCAGCGTTGTGCACCAGCCCTCCACTTTCTCCGCGAGGCGCAGCCGCTCCATGTAGGTGCGGTCGTAGGAAAACATCCCGCTTTGCGCGAAGGCGTCCACCGCGGTGGCGGCATGCACCGCGGTGAGCGGGGAAAAGGCGGTGTCCTCGGAAGCCGACGGCACGGGATACCAGCCGACGGCGTTGACGATGGGAAACGGGATGCCCCATGACGCGAGGATGGCCCCGGCGACTTCGGCGTGGGTCGCGCCGAATACTTCCAGCTCCGTCCAGGCGATGCTCACACGCTGTTCCTGCGCGGTGCGCAGCACTTGCTCGTAGGCGTCGGGCACGTTGGCCGCGAGCAGGAGCACGCCGAAGTTGTGCAGCAGGCTGGCGGTGAAAGCCATGTCCGCGATGTGCTTGTCGCGTGTCTCGCCTTTGGCGATGGCGGAAGCCCAGGAGGCGATCTGGAGGCTGGTCGTCTCGAATTTGGACATCGAAAAACTGCGGCACTTTGAGGCGTCGAACTGGCGGAAGAGGCACGTCGCCAGGACCAGCGAACGCAGCCGGCTCAGGCCGAGCAGGCCGGTGGCGTCGCGCACCGAGGTCACGCGTCCGCGCAAGGCGAGGAGCGGCGAGTTCACCAGTTGCAAAAGTTTCGCGCTGACCGCTGGCTCGCGGGTCACGAGGTCGGCCACGTCTTCGAGCGACGCATCGGGATTTTGCAACGCCGTGGTGATCTGCGTGTAGATGGTCGGCAGCGTCGGCGTCTGGGTGATCATCTTCACCAGCTTCGCGAACTCGGGTTTGGCCTGCCAGGTGGCGGCGACGAGACGCGTGCGCAGTTGGTCGTCGAGCACCTCGACGGCATCCACCCGCGGGAGCACGGGGAAGGAATTTGCGACGCCCACCAGTTCCTTGCCATCCGCGCGGAGCAACGCCACGAGCGCGGGATTCGCAGCGGCGGCGGCCTTGAGCAGAACCACACTTTTGCTGACATCGGAGAAACTCGCGACCACGCCATCGAGCGGCTCCTGCGCGAGCAGAGCCAGAACATCCGCCTGCGGATCGGCGACGATGATCTTGCGCCCAGCCAGTTCGCGCTGCCCCGCCAGCCACGCGAGGTCATCGCCGATGATCAAGAGCGCTCCGTGCTTCGCGGGCGCGGTGGTCGGGGATTCCGTGGCGGTGGCGGTGGATGTGGAGTCGAACATTTTTGGGCGCGGTGGGCTGTGAGTTTAGGTGAGCCAGCGGTCGTCCTCTGGCTCGTTAGCCAAATGCTACTAGCCAGAAGCGTGCTAGCGCGGGGACCGGGTCAGTTCGCCAGCAGCTTCACCAGCCGTTCGTTGACGAAGAGAATCTCTTTCCCCGCTTTCACTTTGGCCACGAGGCCGGCGGCGGCGAGGTCGTGGAGATAGCGCGAGGCGGAGACGCGGTTGCCGAGCCCGGCTTCCTCAAGGTGGCGGATCTTGCAGTACGGGCGGACGAAAAGCTGCTCGATGAGTTCCTTGGAAAACGTGCGCTTGGGCAGCTTGAGCCGGCCCTCTTCCACCATGCGCGTGAGCAGGTCGCCGATGGCCTCGATTTTCAACACGGTCGTCTCGGCAGTCGTCTCGACGGCGCGCAGCACGTAGAGAATCCACGGCTCCCACGCGCCGGTTTCCGTCACGTCGCGGAGGTGGCGGTAGTAGAGATTCTTGTGCTCGATGATGTAGCGGCTGAGGAAAAGGATGGGCTGCTCGAGCAGGCGCTGCTGGAGGAGAAAAAGGATGAGCAGGATGCGCCCGGTGCGGCCGTTGCCGTCGGAGAACGGGTGGATGGCCTCGAACTGGTAATGGAGCACGGCGAGCTTCACGAGCGGGTCGAGATCGTCCTCGGTGCCGTTGATGAATTGCTCCAGATTTTTCAGCAAAGCGCGGATGCGCGGCGCGCCGTCGGGCGGCGTATAGACGACCTCGCCGGTGGCGCGGTTCTTCAGGTCCGCGCCGGGATGCGCGCGGATGCCAGGCACGTCGGCCTTGATCATGCGCACGATCTCGATGGTGAGGGCGGCGGAAAGCGGGCGGTGCTCGCGTAACGCGGTCACCCCATGCCAGAGCGCGGCGTTGTAGTGCAGGACTTCCTTGGCGTGCGGGCTCACGTCCGGCGAATCGCCGCTGAGACCGCGATACAGCTCGTCGCTGGTGGTGAAAATGTTCTCGATCTCGGAACTCGCGCGCGCCTCCTGGATGGCGATGGTGTTGAGCAAAATCGAGGCGTTCGGGACGGTCCGCGTGCGCCCTTTCAACTCCGCGAGGCTGCGGCTGGCGCGGATCGCCGCTTTGAGCACCGCGGGCGTTTCGATGCGCGCGGCGGGCGGGAGGAGCGGGAGGTCGTTGTAAGGTTTGGCGCGGTCAAACATGTGCAAGTCCCGCACACGTAGCGGGCGACGTGTTCACGAAACAGGAAAATTTGCACATGGGCTGGCGCTCGTGTGCATTGCGTGAACATTTCGCCCCAACAAAACTCCGCCGCAGGATGGGCGCGCCATTTGCTAGAAAAAGCCCGCTATGAACTCAATCGGCATCGCCGTGACCGAAAACGCGCCCAATTTCGAGCAGCGGCGGAGCACCGCCGAAGCGCTCGTGGACAGCACGCAGTCGATCGCGGTTGCGCCACCCGTGGCGTTTCAGGTCTTCATGCTCACGCGCGGCCCGGACTACACCTGCGAGGCGCTCGTCGATCTCGTCAGCCTCGATCCCGCGCTCACCGCGGCGATCCTGAGGCTGTGCAATTCCGTGATTTTCCGCGGACGCGGCGTCTCCTCGCTGCGCGAAGCGGTGCTGCGGATCGGCAACGGCGTCATCGCCGAAAAGGCCATGTCCATCACCGTCGGGCGCCTGCTCGCGGTGCGCAAGACGGACTACTGCCCGGACCCGAACGCGGTCTGGCGGCACTCGGTGCAAACGGCGCTGGCCTGCCGCTATCTCAGTTCGTACTGCGAAGGCGTGCGCTGGGATCCCGACCTCACTTTCACGGCCGGTCTGCTCCACGACATCGGGAAAATGGTGATCAACTCGGCGCCGCTCGCCGACACCACGCGCATTCTGCAATTGAGCGAGGAGCGGCACATCGAACGGGCCGATGCCGAACTCGAAGTGCTCGGAGCGGATCACGCGGAGATCGGCGGACTGATCCTGGAACGCTGGAGTCTGCCGCAGGAAATCAGTCAGGGCGTGCGCTTTCATCACTCGCCGGAATTCGACGGGCCGGGCCTGGCCAACCTCGTCCACGTGGCCAACCAATGCGCCAAGATCAACGCGGGTTCGAAGTCCTGGGACGAGTTCCGCGAGTCGCTGCACCCGTATTCGCTCGATCAGCTCAAGCTCTCGCTCCCCGCCGTGGAAGCGTGCTGGTCGGACGTCCTGCACGACATGGACGCGATCGAGAGCTTCATGTGGAGCTGAGGCGAAGGTCGGGGATGACCGCTAGGAAGCGCTAGCATTCCCCGGCGACCCGCCCAGCAGAGCTGGCACGACGTGCGCTAGGCGGGCGCGCCGCTCAGTCCGGGCAGGTCGTCGGGCGCGATGGTGGTGCCTTCCTCGCGCTTGAGCGGCGGGGGCTCGGTGGGACGCGGGCGCTTGCTGGCCACGGGCGGCGGCGGGGACTGCATGCCGCCGGTTTCGATGATGTCCTTGATCTGCTTGCCATCGAGTGTCTCGAATTCGAGGAGCGCCTTGGCGATGATCTCCAGTTTGTCGCGGTTGTCGGTGATCAGCGTCACCGCGCGCGCGTAGGCATCGTCACAGAGTTTGCGGACCTCGATGTCGATCTGCTGCGCGGTGGCCTCACTGTATTCGCGGCCCTGGCCGAGGTTGCTGCCGAGGAAGACGTAGTCGTCGTTCTTGCCGTACTCGACCATGCCCATCTTCTCGCTCATGCCCCATTCGCAGACCATCTTCCGCGCGAGCCGGGTCATCTGTTTGATGTCCATGCCGGCCCCGGTGGAAAGGTCGTGCGTGTAAAGCTCCTCCGCGATCCGCCCGGCGGCGGTCATGGCCAGGCGGTCGAGCGCTTCCTTTTTGCCGAGTGAATACTGGTCGCCGACGGGCAGCGACATCGTGACGCCGAGGGCGCTGCCGCGCGGGATGATTGTCACTTTGTGCAGGGGATCGGTGTGGACCAGCAGCACGCTGACGAGTGCGTGCCCGGCTTCGTGCCACGCGGTGGAGTTCTTCTCCTTGTCGCTCATCGCGAGGCTGCGGCGCTCGCGGCCCCAGCGCACTTTGTCGCGCGCCTCCTCGAATTCGTCGTTCGTAATCGCCTTTAGCCCGCGCCGCGCGGCGATGAGCGCCGCCTCGTTGATCACGTTCGCCAGTTCCGCGCCGGAGAAACCGGGCGTGCCGCGCGCGACGATGGACAGGTCCACGCCTTCGGCGAGTTTCACTTTTTTCGCATGCACGGTCAGGATCTCCTCGCGGCCTTTCACATCGGGCAGCGAGACCGTGACCTGACGGTCGAAACGGCCCGGCCGCAGCAGCGCGGGATCGAGCACGTCGGCGCGGTTCGTCGCGGCGATGATGATCACGCCTTCCTGCGTGTCGAAGCCGTCCATCTCCACGAGCAGCGCATTCAGCGTCTGCTCGCGTTCGTCGTGCCCGCCGCCCATGCCGTGTCCGCGATGCCGTCCCACGGCGTCGATTTCGTCGATGAAAATGAGGCACGGCGCGGACTTTTTCCCCTGCTCAAACATGTCGCGCACCCGGCTCGCGCCGACGCCCACGAACATCTCCACGAAGTCCGAGCCGCTGATCGAGAAGAACGGCACGTCCGCCTCGCCGGCGATGGCGCGGGCGAGGAGGGTCTTGCCCGTGCCGGGAGGGCCGATCATCAGCACGCCCTTCGGAATGCGCCCGCCGAGTTTCTGAAATCTCTTCGGGTCGCTCAGGAACTCGACGATCTCCTGCACCTCTTCCTTGGCCTCTGCCACGCCGGCCACATCCTTGAAGGTGATCTTGTTTTTGTCCCGCGAAAGCATCTTCGCCTTCGACTTGCCGAAGTTCATCGCACCCTTGCCCGCCATGCGGATTTGCTGGCGGAAAAAGAAATAGAGAATCACCAGGAACAGCAGCAGCGGCATGAAGATGTTCAGCGCCGCGAACCACGGCGAACTGTCGGACTTCGGCGTGACCTTGATGCCCTTCTCCTCGATTTTCCATTTCAGATAGGGATCAAACTGGAGATTGATCTGCGTCTTGAATTTGTCCCCGACCGGCTTGCCGGCCTCGGCCAGTTTGTAGCCGATGAGATAGTCCGTGGGACTGCCCGGCTCGGACACGAGATCAATGCCCTTCTCCTTGTCGAGCTTGTCGGCTTCCAGCAGTTCGATGAATTGCGGATACGGCAGGTCATGCGTGCCGCCGATGATCGGGCCACCCTTGTTGAAGACGTACGCCCCGCCGATCATGGCGATGGCGATGGCGAACAGCATCAGCCCGCGCCAGTTGAAATTGGGGTCGCCGCCGTTGCCGTTGGGCGGGCGGTTCTGTTTCGGTGACGGAGGTTCGGGCTGGGACATAGAGGTGTCTGGACTGTTAGAAAAAAGCGCGCCACGCCAGAGTTTCGTTTCAACCTGCGCAACGGATGCTTCCTGCGCGGCCAAACTAGGGGCTCGCGCTGTTTGGTCAACCCGGATTCCGCGCCCGCCAGCCCGCCCCGGCAGAGCCGACGATTCCTGATTTCACCGCTGGCTCTCCGCGCATTTTCTTGTTCACTTTCGCCCGCTCATGCGCGTCACCCTTTTCATCCCTTGCTTCATCGATTCGCTCTACCCGCAGGTCGGCGTGGCGATGGTCAAAATCCTCGAACGCCTCGGCCACGAGGTGGACTACCCGGAGGGCCAGACCTGCTGCGGCCAGCCGCCCTTCAACTCCGGCTACTGGGACGAAGCCCGCGCCGTGGCCGCGCCGCAGCTCGCCGTGTTTCGCGATGCCGAGGTCGTGGTCTCCGCGTCCGGCTCCTGTGGCGCGATGATGAAAAAGTTCTACCCCGAGCTTTTCCAGAACCGCCCCGAGGAAGCCGCCGCCAAAACGCTGGCCGCGAAAACCTTCGAGTTCTCCGACTTCCTCGTGAACCGGCTCGGCGTGCGCGATGTCGGCGCGCGGTTCGAGGGCCGCGTCACCTTTCACGACGGCTGCCACGGCCTCCGCGAACTCGGCATCAAATCCGCCCCGCGCGAACTCCTCCGCGCCGTCAAAGGCCTCGAACTCGTCGAGATGGTCGAAGGCGAAGCGTGCTGCGGCTTCGGCGGGATGTTCGCCGTGAAGTTTCCGCAAATCTCCACCGCGATGGCCGAGGTGAAATGCAACTCCATCCTCGAAACCGGCGTGGAATACGTGGTCAGCGGCGACTCGAGCTGCCTCATGCAGATCCAGGGCTGGCTCGACAAAAATGGCACCCGCGTGGTCAAGAGCCTGCACCTCGCCGAAGTCCTCGTGCAGCAGTAGCGCCAGCTACCGCCGGAAAAGCCAGCCGAGCAGCGTGAGCACCGCGCTCACCACCAGGCACGTCACGAGCGGGAAATAGAACGTCGCGCCTTTCCCCTGCACCAAGAGGTCGCCGGGCAGCCGCCCCAGTCCGCCGAGTCCGCCGGTTTTCCACAAAATCCCGCCAACCACGGTAAGCACGAGGCCGAGGAGGAAGAGCGTTTTGCCGAGATCGTGCATGGCCCACCGATAATCCGCCTGGACCGCGTGACAAGTCCCGGGTCGCGTCGGCGTGGTTGACGCGCCCCGACGCCGCCCCGAAGCTCGCCGCTGTTTCGTTCAGGACTTCTTTCGCCATCTGTCGGCGAGGCCAAAGTCGCTGCCACTGTGAGGCGCTCGAAATCCGCTTTCGCTGCATGGACCTTTCACTCAATACCAAACACATCGCCTTTCTCGGCGACTACGTACCCCGGCGCTGTGGCATCGCCACGTTCACCGCCGACATTTGCGAAGCCATCGCCGCCGAGTTTCCAGAGGCGCAGTGCCTCGTGGGTTCGGTCAATGACCGGGCGGAGGGCTACGACTATCCGCCGCGCGTGCGTTTCGAGATCGCGGAGCAGGAACTCGATTCCTATCGGCGCGCGGCGGAGTTCCTGAACCTGAACAACGTCGAGGTCGTCTCGGTGCAGCACGAGTTTGGCATCTATGGCGGCGCGGCGGGCAGCCATCTGCTGGAGTTTCTGCGGGAAGTGCGGATGCCGGTGGTGACCACCCTGCACACCGTGCTTCGCGAGCCGAATGACGACCAGCGCCGGGTGATGAAGCAGCTCGATGCTCTTTCCCATCGCTTCGTCGTCATGGCCCAGCGCGGGCGGGATTTCCTCGAGACCATCTATGGCGTGGCCCCGGAGAAGATCGACCTCATCCCGCATGGCGTCATCGACATGCCGTTCATGGACTCGAACTTCTACAAGGACTTATTCCAAGTCGAAGGCAAGACCGTGTTACTGACCTTTGGCCTGCTGTCGCCCAACAAGGGGATTGAGTATGTCATCGAGGCTCTGCCAGCCATCCTCGAACAACACCCCGACATTGTTTACATCGTCCTCGGCGCGACCCATCCGCACCTGCTGGCGCGCGAGGGCGAGGCTTACCGGGAGAAACTGGAGCGGCTGGCCGTCGAGCGGGGAGTCGCGGAGAAAGTTATCTTCGACAATCGCTTTGTGACCCTGGAGCAGTTGAAGGAGTTCATCGGCGCGGCGGACATCTATCTTACTCCTTACCTGAATGAGGCTCAGATTACCTCTGGCACGCTGGCTTACACCTTCGGCGCCGGCAAGGCCCTGATCTCCACGCCTTACTGGCATGCCCAGGAGTTACTCGCCGAGGAGCGCGGCATCCTCGTGCCCTTCGCCAATGCCACCGCCATCGCCGCTGGCGTGAACCATTTTCTTTCGCATCCGACCCTCATGACCGCGATGCGCAAGCGGGCCTGGAAGGCTGGCCGGGAGATGATCTGGCCGGTGGTGGCGCGACGTTACATGGAGAGCTTTGAAAAGGCGCGCGCCGGACTGAGCGTGCCGTCGGTCGAGACGGTCGCCGCCCGCAAGGTCGAGAACCGGAACTACCCATTACCGCCGCTGAAGCTCGATCATCTGTTTAAGATGAGCGACCACACTGGCATCTTTCAGCACGCGATCTACAACGTGCCGAACTACCACGAAGCCTACTGCACGGATGACAATGCCCGCGCTTTCATCTTCACCGTGCTCATGCAGGAAATCGGCGGCCCGCAGCCGGAGTTGGAACGCCTCGCCAGCACCTATCTCGCGTTTTTGTGGTATGCCTTCGATGCGAACACCTGCCGTTTCCGCAACTTTATGAGCCATGAGCGCAAGTGGCTCGAACTGCATGGCTCGGAGGACAGTCACGCCCGCGCCATGTGGGCGGTGGGCACCGCCTTGGGCCGTTCGCAAAACGAAGGGCACCGGCATCTTTGCGGGCTGTTGTTCCAGCGCGGGCTGGCTCCCGTGGAGCGCTTCAGTTCACCGCGCGCGTGGGCCTTTGCCATCATCGCCATCCACGAATACCTGCGGACCTTTTCTGGCGACCGCGTCGTTGCCCAGACCCGTGACGTGCTGACCAACAAACTCGCCGATCTTTATCGCGCGAATGCCGCGCCGGACTGGCGTTGGTTCGAGCGCATTGCCACTTACGACAACGCCAAACTCGCCCACGCCATGATCCTGAGCGGCCACTGGACCTCGCAGCCGGAAGTGCTCGCCATCGGGCTCGACTCGCTGCGCTGGCTCCTCACCGCGCAAACCGCGGACGGCGGGCACTTCGCGCCCATCGGTTGCCACGGCTTTTGGGCGCGCGGCGGCGAGCGCGCGCGTTTCGACCAGCAGCCACTCGAGGCGCAATCCATGATCTCCGCTTGTCTCGAAGCCTACGCGGTAACGCGCGATGAGTTTTGGCGGCGTGCCGCCCATCGCTGTTTCGAGTGGTTTCTCGGCCGCAACGATCTCGGCCAGGCGCTTTATGACCCGACGACCGGCGGCTGCCGCGACGCCCTTTTACAAGATCACCTCAACCAAAACCAAGGCGCGGAATCGAGCCTGGCCTTCTACCTGTCCTTCGCGGAGATCACCCGCGCGGAAGGCACCCCGATCACTAACTCCACATCATGCACCGTCTGACCTTTCATCCCACTGGCATCACCTTCCGGCCCGATAACTCCCGCGTCCTCATCCGCCCGTTCATCCCCGGCGATCCCACGCGCCTCGTCCATATCATCGGCCGCGCTCTCGCCCTCAGCGAAGCCGAGACCGAGGAGCAGCTTGCTGCCGTGACCGCCGACTTCGGCAGCCGGCATCTGGACATCCGCGGGATCTGGCGGAAGCACTACGGGAATATCAAGCACCACGTCTTCAGCAGCCGACCGCTGTCCGAGGCCCGCCAGCTCTATCTCGGCGCGCTTTTCTCCGGCGAATACGCGCTCGAAGCCGCCGCGCTTTTCAATCCCTCGATCGTCGCGCACCCGGATCAAAGCGGCCTCGCCGTCGGCGACCTGCGTTTCATCCTGAGCCTGCGGGCCACCGGCGAAGGCCACATCTCGTCCATCGAGTTTCGCAGCGGTGTCATCCACGCGGACTACCGCATTACCTTGGAAGCGCCGTCCCGCTTCGTCGCCGCGCCCGCCCTGAACCCGAACCCGACTTATCGCAAGACGGTCTTTCTGCACAAACTCATGGAGATGGGTTTTGAAAACGATTGGTCCACCCTCGTCATGGAATCCCTGGGCAGCGCCTTTACCCTGCAGGAGCTGGAGAAAGCCCTGCTGCGCGCCGTGCGTGGCCGCGAGCCCCTCCCGCGCGAGGGCCAGCGGACCATTGAGTGTGTGCGCTGGCTCGCGGAGTCGAATTACGAAATCCATTTCGATCCCTCGGTCGCCGTCTCCGAGCGCATCATCTTTCCGGTTTCCTCCAATGAGAGCAACGGCATGGAAGACGCCCGCTTTGTCCGCTTCGTCGAGGACGATGGCAGCGTCCTCTACTACGCCACCTACACCGCCTACAATGGCCGCGCGATCCTGCCGCAGCTCCTCGAAACCACCGACTTCCTGCACTTCCGCGCGCTCACCCTCAATGGCCGCGCCGTGCAGAACAAAGGCATGGCCTTTTTCCCCCGGCGCATCGACGGGCGCTATGCCATGATCTCCCGGCAGGACGACGAAAACCTCTTCCTGATGTATTCCGACAACCCGCATTTCTGGAGCGACCCGAAGCTGCTGCAACGGCCGGGACTGCCATGGGAAATGGTCAAGATCGGCAACTGCGGCTCGCCGCTCGAAACCGACGCCGGCTGGCTCGTCATCACGCACGGCGTCGGCCCGATGCGCAAATACTGCATCGGCGCGATGCTGCTCGATCTCGACGACCCGTCCAAGGTGCTCGGCCACCTCCGCGAGCCGCTCCTCAGCGCCCTCGGCGGCGATCGCGAAGGCTACGTGCCCAACGTCGTCTATACCTGCGGCGCACTGCTGCACGGCGGGCGGCTCATCCTGCCCTACGGCCTCAGCGACACCGCCGCGACCATCGTCACGCTCGACCTAGCCGACCTGCTCGCCGCGCTCACCGGACAGCCGTGAAAACCGGCGCAGTCCTCCTTGGCATGGCCAAATTTCGCTTGGTCGGCGCGGCCTTCGCGCGTTCCATGCCCGGCTCGTGAAAGTCCCGTTCAGCCTCTTCCTCGCGCTCCGCTACCTCCAGCCGAAGCGCACCTTCGTCTCGGTCATCACGGTCATTTCCGTGCTCGGCGTCACGCTCGGCATCGCGGTCCTCATCGTCGTCATTTCCGTGATGACCGGCTTTCACCACACGCTCCAGCGCGCTGTGCTGGGCTTCGAGCCGCATCTGCGCGTGGTCAATGGCGACCTCATGCACAACTGGCGCGAAATCCTGCCGGGGCTGGAGAAAGTTCCCGGCATCACCGGGGCCGCGCCCTACGTCACCGGGGCTGTCCTGGTGGAAAAAACCTCCGACGCGCAGCAGACCACGCGCCCCCTCCAGGCCATCATCCGCGGGATCAACGTGGCGCAGGAGGAGCAGCTCCTGGACTTGAAAAAACTCGTCACCGGGACCACCGACATGGCCAGCGACGAGGTCGTCATCGGGCGCACCCTGGCGCGGGATCTCGGCGTGGAGATTGGCGACGAGATCACCATCTACGCGCCGGGCAATATCAGCAGTCTCGTGGGCGTCCTGCGGCAGCAAAACGCCGACCCCAACGCGCCTTCCCCGAGCCTGCGCGACGTCACCAGGGACGTCGTCATCCCCGGCCCGATGAAAATCGTCGGCCTGTTCAACTCCGGCACGAACACCTTCGACTCCACCTTCATCCTCATGCCGCTGCACAACGCGCAGGAACTCTACGCGCTGAAGGACGCGGTCCACGGCATCGCCGTCAAAACGCTTGACCCTTACCACATCGAACGCACTCAGGAAGCCATCGACACGCAGTTCGGCGGACGCGTGAACACCATCTCGTGGTACGACGAAAACCGCGCGCGCTTCGACGCCATCACCATGGAAAAGCACGTCATGTTTTTCATCCTCATGTTCCTCGTCGTCATCGCGGCCTTTTCCGTGATGAACACGCAGATCACCGTGACCGTGCAAAAGACCCGCGAGATCGGCATCATGAAAGCGCTCGGGGCCACGCCCGCGCAGATCGTCTGGGTCTTTCTCGCGCAAGGCATGCTCGTGGGCGTGCTCGGCAACATCACCGGCCTCGGCCTCGGCCTCGCCGTGCTCCATTACCGCAACGCCTTTCGCGATTGGCTCTCGGAGCGGCTCGGCATCGTCATCTTCCCGCCGAGCGTCTATGAGTTCGACGGCATTCCCGCGCAGGTCATCCCGAGCGATGTCGCGATCATTTGCGTGAGCGCCTTCATCATCTGCGCGCTCGCCGCCTACATTCCCGCGCACATCGCCTCGCGGCTCGATCCCGTGAAGGCGCTGCGCTACGAATAGCCGGCGGCTGGGAAAAGAGGGTTGAGCAAGCCGCGCGGCGCGGTGAAACTGCGGCCTATGCAAATCATCAAACAGCTCTCCATCTTTCTCGAAAACAAACCCGGCACGCTCGCCAAGGTCTGCGCGGAGCTGGAAAAGGCGAAGATCAACATCCACGCCCTCACGATCACCGACACCGTGGACCACTCCATCATCCGCATGGTGCTCAGCGACTCGGCGCGGGCGCTGACGATCTTTGAAGAGCGCGGCGTGCTGGCCATCGAAAACAGCGTGCTGATGATCGAGAACGACAACAAACCGGGGTCGCTCGGGAGGTTTGCGACGCGGCTGGCCAAGGCGAAGATCAACATCGAATACGCCTACCTCGCCACCAGCCCGAAAGCGAAAAACGGCCTGCTCATCCTCCGCACCGACGACACCAAAAAGGCGTTCAAGGTTTTGCAGAAAAAGTAGGCGGCATCCCGCCGTCGCCACGAACGCCTGCGCGCCTCAGCGCTGCACTTTCCAGCGGGTCTCGGGATCGAGGTTGATCTCGTCCTTTTTCACCTCGAAGCCGCACGCCTGGAGCAGGTAGGCCACGCCCTCGGTGCTGCTCATCGTCTGCTTCAGGCTGTGGGCGAAAAGTTCGATGTATTCCTTGTAGCTTTCGAGCGCGAGGCTGCCCTCGGCGACGTAGCGGGCGAGTTCCTGATCGTGACTTTCGATCATGTCGAAGAGCGCCCGCCGCAGCCGCACGCGCATCACTGGATCGACCACGAGCTTGAAGGGATTTGCGCCGGGATCGGACGGGAGCGGTTCGTTGGCGAGGTCGAAATTGATCGTGGTCAGGGCGGTGTCATTCATGGCGATGCGGTGATGTGGAGTTGGTAAAAGTGGAAGCGCCGGATGTTAGGGCGGGTTCGCGGAATGAACAAACCATCTTCGTGAAGGCGCGCCCCGCTGGTCGCGCGGAGCGCAAAAAGCCCACGGTCATCCTGAGGGGCACCAACCCTCGGGGCGTGATTTTTGGTGCGGGGATGAACAGGGTTGCGGGTGCCGCCCGGCGCGCAGCCAGTGCGGAAACCGATTGATCAGGCGATCTTCTGCCTCGCCATCAGCAGTAGCGATTGCGATTAACTGGGCGGATATGCTCACTTCTCAAGTCAGCCGGGCGGTCTGCCCAGCCGCGTTCCTTCGGCAAACTGGGGAGGCTCGTGGGGTGGTTGCAGGAGCCGTCGTTTGGGTCGCTGCGTTGGTGGTCTTTGCTCTCGCCGGCTTTTCTGTGGAGGCGGCAAACCCAGACCTGGCGCTGATTCCCTGGCCCAAGTCGGTGAGCGTGAGCGGGGGTGAATTGGCGCTGACCTCAGCCAGCCGGATCGTGACGACGGATGACACGCTCCAGCCTTTGGCCGCGGTGTTGCATGGAGAGTTGCTGGCCGTGACTGGACTGGACTGCAAGGTCGCCAAGGATTCTCCGCGAGCTGGCGACATCGTGCTTTCGATCAACAAGGAGATCAAAGCCGGGGCGGACCTGCTCACGGTCAGGAACCGCCAGGTCGTGCGGACGCGGGAAGGCGCCCATCGCCTCACGGTGCGGGACAGGGTTACAGTGGAGGGCTTTGATTACCGCGCCACCGCCGAGGGCACGGCCACATTGTTGCAGGCGATCCGGCCAACGCCTGGTGGTGCGCTGCTGCCAGCGATGACGATCCACGATTGGCCCCACGCGGACTACAGCGGCGCGATGATTGACGTGGCCCGGCAGCAAAACACGATTCAGGATCTCAGGCTGATGGTGGAGGTTTGCCGGGCCTACAAGGGCCGCTATCTCCAGCTCCACCTGAGCGACGACCAAGGCTGGTGTTTCCCCTCCACGGCTTTTCCCAAACTGGGCACGCTCAATGGCTCGGCCCACGGCGGGCCAAAGTGCGAACGCTACTCGCTCGATGACCTCAAGAGCCTGGTGCGATACGCGCAGGATCGCGGCGTGACGCTCGTGCCCGAAATTGAAACGCCCGGCCATTCCAGCAACGCTCGCGGCACCCTGCCGGAGATTTTTGGCTACCTCGATCCCTCCACCGGCAAGGCGGTGGATCAGGGCATCATGAACCTCACCAACCCCAAACTTTACGAGGCTCTGGACACGATCATCGGTGAGGTCTGCGAGGTCTTCGCCGGCTCGCCTTACTTCCATATCGGCTACGACGAGGTCATGGGAATGGACAACCTGGTGGCCACGCCTCAGGGCAAGGAATTCATGGTGGCCAAGGGGCTGGCCAATTCCAGCGAGCTGGCGAACTACTTCGCCCAGCAGCTCAACGAGATGGTCAAGAAACGCGGCAAGAAGACCATCATGTGGGAAGGGCCGGCCAACCTGGCTTCCAAGGACATCATCGTCATGACGTGGTGCGGCAATTCGCCGACGGCCACCCAACTGACCGGGCAGGGCTTGACCACGATCACCGTGCCTTGGAACCTGAACGTGCCGTGGCCTGAGTGGACGATGTATCACTCGAACGGTTGCCTGCTCAAACCCGGCGACTCGGTGCTCGGGGCCATGCTGCCGGTCTGGGAGCAGAAAGGCGAAGTCTCCGTCCGATGGCTGCGGGGCCTGCCCCGACGACAGGCGCGGACGTGGGGGCCGGAGCACGCTTTTACCGAGCAGAATTTCGTCCGCTGGCAGGACCATACCGACCGCGTGCTCGACCGATTGCTTTATGGTTTTGCCATCCGCCACGAGGGAAAATACGCCGCCGACTTTGCGCAAATCAAAGTAACGGAACCCGCCTCCCTGCGGCTCGAAGCCTTCGGCACCATGGGAAAGGTGCATTACACGCTCGACGGCAGTGAGCCGACCGCCAACTCCCCCACCTATGCGGCTCCGCTGCGCATTGCCGACCAATTCACCATCAAGGCCCGAGTCTTCGATGCGCAGGGCCAGCCGGCGGGCCCGGTGTGGTCGCAGCCCTATGCCTTTGAGCCGCTGGCCATCCAGGGTCGGGGCATGCTCAAAGACAGCGCGGGCAAGGACAGTGCGTGGTTTGCGGACAAGCTGAGCGTGAGCATCGAGACCACGACAAAGAGCGGCACGGTCCGCTTCACGGTGGATGGTTCGGAGCCCCTGCCCACATCCAGGGCCAGCCCCGCTGAACTCACGCTGACCGGCACGAGCACCGTCAAAGCCCGCTGGTTTGATGAAATGAACGTCGGGCGCGGGGCCGTGACCGCCGCGACCTACCAGAAGTTGGCGGTCGCAAAACACGCCGCCCTGGGCAAACCCGTCCGGCTGCTCACTCCGCCCGATTTGGAGAACCGCGAGGCCGCGGCCAAGCTGCTGACCGACGGGTTCCTCGCGCGCGGCGACGACTGGACTTCGCCGGAAGTCGTCCGGCTTGGCCCCAAGGATCTGGAAGTCGTGATCGACCTGGGCGCGCCGACCGCCATCCAGACGGTTACCACCCGGTTCCTCGACTGCCAGGAAGCGGGCATCTTCCCCGCGGTAAGGATGGACGTGCAAGTGTCCGCCGACGGGCAGACCTATCGTCCCCTCGGGGAGTCGGCGACCTACCCGATACCGGTCAATCCCGGGTCGCGCGGCGTGACGATCAAAGCCCTCACCGTCACCGGCGGCGTCACCGGACGCTACGTGAAAGTCTGCGCCAAGAACCTGGAAAAACTTCCGCCCTGGCACTCGGTCGCCAACGTGCCCAGCCACATGATGCTCGACGAGATCATGGTCAATCCCGAGCCGGCGCAAAAATAGCGCAGCGAGCGCTTCAGCGACCAACACCCCAAGGCGCCTGACGCTCCCCGATCTCACCAAAACCTTTGGCACGCACCTCATGCGCGATGGCCATCCTCGCCGGCCAGCGCGCGTTTCGCCCCAAAACCCAGACCGAGGACCGCCCGCAGTAGCCCGGCGGCGGCATTTTTTAGGTGGAAAAGGCGGATGCCGCGCAAAAGGCCCGTGCGAGAAGGGCGGGATGAAATCGTGGCGAGCGTCCGGCGCGGCAATAGCGAGGTCAAGCACGCGCGCGCTGGGTCCTTGTCGGGGCGGCTGCCGATAGGCGATTTCGGCGGGCGGCGGAAATTTGCTTGCCGCGCCTGCGGAACCACGCGACTAAGTTTCCCGCTCGTTGATTTCCGATAGTCGCGAGCCCACCGGTGAGGTGGCTGAGTGGCCGAAAGCACCGCTTTGCTAAAGCGGCATACTCGAAAGGGTATCGAGGGTTCAAATCCCTCCCTCACCGCTCCTTTGTTATTCCCAGAGGATTTTGCGAAAAATGGCCAGTCGAGCGGCAGTCCGCATCACCCTTTCGCATCATTTGTCCGGCCAAATTCCCCGCGGGTCCGCTCCGACCGCATCTTCGCCGCTTCCAAATCCCCCAACGGACATCCGTAGCGCGCGCGATGGTCATGGAGGACGGCGACCACGGGCCTGCGCGCGACCGCGGTGAGCAAAATAGTTCGCTCCTGCTCAATGGAATCGGGCCGGCCCGGCGCGTCGCATCGACCCATAGCACCGTCCGCCGCATATTGTCCCGGTCTGGCATCGCGAGCGATGGCGCCGCGCATGCGCGGGCTTGATGCGCCGAAGCGCGCCTCCTAGCGTGCGCGGCTTTATGTCCTCCGAATCCGCTTCCCCCTACTCCCGCAAGAACCCGTTTCCCGCGACCCACCCAATCAACCGCAAGCTCTCCGGCGAGGGCTCGGGCAAGGACACGCGGCATCACGAAATCTCGCTCGCCGGCTCGGCGCTGAGCTACGAGGTCGGCGATTCGCTCGGGCTTTTCGCGGCGAACAATCCCGCGCTCGTCGCGGAAGTCCTCGCGGCCATCGGCGCGACCGGCGACGAAACCGTCCCCGGCTCCGATGCTGTGCCCAAGCCGCTCCGGCAGGCGCTGACGACGGACTACGTCATCACCCAGCCGTCGAAGGAATTTCTGAAAGCGCTCGTCGAACGCGCGGGCGACGCGGCGGGCCAACTGCGCGATCTCACGTCCGATCCGGCGCAGAAAAAGGCGCTCGAAGGTTACTTGTGGGGCCTGGAGTTCATCGACTTCCTCCGCGCGCATCCCAGCGTGCACTGGACGGCGGAGGACTTTGTGAAAACGCTGCGCAAGCTCCAGCCGCGGCTTTACTCCATCGCCTCCAGCCTGCGGGCCAACCCGGAATCCGTGCATCTCACCGTGGCCGCGGTGCGCTACGAAAGCCACGGGCGGCCGCGCGAGGGCGTGGCCTCCACCTTTCTCGCCGAGCGCTGGCCGGCGGAGGAAACGGCGGGCGTGTTCATCCACACGGCGAAACATTTCCGGCTGCCGGAAGACGCGGCCACGGCGGTCATCATGGTCGGCCCCGGCACGGGCGTCGCGCCGTTCCGCGCGTATCTTCAGGAGCGCAAGGTCACGGGCGCGCCGGGCCGGAACTGGCTGTTCTTCGGCGAGCAAAAGCGCGCGTCCGATTTCCTCTACGAAAGCGAACTCGCCCAGCTCCAGGCGGACGGCGTGCTGACGAAGCTCGACGTGGCCTTTTCCCGCGATCAGGCGGCGAAGATCTATGTGCAGGACCGCATGCGCGAAAACGCGCGCGAGCTGTGGGCGTGGCTGGAATCCGGCGCGCACTTTTACGTCTGCGGCGACGGCGCGCGCATGGCGAAGGACGTGGACGCCGAGCTGCACCGCATCGCGGAAACCGAGGGCGGCAAGACGATCGAGGAGGCGGCGGCTTACGTGGAGGCGATGAAAAAGGAGAAGCGCTACAAGAAGGATGTGTATTAGTCCCCGCCGCTTTCTTCACACGCTCCCACCCATGCCCAACCATCGCTCCGTTCTGCACCTCCTCGCCGCCTTGCTCCTCTCGTCGCTCAGCGCCAGCGGCGCGGAGTTTGCGGTGAAGCCGGTCACACCCGAGCAAGCCGCCGAATACAAGCTGCTGCCGTCTTTTTACAAAAAGGCCACGCTGGTGCAGGACATCCTCATCGCGACCTCGGACAAAGTGCCGGACGTCGTCCACAAGGAGGCCGCGTATCTTTTCGACATGGTGATGCGGAACATCAACCCCGCGGTCGCCCAGCGCATCCGCGACAAAAAGGTGCTCTGCGTGCTCGTGGGGCACAGCGAACTGACCTCGGACGTGCCGCAGTTTGTCTCCGACAAGACGGGCAAGGAACTGGACTTCTACAACTGGCGGCAACGCGGTTTTCTCACCACCGTCGCCGGTCGTTCGGTGGTGCTTTTCGCCGAGGAGGACGTGATGGAATACGAAGGCGGCATGCAGATCGAAAGCATCCTCATTCACGAGTTCGGCCATGTGATTGATGGCGCGGGCTTCGACAAGGAGCTACACGCCCGGCTGACCGCCGCCTTTGAGAACGCCAAGAAAACGGGGCTGTATATGGATGGCTACGCCGCGCAGAAATTCCGGCGCGTGACCAGCGCCACGCCGGTCAGTCTGGTCGAGGCGCTGGCGAAATCGTTTCCCGACCAGACGCCGGATTTTCTCCGCGCATGTCTCGAAGGAGGCGACATTCTCGTCAACGGCCAGCGCGCCAAGGCCGACGTGCAGGTGACCAAGGACGACAAGGTGCTGATCGTTTTCGGCGGGCCGAAACGGACCTACTCGCTAGCCAGTCGCGCGGAGTATTGGGCGGAGGGTTTGCAGGACTGGTACGACACCAACCGGACGATGGATCACGATCACAACCACATCCACACGCGCGCTCCGTTCAAGGAATACGACCCGGAACTGGCGAAGCTTTGTGCCGAGGTCCTCGGCGACAACGCATGGCGCTTTGTCTCCCCGCGCACCCGCGCCGGTGCCGGGCACCTCGCCGGCTACGACCCGAAGACCGCGCCGAAAGTGGCGAAGCTCGAACACATCGACCTCGCCGCGCAGGATTACTACGACACGTATTGGAAGGACTACTGGAAGCGCCTGCACGAGAAACACCCGGACCAAGCGGCCGCACCGGCTCCGTAGGCCGGTGGTGCATTTTTGTCGCTGGATGAACGCCCAAGGCGTACCGCCACAACCCCGTTGGGGTTGGTGTGCCGGGGATTTTTTCCAGAGCAGGCGCGGGGCCGCCAACCCTGGGCTGGGCTGCTCAACACCGCTGGTGTTCCCCGGCCACACGCCAGCAAAAGTGCAGGCCAGGTTCTAGGCCAGAGGTGCCTCAGCCGCCACGCGCCGCGCGGACGGCGGCGACGAGTTCGCGCGCACGCTCGGTGAGCGTTTGCCAGTCGCGTTGCGCGAGGATTTCCCGCGAGACGAGCGCCGTGCCCACGCCGAGGGCCACGCTGCCGGCGGCGAGAAAGGCGGTGGCGGTGGCCGCGGTGACGCCGCCCGTCGGGATGATCTGGAGCATGGGCAGCGGGGCGAGGAGGTTTTTGATGTAGCTCGGCCCCACTTGGTCGGCGGGAAAGAGCTTCACAAAATCCGCGCCGGACTCGTGCGCGAGCAGGCACTCGGTAGGCGTGAAGGCGCCGCTGGCGATGGGCTTGCCGTAGCGGTTGCACATGCGGATGACGTCGGGCCGCGTCACCGGCGTGACCACGTATTCCGCGCCCGCGAGGATGGCGACGCGCGCGGTCTCCGCGTCGATGATGCTGCCGACGCCCATGAGCACCTGGTCGCCGAGTTTCGCCGCGAGGTCGCCGATGACGTCGAGGGCGTTCGGCGTAGTCATGGTGATCTCCACGGCGGTGACGCCGCCGGCGATCAGCGCTTCCGTTGCGGGGATGAGTTGCGCCGAGGAATCCGCGCGGATGATGGCGATGATGCCGGGGTCGAGGAGGCGCTCGATGATGGCGGGTTTGGTCATGCGGCGGGCGCGGTGTTACTTGCCGCCGCCAAAGAGCGCCTTGCCCCATTTCACGCCGGTCTCCTGCATCTGGAGCTGCTGTTTTTGCGCAGCCTCAAAGGCGGTCATCTGATCGGGCGAAAGGACGGTGTGGGCGCGCCCGAGCACCCGCTGCTGGAGTTCGCGCTGAGCCTGGATGGCCTGCTCCAGCGCCGCGCCATCCTGGAGCGCGGACACGGCGGCGAGGGGATTTTTGCCGCCGGCTTCGAGCGGGCTGGCGGGGACTTTCATGCGCTCCTCTTTCATGATCTGGAGAAGGCTGGCGCTCTGCTTTTCGGCGAGCGGCTGGCCGGCGCGCTCGAAGCTCCGCTCATACTGGCGGATGGCCATGCGGTCGCCAGCGGTGCGTTCGTATTCGTTAAGCTGGGCGGCTTTCTCGGGGCCGAGCAGGGCTTTGATTTTGGCGTCGTAGTCGGCGACTTCGGCCGTTTTCGCCGCGTCGGGCGGGCCGCCGGAAGCGCCGTTCAGCGCCAACTCGCTGGCGGCGCTCTGGCGGGCGGTGAGCAGCTCCAGCAGCTTGTCCGACTGTTCGGCGGAAAGGCCCAGTTCCTTCGCCAAATCGCCATACATCATGCGCGTGCCAGCGGCCTGCTGCGTGCGCATGAGCTTCTTCATTTCCGGGTCGGCCAGCAGCTTCGCGATCCCGCCGAGCAAGCCGCCGCCTTTCCCGCTCTTCTCGCCACCTTCCCTAGCCGGAGCGTCGCCGGGCGCGGCGTCCGGGTTGCCGGCCAGCCGCGCGCGGAGTTGCTCGGATTCGGCGACCAGCGCGGCGTTGCGCTCGCGCAAGGCGGCGAGTTCGGTTTCATCTTTGGTCCGGGACTCGACCGGCGCGGCGGCAGCAGGCTCCGCGGGATTTTGCCGGAGCGCGCTGATGCGCAGTTCTTCGGCGACGAGGACGATGCCGCCCGAGAGCAGGGCGACGAGTAGGAGACGGAAGTTGGGAGGCATACGCTTTTGGGTGCGGGAGTTTCCGCGCGAGGTCAGATGGGCGCAAGGGTGGAATCGGCCCCGGGGTTGGGAGCCCGCGTTTTCCGCTCGGCATGGCCGCTGCGGAAGTTTTCAAAAGCTCCCGACATGTCTGCGCTGCTCATCGTTTTCCTCGTCCTGTGCGGGTTCGCCGGAAATTCCGCCGTGGCGGGAGACGCCGCCGGAGCATTGGCGGCGGAGCACCGCAAGGCGGACCCGCAGGTGCTGGAAAAGGCGTGGCCGCATTTGGATTCGCCGGACCCGGCGGTGCGCGAAGCGGCACGGCTGGCGATCGAGGCGCAGCCGTTTGATTCCTGGAAACAGCGGGCGCTCGGCGAGACCCGCACGCAGGCCGCGCTGGAAGCGCTGCTCGCGCTCACGCGAGTCTGCCCGCCCGCGCAGGCGGACGCGCTGCGCCCCCACATCTGCGAAGGCCTCAGCACGCTCCGCATCGAGGAGATGAGCGCGGCGCAGCGCCTTGCGGCCGTCCGGCTCACGCGGCTCGCCTGCACCCGGCTCGGGCCGGCCAGCGCCGACGAGCGCGCGCAGATGACCGATCTGTGGACGCATTTTCTCCCGAAAAAAACCGCGGCAGGCGGCGAACCGCCGTCCATCGAACGCGAAATCCGCGCGCTGCTGAAGTTTTTGGCCG
>Ga0163144_10003924_pt1 | contig 33773 bp, 25 predicted proteins | sample OliLak19BULKMAT1_FD_123175 | JGI IMG/M metagenome (GOLD analysis project Ga0163144, IMG submission 123175) | Freshwater microbial mat bacterial communities from Lake Vanda, McMurdo Dry Valleys, Antarctica - Oligotrophic Lake LV.19.BULKMAT1 | ecosystem: Environmental > Aquatic > Freshwater >... | reverse complement strand
ATCCCCAAGAGCGCTAAAACCCCCGCCGAGGTCCTCAAGATGTGCGGGCTGACCAGCGGCGATATCGTCTCCGAGGTCAAGGCCGCGCTGCAGGTAGTCTAAGTGCAGGGTGGTTGATCGCCGACAATCGGCGTCGAAGGTGGGGTGTCCGCGAAGCGCGGGCCTCCAAACCACGCGCTACGCCATAGTGGCGGTCGCAACGTTGGACGACCGACTGCACGCGCCTGCGCGGAGCGGTGGTCGCGCGGCCGAGCTAGGAACCCGGGCTTCCAAAATGCACTTGCTCGTTCGGTCGAGCCCCAAGGTCACCCCGCCGGTGCCGGCTCGTGCTTGATCAACTGGTTCGCCGCGATCAGCCGGTACGTCTCCGACCGTTCCAGCAGCTCGCGGTGCTTGCCCACGGCCTCGATGCCCCCGGCGTTCATCACCACGATCATGTCCGCGTGCACCACCGTCGAGAGCCGGTGCGCCACCACCAGGCACGTCCGCCCCTTGCTGAACTCCGCCAGTGCGTCGGCGATCTTCCGCTCGCTGTCCGCGTCGATCATGCTGGTTGCCTCGTCCAGGATCAAGATCGCCGGGTCACGCAAGATCGCCCGCGCAATCGCCAGCCGCTGCTTCTGCCCCCCTGAGAGCCCGGCGCCAATCTCGCCCAGGTTCGCCCCGTACCCGCCGGGCTTTGAGAGGATGAACTCCTCGGCCCTGGCTTGCCTGGCCGCCGCCACGACCTGCGCTTCCGACGAGCCCTCAACCCCGTACGTCAGGTTCCACCGCAGCGTGCCCTTAAACAGCACCACGTCCTGCGTCACCACGCCCACCTGCGCACGCAATGAGTCAACGTTGACGCCCGCGGCATCAACCCCATCGATCAAGATGCGCCCCTCGCTGGGCACGTATAGCCGCGTCAGCAGTGAGAGCAGCGTCGTTTTACCGCAGCCGTTGGGGCCGACGAACGCGACGGTCTGCCCGTGCCTGACCTCCAGCGATACGCCGTGCACCGCCGGCGTCGGCGCGCCCGGGTAAGTGAAGCTGACGTTCTGGAAGCTGATCGAGCGCGTGTGCCGCGCCAGCGCCGGCAGCCCGGGCTCGCGCCCCGGCTCAGGGGCCAGGCGATAGAAACCCGCCAGACGCACCGCGGCGGCGGCGGCCAACTGCAGATCGTTGTAGACCCCCGTCAGCGGCCGCAGGGTCGCGCTGGCGATACCCAGCGCGATCATCGTGCCGATGAACTCTGATGGGTCCAGCGCCTGATCGATGATCGCCTTGCCGACGATCACGACCATCACCCCCAGGCCCACAAACGTCAGCGCCTCCACCAGCGGGCTCGAGAGCGAACGAGCCGTGCGGACCCGCATCTCCTGCTTGACGCACTCTTCAAGCACGCGCCCAAACGCCTGGGCCGAGCGGCCTTCGGCGTTGTTGGTCTTGACCACCCGCAGGTTCACCATCGCCTCGCCGGTGGTCCGCATCAAGTCGGCCCCCGCGTCCAGGCCCTTACGCCCGGCGCGGCGGATCCTGGTCCCCAGCTTGCGGATCACCACCAGCAGCACCGCGCCAAGCGCCACCGCGCCCAGCGCTAGCCGCCAGTCGTGGAAGAACGCCGCGCCAAGCGCGACCACGCCCTTGGGCAACTGCCCGACGATCTTGCTGGTCAGGATGATGAACCCGCCGGCAAGCTGGCCCGTGTCACCGGTGATGTTCGTCAGCACCGTCGTGGGCCCAAGGCTGCTAACGGTTCCTGCCGGCAGTCGCACCGCGCGGTCAAAGGTCCGCCGGCGCAGGTCCGTGACGGTCCGCGTCGCGATCGTCTGCGACCAGTAGGCGTGAAAGAAGTTTGCCGTCGCACCAAGCACCGTCAGCAGCCCCAGCCCGGCCATCGAGTACAGCAGCGCGTTGAACCGGCCCGCCGGGAGCGCCGCGATCACCCCCGCCGGGATCGCACCACCGATGTACGCGTTCAGCGCAATCGCCAGCGCCGGCAGGTCCTTTGCCGTCTGCACCTGCCCGTTGACGGTGAAGGTCCCGAAGATGTTCTGCAGCACCGGCACCAGGCCCAGCAGCCCGACGCCGAGCCCCGCCGCCGATAGCAACGCCGCGAGCACCGCGGCGATCAGCGTCCCGCGGTGGGCCAGCATCCCGCGTGCAAACTGGAAGAACTCACGCATCGTCGGGCCATTGAAGCACCCCGGGGCCAGAAAATCCTGCAAAGTGCCGTGCCGCGTACACACGTCTGCCGAAAGTTCGATACGATCCCCGCAACCTGACGGGCCGTTCGCCCGCCGGGAAGGGGTCGTCGCTCGATGTGGGACACGCTGTTGTCATCGCCCGCCGTGTGGTTCACCGTGCCCGCCTTTGTCGGCACGCTGCTGTTCAGCCTCAAACTCGCGATGCTCATGCTCGTTGGCGACGCCGACGATCCAGGGGCCATGGACGCCACTCAAACCGGGAGCGGCCCCGCGGCCGAGGTGTTCTCCATCGGCGCTGTGCTGGTGTTCATCATGGGCCTTGGCTGGGCCGGGCTCGGCGCAATTATCGCCCTCGGCTGGGGCGCGCTGGGCGCGTCGCTGCTGGGCATCACCGGTGGGCTTGCGCTGGTGGCGCTCTATGTTCTGGCCATGCAGTCACTGCGCCGGATGAACGCCAGCGGGAACATCGAGCTCTCACGCACCGCGGGTAAGTTCGGCGAGGTGACGCTGACCGTCCCCGCCGCTGGCACCGGGCGCGGCGAGGTCCGCCTCATCCTGGGTGACCGCGAAAAACGTTGCGACGCCATCAGCGCCGCTGGCCCGCTGCCAACCAAGACCCGCGTGCGCGTCGCCGCGGTCAACGCCGACAATACCGTCACGGTCGAGCCGATCTAGCCGCGGGCAACGTCACGCCACGCTCTACACTAGAACCTTGCGGCGTTTCAATCGCATCACTAAGGGGAAATGAGCATGCCTGTCAACGAAACTTCGAACCTGGTCTGGCTTGGGCTCGTCGGCGCGGCGCTGCTGATCTTCCTGTTCGCCACGGTCATTGTCGTCAAGCAGTACAAGCGCTGCCCGTCCAACCGCATCCTGGTGGTCTTCGGCAAGATCGCGGGGCAGAAGGCCGCCAAGTGCGTCCACGGCGGCGGCACCTTCGTGCTCCCGCTGGTGCAGGACTACGCGTACCTCTCGCTCGAGCCGCTGGTAATCGACATCCCCCTCAGCGGCGCACTGAGCCAGAACAACATCCGCGTCAACGTCCCGTCAACGTTCACAGTCGGCATCTCGACCGACCCGGTGCTGATGAACAACGCCGCCGAACGCCTGCTGGGCCTGCGTGAAGAGCAGATCCGCGAGCAGGCGCAGGACATCATCCTGGGCCAGCTCCGCCTGGTGATCGCGACGCTGACCATCGAAGAGATCAACCGCGACCGCGAGAAGTTCATGACGCTCATCAACGAGAACGTCGGGCAGGAGATCAACAAGATCGGCCTCGCCCTGATCAACGTGAACATCCGCGACATCACCGACGAGAGCGGGTACATCGAGGCCATCGGCAAGCGCGCCGCCGCCGAGGCCATCAACCGCGCCAAGGTCGAGGTCGCCCAGCAAGACCGCGAGGGCGCGATGGGCGAAGCGACCGCCGTGCGCGAGCGCACCGTCCGCGTCGCCGCCGAGCAGGCCCAGGCCGTCGAGGGTCAGAAGCTCGCCGAGCAGAAGCAGCGCGTCGCCCTCGCGGCGTACGAGACCGAGGCGGTCAAGGGCGAGGCGATGTCGGCCCAGCAGCGCGAGATCGCCGTGGCCCAGCGCGACGCCGAGGTCGCCGCCGCACGCAAGCTCGCCGAGCAAGAGCAGCGCATCAAGATCTCGCAGGCCGAGGCCGAGGCAACCCGCGGCGAGAACGAGGCCCGCGCCAAGATCGCCGAGAGCAACGCCCGCCTGCTCGAGATTCAGGCCGAGTCGCGGCGCCGCTCCGAGGTCGCCGCCGCCGAAGCCTCACAGAAGATCCTTGTCGCCCAGCGCGAGCAGGAAGTCGCCAGGCTCGGCAAGGAGCAGCTCGTCCCCCAAGAGATCGAGAAGGCCCGCATCGCCCTCGCCGCAGAGGCCGAGGCCGAGCGCGTCCGCCGTGAGGCCAATGGCGAGGCCGACGCAATACGCGCGAGATACGAGGCCGAGGCCGCCGGCATCCGCCAGGTGCTTGAAGCCAAGGCCGACGGATACCGCAAGCTTCTGGCCGCGTGCAGCGACAACCCGCAGCTCGCCCCAACGCTGCTGATGATCGAGCGCCTGCCAGAGCTCGTCGCCCAGCAGGTCAAGGCCATTCAGAACCTCAAGATCGACAAGATCACCGTTTGGGATGGCGGCTCGCACAAGGCCGGCAGCAAGGGCGGCACCGCCGACTTCCTCGCTGGGCTCATCGGCTCGCTCCCCCCCGTGCACGAGCTGGCCCGGCAGGCCGGCGTTGAGCTCCCCGGCGTGCTCGGCAAGCTTAGAGACGACGACACAATCACGCCACACCCCGAGGCCAAGCGCGGCTCGTAACCGCGAGCGCGCGGGGCAGGATTTCATCCCGCCTTACCTTGCCTTCCGGGCGGCGAGTTTCTAACCAGCCAAACTTTATTGCGTCGCGCGAGGCAGGATTTCATCACGCCTGCCTTTGCCTTCCGGGCGGCGAGTTTCTAACCAGCTATCGGATCAACGCTCCGAACCTCACTCCCCACCCCCACTCCCCACTCCCCACTCCCCACTCATCGCTCGTCAAGCCCCCATCTTCTCGCCCACAAACCCGACCACCGAGTCAATCGCCATCCGCGTCTGCACACCCGTATCACGATCACGGCACGTCACGCTCTGGCCCTTGAGGCTCTCGGCATCAACCGTAAAGCAGAACGGGCAGCCCGCCTCGTCCATCCGGGCATACCGCTTGCCGATCGAGCCCTTCGCGTCCGTCTCGATCATCCCGAGCCGCGCAAACCTCTTCGCCAGCTCCGCGTGCAGCTTCGTGGCAACCTCGGGCAGCCCGTCCTTGTCCATCAGCGGGAAGACCGCCGCCTTGATCGGCGCCACCCGCGGGTGGAACTTCATGAACTCAGGGCTCGGGCGGCTCTCGTCCTTGGTATACGCCTCGCACAGCAGCGCCAGCACCCCTCGGTCAAGCCCCGCGCTCGGTTCAATCACGTGTGGCAGATAAGACACGCCCCGCCGCGAGCCGTTGGGAAGCACCTCGCCACGCCCCGTGTCGCGGTACTCAAGCTTCGTGCCAGAGTGCTTCTGGTGCTGCGTCAGGTCGTAGTTGCCGCGGTACGCGATGCCCTCAAGCTCGCCAAAGCCCGGCGACGTGAACGGGAAGCGGTACTCAATGTCACTCGTCGCCGTGCTGTAATGCGCCAGCTCGTCGGTGGCGTGCTCCCGCAAGATCAGGTTCTCGCCGCCAAGGCCAACAGACTTCCACCACTCCATCCGCCAATCGCGGAAGAACTTGTACCACGCCAGCGGGTCGGCCGTCGTCTTCTCGTCGCCCTCCAGAAACTCCGGCGGCACCACGAAAAACTCGATCTCCATCTGCTCAAACTCACGCGAACGGAACGTGAAGTTCCGCGGGGTCACCTCGTTGCGGAAGCTCGTACCCGCCTGCGCAATCCCGAACGGCACACGCACCCGGTTCGTGTCCCACACGTTCTTGGCCTGTACAAAGATCCCCTGCGCGGTCTCAGGCCGCAGGTACGCCTTGTTGGCCTCGTCGCGGATCGCACCGGGGACCGTGTCGAACATCAGGTTGAACATCCGCGGCTCAGTCAGCGTCCCGGGCTGCTCAGCGTCCGGCGCAATCACCCGCGCCCACGGCTGCGCAAGGCTCGAAAGCGCCACAGTCTTGACCGCGCCGAAGGTCTTCTCCGCTCTCTTGCGCTGCTTCGCCTCGCTCGGCTGATCGCCAACATAAGCGAACACCGGCTTGTCACCCGGCTGATCGTTCTGAGGAACAAACACCTGCACGTGGTCGTAGCGATAGCGACCGCGCGTCTCGCGGCAGTCCACCATCGGGTCGTTGAATCCCGCGACGTGCCCGCTCGCCTCCCACACCTTCGGATGCTGGATGATCCGCGTGTCCACCGGCACGATGCTCACCGTTTCGCCGTCAGGCCCACGCCGGCCCCAGCACGGCACCATCACCACGTCCTGCCACCACGCCTCGCGCAGGTTCCGCTTCAGCAGCGTCCCCAGCGGGCCGTAGTCCCAAAAACCGTTGATGCCCCCGTAGATCTCGCTCGCCTGGTACACAAACCCGCGCCGCTTGCACAGCGACATGATCGCGTCCATGGACTTGGGCGCCGGCAGACCGGACGCAGAAACCACCGCTTCACTCAACATGGCAGGCTCCAGATGACAGGCCGCGATGATAGATTCACCTGCCCGCTCACGCCGAACGCACCACCACACGCCCACCGCCCAGCCAGCCTGCCCCTCCAGCCACACCACATCTGCACACATGCACCAGCCCCACCCCAACCATCCACCCGCCATCACCCTTCTGCGCCATGCCGTCACGCTGCCGTGGGAGTCGCTCGACCAGGCCCTCAAACAGCACGTTGACGCCGGCGCCATCCTCGGCGACGCAGCCACCCCCGGCACCGCCCATTGGCACCTGCGCCACATCACCGAGATCTTCCAGCTCCATAGCGCCACGCTCCGCGGCACCACGCCGCCCAGCCCCGACGCGCTCCCCACCGATCCCCGCGCACTCCGCGATCTGCTCCTGGCCGACATCAACACCCTCGATGCCTGGCTCACGCAGCAGGACCACGCCTTCTTCGACCGCCCAGTCATCTACGGCCGCTCGCACAGCTTCCTTGAAATGGTCAGCGTCATGCTCCAGCACATCACCTGGCACGCCGCCGCCGTCCACTACTGGGTCTGCTGGCGACGCGACCAAGCCTGACGGACTTGAGCACGAGCCAGCTTGACCTCAGCCAGCTTGACCTCAGCCTCACAGAGCTTGCCGCTCACAAAAATGACGCCGCCCCAGCTCTCGCCGGGGCCCCACGTCCGCGCTTCTAGCGCACTCTCGTTCACCCGCCGGGCGACCCCGACCCAAACCAGCCACACACCCATCACCCGGTGCGCCCCGAGCCACCAAGCCCGCTCTGCGCGGCCCCTCGGCAAGCCCGCCCGGCCCGCACCCCATTCACACCACCACGTTCACCAAGTTCCCCACTGCGCCGAGCGCACCGCCACTTCCACTCGCTGTCGTATCAACCCGGTCGTTGACGCGGTTCAAGAAGTTCGTCGCCAGCCCACGCGCCGTCGTGTTCGAACTGTTCACGATCGTGTACCCACTTGACGAGAGCGTCGCCCGCGCTGTGCTCGTCTGCCCCGTGCTTGCGTTGGTGAACGTCAGGTCCAGGCGCGGGTTGGTCTCTTTGGCCCGAAGCTCGCCCCTCGTGTCGCCAAGCACAAACTCATACCGCCCGTTCGACACCCTGTTCACCTGCCCGCCCGACGCGATCACCTCCGCCAATACCGCCCGCGTCCTTGCCAACGCCGACTGATCCTGCACGTCCGCAGTGGTCACCAGTGCCGCGGCCTGCACGTTGGCAGTAGGCGCTGCGGGCACAACCGCCGCCGGCGCACTCTGACTCGGCACCACCGCAGCGGCAGGAGCCGCGTTGGTTGGTGTGGTCGCAGCCGGAGCTGTCGGTGCCGCGGGCGTCGTGTTCGCCGTAGGCGCTGCGGGCACAACCGCCGCCGGCGCACTCTGACTCGGCACCACCGCAGCGGCAGGAGTCGTGTTGGTGGGTGTGGTCGCAGCCGGAGCCGTCGGTGCCGCGGGCGTCGTGTTCGCCGTAGGCGCTGCGGGCACAACCGCCGCCGGCGCCGTCGCAACTACGCTGGACCCTTCACCGTTCGCCGTCCCGCCCGTAGGCCCATTAGACGTGCTCTGCGAGGTCGAGCCACCACCACCCGCCGCGCCGCCGCCGCCCGTGCCAGACCCGCCCCGCAGCGTCGGGGCCAGCGTCCTAGTTGCAACCGCGCTCAGCGTCACCGTGTCACCATCTGCCGCGGCACTCTTCTCAGCCGCCTTCTTCGCTGCCGCCGCCGCCTGCTCCAGCGCCTTGCTGGCCTGACTTACCTGCTCGTCATTGACGCCTCGCGACCCACGGACCGAGAGGAACTTCTGCGCCAGCTGCCCATACAGCCCGCGAAGGTTGCCATCGCCAAACCCTGCGCCGCCAGCCTGCGCAAACAGCCGTGCGCCACCAGCACTCAGCGCGTTCAGCGCCGCACCGCCCTCGGCTGCGCCCTTCGCCGCCCCGCGCTGGCTCTGCAAGATCAACTGTCCAACCGACGACGTTCCGCTCATGCTCATGACGTGTGCCTCCTGAACACTCAAACTCCAATCCACACGCCGCACGTGCCACCCATCGCGGTGAGATTGGCGGCAAGCTGTGACGATCATGCCGGCGCGTTGCCTCGGCACCACACCCCGCACCGCCACGCGCGCGCCGCCACATCCCGCACTAGATCCCGCCACACCGCGCGCCCCTGCTCGCCGGCCCCGAACTCACACGACGCACGTCCGAAAGCCATGAAAAATCACCCCATTGAGTAATTGTCCGATGGTTATCAACCGTTTATACACAACTTCAACGATTTCTTCATCTTTGTTTGCTTGGCTTCCTAATTTATGTATACTCGTAACGTTGGCCGGGCGAAAGCCTGCCACCCTCTCCTCAACTCTGCTACGCCGCTCTACGGCGTGTGCGACTGGTCCAAGGTCGATCTCCGGATCGCCCCCGACCTGCGCCACGTTCACCGAGCCCGTCGCCTTACCGACCGATGCATGCCCTCGTGGGCGTGCACCGGCGGACGCGTCCACCGCCAAGCTAACGCCGGGCGGCACGCAATATTTGGAGAGAGAAATGAGCATCCGCACGACCACCACGACCCGTACCGCCCCTGGCCTGCTTCGGACCGTGGCCCTCGCCACAGCGGTGGCCGCCGCACTCGGCACCGCGACCACCGCCAGCGCTCAGGCGCTAACCTGGCTCAACATGGCCCCCACCGCCATCGGCTCATCGGTCCCCAACAACTCCTCGATCTTCCTGCCCAACGTTGGCCTCGTCAACATCACCTACACCTTCACCGGCAACTTCACCAACGGCCGTGGAATCAATCCGCTGTTCCAGAACGGCACCGCCAGCTCAACATCCTGGGGCGCTCACGAGACCTTCGGCGCCACGAACCTCGGCAGCGGGACGATCCTGCCCAGTAACTGGCGCATCACCTACACCTTCCCCTCGCTCCAGCCCGCGGGCTCCATCTTCCTCGGCGTATCGGGCCTTGGCCGCACCAACGACAACGGCGGCCAGCAGAGCGTCGCCAGCGTCAACCAGAACGGCAGCTTCATGGGCGATTGGACCGGCACTGGCAACTACGGCGCTACCACCTTCATCCCCACCGTCGGCAACTTCACCATGAACAACAGCGTCACTGGCCCCGGCGGCGCTGATCCCTGGTGGAACACCGCCCTCGGCGTCGTCCGCATCGATGACGCCATCAGCACGCTGACTGTGAACCTCAGCCAGCTTCGGGGCGACGGCGTGGGCCTCAACATCGCCTCGATCCCCACCCCCGGCGCCGCCGGGCTCCTCGCCCTGGGCGCACTGGCCAGCACGCGCCGCCGCCGCGCGACGCGCTAAGCAACCACCGTAATCCCGCAAGTCTTCTTGGCAATGTCTCATCGAGCCGCCGGGCGAAAGCCCAGCGGCCCGGTTTGCCCACGCACGTGCGCGGGCGTATCGGGTCCGAAACCCGCCGCGGCTGAAAGGTCCGGCCCTTCTGAAAGAGAGAGAGAAACAATGAACATCCAACACGCCCTCATCTCCGCATCGCTGCTGGCCATGCTGGCTGGCACCGCCTCGGCCTCGGTCGCACTCGATGTCCGCAGCATCGGCGGCGGCGGACCGATCATCGGCCTGCCCGCACCCTTCACCCCCGGGCCACCGTCAGATCCCAACGCCAACAACGGCCAGTGGTTCCGCTCCATCGGCACCAGCGGCCTCGCCGTCGATGACTTCCGCACTCACGAGTTCCATGACAACATCGCCACCGCTGGCGGCGGCAACCTGGCCAACGGCAACTCGGGCAGCCTCGCCATCCGGGGCTCCTTCGGCAACTGGATCCCCGGTGGGCCCGGCATCGTCGGCTACACCATGGACGTCTCGATCACCAACAACAGCAACATCTGGGCCGGCACCCCCTTCGCCATGCAAAGCACCCAGCACGGCGAACGCCGCATCACCCCGTGGGCCCCGTACAGCGGTGTCATGGAGGACGTCCGCTTCGTCTCGCACTGGGCCAGCACCTTCGGCCCCGGGCAGTTCCAGGCCGGTGGCCCGCACATCCCCAGCACCATCACCGCTGGCGGCGCGGCCAACCCCGGCACCAGCAACACCTATGCCGTCAACACCGACGCCACGGCCTGGTACTGCTGGAGCGTCAACGACCCCAACAACTCCGGCCAACCTCAGGGCGACTACCAGGTCGCGGCCTGGGACTTTGGCAACATCAATGTCGGGCAGACCGTCACCCGCACACTTACCTTCATGTTCTACAACGGCATCAACGCGGCCATGATCCCGCCAACCCCCAGCGGCGACCTGCTTATCGCCCGCAGCAACGACATCCGCGTCGCCTCGTTCTTCCAAGATGACCCGGTTATGTGGGGCATCAACGACCCCGGCTCCGCCTACCCCGACGCCGCCAGCCCCAGCCACCTGCAGCTCGCGGGCCTCAACTACGGCAACTCGTCGGTCTTCTTCAACGTCCCAACCCCCGGCGCCGCCGGGCTCCTGGCCTTGGGCGCATTGGCCAGCACGCGCCGCCGCCGGTCCGCGACCATCTAAACCACAGCCCAACGCGCACACACCTGCGCGCGTTGGCCGCCGACTGATCTTTACGGCAATCGCTTGAGGCTCCGCCGGGTCAACGCCCCGCCCAGCCCTTGCAACACACCGCTACCCGCCTTAGCCCGCACTCGGGCGCGCCGGCGGACTCTCTGGCGCTCCACTGCTAGGACCACCACCTTCAGGCCGTCCACCACGACGCCCACCCGGCCCGCCATTGCCAGGTCCACCCGGCCCACCAGCGCCAGCAACTGGCACAACCCGGCCTTGCTCGTCCATCTTCAGCCCCACCGCCGCGAGCTGCGCCGCGTCCCACGCGCTCTGAGCCACCTCGCCATCCAGCGGGCGACGCACCAGCACGCGCTGGCCCTCCGTCAAACCCCCGACAATCTCGACGAACCGGTCGCTCCGACGCCCAAGCCGCACCGGCACCCGCACAAACTGATCGCCCCGCGGCACGTACGAGAACCGCACAAGCCCATCGTTGAACACCGACTGGATCGGCACCGCCAGCGTCGGCGAGACGCTGTCCAGCAAAATCTCCGCCTCCGCGCGCATGCTCGGCTTCAGCACGCTGCTCGCCTCCGGATAGTCCAGCCGAACCTTCACCGTGTACTCACGCAGATTCGGGTCACGCCAACCGCCGCTCTCAGCCAGCACGCCCACGCTCAGCACCTCGCCCGGCACTGCGCGCCCGCCGAGTGCATCCACCCGCACCGTCGCCTTCATCCCCGCCCGAATCCGACCCGCCAGGCTCTCATGCACCCGCACCGCCGCGACCATCTCGCTGACGTCCGGCAGCACAATGAGCTGCTGATTCCGCGACACCTGCCGCCCCACGTCCAGCGCCACGTCGCCGCCGCCACGCTCGCGGTTGAGGCTCGTGGCGTAGACCACTAGTCCATCCGCCGGCGCACGCAGCACCGCGGCATCAAGCTGCACCCTCAGCTTCGCCAAGCTCTCCTCGCGCAGCCGCATCGTCTCGCGCCGGTTCGCTAGCTCGGCCTGACGGCTCGCCAGGTTGCTTTCATTGGTCCGGCGCGTCCGGTCCAGCGCCGCAACCGCTTCCTCGACCGCGCTCTGCTTGATCTTCTGATCCTTGCTGAACTCAATGTCGTCGTAGACCCGCTTGTTCAGCTCCGCCGTCTTCAGGCTCGCCTCCGCCTCCAAATACGCCAGCTCGTCGCGCTTGAGCTCGTCGGTCGAAAGGAAGCCCTCCTTCGCCAGGCTCTTCGCCCGCTCAAACCGCTCCGCCAGCCGCGTCAGCTCACGCCGTGACTTGTCCAGTGCCAAGTCCAGCGCCTGCCGACGGCTCTTGTCGTCGCCCTCAAGCCACTGCCGAAGCTCCAGCCGCGCCACCTCAACGTCCAGCGCCGACTTCCGCAACGCCGACTCGTTGTCGCTGACCCGAATGTCCACGGCGTTCTGCCCCACCGCCACATCCGCCCGCGCTTGCTCAACCCGCAGCTGCTCCTCGCTGATTGACCGCTCAATCTGCTCGCTGTTGAGCCGCACCAGCACCTCGCCCGCCTTAACGCGCGTGCCCTCCTTGACCAGCTCGGTGATCGTCGTAGGCTGCTCAAGCTGGTTGCGGATGTCAATCTGCCGGGCCGCCTCAAGCTCGCCGGTCGCCAACGTGGTGATGTCAAAGCCCATGACCGTCGCGATCGCCAGGTCAGCGCTCGCCGCGTCACGCCCGGGCCGCGTCACCCGCTGACCGCCACCTTGGCCACCGCCGGAACTCATCGGCGCGCCGGGCCCACCCGCGGGCGGGCTGGCAACGCCGCCGCTTCTGGGCGTCCCGCCCTGACCAGCCAACACCCCGAGCGCCGCCACGCCGCCAGCGGCCAAACCCAGCGCGACCAATAAAGTCTTGTTTCTTGAGGGCAGCATCTTGGCTCCGTTGCTTGTGCCTACAAGCGTAGGGACCGCGGCACCAAAGCCAAAGACTTCCGCTCCGCGCCCGTCGCGCCCGTCGCGCCCGCTTAGCGCCCGTCGCGCCCGTCGCGCCCGTCGCGCCCGTCGCGCCCGTCGCGCCCGCTTAGCGCCCGTCGCGCATCGTCCGGTAGTTGTCCCGCGCCTTGCCGTCGGCAAACTCCCAAACCGTCACCTTCAGACGCTTCACGCCCCACGCCCGCGCCTCGCGCATCGACGGGAACAGCACGTCCAACCGGTGACCCTTGATCGCACCGCCACGGTCCAGCACCGGGACGATCTGGTCCTGGTCGTACCCCGGCACCGTGATCATGCTGCCCAGCGGCAGCAGCCGCGTGTCCGCCGCCACCAGCCGGTGGGCGTTGGTCCGCACGTGATGCATGCTCGCCGTCAGGTCGTCGGCGGTTCCCGGGCAGCAGTTCTCGCTGGGCGTGTACGCCGTAACCACCATCGTCAGCGTTCGCGCCGGACGAACCGGCCGCCCATTGAACCAACGCACCCGAAGGTTGCTCTCGAACGCCGGCAGCGGCACCACCGGCTCATCCGCCACGATCTCGGCCGTCCCCGTCACCGGAACGTCAGCCATGCTGCCAACCGTCGATCCAACCGGGCCGCTCTCGTGACTGTCGGTTGAGGTGATCGCGGCCTCAATCGGCGCGATCTCACCGGCAACCTCCGCCAATCCATCCATCGGCGTCAGGTCGCTGGCCAGATCCAGCTCGCGCGCCAGGCCCGATCCGGGCAACTGTCCCTGAATGCTCAGATCAACCGCCGCCATCGGGTCCAGCACGCCCAGGCGGGCGGCGTACTCCTTGGCGACCATCCCCGTCGCCGCCGTAAGCGCCATGGCCGCGACCGTCCACACCGGCATCGCGGAACGCACCAGCCACGGGCGACGAATGCGAGCAGACAAACGGGTTTGTGCAATGTTCTTGGGCATAATGCGGGCGGTTCTGTGGTTGTCCAACACTCGCCCGATCCGCGGTCATCCGGCCAGCCGGCCCTCCGCTCAGACCGAAACCCAGAGGGTCGCCTGCAGGGGAAAGCCTAGCCACCATCGACCGCCTTCGGGGCGATCAAGTTGCCGGATGCCGAACATTTACCGTTCCGACGCATCTGGGGTTCAACTTGACCCTTAGAAGCTCCTATCCAGCACTCTTCCGGGCAACCTTTGCGCGTTTCGGCACCCCCAATGACGAGTTTGGGGTAATCTGGGCAACCTGGACCGGAGCGCCCCGGCAGAATGACCACCACTATGGGCCCCGGCGGCAGCCCTTAGGTGGCCATAATCGCCAGTGACGCTCGTCGAAGTCATCGAGGTGGCGGGTGTCGGCCTCGGTGCGGGGCTGCTGGGCGGGCTTGCGGGCGTTGGCGGCTCACTGCTGATCCTGCCCGCCCTCGGGCTGATCTTCGGCTACCCGGACCCGCGCGGGTCGCAACACCTCTATATGGCCGCCGCCATGACCACCAACGTGGTCGTGGCGATCCCTTCGGCGTGGCGGCACTGGCGGGCCGGGGCCGTCAGGACAGATCTGCTGCCCAGCTTGATCCCAATGACCGCGGCGAGCCTGGCGGTTGGCGTCTATCTCTCTAACCGGCTCAATGGGTGGGTGTTGGTGCTGATGCTCGCAGGCTTTCAGATTCTCTACTGCACCTGGTCACTTTGGCAGGTTTTCGGCCAGCGGGCGGACTTCACCAAAGAGCAGGAGCGGGTTACGAAGCCGCGGCTGGCGGTGAGTGCCGGGGCGACAGGGCTCACGTCGGGTTTGCTGGGGTTGGGCGGCGGTGTGCTGCAGGTGCCGCTGTTGCAGGTGCTATGCCGAACGCCCTTGCGACAGGCGATTGCGACCAGTAGCGCGGTGATCTGCCTGACGGCGGCGGTCGGGGCGGTGCTGAAGCTGGTCTCACTGCCCGGGCTGGTCAGTGAGCCGGGCGCGGTGGCGCGGGCGCTGACGCTGGCGGGGGCGATGGCCCCGGGGGCGGTGGTCGGGGCGATTGTCGGCGCGACGCTGACGCACAAGCTTCCGCTGTGGGCGGTGCGGGTGCTGATTGTGACCCTGCTGAGCGCCTCGGCGGCAGCGCTGACGGTTCAGGGCGGGCGGTCGGCAGGTTGGTGGTAAAGTGCGGGCGTGAGCGCAGTCGGTTCAGCGCGAGGCGGGCAGAGGGCGGCCGGGGAGGGGCGCGGGCGGGGTCTGCACGCGCTGGCGGCGCTGTGTTGTGGCCTATTGGCGGCGTGGGCCCTTGGGCCTGAGCGGCGGGCCGCGCTTGGTGAAGACTGGGTGCTGAGCGCACTGGCGGGCGCGGGTGTGCTGTGCGCGATGTTGGCGCTCCTGGTGGGTTGGGCGGTTCGATCTGGCGCGCGGGGCGTGTCCTGGCTGAGCCCCGGGCTGGTCTTGTGGGTTGGGGCGGTTCTGCTGGGGCTGGCGTGGTGGGGAGTTCGGATTGAGCGGGCGAGCCCCGCGCGCCTAGACGTGCTGCTGGCGGAGGCGGGCGTGCGCGGGGTTGCCGAGGGCGGCGAGGGCGCGCCGGTGCGGGTGCGGGTGCTGCTGATGGAGCAGCCTCGGTTTGGGCCTGAGCCGGCGGGTTGGAGCGGGCGTGCGTGGTGGTCGCGGCCGATGCAGATGGCCCGCGGGCGCGTGCTGGCGGTGCGCGCGGGTGAGCTTTGGGTGGGCTCAGACGGCGTGGTGACGGTGCTGCTGCCGGCGGGCGCGCGGGTGATGGAACTGGCCGGCGGACGAGAAAATCTGGGCGCGGGGGGCGTGGGCCGCGCGCCGGCGGCGGGTGATGAGCTGGAGGTTGCGGGGTGGTATCGCGGGGTGGTCGGGCCGCTGGGCCCTGAGCAGATCGACACACGGGCGCTGGCGGCGCAAGATGGGCGGGTCGGGTCGATCCGCGTTGAGCGGGCGAGCGGCGCAGCGGGGGGCGATTTGGGGGGTGATGCGCTGATGCGCGTGGCGGAAGGTGAGTCAACACTCGGCGTGGTTGGCGCGGCTGGCGCGCGGTGGTGGGGGGCGCTGGCCTGGCTGCGACGCGGCGCGTCTGGGTTGCTTGACAGCGTGGTGCCTGCTGGTGATGGGGGCGGAGGACGCGCAGGTATTAGCTCTGCCGGAGATAGCTCTGCGGAAGATGACCGGGCGGCGCCGCGTGGGCCGGCGGCGGCGATGCTTCGGGCCATGCTGCTGGGCGAGAGCGATGCGGAGCTGTCTGAGGCCGCGGCGGTGCTGGCCCCGCTGGGGCTGGTGCATGTGCTCTCGATCAGCGGGTTTCATCTGGCGCTGGTGGCGTGGGTGGTGCTGATGCTGGTTCGGCTAAGTGGCGATCGCGGCGCGTGGGAGTGGGCCATCGCGGCGCTGGCGGTGGGCGCGTACTTGCTGATGGTGCCGGGTGAGGCGCCGGTGCTGCGCTCAGGGATCATGCTGCTGGCGCTGCTGGCGGGCGAGGCGCTGGGGCGGCGGCACGATCGGCTCAGCACGCTTGGCTTTGCGGGGTTTGTGCTTCTGCTGTGGCGGCCGGCGGACGTGCTTACGCCGGGGTTTCAGCTCAGCTTTTTAACCACCGGCGTGCTGCTGTGGCGCGGGGCGTGGGCGAGCGGTGTGCTGATGCGCGGCTTGGGCAGCACCGGGCTGCTAGGACTGCCCGGCGTGCTCGGGCGGGCGCGATCAAGGCGTGTGGCGGCGTGGGCGCGGGGCGTTGACTGGTGCTTTACGCAGGTTGTGACGCTGGTGGCGTGCGCGGTGCTGGCGACGCTGGCGAGCGCGCCGCTGGTGATGGTGCACGCGGGCATCGCACCGGGGTGGGGCGTGCTGGCGGGAGCGGTGCTGGGGCCGTTGGCGGCGGCGGGGCTGGTGCTTGGCGTGCTCGCGCTGCTGCTGGGCTTGCTGGTCAGCGCGGTGATGATGCTGCTGCCGTGGGATGTGCTGGGGCTGGCGGGGGCGGTGGGCACACTTTCGCGGGCGCTTGGTGATGTGGGGGTCTGGCTGTGCGGGCGGGTTGTGCTGTGGGCGGGCGCGATTGGTGATGCGCCCGGGAGCGCGGCGGCGGTGGGCCCGGTGCCCTTGTGGTGGGGCTTGGCGCTGAGCGTCGTGGTGCTCCTAGGCATGTGGTGTGTGAGCGCGCGCGGGCGGGCTGTCGTGCGCGGTGGGCTGACGCGGCGCTGGCGGAGGGTGGGGCTGGCGGTATGCGCGGGCGCGCTGGTGGTGCTGGTGGTGGCGGCGGCTGCGATGCAGCGCACGCGTGCGGCGGTGCCGCGCGAAGTGGTGGTCCGTGCGCAGGGGCTGACGCTGAGTGGGTCGCACGGCACGGTGGTGCGGGTGCGTTCGGATGAACAGGGGCCTGCACTTGAGGGGCCGCAGTTGATCGTTGATCCGGGCTCGGCGGTGTGGCGTGGCGGGGCACGGGCGGGGCGGTGGGTGGATCTGGCGTGCGGGCCGGGGGCCGCGGAGCTTGTGGTGACGGGGGCGTCAGTGGCGCGGTTTGCGCACACGCGTGAGGTGCTGGCGCGGGTGAGCGTGGCGCGTGCGTGGGTGAGCGGTGATGTGCTGGGGCTGGCGCGTGAACGGCCGAGCGGGCCGCAGGCAGAGCTGCTGGCGCTGCTGGCGGGCAAGGGTGTGGAGGTTCGTGAGCTGTCGCGGGACGGGCCGACGCGGATTGGTTTGCTGGAGGTGATGGTGCCGGGGCGTGGGGCGGCGCGTGTGCGTGTGGCGGGGGGTGCGGAGCAAGTGGGGGCGGGGCGTGTGGGGGCGGGGTGGCTCTCGCTGTCGCCCGTGCATGATGAGGGTGCTGATCGCGCGTGGCGGGCGGAGATGATCGATGGCGGCGGTGTGCGTGGCTGGCGGTGGGAGGGCGGCGCGTGGGTGCGTTGAGTGGGGGCGGTGCGCGGGGGCGGTGAGCGGGGGCGGTGAGCGGTGGCAAGTCTGGTAAGCGGCACTGCGGGGGTGATGTGGAGGCTCGCGAAAAGTCAGCGCCGCGGTGACGGCGTGAGCATCCGGGCGCGTCTGAGCAGTTACTAGTTGGGCCGACGTGCGGCGGGCTGGGCGCGGTGCGCTTGTGTGGGTGGGCGCGGGGCGTGCGTGTGGGATGGGGAACGCGTGGAGCGATGGACCGACGAAGACGGGCCCTTGGTTCGCGCGGCCCAGGCCGGTGATCGTGACGCGCTGTGCGCACTGTGGGAGCGGCATCGCGGGTGGCTCTCGGCGGTGATCTTGCAGCACAAGCCCGCAAGCGTGGAGCTGGAAGACCTGCTGCAGGACGTGGCGACGCAGCTTGTGGGCAAGCTGAGCACAATCAGCCAGCCATCGGCGCTGGTGGGGTGGCTGAAGTCCACGGCGGTCAACACCGCGCGGTGGGCCGGGCGACGACATGAGGTGCGTGAGCGGCATGCGCGGGCGGTAGTCGATGTGGCGCTGGCTCGATCGGCCCGAGACAGCGCAGGGGCCAATGCGGGCGCGGGTATTGCGGCACGCGGGGGAACGGCTGGGGCGGCTGAGCGCGCGGTGGTGACTAGCGATGGAGCAGAGCGGACGGCCTTGCAGGTGCTTGAGCTGGCGCGGGGCCTGCCTGCGGAGTACGCCGAGCCCTTGCTGCTGCGTGCGGTGCAGGGGCTGAGCTATCGGCAGATCGGGACGATCATGGGGCTGCCTGAATCAACGGTGGAGACGCGGATTGCGCGCGGGCGGCGGATGTTGCGCGAGGCCGCGCTGCGCGGGAGCGTGCAGGGGGTGAAGGTTCGCGGCGAGGCGACTGGCGCGGCGCGCGGCGCAGGAGCAGTGGGGATCTCGGGGGCCGGGGCGGGGCGGGCGTGACGGCGCGGCACTAAGGTTTGGCCATGGCGGTTCTGCGGGTGATCCAGGGGCCGGACAAGGGCAAGAGCTTTGAGCTGCCGGGGGGCGTGCCGCAGCTTCTGGGGCGCTCGAGCGAGGCGCTGGAGCTGAGCGACAACACGGTCTCGCGCCGGCACGCGGAGCTGACGCCCGACGGCGGTGAGTGGTTCGTGCGCGACCTTGGGAGCCAGAACGGGACGTTTATCAACGGCGCGCGGGTTGAGCAGCGGCGGCGGCTGGCGCCGGGCGATCAGCTTCGGATCGGGATGACGCTGATGTCGTTCAGCACCGGGGCAGAGGTTGCCAGTGTGGTGACGCTGCCGGTGCGGCTGACGGGCCCGGACCGGGTTAGCACGTCTATTGAGCGGGCGATTGCCAGCAGCGAAGACTCGGTGATTTTGGCGCTGGAGCTGGACGCGCCGGTGCCCGGGCCCGGGGGGACGGGGTTGGGCGGCGTGGGCTTCGGTGGCGCTGGGGGCACGGGGCACGGCATCGGCGGGCCGGGCGGGACCGTCTATGGCGGGGTGGCGGCGGGGTCATTGCGGGCGCTGTACCGCGTGACGACGCTGATCAGCTCACTGCCTGAGCGGCAGGCGCTGCTGGAGGGCGTGCTGGACGTGGTGTTCAGTGAGATTGGGCCCGAGCGCGGGTGCGTGGTGCTGCTGGATCATGGTGAGCCGCGGGCGGCGGCGCTGCGGCTGGCGGGCAAGGGCCGGGCGGGTGGAAGTGGTGGTGGTGGAGGCGATGCCTCGGAGCGGTTTGATGTGCCGCGGACGATCTTGCAGCACGCGCTGGACAAGGCCGAGGGCGTGCTGAGCACCAACGCGATGACGGACCCGCGGTTCCGCAAGGGCGACAGCGTGCAGCGGCTGAGCGTGCGCAGCGCGATGTGCGCGCCGATTCGCAGCGGGTCGCGTGCGCTGGGGGCGATCTACCTGGACAGCTCGGCGGGCTCAGGGCAGTTCACGGCCGAGCGGCTGCAACTGCTCAACGCCATCGGCCAGCAGACAGGCTTGGCGCTGGTGCACGATGAGCTGCTGGAGCAGCGGCTTAGCACCGAGCGGCTGGCGACGATGGGCCAGACGGTGGCGATGCTGAGCCACTCGATCAAGAACATCTTGCAGGGCCTGCGTGGCGGGGCTGATGTGGTCGAGATGGGCCTGCGCAAGGAGGATTTGAAGCTGGCGCGCGGCGGCTGGCCGATCGTCAAGCGGAACCTTGACCGGATCATCGGGCTGACGATGAACATGCTGGCGTACTCGCGTCCGCGGGCGCTGGACCTTGAGCTGACGAGCGTCTCGGCGATCTTGGACGACTGCGCGCAGTTGATGGGTGACTTGTGCAAGCTGCGCGGGGTGGCGCTGATTTTGGACGCGGACCCGGACATGCCGCCGGTGCCGCTGGACGCGGCCCTGATCCATCAGGCGGTAATGAACCTGATGACCAACGCGGTGGAGGCGGTCGATGCACGGACGGGGGCAGTGACGGCGGGCGCGGCGTTCGAGCCCGCCCCGGGGCAGGAGGCGAAGCACCGCGCCGGCGGCACGACGCGCGGGGCGGTGCGGATCACGGTGATCGACAACGGGCCGGGGGTTGCGCCCGAGCATCAGCGCCGGATCTTCGAGCCGTTCTTTACCACCAAGGGGATCCGCGGGACGGGGCTTGGGCTGGTGGTGACGCGGCGGATCGTGGAGCAGCACGGCGGGACGATCACCGTCAGCAGCGAGCTGGGCAAGGGGGCGATGTTCGAGGTGGTGATCCCGATTGATCCGGCCGCGGGCATCGACCCGAGCGCGACGGCTGAGACGCGGGGCAAGGGCGCGCCGTGAGGTGCGGTGCGGCTGGCGTGTAAGGCGCGCGCCATGAGGCGGGCGGCGCTGCTGCGCCGGTTGTTCGAGCGAATGCGGGTGACAGGACTTGAACCTGCACGACCTTTCGGCCACAAGAACCTAAATCTTGTGCGTCTGCCAATTTCGCCACACCCGCGCGTGTCAGCCGGCTAGCCCTGTGCCTTGGGGCGGACCGACGACGGAATGTAGACCGTCGGGGCCGCGTGGGCCGATACGCCGCCTGTATGGGCGCAGGTGAAGGCAGCGGTGGCGGCGGGCTCGCGAGCACGGTCTCGCCGGTATTCTTGCGCGTGGCGTTGGGCGTGACGTTCGTGTGGGCGGGGCTGGGCAAGCTGGTGCCGACGGTGAGTGTTGACCCGCTGAACGCGGCGATCTTGGCGAATGTGGGCGCGCTGACGCCGGCGGGCGCGACAAGACCGCCACCGGCGGCGCAGGTGCCTGGCCAAAGCCCCGGCGACGGGGCGGGGCTCGCTCCAGAAGGAACTCCAGCGCCGCTGCCGGACGCGGTGGTGCCGCCGAAACGCACGTTGCCCGAGCCAAAGCTGGACGCACCGGCGGAACCTGCAGATCCGGCGCAAACTCCTGAGGGCAAGACGCCGGAAGTCAAGCCCGGGCCGGGGCCGGGACGTCCGAGCAAGCCTGGGCCGCGGCCAGCGCGGGGCGGGGGTGGTCGTGAGGGCCTAGCCAGCATGCCCGAGCGCGCCGGGACGCCGACGTACGAACAGCCAGCCGACAGCGACGGGGCGAGCGCGCTAGATCAGGGACAAGTGCTCTTCGCGGCGGCGACTGTGCGTCAAGGCGCAGCACCAGCGGTAGAGAAGGGTGGCCAGCGCCGAGTGGTGCGGCCCGAGGCGGCGCGTTACCCGCTGCACCTGCCGCAGGGCAAGTATGGGCCGGGTGACTTTCCGTCGGGCGCGCAGGTCCGCCGGCTGCACGAGTTGACGCTGCTGCTGGTGCGCGCGTCGCACCCTGCACCTGGGCCCGATGGGCGGGCGTTGATGGGGCTTTGGCCCAAGAGCATGGGGCTGGACCCGATGGTGCGGGTGGTGCCGCTGGTGGCGGCCGTCACCGAGCTGCTGGCGGGTTTTTGCGTGCTGGCGGGGCTGTTTACGCGCACGGGGGCGAGCGTGCTGGCGAGCGTGATGCTTGGGGCGCTGTGGCTGACGCAGGTTGGCCCGGCGGCGCAGAGCGGGGCGACGGTGCTGGGGTTCATCCCCGCTCGAACATGGTGGGACCCCAAGGAGTACGCCGTGCTGCTGTGGCAACTGAGCCTGCTGTGCGGGGCGCTGGCGCTGGCGTTCGCGGGGCCCGGGGCGCTCTCGCTGGACCGTGCATTGGGCGCGCGGGGTGCCAAGAGCAAGGCGGGCGCGGAGGACGAGTGAGCGAGCGGACTCAGGGTTTCGACCTGACGCTGGATGGGGCCGCTGAAGGCGGTTAAGTGCCGGGTCGGTGGCGGCTGAGGGCTGATTCAAGGGTGGGCGGGGTCTAAACTTTTAGCCGCGCTGGCGGACCTCTCGAGCGTCGGCGGCGGGCCTGGGTTTGTGCTCAGGGACATGCTGGAAACCGCCAGAACGGGAGCGACCAGACCAGCTATGGGCCGATCGGCAGAGCCATTTGATGACGCGGGGCACGGGCGGCGTTGGGGCGCGTCTGTGGCGCTGTCGGTACTGCTGCACGCGGCGGGCGTGGGCCTGCTGGCGGGGGTGGTGTACCAAGTTGCGGGCGCGCCCGAGCGGCCGCGGGCGCTGTCAGACGTGGTGATGAGCCTGCGGTCTGGCGGGGCGGAGCGGTTTGTGGCGTCGCCGGCGAACATTGTTACCCCGCTGAACGAAGCGCTTGCGCGGGCCGGGCTCTTGGCCTCGGGCGAGGACGCGAGCGCGGCGCGTGGGCCGAGCCTCTCTGAGGTGCTTGACACCTTGCGGACGCGGACGGTGGGCACAAGCGCGCTGGGCGAGGTTGGGGCCAACAGCAGCGGGACGGCCCTCGACGCCGTCAGCGCTGCGCTGGGTGCGACATCCACCGGCGGCGCGAGCATTGGGGGCGCGGGCGCAAACAATGCGGGCGCTGGCGGGGGCACGCTGAGTGTGGCGTTCGCGGGCCTTGAGGCCACCGGCGAGCAGGCCAAGTCGATTGTGTACGTGGTTGATGCGTCGGGGCCGATGGTCTCAACGCTGCCGGAGGTGTTCGGCGAGCTGATGCGGTCGGTCGACGCGTTGCAGCCGACGCAGCAGTTTGGAGTGGTGCTGTTCCGCGACAATGGCGTGAGCACGCACGCGCTGTTCGCCGGTCAGCTTCGTGACGCGACGCCCTCGAACCGCACGGCACTGCGCGGTTGGCTGACGAGCGTGAACGCGGCTGGGCGGTCAAACCCGATGGACGGGCTGCGGACGGGGCTGAGCCTGCGGCCGCAGGCGCTGTTCTTGCTCTCGCGGTCGATCCCGCGCGGGCCGGGCAACCCGTGGGATGTCGGGAGTGACACGACGATGACCGAGCTTGAGGCGCTGAACCCGGCGGGGCTGGGCGGGCGGCGTTTGACGGTCGTCAAAACGGTGCAGTTTTTAGAGCCGGACCCAACTGGCGTGATGGAGCGGATCGGGCGTTTGCACGGCGGCAGCGAGCGGTCAGCATTGCCGTACCGCGTGCTGCGGCGCGAGGAGTTGCGTCGCCCATGAGTGTGCGAGGTGCGCGTCCAGTTGCGGGTGTGGGGGTGCGTGGTCTGACGTGCGCGGCGCTGCTGCTGGCGGCGGGGTTGGCGACGTCAGGGCGCGCGTCGGGACAGATTGGCGTCGTCGGCGTTGCGAACCAACCTGTTGGTGCCACGCCAGCGGTGGGTGGCGCTCAGGTGGGCGAGGGTGACGCGATCACGCGGGCCACGCGGCTGATTGACCGGCTCGCGGCCGAGGGTGTTGAGACGGCAGTGCTGGTTGGGCTGGCAACCCCCGGCGAGCGAGCGCGGGCGGCGGCGGCCGGGCGCGAGGCGCTCGAAAAACTGAGCCAGGCAGAGGTTGAGCTTTCGGGGCGGGCGGTAGCGCTGCAAACCATCGACCCGCAGCGGGCCAAGCGGCTGCGCGAGTTTGATCTGCGGTTGCGCGTGCCGCTGTATCGCGCCCGCGCAGTGCTGCTGCTGGGCGTGGCTGAGGGCGACCTTGCGCGGCTGGGCGGGGTGATTGATCAGCTTGAAGCGCTTGACCCCATCGCGGTTGGGCCCGCGGCGCTGCGGCGTGTGAACCTGGCGCTGGCGCTGTATCACCGCGCGCTATTGATGGGGGTTGCGCCGGGGCAAGAGAGCGCGGAGCTTGACCGGGCCGTGCGGCTGATTGCGCAGATGAGCGAGTGGGAGCTGGGGCCGGACGCGTCGCGGCAGGTGCCGCCGCTGGTCTCGGCGGAGGCGTGGTTCGCGGCGGTGCGTTTGCTGACGCACCGTCAGGGGTCGCTGGTGTGGGCGCAGGCCAAAGCGGTTGAGGCGGAGTCGCGCCCGCCGTTTGTGGGCGGTGCGCAGGCAGCCGAGCCTGGGCTGGCGATCAGGCACGCGCAGGTGCGTGCGGCGGCGATGGCGAGCGTGTGGGCGACGGCGGGTCGGGCGGCGGGGTTTGCGGCGGTGGTTGCGCCGATAGAGACCACGGTGGTGCCGGCGCGCGTCGGGCTGAGCGTTGAGCAGTGCCGCGCGGTGCGAGAGGAGCTGACGGGGCGCGCGGCGCTGGCGGTGCTGAGCGCGGGTGGGCGTGAGCAAGAGCTGCCGACGGTGGCACTGGTGAACGCCTCGGGCGTGCTGGCGCGTGAGGCGGGCTCACAGGCGCGGGCGGTTGAGCTGGCTGAGCTGGCGCTCTCGCGGAGCGATGTGGGCGAGGCGCGGCCTGACGCGCTGACGCACGCGGCACTGGCGCTGAGCGCGGGGCCGGGGGCCGAGGGCAAGCTGCGCGCGGTGGAGAAGCTCTGCGACGCGCTGGACGGCGGGCTTCGTGAGCCGCGGCGCGGGGCGATCTTGGCGGCTTTGCCGCAGCTTGCGGGCGAGGCGGCGCGGGCGATTGATGCAGAGGCGGGCCAGAGCGCGGCGACGCGGCTGAAGGCAGGCGAGGTGCGGCTGCGGGCGCTGAAGCTCTCTGGGCGGGCGGCCCAGGGTGGCTTGTCGATCGCGCAAGCACTGCTGAAGACAAGCCCGAGCCCCGACGCGCCGCAGCTTGCGACGGCGCTGGGGGCGCTGGCGGCGGTCACGCCCGGGACGCCCGAGGCGCAGATCGCCGGCGAGCTGGCGTCGTCGGCAATCGAGGCGGCGCTGGTGCGGGCCCGCAGGGACCTGGTTCGGCTGCCGACGGCCACGAGTGCTGGCCAGCTTGCGCGGGTTGCGCAGCTTGGGTCTGATTGGCACGGCTTGCGCGCTGGTGAGCGGGCGCAGGCGGCGCGGTGCCGGGTGGCGCTGGCCGAAGCGCTGGTGGCCTCTGGCGATGCGCGGGCGATAGAGGTTTATCGCGAGCTGCTGAGCATCGAGCCTCCGCCGGAGAGCCCGATGCTGATGACCATCGGGCTAGCGCGTGCGCAGCGGGCCAGCGGGGATGTGGTCGGGGCCTTTCAGACGTACCGCGGGCTGACGGACATGTTGGAAGAAGAGCCGACCAAGCGACCCGAATACTTCATGGCCTGGGCCGACATGCTGGGCGTGCTGGCGGCGGACAACCAGACGCGGCATCGCGACGGGCAGATCCGCCTGCGGATTGAGCATTTGCGAAGCCTGGACCACGAGCTTGGCGCGCCCGAGACCAAAGAGGCCGTCGAGATCGTCGAGCAGCTCATCAAGAGGTGATGGACGGCGTTGCGCGCCGGACATGTGCGGCGCGCACTGATCGGCAAGTACTGACCGGCGCGTGCTGACCGGGTGCGCAGCGGTTCAGTTGACCAGCAGGTCTGTCACGCCCAGAGCGCCGACGACGAGGCTCAGCACGCCGTTGATTGTGAAGAAGGCCATCGGCAGGCCGGCGAGCCCGCGCCGCACGAGCACGGCGTGCTCAGCGATAAGCAGGGCGGTGGCCAGAGCCCAGGCGATGAGCGTCAGCGTGCCCAACCGCGCGTCGGCGTGCGGGCCCAGCGGGCCTGATGGCCCAAGGCCCAGCAGCAGCAGCGCACAGCTGGCGCCAAGGTGCATCAGGCGCGCGCTCCAGGCGCTGGCGCGCGGGCCCAGCAGCGCGGGGATTGAGTGCAGCCCGCGCTGGCGGTCAAAGCTCTCGTCTTGCAGCGCATAGAGCACGTCAAAGCCCGCGACCCAGAGCGTGACAAAGCCGGCCAGCAGCAGGTGGGTTGTTGTGAGCGCGCGGGATGGGTCGACGGCGAGGCCCGCGGCGATCGGGCTGATGGCCAGTGCCGTGCCGAGCAGCAGGTGGCACAGCGCGGTGAAGCGCTTGGCAAGTGAGTAGAAGGCCAGCCACGCGAGCACGGGTAGGCTCAGCGTAAGTGGCCACGGGTTGCCATAAAGCATCAAGAACAGCGCGCAGCAGAGCACGAAACCAGCGGCGGCGGTCAGCGCCAGCGCCCAGCCTCGGGCACGGCTCAAGCGGCCTGAGGCGATGGCGCGGCGGGTGGTGCGCGGGTTGGCGGCGTCAAAGCCCGCGTCGGCCAGGCGGTTAAAGAGCATCGCCCACGTGCGCGCCATGACCATGCAGGCGACTATCAGGGCGAGCTGTGCGGCGAAACGCGGCCAGGGGCCGGCGGCATCACGCGCGGCGAAGGCGCCGAGGACTGCGAAGGGCAGCGCGAAGATCGAGTGGCTCAGCTTGATGTCCGCCGCGGCGAGTGTTAGGGATGACCAAAGGTTTGAGCTGGCGTCGGGGCTGGCGTCGGGGCTGGGGCCGGGGTTGGCGCTGAGGCTCTGCGCCGGCGCGGTCGCGGGGGTGCTTGGGGTTGGCGGTGAAGGCGCAGGCACAGAAGTTCGCGCGGGCATTGATCGCAAGGGTAAGCGCGCTGGTTATGCTTGCCGCATGAGGCACCTTTCAACGCGTCGGCGGCTGCGAACCCCTTCTTCTTTCCTGGCGGCGGCAATGGCCGTCGGAGCGGGCCTGATGGTGGGCTGCCAGGGTGCGGGCGAGGCGGACGGCGGGATCAGCACGGAGGTGCTGTCGCGGACGCCCGCGGCCGAGTCGCCCTTGGACAAGCTGGCGTTCATGGCTGGCGGGTGGGTGCCTGAGACCACGCAGACGGGCAAAGGCTTTGGCGAAGAGCACTGGATGGCGCCGCGCGGCAGGACGATGGTGGGCATGTTCCGCCTTGCCGAGCCCGACGGAACGATGGATTTTCAAGAGCTCACGAGCATCAACGTCGAGCCAGCGGGCGTCTTCCTGCGGATGCGGCACGTGCATGGGGCTGAGATGATCGTCAAGCCCAGCGAGGCTGAGGCGCAGGTCTACAAGCTGCGTGACGCCGCGAGTTTGGATGGCAGCAGCGCGACGTTCGACGCCGTGGAGCACACGAGGAACGCTCTCAGCGTGACGTACCGGCGCGTGGATGCGCAGACGCTGGAGCTGACGGTGAACACGAGCTCGGCGAGCGGCCCGCGTAAGCAGGTCATCGTGTCCAAGCGGGTTCGGGCTGGGATGTGAGGGCGGCGCGGTTGGTGGCGAAGCGGGGATGAGTTCGAGGGCCACAGAGAGCACGAACGCCCGACGGCAGGATGAGATCCTGCCCCACGCGATGCAATTAGAAATGGCGGGTGGAGAAGGCGCCTTCTAAAGGCGAAGACCTCGCCGGTGGAGGAACTTGGTGCCACAAGGCCGGCCGGCAGCGGCCACCAGTGGCCACCAGTGGCCACCAGCCGTCCTCAGTTTGCGTAGCCCCTGGGGTTGGCCTTCATCCACGCCCAGGCGTGCTCGATCATCGGCTCAACCTCGCGCGTGGCCGCCTTCCAGCCGATCTCACGCGCGATCTTGCCAGGGTCGGCGTAGAGGGTTGCGGGGTCGCCGGCGCGGCGCGGGGCATCGGCGGTCTTGAGCTTCAGGCCCGTGACGCGCTCGGCGGCGTCAACGATCTGCCGGACGCTCAGCCCGGTGCCGGTGCCGATGTTGTACGACCGCACATCGCCGGCTTTGAGCGCCGCGAGGGTGTGGACGTGCGCGTCGACCAGGTCTTCAACGTTTACGTAGTCGCGCACGGCGGTGCCGTCGGGCGTCGGATAGTCGTGCCCAAAGATGCTCAGCGTGTTGCTGCTCTGTGGGCGGCGGCCCAGCAGGCAGTGCAGCACGATGGGGATCAGGTGCGTCTCGGGGTCGTGGTGCTCACCGAGCGCGCCGGAGCGGTCGCTGCCGCAGACGTTGAAGTAACGCAGGAACGCGCAGGCGAAGTCCTTCCCGCTGGCCTTGCACGCGTGGGTGTGCTCAGTGAGGATGCGCTCGAAGGCGAGCTTGCTGGCGCCATAGGGGTTGATCGGTCGCTGGACCAGGTCCTCGCGGATCGGGACGTCCTGCGGGCCAGGCTCGCCGTAGGTCGCGGCGGTAGAGGAGAAGATCAGGCGCGTGACGCCAGCGGCGTCGGCGGCGGTCAGTAGCGAGAGCGCACCAGCGGTGTTGGCGCGCCAGTAATCAAGCGGGCGGTTGACACTCTCGCCGACGTACGTCAGGGCCGCAAAGTGCATCACGGCGTGCACGGCGTGGGCCCGCATCATGTGCTCAAGGGCCTGCGTATCCAGCAGGTCAAGGCGGTGAAAGTTGAGGTTGCTCGCATTGCGGCCGGCGGCTCGTGCGATCGCATCAACCGCGCCGGCGTGCCCGCGGTAGAGGTTGTCAACGATCACCACGCGGTGCCCGTCGCGCAGCAGGCGCAGGGCCGCGTGAGAACCGATGTAGCCAGCGCCGCCGGTGACAAGGATGTGCATGGTGTTGGCTCGGGGCCGGGCAGGTCAGGTCGGGTCTAAGAATTGGGCGAGGGAGAGGTGACGGGTGAGCTGAAGCATTGGTGGGCATGCGGGATGCTCGGGCTCTGAAGCGGGAGAATAATCGGCCCGATGACCTGAACGCTCGCGGGCTTGCGGCGGTTCGGGATTTGGCGGCAGATTCTCGGCCGACGCCCTGCCGCGGGCTGGACCGTTGGCTCAGTGTTATCGAACCTGCTTATGAAGATCCTGCACGTCACCCACAGCATGGACCCGGCCCGAGGCGGCCCACCGGCGGTGGTTGCGCGGCTGGCGGCGGCGCAGGCGGCGGCGGGGCACGAGGTCACGATCTTTGCCGGCGAGGTGCTCGGCACGCAGGCCGCGATCAACAAGAGCCTCGCGCCGATCCCGCACATGACGCAGGTCCGTCTCCAGACCGTCGCGCTGCCAGAGTCGATCAAGACGCTGCTGTTTGGGCAACTGTCGGGGCATCCGGGCATCGCGGCGCTGGACGCGGCCGTAAGCGCGAGTGACTTTGTGCACGTCCATGAGGTTTGGCCGGTGATCGTGCCGCTGTCGGCGCGGGCGTGCTCGCGTGCGAGACGCAGCTACTGCGTCACGCCGCACTCGAGCCTCAACACGTGGGGCATGGCGCAGCGTCGGCTTAAAAAGCGTGTAGCGCTAGAGGTGCTGGGCTGGCGCGGGGCGCTGAGCGGCGCACGGTTCTTGCACATGCTCAACACCGCTGAGGTGGAGCAGGCCCGCCCGCTGGGGCTGCGCACGCCGTGCGAGATCATGCCTAACGGCGTGTTCATTGAGGAGATGACCCCGCTGCCGGCACCCGGGAGCTTTCGTGCCAAGCACCCGGCGCTGGGCGATCGTCCGTTCGTGCTGTTTTTGAGCCGCCTGCACTACAAGAAGGGGCTGGACATTTTGGCGGATGCGTTCGCGCTGGTGGCCAAGTCGCGGGCCGATATCGAGCTGGTGGTGGCGGGCCCTGACGACGGCGAGCGTGCGACGGTGGAGCGCAAGGCCGCCGATGCGGGGCTGAGCGGGCGCGTCCACCTGATCGGCCCGGTGTACGGGAGGGACAAGTTCGCGGCGTACGTGGACGCGAGCGTGTTTTGCCTGCCCTCACGCATGGAGGGCTTCAGCATGGCGATCACCGAGGCGCTGGCGTGCCGCACGCCGGTGGTCATCAGCGGCGAGTGCAACTTTCCTGAGGTCGCAACGGGTGTGCCCGGCGGTGAGCATGGCGCGTGCGGGGTCGTGACCAGTGAGCTGTCGGCCAGCGCCACGGCCCAGGGGTTGCTGGCAGTCTTGGGTGATGAAGCGTCGCGGCGTGCGATGGGCGAGCGTGGGCAGGCGATGGTGCACGCGAACTACACCTGGCCGGCGATCGCACGCCAGAGCGTTGAGCTGTACCGGAAGTACGCGGCGGTGTGAACCCGGCGCAGTGGGGGAGACGTGGATGTTCGACTCGCTCAAAGCGATGGGCGCCCTGGCGGGGCTGATGAAGAACAAAGAGGCGCTCGCGCAGGCCTTCACGCGCGTGCGGGCCGAGCTGGGCACGCGGACGGTAACCGTCGAGGGTGCGCGCTTGCCCGACGGCGCGCCCGGGATCAGCGTGGTCGCCAGCGGCGAGCTTGAGATTGTCTCTGTCACGCTCGCGCCCGCCCTGCTGGCGCAGGCAGCGCAAGATGAAGCCGGGCGGGCCCGCGTGCAAGAGTTGATTGCGCGGGCGTGCAACGCGGCCCTGGCGCGGGCCAAGGGCGTGATCGCAGAAGAGGTGAGTAAGGAATCAAAGGCCATGGGCCTGCCCGACATGCCCGGCCTCAGCGAGCTGCTCGGGCCCGCTGGCGGAAGTGGCAGTAGTGTTGGTGGGGGCGGTAGTGGGGGGGGTTCGCGGCCATGACCGGCGCGACGGCCCAGGTCGTGGTCATCCCGCTTGATGGCGGCCTGCCGGCGATGAGTGTGCTCGCGCGCCAGAGCTTCCCGCCCGGGGCCGACGACTGGACGCCCGCTTGCGAGCACGCGTGGCGCGAGCTGCTTGATGGCAACGACCGCCTGCACGACGGCCCGATCTGGAGCGTGGTTGAGCTGAGCCCCGCGGCGCTGGTGGTACGGGCCGAGCGCTACAAACGCCTGTGTGTGCAGGTAGATTCGCGCGTGGGTGACCTGGGCGTGCGCGTGCTGGGCGTCAAGGGGCTGCTCACAGGCACCGACAAGCACGGCACGCGCCGCGTGCTGATCGCCCGGCGCGGCAGCGCCACGCGAATCTACCAGGGGCTGTGGGAGCTGGCGCCCGCAGGCGGGGTTGATGTCCGCGCCGCGCTCTCGCCGGGGGCGCTGGTGGCGACGCTGCGCGGCGAGCTGCGCGAGGAGCTGGGTGAACACGCCGCAGAAGTGGTGGAGGGCGTTGCGCCCGTGTTTGTGGCGGCGGTGATCGATCCGATCGCGCTGAGTGTGGATGTGATTGCGCAGCTGGCGTGGCCGGCGGTGGTTGATCCTCGGGCCGGGCTGTGCGCCGACGCCGCGTGCTCTTGGGAGTATGTGGACCTGGCGTGGGTCAGCGCGGGCGATCTGGCCGCGATGCTCGCCGGCGCGCCCGGGGGTGAGCCGCACGCGGTATTGAGCCCGCCGACGCTGGCGGTGCTGAGCTGGCTGGGCTGGTTAAAGCTGTGACGGAGCGCTGACGGAGCGCTGGCGGAGCGCTGGCGGAGCGCTGACGAAGCGTCGGCGGAGTGCTGGCGTAAGGCTGGCCTCGCGCGGGCCGCTGGCGTGCGTTGCTCTTGAGCCCAGCGCCCGCTACAGCGTCTGCATAAGTGTTCGGTCGCTGGCGGCGTGCCGCACGTCAAGGCCCGGGATCAGCTCGCGCAGTCGTGCGGCCAGCAGCGGTAGGTAGCCACGCTCGGTGTTGGAGTGCCCAGCGAGCATGACGCCCACGCCGCGGGCGTTGGCCGCGAGCACTTCGTGGTGCTTCATCTCGCCGGTCAGGAACAGCTCGCAGCCTTCGCGGGCGGCGGCGTCCACCAGCGAGGCGCCGGCCCCGGGACAGACACCTACGCGCGCAATCGATTTCGCGGGGTCGAACGCCGGCGCGATCTGCACGTGCGAGACGCCCAGGTTTTTCCGGACGCGGGCGGCGATCTCACCGATGGGCACGGGGCGGTCGAGGGTCAGGCGTCGCCCGGCCCCGGTGCCGCGCTCGGGCAGGGGCTCAAGCGCGTAGACGTCGATCGCCGGGCGCTCATACGGGTGGAAGCTGCGCAGCAGCTCGATAGCCAGCGGGATCGAGCGCCGCGGGATGACCATCTCCAGCCGCAGCTCGGGGACGCTCTCAAGGTGCCCCGGAGTGCCCAGGGCGGGCGCGGTGCCCGGCCCACCCAGAAACGTCCCGGTCCCGGGTGCAAAGAACGAGCAGGCCTGATAAGCCCCGATCAAACCGGCACCGGCAGATGCGAGGGCACCGCGGACCTTGTCGGCTTCGGCGGCGGGGACGAAGGTTACCAGCTTGCATTCGGCCGTCGGCGCGGGGAGGGCCTTGGGGATCAGCGCGCGCCGGTCAGCCGAGCGGGTGTGCCCGGGCTCGAGCACGCAGTCGGCCAGCCAGTCACTCATCGCGCCGGCGGCGGCGTCAAGGCTCGTGTGCGGGCTGACCACGCTCATGCCCCTGCGCAGGGCCCGCAGCAGCAGGCCCTGGCGCGCGTCGGCGGCGGTCAGACGCTTGATTGGCGCAAAGATCGGCGGGTGGTAGGCGACAATCGCCCCGGCCCCGCACGCCTCGGCCTCGTCGATCAGCGGGCCGGTCAGGTCAATCGACAGCAGCACGCACCCGCGTAGCTCGTCGCGCGCGTCGCCGGCGATGAGGCCGACGTTATCCCAGTCCTCAGCCAAGGCGCTGGGCGCCACGGCGTCCAGCGCGTCCAGCAGGCTCTGCACGGTGGGGTTGGGCATGCAAGATTGTAAAGCGCCGCGCGAGCCGCGGGAGCAAGCCCGCGCCCACCCCAAGCTTGGGCGCGCAAACCGGGGGCGCGGAATTCGGGGGGCGCGTAAATCAGGCGGCCGGTCTGTCGACCCGCCGCCCGGAGGGAGAAAGAGAGCTTGTTGCGCGCCGGCTCAGCCCAGCACGGCCTCGGCGACCTTGATCGCCTCGGGCATCTTGGCCCGCACCTGGGCCAGGTCTTCGTGGGTCAGCCTGACGCTTTCGAGCACATCATCGGGGATGTCCAGGTTCACGACGTCCTGACGGAAGCCGTTCTTGGGGTCCTCCGCTGCAAGGCGGTCGGCGATAAAGACCATGCAGGCCATGGTCCGCTGGTCGTACGGCAGCTCCATGGGCGTGTGGTGATGCCCGATGACCGTGGTGAAGCTCTTGGGGAACTTCCAGCGCTCGCTGAGGCTCGAGCCAAAGTCCTGGTGCGTTGCGCCGAAGACCTGCATCTCGATGGCCAGCATGTCGGCGCCGGGGGTCGCGGCGGCCTTCTGCAGCACCTCGACCAGGCGGTTGCGGTCCCACTGCATCTCGACCATGATCCCGATGTCGTGGATCAGACCGGCGAGGAAGGCCTCGTCGCCCAGCCCGATCTTCATCTGCTCGGCCAGAAGCTTGGTCGCCGTGCCGACCGCCAGGCTGTGCGTCCAGAGGTCTTTGGCGCTGAAGGTGGGCGTGAGCTGCCCGCCCTTGAACAGCTTCGCCAGGCTGGCGGCGATGGCGATGTTCTTGACGGCGTTAAGGCCCAGCAGCACGATGGCCCGGTTGATCGAGCCGATCTGCCCGGGCAGGCCGTAGAACGCGCTGTTCACAACCTTCAGGATGCGCGTGCACAGCGCCGGGTCTTTGCTTATCACGTTGTGCAGATCTTGGGCCGTGCTGCTGGGGTCCTCGACGATGCTGACGATCTTCAGCGTGATCTCGGGGAGCGTGGCGATGTGGCTGATCTCGCGGATGGCGTTCTGCACCACCTGCTCACGCGTGGCCGCGGGGCCGCCAGCGGGGGCGGGGGGCGTGCTGTTGGACGCGGGCGTCTGGGCGCTGCTCTGGACCGACATATGCGACCTCCAGCCCGCGCGGCATGCGCTGGCCTTCGCCTATCGGCCCGCCAAGGGTCCGACTTCGCTTCTCGAAGACGCAACCTACCGCAATTTCTTCAACACACCCAGAAATCCACCCGTCGGTGGCCTGGGATTGCCCCGTCTGCGCCCACCAGTTACCCGGACCGGCCACGCGGGCGACTCATGCGGGTGACTTACGCGGGCCATTTTTGCAATCCACTTTCGCAGACCTCGCCGCAGTCACGGGTCGGGCACGCCCGTCAGCAGACCGATCTCCTGGGCCTCTAGGCGACCAACATACCACCGGCCCTGCGCGTCAGCCCGCCAGTGGATCATCCAGACCGTCGGCGTCGGCCCGCCCATCAGCTCGCTGCTCGCCAGCAAGCTGACCT
>Ga0163144_10003923_pt1 | contig 33777 bp, 33 predicted proteins | sample OliLak19BULKMAT1_FD_123175 | JGI IMG/M metagenome (GOLD analysis project Ga0163144, IMG submission 123175) | Freshwater microbial mat bacterial communities from Lake Vanda, McMurdo Dry Valleys, Antarctica - Oligotrophic Lake LV.19.BULKMAT1 | ecosystem: Environmental > Aquatic > Freshwater >... | reverse complement strand
CCGATATAACGAAATCCATTCTCATCAAAATATCCATCCTGTTCCAGCATGATGCGGATACTTTTTTTCCATTCAGGAATATCTGTTGCTGCGTTTAATTCAATGCTGTAAGCGGTTCTGTAATTCATGGGAAAGTCGCCGGCACCGGGCACTCCGCCCTGCTGATCCCATAAACCAATGGTTGGACCGGCAGCATGCCCGTGAAAACCTAACGGGTGTGTATAGATGGTAGCAGCAATATTTTCTTTCTTTGCCTGTGCCAATGCATCAGCCAATATTTGATTTCCTGTTTTGCCTTGTTTGAATTGAGAGGTAAGAATATCCTGTAACCGATTTGCTTTTGCAAATGCTTCACGAATTGTTTTTGGAACTTCTGTTTCTCCAGGCTTTAATACATAAGCATGCTCCTGCACATCTGTATTCAATCGTAAATAAGTAATACCTATATCTACATGCAATAAGTCTCCGGGTTGAATCACATCGTCTTTCGGTCTGTTTGAAAAACTTCTTACATGTTCAAAGCTTTGCGGATCGTTACGTTGCACAGATACTGAAGGATGAAACCATGTATTGTATCCCATGCTCCGGATCTTTTCACGAAACCACCACACTACATCATCGGTTGTTGTGATACCGGGAGTAATTACTTTTTCTGAAAACCCTTCTTCAATAATTTTTCTTGTTGCATATACCAGTTGGGGATAGATCTGCATCTCCCTTTCAGTTCTTGTCTCCAGCCAATTCACAGCAAGCGTTTCAGCACTCACTACTTTTGATTTAAAACTTGCCGGAAGTTTTTGCATGAATTCATTATAATCTGTTACATCCAATCCATCGGCATGACCAAAATGAGTAGATGTATTCATGCCGATCTTTTTTGGATTTCTTGTTGTGATGATATTTATCAACGCATCCCATTGGTTAGGAAACTTCTGCATATCCCATTCGGCCTTGATATTCTCACCCACATTGTAACGGGCAATGGCCAGTTTCTCAAAAATCTTCTTTTCAGGATTGTTGTAAAAAACAATGATGGTTCTGCGGCGGGCCGAGATCCAGGTTGATGGCAGCATGGTGCGGATGACCGGGTCTTCATTGTATTCTCTTGAAACAATGACCCACAGATCAATACCGTTTCGTTCCATCAGAACCGGTAACAGGTTATTAAACCGATCGGCCAGTATCTCATCAATCACTTTGGACTGTTCCCGAAGAGGGAGTACCTGGGCAGATGCGTTATAAAATAAACTGATAAACAAGAGGAAGCAAAGCCGTTTCAGCATAATGTGTTTTTATGCCGAATGTAATACAGGAATATTGATATGTGGTTGAGAAAAAGACAAATGGAAGGAAAAGCCGTTAAATGGATTTTTATATTATCTTCGCAAATCTTCTACAAAAGAAAAGGTCAACTGTAGAAACAGCTGACCGTTAACGATTGCTTGCCATATAAAAAAAGAGTTCTTTCGATTTCGTTACAGCTTTCGCTGTAAATCAACCCAGCCGTTAATGATACTTGCTCTACGATTGCTTACCATATAATTTTTCAAGCCTGATTGATGATGTAAAAGTAACCATGTGCTACTTGCGCATCAAATCAAATAGCGCTTGTTTTTATGATGGCAAAGTCCACTAAAAACAAGAAAATGCTTGTTGATAAAGGCTTTAACGAAATAAAAATATTATGGCCAACCGATTTTCCGATACATTATTTCAATTGGTTCACTCACTGGAAAAAGCAGAAAAACGTCATTTTAAACTCTATATCAAGCGAAGTTCATCTAATGAAGATCTCAAAATCATACAGCTTTTTGATGCGCTGGATAAAATGCAGGAGTATGATGAAACTGTATTACTCAAAAAATTAACCGGTAACAGCAAAACCAAGCTGGCTAATCTTAAAACGCATTTATATAAAGAACTTCTTGCCAGCTTACGGTTACTCAAAACAGGCGAAAATGTTGACCTGCAGTTGAGTGAACACCTCGACAATGCCCGCCTGCTTTATAATAAAGGATTGAAGCAACAAAGTTTACGCATTATTGAAAAAGCAAAAGAGGTAGCAAGGGCCAATCAAAAGTTCAATACACTGGTGCAGTTGATTTCATTAGAAAAGAAAATAGAAATCCTGCACATTACACGAAGCACTACCGAAAAGACAGAAAAAATGGCGGAAGAAGCTTTGGAAGTAAGCAGCCATATTGATCGTGTAACAAGATTTTCTAATCTGGCTTTATTGCTATACCGCTGGTATGTGATCAACGGGCATGCAAGAAATGAAGAAGATGAAAAAGATATCAAGGTATTTTTTAAAGATTACCTGCCCAAAGATCTTTCCCTTGTAAGTGGCTTTTATGAAAAATTATATCTCTACCAAAGCTATTGCTGGTATGCTTTCATTCGCCAGGACTTTTTAATGTATTACCGGTATGCTCAAAAATGGGTTGATCTGTATGAAAAGAATCCATTTCTTAAAACTGTTGAAACCGGTCATTACATAAAAGGCATGCATACCTTACTGAATGCACATTTTGATTTGCGTAATTTTCAAAAGTTTGATCTGGCGTTGAAGCAATTTGAAGATTATGCAAAAACGCAGGAAGCCAATATTCATGATAACTTCCGTACACATACTTCTATATATATTAACAGTGCCAAGATCAACGGACATTTAATGAAGGGCACTTTTAAAGAAGGATTGAAACTGGTAGAAGAAATTGAAGAGAAGTTAAACGAATACTCATTGTTTGTTGATCAGCATCGCATTCTTGTATTCAACTATAAAATTGCATCGCTATATTTTGGAAGCGGCAATTATACAAAAGCATTGGATTACCTGCAACGCATCATCAATGGACCCATGAACCTGCGCATCGATTTACAATGTTATGCACGCCTGATGCACATGCTTTGCCATTATGAATTGGGGAATTATGAACTTCTTGATTCTTTAGGAAAATCTGTGCATCGTTTTATGGCTAAGATGAAAAACTTAACAGTAGTGGAAGAAGCGATGTTTCGTTTTTTAAAGAACAGTTATAAATCTCCTGATCAGATCAGAGAAGCCTTGAAAAAATTTCTGCAGCAGATCAAACATCTTGAAACCAGCAGGTTTGAAACAAGATCCTTCGCTTATCTCGATATTATTTCCTGGCTTGAAAGTAAAGTACAGGGAAAAACAATGGGTGAAATTATTTACGGCAAGTACAAACAAGGAAAGAAAAGAAAGTATTGAGTGGCTTGAATGATCTTTTCTAATGCGTCATTGCGGCTTGCTTTTTGGCGAAGCAATCAGCCTTTAGAAATCATATTTATATAATGCCCCTTTTTCCTCTTCAACATTCATTCGCTCCCCCTCAACTTAATGCGTTTACATTTGTGGTTGCAACTAAACAGAAAAACATGTCAACTACAAAAGCTTATGCCGCACAATCGGCCACCGCATCCATGGCTCCATGGACCTTTGAACGCAGAGATCCCATGCCGCATGATGTACAGATAGAAATTTTATACTGTGGTGTTTGCCACAGCGATCTGCACACAGCCCGCAACGAATGGGGCGGCACCATCTATCCCAACGTTCCCGGCCATGAAATTGTAGGCAGGGTAACAGCGGTGGGCAATCATGTAAAAAAATTTAAAACCGGCGACCTCGCTGCTGTTGGTTGCCTCGTTGACAGTTGCCGTGTGTGTGATAACTGTAAAGAAGGACTGGAACAATATTGCAGCAACGGTTCGGTGGGTACTTACAACGGACAGGAAAAAGATGGCAGCGGTATTACCTATGGCGGCTACAGTAAATCCATTGTGGTGCATGAAGATTTTGTATTAACCATTTCAGACAAACTTCCGCTGGATGCAGTAGCACCTTTACTTTGCGCAGGTATTACTACCTACTCACCGTTGCGCCATTGGAAAATCGGCAAGGGTCATAAAGTAGGCATCCTTGGTCTGGGTGGGTTGGGGCATATGGGTGTAAAATTGGCGGTATCAATGGGTGCGGAGGTAACCATGCTCAGTCACACCGCTTCCAAGCAGGCCGATGCAGAACGCTTAGGTGCTCATCATTTTGTTTTAACAAGTGATGGGGTACAGGTAAAAGCAGTACATAAAACCTTTGATTTTATTCTTGATACAGTTTCTGCAGAGCATGATTACAATATTTATCTCCATATGCTAAAAACAAGCGGGGTGATGGTATGTGTAGGTGCACCACCTGCTCCCGCAAAGGTTCCTGCCTTCAATCTCATTTTAAACAGAAGAAGTTTAGCCGGCTCCTTAATTGGCGGATTGCCTGAAACACAGGAAATGCTTAATTACTGTGCGGCACATAATATTGTAAGTGATGTGGAAGTGATCAACATCAAAGATATTAATGAAGCCTACGAACGCATGCTCAAAGGCGATGTACGTTATCGTTTTGTAATTGATATGTCAACACTGTAAGAGCTGGTCTGTCAACGGGCTTTCTATAAAAAAATCCTCCTGGTTAACCGGGAGGATTTTTTATATACGCTACGGATCATTATTATTTTAACTGCCGTTTAAACTGGCTGTACCAAACAATTTTTCCATCTTTCACCCGGTTAATGTCGTGCCAACGGGAAGAGTCAACCCTTCCGTCTTTATATGTATCAATTTCTTTATACCATACTACGACATGGCTTTCCTTTTTATCAGTTGAATATTTTTTATCCCATGCTTCCATATCAATGGTCACAGAGCTGAGGCTGTCACGGAACCCTGTCCACATTTTAACCAAATCGGCTTTCCCCAGTTTCATATGATCACCATTCCAGGCATCGAATTCAAGTGTATCGCCAAACGCATTGGCAAGCCCGGTCATGTTTCCATCGGCCCAATCTTTATACGAAGTCAGTACCATTTTCAGATCTGAGTCCGATACATCTGTGGTCCAGCTGCTGGAATAACTGGCTGTGTAAGGAAGTGTACCCGTTGTTGTTGATGATGAGTCGGTTGATGAAGTGCTTGTTTTATCAGCTTCGTTGTTACAGGAAAGAAGGATCAGAGCAAATAATAAAGAACATAAAAATTTTTTCATGCAGGATGGTTTTGAATTAAAAAAAAATTGATCAGTATTCAGAAGGCAGAAAAAGAGGGAGGAATTAAGCGGGAAAGGATTGTACAGAACAAGGTAGCGAATGAAATTCGAACAGCGAAGCTTTATTTCCCCCTTTATATAAACGAACGTTCATGCAATCGGTCAGCTACGGGTCATTATGCTAAACGGTTCGGGTTAAGAACGATTAAAGCTGTTTCTTTGCATCCTCTTACTCTTATTATCAGCGAATTATTATGACAGCTATTATCTTGTTTTTTACTCTGCACTGGTTTTTATCCTTGTTCTTTCATTCCTTCTTCCTCCACCGCTATGCATCCCACCAGATGTACACTGCCCGTAAAGGATGGGAAAAAATCTTTTACTTTTTAACCTGGTTTGTTCAAGGCTCTTCGTTCCTGGTGCCCCGTGCTTATGCCGTGATGCACCGCATGCATCATGCTTACAGCGATACAGAGAAGGATCCGCACTCACCACATTTCTTTAAAGACATCTATCATATGATGATGCATACCGCAAGTATCTTCAGTGGTTTTGTAACAGGAAAAAATATTCCTGATGCGGAGTTCACCCGTGAATACCTGCCGGTATGGGATAAGCTCGATAAGTTTGGACATAATAATATTACCCGTGCACTTTTCATTGTAGGTTATATCTGTTTCTATATTTTCTTTGCTCCAAGCGCCTGGTGGTTCCTGTTATTGCCTATACATTTTTTTATGGGTCCGATACAGGGAGCCATTGTTAACTGGTTTGGTCACAAGCTGGGTTACCGCAATTTTAAACTCGGCGATCATTCAAAAAATACCACACCATGGGGCATCCTTCTCATGGGCGAATTGTTCCAGAACAATCATCACAAAGCAAAAGACAATGCCAACTTTGCACGCAGGTGGTTTGAGTTTGATTTAACATTTTTGATCATGCGTTTGCTGCATGCCTTCCGTATCATCCGGTTAAAGCCTGTACAATTGCCTAATAAAAATTCTCCCTTTACAAAGTAACCAGGAAGAGTGGTTGTATTGCAGCAGCTTCTTCATTTGATAAACGGTACACCATTCATACCTAATTTTTTTTTGGGTTGAGCTGTTGTGTTCTATTTTAACCCTGTGCAACATATCTAATTTTTTCATAAAAATCATTTCGAGAAAAATTATCACCGCCATTATCCCGTGGGGAGGTTGTAGCTGTTCATTGACTTTTTCTGGTAAACCAATTTTAATTATCTCTGGAAAAAACATCCGCAGGGTTTTAGCGATGTGCTGTTTCCCACATCGGCTACTTACCTGGTGAATTTAGGTACTCCGTTTGTGATGCATGTGGAACAAAATAAAACCGATATGAAGGGTGATGGTTTTTTACCGAGGCTGAATCATATTGAATGTTATCACCGTCCGGGAAACTGTTTGTTCGGCATCAAGTTTAAAGTAAGTCAGGTTATTTTTGAAAAGAAGATCAATTTTTCTGAATACAGCGGAACAGTATTTCCCTTGAGCTATTTGCTGGATCAAACAGTGATCTCCAGTATTAAACAGTCAACCTCTTTTCACAAACGGGTTCAATTTCTTATCCAGCATTATGAAGAGATCCTTGATCAGCACGAAGGTTCATTGCAGCCCATACAAATTGTTATATCGATCCTGAAAGCTTGTTTGCAACAAAACAATTTCAATACATCTGTAGAAGATCTGGCCGAACAACATCATGTTTCAACCAGGACATTACAACGTTATTTTGAAACCGCTACTGGTATCAGCAGTAAAAAAGCATTACAGGTGTTGCGGATACGCAAAGCAGTAGCCTTTGGTGAACGTAAATATTTGATTGCTGCTGAGTTAGGCAAAAAGTGTTTCTCATGGTTGACCAAAGCTGTTTTTACTAAAGAAGAATCTTTAGTTCTTAATAATTCTACTGTTGCATTTTCAGCCGGTTGCTTTTGCTGGTTGAATACTTTTAATGAAATTTTTCCTCGCTGATTATTTTGTGCAGTTGCTGAGTTAAAACAAAATGAAAAAATGATAAGGTTTAATGTCAGTCGTTTCATTCCATGTTCTTTCAACAAATATGGAAGTAAAACGAATTAAATCGTAATGATTAACGACAGAGAGTAAAATGAAAAAGGTAAATGGAGTTAACAAATGTTAACAGCTGTCAGATTTTTACAATAAAAAGATAAAATGAAAATAACACATAATGTTTATCGTCCCATATACACCATGAGAATTTGTACATCGCTTGGGTTAACACCCGAAATACGTGAAGCTTGCCCCAGTGTTCTTGGTTTTATTTTATTGAACTTCTGCAATGCTTCATTTCCTAATGAAGAAATTTTATTGTAATCGAAAGTTGATGGTATTTCTAATTCTTCCAATTGACTCATGCGTTGCACCAGGTCTTTTTCCTTTTCAATATATACATCATACTTCACCTGTATTTCCACCTGTTCAATAACTTCTAAGGTATTCGATCCCGTTAGCTCCTGCAAAGCTGGTGAAGCATCGATCATATCTTTCAGCTGAATCCCGGGTCTTAATAAAATCTGAAGTGCTTTTTGTTTTTGAGTTAATGCTGCACTGTTGTGTGATAAAAGAAAAGGATTGATCTCTTCGGGTGTTAATGAAACCTCGGAAAGAATATTTTTCATTTTTTCAACGGCTTCCAGTTTGGTATTAGTTTGATCCATCCGTTCCTGTGTTGCCAATCCTATTTTATAGCTCATCTCAGTCAATCGCAAATCAGCATTGTCCTGTCGTAACAAGGTTCTGTATTCTGCACGGCTGGTAAACATCCTGTAAGGCTCATCGGTTCCTTTGCTGATCAGGTCATCAATTAATACTCCGATATAGGCATCACTTCTTTTTAAAATGAATGGATTTTGCTCCTTAGCTTTCAAATGAGCATTGATCCCGGCCATCAAACCCTGGCAGGCCGCTTCTTCATATCCCGTTGTTCCATTGATTTGCCCGGCAAAAAATAAATTTTGAATTTGCTTTGTTTCGAGAGAATAGGTTAACTGTGTAGGTGGAAAGAAATCATATTCAATGGCATACCCGGGCCGAAACATACGGCAGTTCTCAAAACCCGGCACTTTACGAAGAGCTTCGTATTGAACTTGTTCTGGCAATGAGGTAGAAAACCCATTTACATAGATCTCCACTGTATTCCAACCTTCCGGCTCTACAAACAACTGGTGCCTGTCCCTTTCAGCAAACCGGTTAATCTTGTCTTCAATACTTGGGCAATATCTTGGACCGGTTCCCTGAATTCTTCCTTGGTACATGGGGCTACGGTCAAATCCTGTCTTTAACAGATCATGAACCGAAGAATTGGTATAAGTAATAAAACAGCTTCGTTGCTGTTCAGGTTTGATGACAGGAATATCCATATAAGAAAACCCAACTATCTGATCATCACCTTTTTGTTCTTCCATTTTTGAATAATCAAGACTTCTTCCATCAACCCTTGGGGGGGTTCCGGTTTTAAGCCGATCGCTTTCAAAACCTAATTCGACCAATTGCTCCGTAATTCCTGTTGAGGCTCTTTCAGAAATACGACCGCCACCTAATTGTTTTTCACCAATGTGAATCACACCATTTAAAAAAGTTCCGCTGGTAACTACTACTGTCTTAGATTTTATTTCGTGGCCAAGGCCTGTTACAACCCCATAACAATGTCCATCTTTAACCAATAACTGGCGAACCATGTCCTGATAGAAATCAACATTGGGGGTTTGTTCCAGCATTTCTCTCCAGGTGGTAGCGAAGAGCATTCGATCATTTTGCGTTCTGGGACTCCACATTGCAGGACCTTTTGAGCGGTTCAACATTCTAAACTGGATCATGCTTTTGTCGCTTACAATTCCACTGTAACCCCCTAATGCATCTATTTCTCTCACAATCTGACCTTTAGCGATGCCTCCCATTGCCGGATTACAACTCATTTGGGCAATAGTCTGCATATTCATGGTAATGAGCAACACTTTGCTACCAATATTAGCAGCAGAAGCTGCCGCCTCACATCCGGCATGACCGGCACCAACTACTATTACATCGTATTCTGGAAACATGAATTACAGCCTCGCTCACTTTATGAGCCTGCAAAGATAACCTGTAAATCCGAGTTGAAACCTGGCAGATTTCACGTGGAACATCAGAAGCATGCAAAGTCCTGAACCAAAAGACCTTTCCTTTCAGATGTTGAAGGAAAGGATACCCCCATTTTGCCAAATCGAGGATCAATAAGGTTTATCCTATGACCCTTATCGGGAACTCCATAATCAACTAATAAGGCAATCAATGCTTCAAGGGGGTCAAAACTGCCAATGTAAATATTTTCTGCGCCACATCGGTATGAACCTGACTCCTTAATTCGTTGAACGAAATCTTTGCCGGTCGATGACCGATGAGAAATGATATTTCCCCGCTTTACTAAATCAGAGCTATGTTTTTGAGCCATAGTAGAAAGTCCAGCATCTGGAAGGAAAGCAGGCAGTACCACCTTGATATTATTAATATCTGTTTCGAGTGAATTCACATCTGCCGTATTTGCTTCCGGAAACTGTTTAATGAAGTCTTTCACAAACGTGTTGAAAAATTTTTTGGGGTTCTTTCTGAAATAGTTGGTCCAATAAAACAACATTTGTTCCTGTTTTGAGGCCTGCTGAAATAACCTGTTTTGCTGAAGTTCTGTCCAAATTGAGCTGTCAATAACTTGAATATATATAAAAGGTTTGTCCTGAAGGATCAAAACTCCCTGGGAATAAGAAGAAAGCTGGAATATAACGAGTGCGATTATTAAAAGTCGTTTCACGTGAAACATGGAAGAGTTATTCATCAAGATATAAACGTAGATAGTGATCTTCACGTTCACGAATCCTCTTAATTTGTTGTGAAGATTTATCGTTATAGCCCGTCAGGTGCAGGCAACCATGAAAAATTACCCTGTGTAATTCATTTTTGAAAGAGCTCTTGTTCTGCTTAGCATTATCTTTTACCCGATCAATACTAATATATAATTCTGCCTCAACAGGATTTCCCTTTTGGGAAAGAGGGAATGTGATGATATCTGTATAATAGTTGTGATGCAGATATTGCCGATTAATCTCCAACAGGTTATCATCTGAGCAAAAAATAACATTAAGAGATGCAATAGTAGTTTGTTCCTTCCTGAATAGCTTGATTATAAAAGCTTTAAGTGCTTCCCGATTTTGAAAAGCAAACCTCACATCCTGGTAAAAAAAATGAATTTTTCTGTTTCTCATTAGTTTCCAAAAATCGGTAAAGTTTACCTTTGGGAAATGATACTTTTGCATTCGCATTATGAAAAGATTATCAGACTTGGAACCGGGACAAAAAGCAATCATTCACTCCTTTGAAAATGACGAGATCTTTTTAAAACTAATGGAGATGGGTTGTGTACCCGGAGAAGAAATTTTTGTAGAATGGCTCGCCCCTCTTGGTGACCCAATTAGTATAAAAGTAGCCGGTTATCAATTAAGTTTGAGACTGGAAGAGGCCAACAGCATCTTGGTAACAATTCCTAATTAACTGTAATTCAAACACTTAATGAAAGTAGGTTTGTACTTTGGCTCATTTAATCCTGTTCATAATGGGCATTTAATTATTGCCCAACATTTTTTAAACGAAACTGAATTATCCCAGATATGGCTTGTTGTTTCGCCTCAAAATCCTTTTAAGCAACAAAACCAGCTCCTGAATGAGTATGATCGTTTTCACCTCGTCAATCTCGCAATTGAAAAATCACAAAATTTAAAAGCAACTGATATTGAGTTCCGATTGCCGAAACCTTCTTATACCATTAACACATTAGCTTATCTGAAAGAAAAACATCCACAACATGAATTTGCAATCATCATGGGAAGCGACAGTTTACAAAACCTTGATCACTGGAAGAATGCCAATCAAATTATGGAAAGCTATCCCATTTATGTTTATGAACGACCAGGATTTGCGGTGAAAAATGAAAAAGTAAAACACTTGCTTTCCCAGTCAGCTCCCTTACTTGAAATTTCGGCTACACATATCCGTGAGTTAATACAAAAAGGGAAATCTATTCGATTTCTTGTTCCAGATTCAGTTTGTGATGAAATTGAAAATGCAGGTTATTACAAATTAAAAGATCCATCCAAGTAGCAAGCAAACCACTGCAATAAATGGTGGGGGTATTTTTGTAATACTTAATACTATTGTTGTAGAAAATATCACAAGAATATTTACATAACTGATGGTGTCAAGTTCAAGAATGGAAATATCCCTGGCTAAATAAAACGCTGAAGCTAGCATTAATCCAACCGTTGCGGCATTAATGCCTTCGAGTGATCTGTAAACAAATGCATATTTTTTAAGGTTATGCCAGATTGGATAAAAAAATAAAACAAGCAAGGCGCTTGGTAAAAATATAGCAACTGTCCCAATAAGCACTCCCAGCGCTTGTTTTCCCTTTCCCTCATTTCGCATAGCCATCCCTCCAGCATAAGAAGCCAGTGAAAAAACAGGGCCTGGAATTCCTTGAACGAATCCAGCTCCTGTCAGCAACTCTTCGCCGGTCATATATTGTGTTTTTTCTCTTATCACAAATTGTTCATACATCATAGGAACAAGTACCTGTCCGCCACCAAAAACAAGACTGCCAAAACGATAAAAATTTTCAAAGAGATTAAAGGCACGTTTATTTTCCCAATTTTGTTTACGTGCTGTTTCACTTAGAAATCCGGCAACTATAAATACAAAAACAAAGACCCAGATATTGGTCCATTTAATTTTCTTTCTTGGTATTTCTTTTTGCGGAATCCGTTTATTGCTAAAATTTGTAACAACGCCAGCTGCAACTAATATGATCGGGAATATCCAGGGTGTTTTAAAAAAAAAATAAACTAATAACGCTGCAACAATCATTATGAACCTGGTAATTGAATTAGTGACCGCAATCTTATATGCATTCCAGGTTGCATACACGAGGAACCCTACCGCCATTGGTTGTAAAAATTTAAAGATGTCTGTGTTCAACGCTTTTCGATCTATATAATGAACAAGAAAAGAAAGCCCGCCCATCAATAAGCAGGCAGGGGTAATCCATACTAAAAAGGTAATGACCGACAGCAAAAAGCCACCTCTTTTGTATCCGATTAATGTAATTGTTTGGGTAGAACTGGCACCGGGAAGTAATTGGCAAAAAGACATTAACTCAGTTAATTCTTCTTCGGTAACATCTCTTCTGTTTTTTACAAATGTTTTCATCATCATCCCAAAGTGACCCTGAGGCCCTCCAAAAGCAGTAAACGTATATAGCAATACAGCTTTTAAGAATGGGATATGGCGAATAAACTTCAGATGATGTTCGGTTTATGAATTGATTTTATTTTTTTAAGCCTATTTCTCTTAAACGTTCATCAAGATATTCACCAGCCGTTGCGTCCGGGTAATGTTTAGGATTTTGCTCATCAATGCAACTGGGTAAACATTCAAGCGACATGTTCCCTTTGGGGTGCAAAAAAAAAGGAATAGAAAACCTTGAGGTATGCCACAGTTCTCTAGGGGGGTTTACAACCCGGTGTGTTGTTGACCGGAGTTTGTTATTTGTAAGTCGCTGCAGCATATCGCCAACGTTTACAACTATCTGGTCAGGAAGTGATGTTACTCCAACCCATTCATCTTGCTTTGTAAGAATCTGAAGTCCGTCAGCTGAAGCGCCAACAAGCAGTGTGATCAGGTTGATATCTTCATGCTGCTCAGCACGGATAGCGCTCTTGGGCTCATTTGTTATGGGAGGGTAATGAATAGCCCTTAAAATGGAATTACCGTTATTCACCCAATCATCAAAATAAAATTCATCTAATCCAAGATATAAAGCGATTGCCTGAAGTAACTTTTTTCCTGATTCTTCAAATGCCCGATAAGCATTTTGAAAAGTTGGATTAAACGAAGAAATCTCGTTTACCTGTACATTTTCGGGATACTCTTCCGGCACATAATCATCACCTTCTGCTTTTTGTCCGAACTGAAAGAATTCCTTAAGATCTGGCGAATCGCTGCCTTTGGCATGTTCTTTACCAAAAGAGGTATAGCCCCTTTGTCCGGCCAGTTCGGGAATTTCATACTCTCTTTTCTTGGTAATGGGCAGAGAAAAAAACTGTTGTACGTATTTGTACAAATCAGCAATCAAATTTGCCGGGACACCATGATTTTTTACTGCTACAAAGCCCACTTCTTCGTACGCCTTGCCCAATTCATTTATAAATTTTTGTTTCAGTTCAGTATTGCCGCTAGTGAAATCTGCTAAGTCAACTGCTGGAATTGTCATATCAAACGTTTTTAAGTCAATAATATTTGGATGATTTCATTTAGGTTTGGGCTGCAAAAATTACAAAATTGATTGATTTAAAGAAAGTCTTTTTAAAGCTTGGTTCAATTTACACTTTTCTTTTTGTTTCCTGTTCGCCTGTATATAAATCATATGTAAGCGAATATCAACAAACTTATGCTTTAGTACAAACAATTCCAGATTACAGTGATCTGCGTTTCTGGGCGGCTCACCCATGGAAAAAAGATCCGTCGGATAGTGTTCCAAAACCTTTGCAAAATATTCCTGTTGATTCTTCTGTAGATGTGTTTTTTCTACACCCAACTACCTTCACTGCAAAAGAATTACAGAATAAACAATGGAATGCGGCTATTGGTGATGCAGAGATTAATGCAAAAACAGACTTTACATCAATTTTGTACCAAGCAAGTGTATTTAATAAAAGCTGCCGGGTTTTTGCGCCAAGGTATCGCCAGGCGCATCTTTATTCTTTTTATTCAACGGCCAGTATTGCATCAGCAGCAGCCCTGGAATTAGCATATACAGATATCAAAAAAGCATTTGATTTTTATTTAACACATTATAATAAAGGCAGGCCAATCATCATCGCTGCTCATAGCCAAGGCACATTTCATAGTGGCAGGTTATTAAAAGAATATTTTGAAAACAAGCCCCTCCAAAGCCAATTGGTTTGTGCCTATATTATTGGACTGGCTTTACCAAAAAGCTATTTTAAATCATTACAACCATGTACCGATTCCGCTTCAACCGGATGTTTTGTAAGCTGGCGAACTTTCAGAAAAGGATTTTTACCTGATTATGTAGTAAAAGAAAAAGAACCTTCATGGGTTATCAATCCGTTGAGCTGGAAAGCAGACAGCATATCTATACCAAAAGAACAAAACAAGGGAGCCGTTCTTTACAACTTTGAAAAAATACACAAACAAACAAATGGAGCAACAATTTCAAATGCTGTTTTGTGGATCGATAAACCCAAATTCCGCGGAGCTGCTTTACTGAGAAGAAAAAATTACCATGCAGGTGATATCAACTTGTTTTATGTAAGCCTGCAGCAAAATATTGCAACCCGGATAAAGGAATATTTCTTAAGAAAAAACTGAAGCACTAATTTTTTTTGAATGGATATATTAAGCACAAAAAACAAAAAGCTGTTTACAACAACTGGGCTATTTTTTGTTTTTGCCTTGCTTTCCCGTTTGCTGTATATCATTTACCAGCCGTTGAAAGACACAGATTATGAACTGATTCATATTGCAGCAGATAACCTGATTGCCGGTAAAGGTCTTGCGTTCCCAAGAACCTTTTTGAACAATCTCTCAGTTATATATTATGATCCAATGCGATACTGGCCACCGCTTACAGCAATTTTGGTTGCTGGAGTGAAAGCAATAACAAACAGTGTAGTGGCAACTGACCTGATCCTGCTGTTTATTGGAATGATAACTGTGATGTTTATTTTAAAAAAAATTATTGCTGCTCTTGATCTCTCTCCGCTTTTTCAAATAATTGCATGGTTGATCCTTGCAACAAATCCCGAACCCTTCAGGTCAATCGGGATCAGTGATTTATATGGTTGTGTCTTTGGTTTATGGAGTGTTCTTTTATGTATCAGGTATTTCCAATCAACTGATCAAAATAAAAAGATCCCGATTCTTGCTTCCTTTATTTTCTTTTTACCTGCTGCATTTCGTTATCAGTATTACCCGGTCATTTTTGTATTTCCGCTTTTCATGATGTTGGCAGCGAAGGTTTTGAAAAACCCGGCCTTATTGAGAAAAGCGATTTTTTCTTTTTTCCTGGTTGGTTTTTTTCTCGGGTTGCAATTGCTGTACCTGTCATACTCTACGAACAGTATTATTTATGCAAATGATCCAAAAGGATTTTTTCCTTCGAACCTGGCTTTTATGTATCCTATATTTATCAAAACCGTTGTTAACAGCAGCTATATTGAAAATAAGTTACAGGGTTTTCTTGATTGGTTTAACCTGACTTACCTGATAACAAACCTTCTGTTCTTCATTATAGTCTATACATGGCTGACAGGTTATTTCCTTCATACTTACAGAAAAATCAAAAAGGCTTCTTATGAAATATGTAACGATGGAGGTATTTTACTGCAGTTCCTTTTTTTTGCTGTGAGCACGGCTGTAATATTTACATTGGTTGCTGCATCACTTATTTATAACAGCAGAAGCGGAAAGTTTGGTGGATGGACTTATGTTGGTGAAGCACGGTATTATATGATCCCCGGCTTGTTGTTTTTAATGATGTTGCTTAAGATCCTGCAGCAAAACATGCATCGCTCAAAAATCATTGCACTGGCTTTAGGATTGGTGCTTACCTGCAATGCTGCGCTCTGGTGTAAGTTTATCTATAATATTTTTACCGACAAACTTTCAAACAAAGAAATACAAAACATTACAGACAGGGCCGCAATTGAACAAAAGATTATTGATCTGCAAAAAAATTCGCTGCCTGTAATCGTTTCCTACACGGAACCTTACTTTGCTTTTTTCTCTATCAGAAAGCAATATGCCATAACTAAGAAGGTAAATTTTCTTTTAGATAGCGGATATAAAACCTCAGCTCCGGTACAATTGTTCATCATTACCGAAAAGTTGCCGGGTGTAAAGGAGACTGATTTTCTTTTGCGTAATCATGCAAAAGAAGTTTTTACGGGCGGCCGTTGCAAAATGTTTTATATACTTGCTGAAAAGAATTCAATATCAAAGTAGCAGCAGCATTCATCTCAAACCATTACTTTTATTGATGCCCGAAGCAAACATATATATAATTGTTCCCGCTTACAATGAGCAGGACATACTTCGGCCCACTGTTTCATCTTTATTAAAAACAGGATATACAGTTGTTGTTGTAGACGATGGGTCTGATACTGATGCTTCAACCTTATTAAACGGCTTACCGGTTCATTTTTTAAGACACCGGGTTAATCTTGGTCAGGGGGCAGCGTTGCAAACAGGCAACAGTTATGCTCTTCAGAGCGGAGCTGATATGATCGTCCATTTCGATTCTGACGGGCAACATAGGGGCTCTGATATTGAAACCCTCCTGCAACCAATATTAAGCAATGAATGTGATGTTACTCTTGGCTCCCGTTTTCTGTTGAACCCTAAGCCAGTGAATATTTCATTTATGAGAAACATGGTTTTACATGCCGCCCGATATCTCAACTTTCTGTTCACCGGCCTGCTGTTAACAGATGCGCATAATGGACTCCGGGCCATGAACAGACATGCGGCACAGCAATTAGTATTGACTGAAAACAGGATGGCCCATGCATCGGAAGTTTTATTCTTGCTGAAAAAAAATAAGCTTCGTTTTAAGGAAGTGCCTGTTACAATTGACTATACCCTGTATTCAAAACAAAAAGGGCAATCATCCCTGAACAGCATCAGAGTTTTTTTCGATTTACTTTTACATAAATTATTTGAATGAGTGCCATACAGATTATATTAATCAGCGCCTTTCTTTTTACGGCACTTTATTATTTTGTACGGTTACGAAACAGGATTGCGGATGTATTGCTGCTATTTATACTTGCAGCAGGCGCTGTGATTTTTATCCTGTTTCCCGACTGGACAAATTTTATTGCACAAAAGCTTGGAGTGGGCCGTGGTGCCGATCTTGTTTTTTACATCTGCATTGTACTGTTCTGTTTTGTGATCCTGAAACTCTATTCAAGAATGCGCCGGCTGGAGCAGCAGATTACAGAAATTATCCGCAAGGAAACTATTGAAAAAGCTGAAGTAAAAGAGTAGTTATGCCGACGAGACATATTATATAGTGCAATGAATTTAGTCGATATTCAACACCTGCCGGCTCAAACGCTAAAGGTCTGAGTTCGACATTTATCGTTGGACATTATACCAGAAAATATGGACTGATTTATAAATCCCTTTGCTATTACTTTATTACAGATGAATTGAGTTTTGTAACAGTGTTTACATTGATGCTCACCGGAGCTGGAATTACAGCAATGGTTTTATTATAAAATAACCCAACCTTACGGGCATAATAATAAGTAATATCTGATGTGATTGTTATCCCTGTTATTACGGTAGGTGTTAATCTAATTTTGATAACATCTTTGTAGGTTGTTCCATCCATTGTTGTATCAAACTTATTTTTTTCAACAACAAAATTTAAATTAACGAGTACAGGAAATCCCATTACCGTTACAGTTTCAACTTCAGACCATGTTCCGTTTAAAGCTAAGTTATCTTTCAGATACAACACTTCAACGGGTTGTGGCAAGGCTGCAAAAAAAGAGATCCGATAATAATCACTACCCGATTTATTATAATACTCATTTTGACCAATAGAATTACTGATGACTTTGTATGTTTTTCCACTTGATACAGTGTCCTTATTCGTTACGGTTAATTTAAAAACACTGTTAACCGGCCCGGAACCCGTAGTTCCTGTTGTTGTATAATTCCACTCGCTGCCCACAGTCAATGGTTGATAGTCGCCATTATCAGCAGCGGGCCCATTATTCTTTTTACAATTACCTGCTGATAAGATGATAAAGGCAGCAGTACAAATGAACAAGGTTTTTTGCATGGTCGTGTTTTTGTTAAAGATACTAAAACGTAATTTTTTGCTGCTTGTTGCTTAAAACTCGCAGTTTTTGGGTGTTCGGGGAAAGGCAATGACGTCTCTTATATTGCCCATGCCGGTAACAAACAGCACCATCCGCTCAAAACCAAGACCAAAACCCGCATGTGGCACTGTGCCAAAGCGCCTTGTATCAAGGTACCACCAAAGATCTTCTGCAGGTATATGCATCTCTTTCATTCGCTGTTCTAACTTATCCATTCGTTCTTCTCGTTGTGAGCCGCCAACAATTTCTCCAATCCCCGGTGCAAGAATATCCATCGCTGCAACTGTTTTTCCATCATCGTTCTGGCGCATGTAAAACGCTTTGATGTCTTTGGGATAGTTCGTAACAATCACCGGTTTTTTAAAATGCTTTTCTACCAGGTAACGCTCATGCTCACTCTGCATATCAATTCCCCACTTCACATTATACTGAAACTTTTTCTTTTTATATGCTGGCGATTGTAATAAAATATCGATGGCTTCGGTGTAAGTGATGCGTTCAAATTCATTGTTCAACACAAATTCCAGTTTTTCAATTAAACCCAACTCACTTCGCTTATCCTGTGGTAATAGTTTTTCCTCATCAGCCAAACGTTGTGCAAGAAACTCCAGATCTTCCCTGTTGTTTTCCATGGCATAGCGGATGATATACTTGATAAACTCTTCAGCCAGGTTCATATTATCTTCCAGGTCGCAAAAAGCCATTTCCGGCTCAATCATCCAGAACTCAGCGAGATGTCTTGCTGTGTTGGAGTTCTCTGCCCGAAAGGTTGGACCAAATGTATAGATCTCCCCAAATGCTGTGGCACCAAGTTCTCCCTCCAACTGTCCACTTACGGTTAAGTTGGTAGCACGACCAAAAAAATCTTCTTTGAAGTTGATGCTTCCATCTTCATTGCGGGGTGGATTATCAAGAGGAAGCGTTGATACACGAAACATCTCACCTGCGCCTTCTGCATCACTGGCAGTAACAATTGGGGTGTGCAAATACACAAATCCTTTTTGATTATAAAATTGATGAACAGCAAAAGCCAATGAATGTCTGATACGGAAAACAGAGCCAAATGTATTGGTGCGGAAACGCAGGTGGGCGATCTCTCTTAAAAATTCAAGACTGTGTTTTTTTGGTTGAAGCGGGTACTTTTCTGCATCGCTATCGCCAAGGATTTCAATGCTTGTAGCTTTCAGTTCCAGTTTTTGTCCTTTGCCCATAGATGACAAAACTCTTCCCGTAACTTTCAAAGAAGCAGAGGTGGTGATTCGTTTTAGCACATCCTCCTCAAACTTACCCAGCTCCAGCACAACCTGGAGGTTATTGTTGGTACTGCCATCGTTCAACGCAATAAACTGGTTGTTGCGGAAGGTGCGTACCCAACCCATAACGGTGGCCTCTTGTTCTGTTGGTTCCCAGCAAAGCAGCTCTTTGATCTTGACCCTTTTGTTAAACATACCCTGAAATTTTGAGCGGCAAAGATAATTACTCAATCATCAGCAATCTTTGATTTATCCAATCAAAGAGTGATACTCCAAATCAAACCAGTTATAAGAATATTATCTTTTTTTTGCTTTTTGCAAATTTGGCGTAACATTGCACTGGATTCCGACTGATTTTCAAAATCCGATCTTCATATAAGCTCATCAAATTCAGTCGTTCCACGTTCCCATAATTTTTCAACACATTCTTTTCAGATCTAAACAATCCTTACGTTTTTTCGAATCCGTGTTAATTGAACTAAACTTTATATGTACGACATTTTACAACTGAACGACATGCTCGTTCCCGAACTGCTTGACATTGCTGAGCAGTTAAAGATTGCAGGCTCCAAAAAAATGGATAAGCAACAACTCATTTACAAAATCCTCGATAAACAAGCAGTTATGGCAAGTGAAACAAATGGTGCCGATGATAAGGGCAAACGCAAACGTATTGTGAAAACAACTACGGGTTCGGGTACAGAAGAAGCTGTTGTTGAAAGCGGCGATACTGAAGTGGTTCCTAAACTTCGTAAAAAGAAAGAAGATGCTCCCGTGGCCGCACTCAAAAAACCTGCAATCAGAAAACCTGGGAAAGAGGAAGTGATCATTCCTCCCGGCTTTACTATACCCGGCGATGATGATTTTGTAGCTGGTCCCCCGGTAACAGAACAGGAACAGGTTGCTGAAGAAGGCAACCAGGAAGCAGAAAACACTTTAACACAGGAACAAGATCGGCCGGTAGCCAATAAGCAATACCCCAATCGCAGAGACCAGGCTTTTAATATTGAGTTTGATGGTGTGATTCTTGGAGAAGGCGTTTTAGAAATGATGCCGGATGGTTATGGTTTCCTCCGCTCAAGCGATTACAACTATTTGTCAAGCCCTGATGATATTTATGTTTCTCCTTCACAGATAAAATTATTTGGTTTAAAAACCGGTGATACGGTTTATGGTGCAGTTCGTCCTCCAAAAGAAGGTGAAAAATATTTTGCTTTATTAAAAGTAGATACTATCAATGGTAAGCGTCCTGACGAAGTGCGTGATCGTGTACCGTTTGATTATCTAACACCGTTATTCCCTTTTGAAAAATTAAATCTTTGCACTACTTCTAATAATTACAGCACCCGTATCATGGATCTGTTTACACCCATTGGTAAGGGACAGCGTGGTTTAATTGTTGCCCAGCCAAAAACGGGTAAAACAATGTTGTTGAAAGAACTGGCCAATGCTATTGCTGAAAATCATCCTGAATGTTATTTAATGATTGTACTGGTTGATGAAAGACCGGAAGAGGTAACGGATATGGAACGCAGTGTAAGAGCAGAAGTAATTGCCAGTACATTTGATGAGCCTGCTGAAAAACATGTGAAAGTAAGTACCATCGCTTTACAAAAAGCAAAGCGTTTGGTTGAGTGTGGTCATGATGTAGTGATCCTGCTTGATTCTATTACACGTTTGGCAAGGGCACACAATACCGTAGCTCCTTCAAGTGGTAAAGTATTGAGTGGTGGTGTGGAAGCAAACGCTATGCAAAAACCAAAACAATTTTTTGGCGCAGCACGTAAAATTGAAAACGGCGGTTCATTAACAATCATTGCAACCGCATTGGTTGATACAGGAAGCAAAATGGATGAGGTGATCTTTGAAGAATTCAAAGGAACCGGTAATATGGAACTGGCGCTTGATCGTAAACTGGCCAACAGGCGTGTATTCCCTGCAATTGATATTGTAGGATCAAGCACACGTCGTGATGATCTGTTATTAGATAAGGATACCGCTAAACGTATGTGGGTATTACGCAAACACATGAGCGATATGAATACAGAAGAAGCGATGAATACCTTGTTGCAGAACATGAGGGGAACAAAAGATAATAATGAATTCCTGATTAGTATGAACGGATAACCAGATTTTAAAAAAGTAAGAACCGTATTGATATGAAAAACATAATCCTTGCTTTGATGTTTCTTTTTCTTTACAGTTGTGAAAACAATTCGCAGCAAACAGATAAAGAAAAAGAAGAGAGTGAAACGAAGATTGAAATTAAAGGCGATTCCGGTGAGGTAAAGATTGGTGAAGCTGGTATTTCTATCGAAGGAACTGGCGAAGATGGTGATTCGGTAAATATAAAAATCAACGCTAAAGATGGAATAAAAATAGAAGGTAAAGATGGAAAGGTTGAGATTAAAACAGGCGATAGCAGTAAACTAAAAATAGAGCAGAAAGGAAAAACTGTAAACATCCAGATTAAAGAAAACTAATTATAACCTGTCCTGCCACAAGGCGGGACTTTTTATTATGGCTAAACTTTACTTCTTTGGAAATATCTGCAGGATACTTGGTATTATTTCTTTCCTGCTCATGTGCTATACCTGGTTCTTCAGCAGCAACCTGCAAATGTTTCTCCTTTTTAAACAGGTTACGATTCTTTTCTTCAGTATCTCCATTTTGTTGTGGATTATTACCATTGCTGTTGCAAAACGAAATCAATAATACCGACGAAACATATTAAATAGTCCAATCAATTTGGGCGACATTTATCGTCGAACATAATACCGGAAGAATATGGACTATTTTATAAATCCATTTGGTATAATTTTAAGCAATATTATTAATGCCTATCCAAAAAATACATACTGAAGAGTTTTTAACGCTTGCAAAAAAATTTCCCGTTTTGGATGTTCGCAGCCCGGGTGAATATAAGCATGCACATATTCCTGCTGCTATTAGTTTTCCATTATTCAGTGATGATGAAAGAAAGATTGTTGGTACAGCGTATAAACAACAAAGCAGGGAACAGGCCATTAAAATTGGGTTGGATTTTTATGGAGTGAAGATGAGAAAGATGGTAGAGGAGGCTGAAAAAATAACCGATAGCAATCAGCCAATCGTTCAAACTGATGACTACTCACTATCAACTACCGGCTCAAAGACTATACTCCTGCATTGCTGGCGAGGTGGTATGAGAAGCGCAGGAGTTGCCTGGTTGCTGGATCTTTATGGTTATAAAGTGTACACCCTCATCGGTGGTTATAAAGCATTCCGCAAATGGGTGTTGGAGCAATTTGAAAAACAATATCCTTTCCAGGTATTGGGCGGATATACAGGAAGTGGTAAAACCTATGTACTGGAAGCATTGCTGAAAAAAAATGAATGCGTTATCAACTTAGAAAAACTCGCCAATCATAAAGGTTCTGCCTTTGGAAATATTGGTATGCCCCAGCAACCAAGCCCTGAACTATTTGAAAACAGTTTGGCAGTTGAATTATATTTCCTTGCCCAGCAACAAAAACCTATTTGGGTGGAAGATGAGAGTCAGCGCATCGGCAACATCAACATCCCCATTATTCTATGGAAGCAAATTCGTCAAAAACCACTCTTCTTTTTAGACATTCATTTTGATGAACGCCTCAAACATATTGTTACAGAATATGGCAAACTTGAAAAAGAAAAACTGGTGAATGCAATTATCCGGATTAAAAAAAGATTGGGTGGACTAGAAACGAAAGAAGCGATCAATGGTTTACTGGAAGGCAGGGTAGAAGACAGTTTCCGCATCCTGCTCACTTATTACGACAAAGGCTATTTAAAAGCCATGCATAATAGAGAAGGACTGGAAGCGTTATTACAGAAGATTCCCTGTAAAACCGTACACGAATCCAATATGAACCACTTATTACAACCGATTTAGCATGAAAAACATACTGTTGCTCTTCTTCATCTGCGCAATTTCCTTCAACTCTTCTTCGCAGGTGGTTACAGGTGTGTACAAAGGGAAGATGGAAGTGGACAGCCCAAAATATACGGTTGACTTTGAATTAACCCTCAAGGAAAAAGACGGGAAGTTGTATGGTTACTGTCACCGCCTCTTTATAGTGAATGATATATTGTATTATAACCTCGTAAAGGTTACTGCCCGTATTGCAGACAGCATACTGATTGTTGAAGATGAGAAAACTGTTTCCAACAATTTTGAAGAGAAGACAAAAGGAGTTAAGACGGTGATGTTTTTTAAAATACAGAAAGACGAAGACACTGTTTCTGTTATGCCGGGTGAATGGAGCACTTCAAGAACAAAAAAGTTTTTACCCATCACCGGAAAAATTTCCGTTTCAAGAGAACGGAATTATTTAGCAACACAATTGTACAAACGACTGGAAGATAAAAAACTTGACCAGGAGATGGTTTTTGCAGAACCCCCAAAACCACAACCAGCTATTGTTTCAGCACCTGTAAAAACAAACCCGGTTGAACAATCAACAACCATCAACACTTCAAAAGACTCCATACAAACTGTTGCAAAGATTGGGAATGAAACAAAAACACAGACGAACAAACCTGCTGATGCAAATACTCAACCAAAACAAAAGCAGACTTCACCACCTGTTGTAAACAAACCAATCGTTCATACAACAACAACTGATACTGCATCAGTTGTTGTAAAAGGCAATGAAACAAAAACGCAGGTCAATAAACCATCAACAAATCCTAACCAAACAGTTGCGGCCAATCAAAACAAACCGCAAACAAATCAACCGGCAACCAGTAAGCCAACTATTCAAAAGCAACAACCAACTATCAATACTGTTAACACACAAACAAAACCGTTAACACAAAAACCAACCAACACAAGTAGCAGCCCAACAAATACATCAACCATAATTGTTCCTGATAAACCATTGATAGCGATCAATAAAGTTGGACAGGAAAAAGATTCTGCAACAACCGGAAAGCCTCTTGTTCAGGCATTGCCCCCGCCCGTGATTAACAACCCTGTTCTTACCAAACGTGCATTGGAAATAATACAGGCTCTTGAAATTACCGAGGACAGTGTAGTTATTACGTTGTATGATAATGGAGAAATTGACGGAGATACAGTAAGTGTTTTTGTGAACAACGAACTCGTTGTTGCAAAAGTGGGGCTCAAGGCACAGGCTTATAAACAAACGATCTATATTAAACCGGGTGAAATCATTCAACTAACCTTGTTTGCAGAAAATCTTGGATCAATTCCTCCTAACACCGGTTTACTGGTGATCTATACCAACAACGAACGGTACCAGATCAACTTCAGTTCTACGCTCAACAAAAGCTCCTCTATTTTATTACGACGAAAACAATAACAGAAAGATAGCAGTTGAAATCTTTTCTTTGTATTGTGAAATATGCATAAACAATAGCCGGGCAATGTAAACGAAACCAGCGATGACTATTTTTTATAAATATATTATGTGGTAAAAATGATGAAAAAAATAAACACATGAAATGGCTTCTGTCAATTGTTTTCTTGTTGAGTGCAGTGGCATCATCGGCACAAAACATTGCCGGGCTCTGGCGTGGACGGTTTACGAGCAGCAATATCCTGCAACAGGAGTTGCCTTATAAATTCGAACTGTTGCTTTTTCAAAAGGGCGATAGCATCAGCGGTTATTCTTATTCTACCATTGCTACAGAAGATTTTTATGCCGTATGTGAAGTAACCGGAATCCTCTTTGACGGATACATGGTTGTAACCGAAAAGAAAACACTCTATCAGAATCCGGCCACTCCGGAAGGTGTAATGCAAAGCCATATTCTTTTTTTAAGCTCCGGTAATACAGAAGCAACAGGCGAATGGAAACAAACCAATAAAAGGGATTTTCAACTGGCACCACAGCAAGGCAAAACATTTTTGAAAAAAGAAAATGATCCTTCTCAATCTGGTTTGATTAAAATATTGGAGAAAAAAAATAACATTCAAATTGCAGACCCTGATAAACCTGCTCCTGTCGTTAACAATGATTCACTCAGGCTTGCATCAAGGGAAAAAGAAATTCTTCAAACAATCAATATTGAAACAGATTCTGTAGTTCTTGAATTATATGATGATGGTCTGCTTGATGGTGACAGTGTTTCTGTTTTTTCAAACAATACTTTGCTTTTAAATAAAGTATTGCTGAGTGATAAAGCCATCAAACAAACCATTCTGCTTCCTGTGTCAAAAGATGGACTGCTGATCAGCATGTTTGCTGAAAACCAGGGAAGCATTCCGCCCAACACGGGCCTGCTCATCATTCGTGAAGGAAAAAAGAAATACGAAATACGTTTCAGTTCCGATACAAAGAAAACTGCGGCTATTCTATTGCGCAGAAAATAAAGAGAAGCTGGTTACATTTGCGCATGAGTTCAGAAATCATCAGGCTTACCCAATTTTCACGTGGCGCAGGTTGCGGTTGCAAAATTGCACCGGCAGTACTGGAGCAAATTCTTCAATCAACACAAACAAATTTTTCGGATAAACATTTACTCGTTGGCTACAGTAGTAAAGATGATGCTGCTGTTTATGATCTCGGAAACGGAACGGCACTCATTTCCACAACAGATTTTTTTACGACAATTGTTGATGATGCTTTTGATTTTGGTCGTATAGCATCAGCTAACGCCATCAGTGATGTGTATGCTATGGGCGGCAAACCAATTCTTGCAATAGCAGTGTTAGGATGGCCGGTAGAAAAACTTCCTGCATCTCTTGCACAACAGGTATTAGAGGGAGCAAGAAGTATTTGTAATGAAGCCGGTATTATTTTGGCAGGCGGACATAGCATTGATTCGCCCGAACCATTTTTTGGATTAGCAGTTAACGGTATCATCAACATTGCTCATCTCAAACAAAACAATACCGCCCATGCAGGTGATTTGTTATTGCTTACCAAACCAATTGGTGTGGGCATTTTAAGCACAGCAGAAAAAAGAAATGTATTGAAAGAAGAACATAAAGGACTGGCTGCTGCACAAATGATTCAACTCAATAAAATTGGTGAAGCCTTAGGAAAACTGGAAGCAGTTACAGCTATGACCGATGTTACAGGTTTTGGTTTGCTTGGCCATTTGATTGAAATGGCTGAAGGAAGTAATGTATCAGCAGAGTTATATTACAGCAAGATCCCTTTTCTTGAACCTGCTAAAGAATACCTCGCACAAAGAATTGTACCCGACGCTACTTACCGCAACTGGAACAGTTATAGTAGTAAAGTTGCCTTTGGAACCGGCGTAAACGTAATGGAAGCTTTTAACCTGTTGCCCGATCCGCAAACCAACGGTGGTTTATTGATTGCAGTAAAAGCAGAACAAATTGAAGTAGTACAAAACTTATTACAAGAACAGAAATTAGCTGCCTTCACAAACCCAATCGGAAAACTTATACCCAAAGCAGAAAAACTAATACAGGTATTGGTTTAATGACTTGCAAAAGCAGGATGCTATAGCTATATTAGAGTTGTTCTTTCACTTTAAACCAACTTTTATATGGACTCAAAAACTACTGCATGGGTAAGTTATCTCTGGTGGATAGGCTGGATCATAGCACTGATATCAAGTAACAACACTCCCCCAAAGCCATCGCTGGTTGTCTTTCATTTACGCCAATCGTTCGGCCTTTTGGTTATCAGCACTGCCTTATGGGTTTTGAACTGGATGTTGATCTTTAGCTTTTCCGGCTGGTACTGGATCTATATGATTCTGTCCGTCGGGCTTTTTGTTTTGTGGATACTTGGCTTAATTGCCGCTACACAAGGAGAAGAAAAACCTGTTCCTGTGCTGGGGCCACTGTTTCAACAATGGTTTCAGTTCATTAAATAAGTTTCCTGATGTTCCGTCAGGCGGATTTTAAAAGCTTGTCGATTCGTTCGGCAAGCTTTTTATCTTTTTCAGTAACAATATCGCCTGCATCATGCGTGCTGAGCCAGATCTCTACTTTGTTATATACATTGGTCCATAAAGGATGATGATTCATCTTTTCTGCTTCAATGGCCACACGGGTCATAAATGCGAACGCTTCAGAAAAATTGCTGAACTCAAATTTTTGATAGAGTGTGTTGTTTGTTTCTGTCCACATGTGAAAATAGTTTGAAGATTAATATTAGTTAGCCGGGCATTGCTGCTATACGCATTTTATAATATTCAACAGCCTTCATACATCTTACCTCTTTCCTCAAAGTATCAGGTGCTGCTTATGTTTAATTTTTTCATTGGTTAATTCTACCACCAACTGTACGCCCTGTATATTTCTGATGCCTGCAATGAATTCTTTTTCTTCTTCTTTACCCGGCAAGTCGCCTTTGGTTAATAAGAGATAATCAAGATGTTTCAATTCCGGCAGTAAATACTCACCATCAAACCGGTTTTGGTATAAAAAATATTCAAGCGTTTGATTTGGTTCTTTGTATTCAAACACCGAAAAGAAATACTGCCGGTTTTTTTTGCTGAGTTGAATTTCAATATCATTGTTGATGCGAAAGTCGAACCGCATGCTTTGGTTTATCTGCCAAACAAACTGGTGGCTTCCGGTAGAAGCCATGATACCAAGCAAAAGTGTGTTTTCAAAAAACTCTTCGGCTAATAATTCATTGTCAATTTTCAATTTCATCTTATTCTAATCCAGCTTGCTGAATAATTTTTTGCAAAAAAGAGGCTTTTATACTTTCTCTGCTTGATTTTTCATAAACTGTAACAAGATAAACTTTCTGTTTAACTATTTTTAAGCAAGTAATCAATTTTGCGCCTCTGCTTTTTCCTTTTGCTTTAGAAGAAATCTTTATACGTATCTTATAGCAATCTCTTCCCAATGAATTTCCTTGTTTGGGTTCCTCCTTTAATGAATCGATTATTGCCTGTAAGCCTGATTTAAAAGATGGATACTTTTTTATCAGGGATTTGGCTTCTTTTTGAAACAACGGAGTCGTTTCTACAGTAAAGGATTGCATAGTTTAAAGTTCTTTTAGAAAATCTTCTGCTTTTTTCAAGCTCTTTTTTCCTTCCAGAGATTGCTTGATATCTGAAAATGCTTTCACCAATTCGGTCTCTCTGGTTTTACTCTTTGTATTTTTTTTTGAGCCCGCAGGTTTTTCTTTTTTTACTTCAAGGAAATCGAACGAGCCGAGCAGGGCTTCAGTAAAAGCAACCTTCTTTTTGTTTTTAACCTTTACCAGGTAAGTTGTACTCATACTTAAAGTTAAATAAATTAAAACGCTATATCAAACTCCATCTCATCATTTCCTCTTTTCACTTTCACTATAGTTGCATCGCCTTTTTTAAATTTACTCAATACCTGCATATAACTTTCAACAGAAGTTACAGCAAATTCTCCCAATTTGATGACCACATCACCAGCCTTTAACCCGGCTTTTTGTGCAGCACGGCCTTCACTTATACCATCTACTTTTACGCCGTTACCACTAAACGTATAATCGGGCATAATGCCCATGCTCACTGTAAACCTGGCTGATGTGCCTGTTTGCTGTTCCCTGGTTTTAGTAAAAGCAAGTTTTGTTTCTTTGCTGCTCCTGTTAATTAAACGGGTAATGTATTTTACAATCATTACTTCACCTTCATAATTGATCTTGTTAAAATCATCGCTGGGTTTATGATAATCTGTATGCAGTCCGGTAAAGAAAAATAACACCGGAATATCTTTTCTGTAAAAAGAAGTGTGATCGCTGGGCCCGGTTCCGCTGCTGTCAATCTTAATAGTAAAAGTTGGTTTTTTTTCTGTGATCAATGTTGACCATGTTGGCGAAGTGCCAACTCCGCCAATGGTAATGGTTTTGGAAGAATCATTATATCTTCCAACCATATCCATGTTAATCATATAATTCACCTGTTTTAATAATACGGTTGGATGATCAGCAAAATGTTTAGAGCCATACAATCCCAGCTCTTCTCCACTGAAAGCAATAAATAGATAGTTGCTGCTCTTGCTTCCGTCTTTCACTAATAACCGGCTCAGCTCAAGCAATGCAGCAGTGCCGCTTGCATTATCATCAGCACCATTATGAATGGCCGCAGCCCCGGTGTTTCTGGAATTATTGTCTTCGCCATAGCCCAAATGATCAAAGTGTGCGCCGAGGATAATCGTTGATGCCGCACCGTTGTTGATATAACCAACCACATTATGTCCTTTACGGATATTCTCGCCCTGCGCTGTTTTAAATTTGAAGTCCATCATCTCAGCAGGGTCTTTGGCAATTTTATCGGCAATCCGTTTCTGCAGTATGATCACAGGAATGGTTGAAGTTGCTGAGCGATCTTTTCCATCATACTTCAACCCCGTTTCTTTATTACTGCTGTTAAAGATGATTAATGCCGTTGCTCCTTTTTGTGCGGCATCTTTTTCTTTGCTGCGGATAGCGTTGATCAAATCAAAATGCGGATTGTTTTCATTCTCGAGCAACAGCTCTTTCAAATCCCAGAACCATGGACCGCCGGTTTCATGCAATGTTGGTGAGGCAACTGCTTCTGCTCCACCATCAACACTCCAGCTGAAGGGAAAAAAATCTTTCTCCAGTTTTAAATGCTCTCCGTCAATGATAAAAAAAGTGCTGCTTAAAATTTGCCGCCCTTCATTTACTTCAAACTGCTGAAGAAATGTTCCATTATCACCCTTGGGTGTAAGACCGTTTTTTTTAAATTGTTGTTGGATGTATTGATAAGCGAGCTCTTCGCCTTTTGTACCTGTTCTTCTTCCTTCCAGTTTATCATCGGCCAGGAAACTGACATGGGTTTGAATATTGGCCAAACTTATTTTGTCGAGCTTACTTAACTTCTGTGCGTTGCTGCTGATGGTTAACAGGATCAATAAGAGAGCGGAAAAAAACTGCTTCATAATTCAGGAAAGTTATTAGTGTGCCAAAGGTAATTACAAGCGGGGTTTGATTCGTTACAGAGTTTCATGAATTACACGAAATTTCACAAATAGGTTTTTGGTTTAAGAAATATAGCACACAGAGGCACAGAGAACACGGAGGTTGGTTTTATATTTCTTTTTCCCTGCGTACTGCTCTGTGCCTCTGTGTGCCAGCAGCTCTGTCTTTCTTTTCCGTTTACTCCGTGCCTCCGTGGTAAACTCTGCCCTTCTTTTCTTTCCGAACTTCGTAAATCACCCATTTGTTTTGAACCTACATTTGCTCTTGTTTTCATGGCCACAAACAAAATTCATATTGCCTTAGTAGGAAATCCCAACAGCGGAAAAACATCTCTGTTCAATACTCTTACGGGCTTGAATCAAAAAGTGGGAAATTTTCCCGGAGTAACTGTTGATAAAAAAACCGGTTCCTGTAAGATATCCGAAATGCTAACTGCTGAGCTGATTGATCTGCCCGGCAGTTATAGTTTATATCCACGCAGGGCGGATGAATGGGTGAGTTATAAAGTGCTCATGAACCAGGATCCGGAAGTAAAAGCAGATGTGGTGATTGTGGTCGCCGATGCCAGTACCCTGAAACGCACCCTGTTGTTTGTATCACAGATCATCGACCTGAAAGTGCCCGTGGTACTTGCGCTCACCATGATGGATGTGGCTCGCAAAAAAGACATCATCATTGATCTCAAAACATTGGAACGTGAATTAGGTGTTCCTGTTGTTGCTGTTAACCCCAGGAGAAACAAAGGCATTGAGTTGTTGAAAAAAACGGTGGAAGAAACGGCCAGCCAACGTTACCGTCCGCCGGTTTTTGATTTTATTCACAACAAAAATTTAGCTGCTGCAGCGGTTACAGAAGTAAAGGAATTATTACCTCAGTTGAGCGATTATGCGGCTATTCATCATCTCATCAATCATGAATCGTTTAATCATAACCGTGAGATGCAGCACAACATTGAAACCATTGAAGAAAGAAATAAAGTTCAGCATACACGTATTCAGGCCGAAGAGATCATGCAGCGTTACCAGCGCATCAAACAGATTGTACAGGTAGCCATCACCGAAATATCGCCTGTAAAAAAACAGATGATCGCTGAAAAATTAGATCGTGTATTGCTGCATAAAGTATGGGGTTACGGTATTTTATTGTTTGTGTTATTTCTGTTGTTTCAAAGTGTGTTCTGGATAGCACAGTATCCCATGGATATGATTGAAATGTTTTTCCTGAAAGCAGAAACGTGGTTCAGCAGTTGGTTGCCGGCAGGCTGGTTCACCGATCTTTTTTTAAATGGTGTATTGGCAGGACTCAGCGGCATCTTTGTTTTTGTACCGCAGATCATGATCCTCTTCGGGTTGATTACGATCCTTGAAGAAACGGGCTATATGGCACGTATTGGTTTTTTAACCGATAAGATCATGCGCAAAGTAGGCTTGAATGGAAAAAGTGTGATGCCCATGATCAGTGGGTTTGCCTGTGCAGTGCCCGCCATCATGAGTGTGCGGAATATTGAAAACCAGAAAGAGCGTTTGCTCACCATTTTGGTAACACCATTGATGAGTTGCAGTGCAAGGTTGCCTGTGTACACAATTTTAATTGCATTGGTTATTCCAGGTAATTATGTGTTTGGGTTTTTAAGTTTACAGGGTTTGGTGATGATGGGGTTGTATATATTCAGTGTGGTGATTGCATTGGTCGTTTCGTATGTGGCCAAGCGTTTCATCAACATCAAAGAAAAAAGTTTTTTTATTCTGGAGTTGCCCTTGTATCGTCATCCACGTTATAAGAATGTATTGTTCACCATGATTGAGAAGGCGAAGATCTTTGTGTTTGATGCAGGAAAGGTGATCATGGTCATCAGTTTATTATTATGGGTATTGAGTTCCTACGGACCGAAAGAACGGATGCAGGCTGTAACAACGAAGTATGAACAATTGATGGCCGCCAATCCGCAGCAAAAAGTGCTGTTAGAAAAAGAAAAACAAACCGTTCTCTTGCAAAACTCTTTTGCAGGGCAGATGGGAAAATATATTGAACCTGTGATTGCACCGTTGGGTTACGACTGGAAGATTGGTATTGCACTCATTACCTCTTTTGCTGCACGTGAAGTATTTGTAGGAACCATGGCCACGCTGTATTCTGTTGAAAGTGATGGCGCCGATGAACAAACCCTGCGGCAGAAAATGCATGCCGCAGTGAAACCCGATGGCAGCAAAGTGTATACACTAGCTACTGGTGTATCGCTCATGATGTTCTATCTCCTTGCCATGCAATGCATGAGCACCCTCGCTGTTGTAAAACGGGAAACCAAAAGCTGGAAATGGCCAATTATTCAATTGGTTTATATGACAGGGCTGGCTTACTTGTTTAGTTTGATTGTGTACCAGTTGTTGAAATAATTCTTGTATAACTATGGATTGAGTATCCGGCCTTTTTTATACAAGGAGTTGCGTATATTTAAAATTTACCTGCAACCCTATGAGCAACCGTTCTAACATTGAGCGGAAAGATTAAAAGAACATTATGATTGACACAATTGCAAAATGGACAATAATAATTTTTGGTTTATTTTTTATTTGCGTTGGGTTTTTGATGCTCATTAAACCACAAAAGGCAAGAGCGATTTTAAGAAAAGCAGGAAGTACGAATTTTATTAACTATGCTGAAATTACAATAAGAATAATACCAGCTATTGGACTGATTTTGTCGGCTGACAATTCTAAATTTCCTGATATTTTCAAAATAGTTGGATGGTTTATGCTTTGCACCTCTTTGGTTCTTTATTTTATACCTCGAAAACTTCATCATAATTTTTCAACAAAAGCTGCTGCCGTTTTAAAACCGTTTTACTTTCAATTGATTTCGCCATTTTCAATCCTATTTGGCATTCTACTTATTTATTGTGTAATTTAAAAGATGAAAGCTACTAAACTATTTAAAGATTTTTTTGACAGTGAAAAAGCAGGTGGGCTGACTTTAATAGCTTGCACAATTTTATCATTAATAATTGCCAACTCAGCTTATGGTGAAGGGTATCTTCATTTTTGGCAAACTCAATTTGCAGGACACAGTATTGAACATTGGGTTAACGATGGACTAATGACAATTTTCTTTTTATTAATCGGCTTAGAATTAGAACGGGAAATCTATCAAGGAGAACTTTCAAATTTTAAAGACGCTTTATTGCCAATTTTTGCGGCATTGGGTGGCATTATAGTTCCGGCAGGACTTTTTATGTTGTTCAACTTTGGTACTCAAACTCAATCGGGTGCAGGAATTCCAATGGCGACAGACATTGCTTTTGCATTAGCAATTTTAGCTTTATTAGGAAATCGGGTACCAACTTCTTTGAAAGTTTTTTTAACAGCATTAGCCGTAATTGACGACTTGGGAGCAATTTTAATAATTGCAATATTCTATACTAAAACACTTCTTTGGACAAACCTTTTTATTGCTTTAGGAATTTTTGGTTTGCTTTTAGTTTTCAACCGATTAAAAATTAGAAACTTAATTCCATATTTAGTTGGTGGCGTTGCTATGTGGTATTTTATGCTTAATTCAGGAGTTCACGCCACAATTACAGGT
>Ga0163144_10003922_pt1 | contig 33779 bp, 33 predicted proteins | sample OliLak19BULKMAT1_FD_123175 | JGI IMG/M metagenome (GOLD analysis project Ga0163144, IMG submission 123175) | Freshwater microbial mat bacterial communities from Lake Vanda, McMurdo Dry Valleys, Antarctica - Oligotrophic Lake LV.19.BULKMAT1 | ecosystem: Environmental > Aquatic > Freshwater >... | reverse complement strand
CTGAAAAACAATCACACCGAGAAAGTCGGCGTCAAGAACAAACGCCTCCTCGCCGCCTGCAGCGAAGAATACCTGGAGGAAGTCTTGTTCGACACGTAACTTATGACGCAATCGCCCTGGGTCGGCACGATATCCGAATTATGGACCTGTCCCCTTTTCGTGAGCGGGACGTTACGGGAAAAAAGGGGACAGGTTCATTATTCGGTTGGTCGTGCCGAACGTCGCTGGAAGCTACATCATCGATAGCATTGGCGCCGTGACAGATTCCTGGTCCGAATAATGAACCAGTCCCCTTTTTTCGGCTCCGCTTTTTTGGCCTTGATCCCGGATCCAACCGATCCGTATTGCGTCAGTGCTCAATCCGTGGCTCAATAAGTCTCAGGCGCCGAGAATAGGAGTTTCTTTCATGATGCGACGACTCGCTCGCTGGCCGTTGATTGCGACTATGCTTACCGCCGCGTGCTGCCTGCTGGCCACCTCCGTCCGCGCCGAGAAGATTCCGCTCTCGCAGAAGCAGCTCACCGACCTGGCGACGAACATCGTCGTGGCCAAGGTCAACGCGGTCTACACTCGAGACTCGAAAAACGCCAATTACCACGTCACGCATTACGTGGCGGAAGTGGCGGTCGAGAAAACGGAAAAGGGCGAGGGACTGAAGCCCGGCGGACTCGTCTACGTTCGCTACTGGACGCAAGGCTGGATCGGCGCCGGAAATCCGCCTCCTGGCACGAATGGTCATACGGGCATGGGCGGCGTGGGTGACCAGGTCCGGTTGTACTTGGTGAACAAGGGCTACGACGGCGGCGGACATGTCACCGACGGCGGTTACAATGTCGTCTTTCGCGACGGCTGCGAAGTGCTGCCAAAGCCCGAGCCAAAGAAATCCGTCACCGGCGCAAAAGCACCAGCCGCCAAGCCAGTCGCCAGCTCGGCCAAGGAATAACGGCATAGCAGGGGTCGGCGAGTCGTTGGAGCGAATCGTCCAGCGCTCGGCCGCATGGCGTCGGCGACAACGAGTCCCGACCCCTTCGGGCGCACGGCTCACATTCCACGTAACATCGGAAAGCAATCAATGTTCGCAATAAATGCTGCCGGTTAAGGAGAATCACTGATGCCGCGACTATTGCAACAAATAATCTGCTGCCGACCGGCAATCTCCGCGTCGCTTGCCCTGGCGTGCGTTGCTCTCGCCACGCCAGCCCGCGCCGAGAAAGAACCGCTCTCGCCGGACGAGCTTCAAAAGATGGCGACGCACATTGTCGTGGGCAAGGTGAACGCGGTCTACAGCTACAACACCAAGGACCCTACTTGGCTCACGACGCGCTCCGTGGCCGAGGTGGCTGTCGAGAAAGTGGAAAAGGGCGAAGGCCTCAAACCCGGCGCCCCGGTTTACGCCCGCTTCTGGCATCGACGTTGGATTAGTCCCCAGCAGCAACCGCCCGGCTCGAACGGTCACGACGGCATGGGCAGTGTCGGCGACAAGGTCCGCCTGTACCTCATCGACAAAGGCTATGACGGCACGGGCGAGAACACCGACGGCGGATTCAATGTCGCCTATGCCAACGGCTGCGAGGTGCTGCAAAAGGCCGAGGGCCGTAAGAGCGTGACGGCGCTAAAGGCCTCGGCCACGAAAACGGGTGTCTCGAAGTCGGGAAAATAGACCGTGTTGATAAAGGTATATCGCTGCATGTGCTCGAGCAGTGCATCTCTAAATCGCAGTGCATCCCTAATTCAACGTCCCCAACACCATGTCATTCCCGCGCAGGCGGGAATCTAGCGAAACGCTCGACGGCCTTGCACGACGGGTCGTGCAAACGCCGCGCAATGGTTTCTTCGGCGCTACCGTCTCTGAGTCCCTGGATTCCCGCCTGCGCGGGAATGACGGACGCGCAGTGGCACGCGAAGCCTTCCACTTGCTAACATGGCGCGGTATGCCAACCTCGCCCGAACTGCTACGGCTCAAAGCCCGCTACGTATTCCCCATCGCGGGGCCGCCGATCGCCGATGGGGTCGTTACGATCCGCGGCGAGCGGATCGAGACCGTCGGCCCGGAGAAATTGGCTGAGCGTGCAACCCGCGGCGACGGAATCGTCGACCTCGGCAACGTGGCCCTCTTGCCCGGCCTCGTCAACGCCCACACACATCTGGAAGCCAGCGACTTGACTGCTCCCTTGGGCGAGGCGGGTATGGCGTTTCCCCAGTGGATTCGCCGCGTGATCGCACACCGCGCGGGCGGCGCGTTCGATGCACAAGCGGCCATCGTGCAAGGGCTGGCCGAATGCCTGCGCTGCGGAACGACGACCGTGGGCGAGATCGCCGTCGCGCCGTGGTCGGAAACTACGGCCGGAGTTGCCCAGATTGGCGCCGTCGCATTCCTTGAACTGATGGGCTTGTCGGAACAAGTCGCACAGGCGCAGCTCGAGGTTGCCCGCGCGTATTTGCAAGACCCCTCACCCCCGGCGGGAGAGTGCAGCGTGAGGGGGGCGCAACTCCGCCGCGGCCTCAGTCCACATGCCCCTTACACGGCGGGTCTGCCACTCGTCGCCGGTGCTGTCGAGCTGGCGTCTCGCGCGAATGCCCCCCTCGCGATGCACCTGGCCGAATCAACCGAAGAGCTTCGATTCTTGCAGACCGGCGAAGGACCGTTTCGCGAGCTGCTCGAGGATCGCGGCAAATGGGCGCCGGGAGCGATCCGGCCGGGCACGAGACCGCTGGAATATCTGAGGCTGCTGGCGGCCGCACGACGCGCGCTGGTGATTCACGGCAACTATCTGGACGATGAGGAGATCGCCTTCGTCGCGGCGCATGCCGAGCGGATGAGCGTCGTGTATTGTCCACGAACGCACGCTTACTTCGGCCACGCACGCCACCCACTCTCGCGATTGTTGCAGGCCGGCGCAAGCGTTTGCCTGGGCACCGACAGCCGCGGATCGAATCCCGATTTGTGCCTGCTCGCGGAGCTACGCTTCGTCGCGAGGCATTTCCCCCAGTTGCCGCCGGCGCGCGTGCTCGAGTTGGGAACCTGCAACGGCGCCCGAGCCTTGGGCTTCGAGACGGCAGGAATTGATGCGGTGGGCACGATCGGCACCGGTCAACTGGCGAACCTCATGGCCGTCGCGCTGCCCGATCGCGACGAGTCCGATCCTCACTCGCTGGTGCTGGATTCTGAGCTGCCGGCAATGGCCACGTGGATCCGCGGGCGACGGGTGGTGTGAAAGCCGGAATTGAGAAGTCGAGGGGAGTTATTTCTGGGCGAGCGCTTAGTACGGCCTCATTCCACGAAACATGTTCCGCACCGGCTGGCCCGGTACGTAACGGGGCGCGACGACGACCGGCCCAGTGGCTACCGGCCCAGTGACGATCGGAGCGGCGTAGTAGGCCGACACCGCAGCGGCGGGAGCGTAGTACGTGGTGACCGGCGTGCTCGGTGCGTAATAGGAAGTAACGGCCGTGGTGGGTGCGTAGTAGCTCGTCACCGGAGTGCTGGGAACATAATAGGCCGTCACGGCTTCGCTGGGGGCGTAGTACGTCGTCACCGGGGCGCTGGGTGCATAGTACGTCGTCACCGGCGCGCTCGGCGCGTAATAGGCTACTGTCGGTGCAGGATTGTAGTACGTGACGGTGGGGGCCGGATTGTAGTACGTCACGGTCGGCGCGGCCGTCACCACGGGACTGTAGTACGTGACGACCTGCGCTTGCGTCGGAACGACCAAAAGACAAACAACCATGGCCGCGGCCAGAATCATCAATCGTCGCATGGCACACCTCGTAGTGTTTGAGGACTTTGTTTTCGTAGCGGTGAGTGAAGAATAGGTTGGATCGCCGATTCGTGGACAACCAATCGCGGCTATCGAGCCGTGGTGTTCACGCGGGTATTGCAAGCATGCGATTGCCAACTCACGGCGTCCATTGTAATCACCGACAATCCACCAGGCAAAAGGCGGATTTGCGCACGAGAAAAGGTGCGCATAATGGGCTGACTTGTTGGGCCCTATTGGAATGCCCCCGTGGCCAACAGGTCCACGCCTGCGGCAAACTGTGCCAAGTGCAGCCGGTCGCACGGGAGACTTGGAAGTCGCCCCACCCACATGTCGCGGAATGCGCTTGCCACCACGACCACGCACTTCGACTGCCAATCGGGTTCGATCCGCGGGCTTGTCCGATTGCGGTTCGCGACGTCGCGCCGCTATTCCAGCGGAAGATCGTCGCCCGCCAGCGGGACCGAACCCCGCAACTGCGAGGTCGTGAATCGCGCACGGTGGTCGCTTGGCGTCCGACCGCCGCGGCTGTCGCGATAGGCAGCAGGCCCGTCGACGGCGGTGCTGCCGAAGGCGCGGCCACCCAGTGCCCGGGAGGCTTCATCAGAGACAAACCGCAGCGAGTCATCCAGCGCCGCCTGCAAGCGGTACTTGGTCAGTAGCCGCGCGATGTAGGGGTCGGCCCAGGGGAGCAAATCGCGTGGCGGTTCCTGGGTATCGCACGACACCAAGTGGGCGTCACGGTCAACTTCAACCACGGTGCAGTGGACGTTTTTCGCTCGCATCGGTAATCCCCCGTTCCCAGTTCTGCTGTTCCCAGCGTGTGTTTCGATTTGTCGTCGCGCGGCAAGCCGTTGTTTGGGACTTACCTTGGGTCCGAACACGCCAATGTTTGGCAGCCGGCGCCGTTCGGAGGGAGATGCAGAGCAATTTCAGCGCCAAATGCTTGGGAAAAGAAAAGCCGCTTGGGCCCTTGAAGCCGGGAACGCCAGCGAGCAAGGGTTTACGGCGATTCCGTGCTTAGCGAGACCACTTCACGCGCCCCCGGTCGATCCCAGCGGCCGACCGCAAGATTTGCAATCGCTGCTGTAAATGCGCGCGAAGGCAAGGGGATCGCGCGGGTTTTGCGGCCGGCAGTCCCGGCTGCTTTGGGTGCCTGGGGTTGACGGGCACCGCGTACCCGTGGTCGGCGAACCCCCAGTTTGGCACGCGTCTGTGGGCTCACTTCGTTCGACCACAGGCACCCAGAAATCAAACTGACCCGTTACGAATGGCCGGGCGTGGCGATCTCTTGCTCGATCGCTTCCAAGGCCTTATCCAATTGAGGATCGCCCACGATCTGGCTTTCCTTCGGGTCAACTGCCTTCGAGTCGGCTGCCTTCGATTCAGGTGGCGTTGCCGCGGGTGATTTGTCGTCCGACGATGTTGAATCAGGCGGCCCCGCATTGTCTGGCTTACCCGGCAGGGGCTTCGTCGCTTCGGGCGGCTTTTCCTTTGATTCGGGCACTGCCGACTTTGCCGGCTCGACGGTTGCTGGCGCCGCTTTTTCCGACTGCGATTTCGCGGGCGTTGACTTTGCCGCGGATTCGGTCGCCGTCGGTTGAGCCGGCGGAGCAGCGCCGCCGCGTTGCACGACGTCGCGGTCGCGGCGATTTCGCATGACCTCGGCCAATTCCGTGTCGTTGTATTTCACCTCGTAGCCCGTGTTGGGCATTACGCCCCAGATGTCCTTGTCGGTCGCATTGCGGCGGCGATGGATGTTCTGTTCGCTGGGCCGCCAAAAGCTGGCGATCGTAAGTTTTAGTCCGCTGTTGCCGCCTTCCAACGGAATCACGTGCTGCACCGAGCCCTTGCCCCAGGTGCGCTGGCCGATGATTTTCGCGCGTTTATGATCCTGCAAGCAGGCGGCCACGATTTCGCTGGCGCTGGCCGTGTATTGATTCACGAGCACGACCATGGGCAACTGCTGGTAAGTGCCGTTGCCGCTGGCGTCGTAAGACTTGATCTCGACTCCATCGCGTCCGCGCGTGCTCACGATCCGATCGCCCTTTTTGAGAAACATGTCGCACGTGGCGTTGGCGGCGGAAAGCAGCCCGCCCGCGTCGTTGCGCAGGTCGAGGATCAGTCCTCGGGCGTCGTGCTGGGCCAGCCAGGTCAGCGCCACCTTCAGTTCATCAATGGTCTTTTCTCCAAACGTCGTAATCCGCACATAGCCGATGCCCGGGTGGCCTTCCAAAAAGTAATCCCACTTGTTGTCGGGCTGGCGCGTGTCTCCCAAGACGGTGGGCACCTCGATGATCTGGCGAGTGATATCGATTTCAACCGGCTCGGTCGCCCCCTTGTGCAACACGGTCAGATGCACGGGCGTGTCGCGTTTGCCGCGCAGCCGCCGCTGCGCATCGTCGGAAGTAAAGCCCTCGGTGCTCTCTCCGTTGACCTTCAGAATTGTATCGCCGGCGAGGATGCCCCGCTCATACGCCGGCGTGCCCACCATGGGACTGATGACGGTCAGCATCTTGGTGTCCTTGTCGATGCCGACCACAATGCCGATGCCGCCGAATTCCTGCTCGAGGTTCTCGCGAAACTCGCTGTAGTGGCTGGGAGCGATGTACTCGGAATAGGGATCGAGCTTGCCGACCATGCCTTCGAGCGCCCCCTCGAACAGCTCGCGCTCCTCGACGGGCTCGAGGTACTTGTCCTCGACCTTTTCCATCACCTCGACGAATGTGTCGAACATGCGGCCATAGTGGCTGCGATGCGCGCTGTTGGCCTGGGCATAACAAAGCAGCGACACGGCCGAAATGGCCACTAGCAACAGCAAATTGCGACGCGGCATGGGGGAAATCCAGTCAGCGGTGGTCAGAGAGCAGTGTTCAGAAAGCAGTGGACGGCGGACCGACGGAACGTTTAGCCGCGAGCCAACGGCGAGCGTTTGGAAATCAACTCTCACTACTTGGCACTTTGCAATTCTATCCCGCGACATCAATGCTGGAAAAACTCAATCGGCACGGCCATACTGGTATTCTACCGCCGTATTGTATGGCAGGGGGCGGAATTGTCGTGGGCGAAGTCCGTGAGTCGTTCTAACGTCGCGTCAATGCGGGAGAGTGATCCACGTATGAGAATCCTCCTCCTAGCAGTTGTGGTCGCATCCTTTGCGACGTCGTTCGCCACTGCCGCGGATTCGGAATTGACTGAATCCAAACCACAGGCCAGCTCCACCGTACGTGTCGCCGGGATCGTGCTCAAATGGGTTCGTGGCGACAAGGCCGCCAACTTCCGTCGCGCCGAGCCCATGATTCGCGAGGCCGCCGCCCAGAGCGCGAAGATCGTCTGCACCACCGAGTGCTTTCTCGACGGCTATTCGATCGCCGACAAGAGCATTCCGCTCGACGACTTTCGGGCCTTGGGGGAACCCATCCCCTCGGGCGAATACTTTGTCCGCCTCTCGAAGCTGGCCAAGGAACTGAAGATCCACCTCGTGGCCGGCATGCTCGAAGCCGATGGTCAACAGCGCTACAACACAGCCGTGCTCATCGGTCCTGACGGCACGCTGATCGGCAAATACCGCAAGCAGAAGCTAGGGCACGAAACCGATCGCAATACACCCGGCGACGCGTCCAAGGTATTCCCGACGCCCTATGGCCGCGTGGGCTTGATGATTTGCGCTGACCGCACCGATCCGGCAATCGTCAGCCGCTACCGGGAAGGGCAGGCCGATTTTCTACTCTGCCCTTCTGGCGGCATGTTCGGTTCCAAATCGAATGACCCGATCGTGCAAGCCCGCTCGCGCGAGAACAAGCTGCCGATCGTGTTCGTTCATCCGGCAGAGTTTCTGGCAACCAGCCCCGACGGCACGATCGCCGCGCGAACGATGCTGGGCGACCGCCTGCTCGTCGGCCGAGACGAAGTGGGCGGCATTACGGACGAGAACAAGATCGTGTACTTCGATCTGAAGTTGCCGCACAAAAAGTGAAGAATTCGCACACTAGCCCGACGCGCCAGCAAGGGACTGGTAGCGCGATCGGGCGCGAATTCTGGGAAGGCGGTCGGACCGCCTCCGCTGGGTTGTCGCGATAACCGCCTTCACCGGGTTTGATCGTGACGAGACCGCTCCGCTGGACTCCCTCGCTGGCGCGTCGGGCTAGTATGGACCGGCTCGCGTCACCCGCCGAACCGCAACATGGCGTAGCTCTTTTTGCCCGCGCGCAAGACCATGACTGACTCACTCGCTAGATCGGCAATGGTCAACTGGGTCTCGACGCCATCCACGCGGCGATTGTTCACGTAGCCGCCCCCCTGCGCGATCGTGCGTCTTGCTTCGCCTTTGCTTTTTGCCAGACCCGCCGCGGCGAAGGCGTCGACGACGTTCAAGCCCGCGCCCTCCAACGCTGCTCGCGGCATTTGTTGGCTCGGAACATCGGCGAATATCTCGGCTAATTCAACGTCGGAAAGCGCGGTCACTTCCGCACCGCCAAAGAGAATGTCACTCGCCCGCTGCGCGCTGTGCAAGCCCGCGTCGCCATGCACCAGCCGCGTGATCTCCTCGGCCAGGCGACGCTGGCTTTCGCGACGGGCGGGATCGGAGACACGAGCGGCATCGAGCGCTTCGATATCTGCGCGCGACAAGTCCGTGAAGAATCGCAGGCACTTGCCGGCGTCGGCATCCTCGACGTTGATCCAGTACTGGTAGAACTTATAGGGACTCGTGCGCGACGGCGACAACCACAGCGCGCCCGATTCCGTCTTGCCCATCTTGCTGCCGTCGCTTTTGGTCAACAGCGGGCAGGTGATGCCTTGCAGGTGGACGCTCTTCATGCGGCGGGCCAGGTCGATGCCGGCCGTGATGTTGCCCCATTGATCGCTGCCGCCGACTTGCAGCTCGCAGCCGTAGTGCTCGTGCAAGTGTACGAAATCGTAGGCTTGCAAGAGCATGTAGCTGAACTCGGTGTAGCTGAGGCCCGCGTCGCCGCGTTCCAGCCGGGCCTTGACCGAATCCTTGGCCAGCATCACGTTCACCGGAAAGTTCTTGCCGATCTCGCGCAAGAAGCCCAGATAGTCCCAACGGCTCATCCAGTCGTAGTTGTTCACCAACAGCGCGCCGTGGGGCCCACTGCCGAAATCGAGGAACGACCGCATCTGGGCTTCCATCGCCGCGACGTTGGCCCGCAGCGCTTCGACCGAGAGGAGATTTCGCTCCTCGCTCTTGCCGCTGGGGTCACCAATCATGCCCGTCGCCCCACCCACCAGAGCGATCGGCCGGTGCCCAGCCTGCTGAAACCGCCGCAGGATCATCAGCGCGACCAAATGGCCCACGTGCAGACTGTCGGCCGTGGGATCGAAGCCGGCGTAGAGCGTGCGCGGTTTTTCGTTCAGCCAAGCAGGCAGGTGCTCGTCGCCGGTCGTCTGATGGATCAGGCCGCGCCAGGAAAGCTCGGAGAAGATGTCCGACCTGGATTGCGGATTTTGGTTTGTGGATGGCGGATTCAAGGAGATCGGTGCCTTTGGGTTCGCGGTCGAAGTATCCAGCAGTGTGGATTGAACGGGGGTTGGAAGCGGGTTGAACCAAAAAAAAACGGCCGTGCGAGTTGCCCGGCATTGTACTCGCGGAAACGCGGAAAACGAGGCCGGTTTACTAGCACGCTTGCTAACGAATGCCTGCATTTCCGCGAAAAGCCAAACGAAATGCGGGCTTGCGTCGCGCGCGGGGAGGATTCCCAGTCCGCTCGCGGTACGCGCGTTCTTACTCAGATCGCGGCCGACCTGAACGAGAAGGGTATACTAACACCCAGCGATCGGCAGTAGTCGGCGTTAAGTGCGTGGGGCCTTGTGCGGTGTGGGCTGTGCCCAAGGCAGGATAAGCTTTCAAATGCGCGTCAGCAACGACATCAAAAAATGCGTCGTCTTTGTAGGTTCGAAAAAGGAGAAAGACTACTACGACATCATCGGGACGGCATTTCCCCTGTTCCATCGGGCTGAAACAGCGGATCTGTGGCGACCCTATATTGCCACTGCGCGCCACGTCGTCGAAGAGACAACTGAGCGGTCAATCGACGGCAATGTTCATTTGCGGTTAAACCTGCCAGATGGAACGAGCACATGGTACCCGATCAGCGGCGCGGGATGGGAGTTTCATGAGGACGACAGAATCGATGTAGCAATCCATCCGGTTGCCTGGACCGAGGACCAATTTATGAACGACTACGATCATGCTGGCGTGTTTTCCAGTATGTTCGCTGATGATGCGAGATTGGAATCGCTTCAAATCTACCCTGGCGCAGAGTTATATTTTCCCGGGTTGTTCGTCCGACAACCCGGTAACCAGAGTAACTTGCCGGTTTTGCGGACCGGCACGATTGCCGGTCTGCCGCCGGCTCATGAGCGGGCGGATACAAAAACCGGGATGGCAAGGGTGTATCTTGCCGAAGTCAGGTCCATTGGAGGCCACAGTGGGTCGCCAGTCTTCGTCTATCTCGGAGCAGGCTATGACAGCCACGGTTACCATTACGACCCTGCGCTGCACATGGACGAGAGCTACGACGACCGCTTAGACCTTCCGCCAATGCTTGGCCTCATCCACGGGCATTTCGTGATGCGACCTGACCAGGCAATGTCAAGCCAACCTATCAAATCCGCGGATACTGAAACGGCGTACGCACGGACGGTAGACGACCTGAACTCGGGGATTGCGGCAATTGTTCCGGCCTCGGATATTATGCACGTACTTATGCAGCCGCGGCTTCTCGAAGAGCGCGCGGAGCAGGCACGGTTGTTTCTCGAATCGCGCGGAAATACCGCCCCGCACTAGCGCACAAATTCCACCCATGCCCACCCCACCCCGCCGCCGCTGGTTCCAGGTCAGCATACGAACGCTGTTGGCGATAGTTGCCGCGCTGGCCATCTGGCTCGCATACGGGCTAAATTGGGTCAAGAGCCGCGAGGAAACGTCGCAGTACCTGAAGGCTAACGGTGTGGCCGTCTATCCGCCGGGAATGAGCGGCACAGAGATAAGGCCCTGGCGAGACCTACCCCTCACGTTGCGTCTACTAAGAGCAGAACCGGTCGGGAGAATTGTTATCCCATTCAGTTCTAGTTTCTTGTCGCGGTCCGACATCGAGCGAGTCGAGGCGCTGTTTCCAGAGGCGAGCGTTACTCAATAGCAACACAATACTGCACCAGTACCACAATCCGAAATCCGCAAATCCACCACCCCCTGTTCCTCATCCCCTGACCCCACTCCTCACCGCCACATATCATCGCCGGCAAACGGGTGGGCCGGGCCTTGCAGCTTGGGCTTGGGCAGGGCCTTGAGGGCTTGTTCGGCCAGGCGCAGGTCTTCCTTGGTGGTGATTTTCAGATTGATCGGCGAGCCGCGGACCACGGTCACCGGTTTGCCCAGCCGCTCGACCAATTGCGCGTCGTCCGTGGCATGGAAGCCCGCGCGGCGGCCGTAGGCCTCGATCAGCAGTGCCCGGCAAAAGACCTGCGGCGTCTGGGCTTCCCACAGCCCGTCGCGCGAAATCGTTTCGGCAATCGTCGTACCGTCGGCGACTCGCTTGAGCGTGCCGGATACCGGCAGGGCCACGATCGCCGCGCCGCTTTTTTCGGCCGCCTCGAAGACCCGCGTGATCCATTCGTCGGCAATACACGGGCGGGCGGCGTCGTGAACGGCAATGTAGTCGGCCTCGGGCTTGAGCCGCGCCAGGGCGTTCTCGATCGAATCGGCCCGCTCCTTGCCCCCATCCACGACGTCGACGCCCAAAATGGCCGCGTTGGCCGAGAACTTGAAGTTGAAATACTCCCGGTCCTCGGGCGAGATGACCAGGATGACCTGCACCACGTCGTCGCGGTGCAGAAACTTCTCGGCCGAGTGCAGCCACACGGCCCGTCCGCCCAGCGGCGCAAACGGCTTCTTATAGTTCGGGTCGTTAAAGCGGCTGCTCGAACCGGCGGCAGGCAGAATAACGGCGAATTTTGGCACGGCGAATTGCTCCCAGGCACGCTTGCGCGCCATTGTGCGGTTTGAGGAGGGAGGGTCAAGCGAGCCGCAGCGGATTCAACGCCCAGCCGAAGTCGATCAACGTTTGAGTGTTCTCCAAGTCAGCAAACAAACGAGAAAGAACTGACGAGAGTTCACGTTGGTGACGCTCTCAAATGTGGCAATCGCTCGTTCAACCTCGTGGATAAAGCCCGCGACATCCCAACGAGCGAACCGAGTCGAAAGGTCGTAGTCCGCGATATGCCGCTTCTCCTGCGCTTGCACAAACGTTTCCGCGACGAATTGCAATTCTGGTGGAATGGCAAATGCTGACGGCAGCGCGCCAGCCATTTTCTTGGGTAGTGACACATCCCGAAACGCGACGCACGCTTCCTTCATGCAACCGTGGTCAAAGGCTCGGGCCAGAACGTGGCGATACACCCGTTTGTCGTTTTGAGTTCCAAGCAATTCGCGGCATGCCTGGTCGATGAGATAGTGGAACAATGCGTAATACGCCGACGAAACTGCGCGACGAAGATTTGCCTGTTTTGGCCGTTTCGGATCCTTCGCCGCAAGAAACGCCGCCTGGTCGAGCAGATCCTCATGCACCGCCTAGTCCTCCTCCTCTTCTTCTCGTTTCAACTCGTCCAATTCCGCTTGGGTTGCCAGGAAGATATAGGGAAAGAGAGAAATCCGCTCGGCCCGCAATGCGTTATAGATGGCGGACTTGAGGGACACTACGTTCTCGCCGGTGAGTTGCTCTAGGGTCGTGTCGTCCGACAGCATCACGGTGATTTTCAGGGCATCCTCGCCGTCCGCGTTGACGTACTCTTCGGACTCAATCCGCTCGACGTGCGGCTCGCGCGGCAGCGCCTTCTTCAGCTTCTTAAGGTCGAGCACCTTGGTGACTTTCCTAAGAACTTTCTGTTCGACCGTCATGTCCGGCCTCCCGTGGGAAGAAATTTACCCACTAACAGTTTACGTCGAGCCGCCACTGCCGGCCAGCAGCCCCTTTCCTCCAATTGCGCGATTACGACAGGGTTGGTCGCTTCCGCCACGCCCATCGCTGCGATCTGGAACTCGCCACCCACTCGGCAACGTCGTTCGCGCCCTGGATACCGACGAATCATTCGGTCTGCTGGCGCCATTCGACGCAAGCAAGATTGACCACGAAGCTCACGGCGTAAAGTCATCATCTCGCTTCAAGCTCACCGCAAAGTCCGCCAGCAGATCCGCCGACTTATCCAGATCGTCCAGCGAGATCAGCTCCACCGGGCTGTGCATGTAGCGGTTGGGGATGCTCACCAAGGCCGTGGCCATGCCGGCGCGATTGACTTGCATGGCGTTGGCGTCGGTGCCCGTCGCGCGGCCGCTGGCGGCGACTTGATACGCAATCGACCCGGCTTCGGCCGCCGCGATCAACCGCTCAACCACGCGGGGGTTCATATTCGGCCCGCGATAGATCACGGGGCCGCCGCCGATTTTCACGTCGCCTTCCTGTTTCTTGTCGATCGTGGGGCAATCCGTGGCATGCGTCACGTCGACGGCCACGCCCACCTGCGGGTCAATGCCGAAGCTGCTCGTCTGCGCGCCGCGCAGGCCGACTTCTTCCTGCACGGTCGAGACGCAGTACAGGGCGCAGTCGAGCGAACGGCGGCTGGCGCGGCGGAAGGCCTCGATCACGACCCACAGCCCCGACTTGTCGTCCATCGCCGTGGCCGAGGCCAGATTGTTGCGCATGGGCCGGTAGCCCAGTTCGAGCGTGATCGGGTCGCCCACCCGCACGACCTGCGATGCGTCGTCTTTATCCTTCGCGCCGATGTCGATCCACAGGTCCTTGAGCTTGGGCACCTGCTTGCGCTCTTCCTCGGTGAGCAAATGGATGGGCTTGCGGGCGATGATGCCCGGCACCGCGCCGCCGGCCGTCCAAACGGTCATCTTCTGGCCGATCAGAACCTGAGGATCCCAGCCCCCAATTGTCTGGGCATATAGAAAGCCTTCGGCGTCGATGTACTGCACCAGCATGCCAATTTGGTCGCAGTGGCCGGCCAACATCACCCGCAATGGTGAAGCGGAGTTTTTTACCGCGATGACGTTGCCGTGCAGGTCGGTACGGAAGTTTTCCGCCGATTCGACTAGATAGCGGCGGACGATCTCCTGCACGGGGGCTTCGAAGCCCGAGGGGCTAGGAGTTTCGAGGATTTTCTTAAAAAAATCGAGGGAAGCGGTGTCCATGATGTGGGGCCAAGGGTCTGGGATCGGGGTTCTGACACGGTGCGTCAAGGTTATGGGGCTCAAGGGCTTCGTGCAAGGTGGTCGATGGTTTCACACGCGGGGAAGCGCCGCCCAGAAAACTAACTCCGGACCCGCTCTATTGTCCGCTTCCCTCGCTCACGATCCTTTGTGCCGCCGAGGCCAAATCGTCTTCGCACGTCAACGTGATCCAACGGCATTCGCTCAAACTACGGAACCATGTCAATTGCCGCTTAGCGAATTGCCGCGTCCGTAACTTCACCAGATCGATAGTCTCGGCGAGCGTGCGCTGGCCGGTCAGGTGTTCCAAGACTTCGCGATACCCTAGTGCCTGCCGCGCGGATTGGCTGAGTTGGATTGGGCGCGCGAGCAGTTCCTCGGTCTCGCGAACCAGGCCGGCGGCGAACATGGCGTCGACGCGGGCGTCGATCCGTGCGCAGATTATTTCGCGCGGCCAATCGAGCACGAACACGCGGCATTGTTCGGCCGGTCGTGCCCGGTCGAATTGTTGCTGGAGCTCGCTGATCGGCCGGCCGGTCTTCTCGAAAACCTCCAGCGCGCGGATCAGCCGTCGTGCGTCGCGTGGATGCAAGCGCGCGGCCGCCTGTGGATCGACCGCGGCGAGCCGCTGGTGCAACCATTGCGGACCTTGGCGATGGGCCTCGGCCTCGAGCCGCCGCCGCAGCGGCCAATCGGCCGCGGGCCCCGCGAAGATGCCCCGCAAGAGCGATTTGAGATACAACGGCGTGCCGCCCACGAACAGCACCTGCCTTCCGTGGGCTTTGATCTCGGCCGTGGACTGCTCGGCAGCCGATACGTACTGCGCCAGGCTGAACTCCTGATCGGGCTCGACGAGATCGATCAGGTGATGCGGCGCCGCGGCCCGCTCGGCAGGCGTCGGCTTGGCCGTGCCGATATCCAGACCACGGTAGACAGCCATCGAATCGAGCGAGATGATCTCGGCGTCGATCCGCCGGGCCAGTTCCAGCCCTACAGCCGTTTTGCCGGCAGCCGTCGGCCCGACCAGAAACCAGCTATCGGCTGCAGCAGGGGAATGAGACATGCCAAGGGATGTCGCGGAGTTTTCGAGGTGTTCCAAGACTGACGACTACGGATTGCCCTCTGGGTGGCAACTCCGAGGCGCCCGCGCAACGTGTCCATGAACGTACACGTCGCCGTCGAGTGGTTCGACTTGTGGATCGATCAGCGTGAGCGCCTGCGAAATGTCGCCGAATCCTTCGCCGGCAATGGCAACCGGCGCCGTCGTGCCGCCGACTAGCTTGGGTGCGATGAAGGCGTGTACTTCGTCGATCTGACCGGCATCGAGCAGGCCGCCCAGGAGCGTGCCGCCTCCTTCCACCAGGACGCTGGTCATCCGCCGGCGTCCGAGCTCGGCCAGCAGTTGATCGATGCGAGCCTGTGGCGTCTTGGCGTCGCAAAGCAGAATCTCGCAGCCCGCGGTTTCGAGCCGCTGCCGGTCGGCCACTGCCGCCCGTGGTCCCACGACTACCATGGTCGGCGTTTGCCGCGCCGTGCGGACCAATTGGCGGTCGCTCGACAGCGAAGCCGCGGTGTCCAGCACGATGCGCGTGGCGACGCGCGGACCGCTGGGGCGAGCGGTCAACAGAGGATCGTCGGCCGCGGCCGTCCCGCGGCCCACGACGATCGCATCGACGCGCCCACGCAGCGCATGGGCGACGCGGTGTGAAGCCTCGCCCGAGATCCATTTGCTCGATCCACCGCGGGCCGCGATCTTGCCGTCGAGCGTCATGGCCCACTTGGCAATAACCCACGGCCGGCCGGTGGAGAGCAGCTTCAGATAGGGGGCATTGAGCGTCCGCGCGGAATCTTCACGCAACCCCACATCGACCGCGATGCCGGCCGCCAAGAGCGCCGCGATGCCTCCGCCATCAACCTGCGGGAACGGATCGCGCTGGGCCACCACCACGCGGCGCAGCCCCGCGGCGATCACGGCCTGACTGCACGGCGGCGTCTTGCCCTGATGGCAACACGGTTCGAGCGTGACGTACATCGTCGCGCCGGCGGCGCGGCGCCCGGCCACGGCCAAGGCTTCGACCTCGGCGTGCGGTCCGCCAAAACGTTCGTGCCAGCCTTCGCCGATAATCTCCGCGCCGTGCGCAATGATGCAGCCGACCAATGGATTGGGTTCGACCGAGCCCCGGCCCATTTCGGCCAAGCGCAAGGCGCGGGCCATGTGAAAGGCGTCGATGCGCCGCTCGATATCGGTCATGGCCTCGGAAGAATTCATGGCCGCTAGTCCATGCCGGGCGTCCACAAGGCCGACTTCTTGCCTTGCGGGGCCTCGCTGCCAGGCGTCCAGATCTTTCCCGGTTCGGCCGCGGCGCCGGGCACGACGATCGCCGGGGCTTCGGCCTGCTGCCGTGACGCGGCCGGGCGACCATCGGGGCCGATCAGTCCGGCTTCCGTCAGGATTTGCACCAGCACGCGCGAGACGCCCGGTTCGCGACCATGTTCGGCCTGCACGTGTTGCAGCACCCGGGCAAAGGCTTCGGCCTCGCCCCGTTCCAGCCGCATGGTGAGCTCGGCGAGGTCCGCGCGGACGCACGACTTGCCCTTGGCTCGCGCCATTTCGCGCGATCGATCGAGATACACCAGCGCTTGCCGCGCGTCGTCCTCGAGCTCGGCGAGCGCTTCGTAGGCGTCGGACTTATCGAGCTTCTCGTCGAGGCTCGGACGGCGGATGATCTCCAAGGCGATTTTCCGCGCCGCTCGCTTCGCGCTCGAGAACATCGCATGACGATACGCGACCAGCAGATCGTCGTCGGAAAGTTTATCCAATTGCAGTCGAGCCAATCGCGCGAGTCGAACATCCTCGATGGAGGTGCCTGTCGGATCGATCGGCTCAGCCGCCGGCAGGCCCAACCGCTTGCGCAGCGCGTCGTAACAATCGTCGAGCGCCGCGTCACTGACGGACAACTCCAAAACCAGGATCGCGGCCAGCAACGGAATCTTCTGGCTAGGGTCGCCGGCGGCTTCTTCAGGCGTCCGCCCTCCCAGCAGCGAGGAGCTGGATTTGGGCCACGTTTCGAGCAACGTGTGCCGCTGCTGCTCGACGAGTAATTCGTGGGCCCGGTCGGGAGACACTTCGTCGGGCAATCGCCAGTCGATGCTGAACATTCGGTGGCGTTCGCCCAGCGAGCCGACCACTTCTTCCTTGGCTTCCGGGCCCAGCGTGCTGCGCGCGACGCCGGCCACATACTCGCGCACGGCGGGCAGGTCGAGCCGATTGGCGACGAGCTCCAAGCGGGCTTCGCGGTCGGTCTCCCGGCCGAAGAGCATGGCCCGACCGAGGTTGTTGGGGACCATGTCGCGGGTCAAACCGTCCGCGGTCGCAGGCAGCGGGCGATCCAATATCTGGAAGGCGTGTTTCGGCGGCGGCAGGTTCTCTTCGCGCCAGGGAGCTGGATCGATCGGGATCGGCGAAAGTCGCCGGTCGGACAACAGCGCCGTGGTGAGCTGCTCGATATCCAACACCGGATACTCGAGGCGCAGCACGTCCACGCGGTCGGTGACGGGCGTCGGCGAGAGCACCTGCGCGAGCGCTTCGGCTTCGACGGCCTTATCCAGCGGAACGTCGAGCGCCGCGAACCGCCGCAGCGCGGTGGCGGCGCCGTCGTTGTCGGCCAGCCACATCCGCAAGGTCGCCAGGTTCCACCAGATGGCCGGCGCGTCTTGCACCCTCGCGGCAAGCGCAGCCAATTTGTCGACGGCGACGCGCCAGGCGCCACGCCGCACCGGCTCCAAGGCCGCCTCGAGATCGGCTTTCCAGGGGGCGTCGCTAGGACAGTCGGCAAACTCAGGGGTCTCCTTGAGCAGAAGCGGTACGGATGGCGCCCCGTTCAATCGGCCCAACAGGGTCATCGTCCGCTCATCATTCGGCGTCAAACCGGCCAGTAACAGCAAGTGCCCTCGGGCCGCGGCAATCTGCCCTTCGGCCACCAGAAGCTGCGCAATGGTCGCCAGCGCCGTGTAGACCTGCGAGGGCATCTCGCTTGGGGTCGCGGCCAGCGCGGATTGCAGCAGCTCGATCGACGCGGTCGCTCCTTTCTGGCTGGCCGTGATCAGCGCGCTTTCGGCCAGGGCTACCGGATTCGCGGGTTGCTCCCGCAGAACGGTTTGAATGGCCGTTTCGGCCTCGTCCGCGCGTCCTAATTCGCTCAGCAACATGGCTTTGGTCGTCAGCAGGCAGGCACGACCGGGGTGCTTGGCTTCGAGCTGCTGGATGTGCTCCAGGCACGCCAGCCGCTGGTCTCCGGCCAGCATGCGCTCGATCTTTTCCAACTCCGAGAGTAAATCGGGACAGCAGAACTTCAGTTTCTTGCCCGTGCCGCCGGGGCACAGTGCGTAGGGATCAATCGCCATGGGCATGCCAGTTTGGGGAGAGGTCGCGTGGGTGGGCCGGCAAGCGGCCGAGAAACGTGAATCGTAACAAACCCTCGCGCAGATTACGACCCGCGCACTGAGCGCTTCTAGCGAACTTGCTACCAGCCCTTAGCACCGGCAAATCCACGCCATAGTGCCCATCATTGACCTGCGGTGAAGGTCGAGCGACTTCGGGTCGATCAACAGGACTGGAGACGAAGGCCCGCGCGCCGTAGTCGACGGCCCTCAGCGCTCACCCTCGCGGTACAGAGGAAATCAACATGTGGCGATCATTTTTCCTGGCAGTCGGGCTGAGCGTTTGCATCATCGGCCTGGAATGCCTGGTGGTCGACAGCTTCGTCGTCAGCGCCGAGGGTGGATTGCTCGGCTCGACTGAAGCTGGGCGCAGCGGGAGCCGTGAATTGACGCCACCCGACTGGGCGCCCTGGAGCCTGCTCTCGACCGGCGCGGTGACGATGCTGTATTCGTTCACAATCCCGCAGCGCGTGGGCGGTGGGAAGCACTAGGGATCGCGAAAGAGTAATTTCGCCAATTCGCCCCGGACTGGACACAGCGCGGGCTTTGCCCGGGCAACTCATGTGTTCGGTGGCTAATTGTCAGTGAATGTTGGTTAGTCGTTTGATTGCCACTTTTCACTAGCCCAGGCATTCATGCCTGGGTTTGCGACACGCTTATAAATCTGTCGTCGGCAGCTCGCAACACTGTCCACCGAGACCATTCCGCCCTGAAGGGCGTGCAAAACGATAACCTTTACGATCGATTTCCCAGGCATGAATGCCTGGGCTAGAGAAAATTCGGACGCCAAAATCCGCGTAAGGCACCGTCAGAATTCAATATTTGTAGCGCGGACTCAACGCGGACGACGAACGCAATCGCAAGAAACGGAATGTCGTAGGACTTAGCCCCGCAAGTGATGCGGCTAACGTCATGTCTCGACGCGCATCTAACGGACCGCTTTGCCGTCGGCGAATTGCTGTTGGCCGACGACGTCGCCGGCCTCGTTCCATTCGACGACCAGGCCGTGATTCTTGCCGAGCTTGAATTCGTAGAGGGCCTTGGGCGCACCCGACTTGAACCAGTAGATGACGCGTCCGTGCGGCGCGTCTTTTACATAGTTGGCCTCGTTCTCCTTCTGGCCGTTGTCGTACCATTGCGTACACGACCCTTCGCGCCGTCCGTCGACGAAGTGGAGTTCGTTCTTCTTTTCGCCGTTCTTGTGCCAATTGGTGAGCGTGCCATTGGGGACATCGTCCTTGAATACTCCCAGCGACGCCAGGCGATGCTCGTTGGCGTTGGGCCACCACTCGGTCCAAGTGCCGTGCTTCTTTCCGTCGTGTAATTCGCCCTCGATCTTGACCGATCCGTCGGAGTGCCATTCGCGGTACTTTCCGGTCGGAATGTCGTCCTTGTACGTACACTCCCGGCGCGGCAGGCCGCTGGCGTAGCATTCGGAAAACGGACCGTCCTTCTTACCCTTCGTGTAGTTGGCCTCGTAAATCTTCTTGCCGGCGAGGTTGTAGCGAATTTCGGCGCCTTGCCTTTCGCCGTGATCGAATTCCTCGAGCGATCGCTGTTTGCCGTCCGCGTACCAATGGGTCACCTTGCCGTGTGGCTTGCCGGCGTCGAAGTTCGACTCGCTCTTTTTGCCGCCCGAGCGATACCACTCGGTCGCGAGTCCGTGCTTTTCATCCTTGAGGTAGTGTATCTCTTCGAGCTTTTCGTTCTTGGGCGACCAGTGCGTTTCGAGTCCCTCGCGCTTGCCCGCCACATAGGTCCCCTGGGCCTTCTTAGCCTCCGACTCGTGCCATTCGGTCCATGGTCCGTCGGGCTGGCCGTCGCGATAGAGGTACTCGCTGGCCGGTTTGCCAGAGGCATAGAAGGTTTCCAACTTGCCGTGGTTGACGACGTTTCCCTTGCTGTCCTTGCGAACCTCGCGCTTGGATCTCAGCGTGCCCGAAGTGTACCGATCTTCTATAACCTGTGGATCGGCAGCGCGGACGTGTCGTGTTGGGCCCGATGCCAGAAGCATGAACAGCAACACCGGCAGGATCCGATGTGGTTTCGCGCGTAGGCGGTTGAATGCTCGAGCGCACGACGAGGCGCTTTCAGTGCCAGGGCTACTGTCACGGGTCGCGGCAAGATTTGCAGCAGCATCCGGCGAATGAATCACGTGTCAACTACCTCGACTAGAACGACGCGGACGACCGATTGGTTTCGTCGCGGAAGACCCCCGCTCGACTGGGAACGACGCGATCTCGGACGTGCGAAAGCGGCGTCATGAAAGAAGTGTACGTCGTACCGCATGCGCCGCCCGTGAGATCATTCCCTTTGCCGTATCGCCTGCCTTCGGATATCGCCGATGCGGCAACCCATCGGTATGGAACGCGCCACGGCCGTTTTCGGCGTAGCGCCTCGCGAGCGAGGCGGCTAAGGCGATCCCCCCCGAATTCATGTGCTGCTACGGCTTGGTCTGTTCCGATTTCGCCGGCGCCGCCGGCTTTTCACCCTCGCGAAGTGTGTCAAAGTATTTGCGGGCATGTTCGCGATACTCTCGCGGCAGCTTCTGTCCCGTGAGAGGATCGCCCGAGCCGCCCACGACCGAGTCGAATTCTGTGGTGACTTCCTGCTGCACTTGGCCCTTCACATTAGGGCCGTCGACACGATCTTTGATGACGGCCTGTCCTTTGCCTTGTTTCTGCTTCACCTGAGTATCATACGCACTGGTCTTGGTCTCTTGTTCGGGCCGATCGCCGCGTCCTTGTCCGCGGCCGAGTCCGTCGCCATCTCCCTCCCCCTCGCCGCCGCGTCCCTGGCAGTGCTTGCAACCCTTGCCATTGCACTGCTTGCAGCCCATGGCGTCCTTGGCGTCGGCCAATTGATCCAAGGCCTCATCGAGCAACTGCGATTCTTCGGCCGCCTTGGCCAATTGAGCCAGCTCGGCCTCTAGCTCGCCCAACGCGTTGGAAGCGTTCTTGCCGTCGCCCTGCTTGAGGCACTGCCCGCACTTGCCGAGCTGGTCGGCCATCTTCGCCAATTGCTGCATCTTGGCAGCTTGTTTTTCGAGCTTGGCGAGCTTCTGCTCCAGCTCGTCGGCTTCTTGTTGCTTACCGGCGGCCCGCTTTTCGGCAATCTGCGACCTGAGATCTTCGCGGGCCTTGCTGTGGGCTTCGGCCAGCTTGCGCAGCTTGTCTTCCATTTCGCCGAGTTGCTTGGCGAGCGCGGCCTTCTTTTCCGGATCGAGCTTGCCGCTTTCGATCTGGTCGCGGAGCTTCTTCAGTTCGTCGGCCGCTTTTTGGAAATCACCCTGCCGCATGGCATCGGCCATTTTGTCAGCGGGCCCGTGCGCGAGACTCTTGAGTTGCTCGAACTGCTCCTTGAGCCGATCGTTGCCGCCCAGGTCTTGTCGGCGCTTCTCCAGATCCTTGGCCAAGTCGTTTAACTTGACCAGGGCCTGCTTGCGGTCGCCTTCGTTCTTGACGAGTTGTTTGGTGCCCTGCTCCAGCTTGGTGAACAACTGCTCGGCGTCCTTCAATCCCTTCTTACGGGCTTCCTCCTGCCGCTCGGCCAGCTTGCGGCGGAGCACTTCGGTGGTGGTCTTCACCTGCTGTTTTTCTTGCCGATCGGGCGTGGCGATCGCCGGATTCTCGCCGATGGCCGGATGCCAGAACACGGCCAACGCAAATGCCGCCAGCGCCGGCGCCAATGGCAGCAGCGACCAGCGCGACAGCGACAATCCGAACCGTTGGCCGACCTCGATTCTCTCAACCACTCCGGCGGCGTCGCGAACCAATGCCTGGCCGGCAGGCGTTTCTAGTTCCTCGGGACCCAAGGCGAGCGTGCTCGAGACCCGCTCGCTGAGGCCGAAACGTCGGTCGATTTGAATCGCGGCATCGAGGTCGTTCGGACCCTTGAGCCAGGTCCAAATGCCGGCGATCGCTGCGCCGGCTAGCAAGCCGGCGACGGGCCAGACCCAGGTTTGCAGACCCAGGGGGCGGTACTTATCGACCGCGATGATTGCGGCCACGGCCAGCAGCGTGCCGAACAGGCACCAAGGCAGGGCCTGCAAGTACCGTTGCCAGGCCAGGCGTCTCCGCACGCGTCGTACCTGCAGTCGCAACTTGTCCATTTTGAGCTGCCTCCTTTGCATGACCCTGTCGGATCGCACCAATGCACGCCGTGGGCGACAGTTAAGCCACGCCACAGTCCCCGGTTAATAGTTTACCCGATATGCGGTACCTAAATCCAACTCCATCGGAAGCAGAAAGTCGGATTTTTCTTACCGGGGGCTTACCCGCCCATATTACCGTTCCGAGACGTTTGGCCAACCAGGCCCCCACTAGCCCGACGCGCTAGCGAGGGAGTTCACCGCCCGACGGCGAACTCCCTCGCTAGCGCGTCGGGCTAGTGGGTTGGGCCGATCCGACCGCGCCAGATCAGCAAAGACGTACAATTGCCTCGGGAACGAACGCTTTCAGCCGAAAACGGCCCGCGAAAATGACGACCCCTACGACCATCGACGACGCCACAACCCGCGAAGTTCCCCAACGTCTGCCGGGGCCAGAGCGGCGGCCGACCGCCGACGTAGTCATATTCGACGGGCAGTGCCGAATATGCCGCCGGCAAATCGGCTGGTTGGCCTGGTTCGATTCGGGCGGGCGGTTGGCGTACCTCTCGTTGCACGACTCGGAAACGGCCCGCCGCTATCCCGACCTCTCGCACGACGAGCTGATGCGGCAGATGGTGGTGGTCGATGCGCACGGTCGCCGGCACGGCGGCGCCGCGGCAGTGCGGTACCTATCGCGGCGGCTGCCACGGTTGTGGTGGCTCGCGCCGATTCTGCACATTCCGTTGAGTCTGCCGCTTTGGCAATGGCTCTATCGACAGGTGGCCGCGCGCCGCTATCTTTTTGGGCGTGTCGAATCGTGCGAGAATGGGACCTGCCATCTGCACCATTGAAGTCCTTGCGCGACCACTATCCAAGGGACCAATCATGACCGAATTCCGTGTCGAGCGCGACTCGATGGGCGACGTACAGGTGCCGGCCCAAGCGTACTACGGCGCTCAAACGCAGCGCGCCGTCGAGAATTTTCCGATCTCTGGCTGGCCGCTGCCGCCGGCGCTCGTACATGCCCTGGGCCTGGTCAAGTTGGCCGCCGCCACGGCCAATCACGATCTCGGCAAGCTCACGGGCAGCGGCAAGGAGCCGCTCACCGATGTCCAGGTGAAGGCCGTGTTCGACGCCTGTCGCGAAGTCGCCGAGGGTAAGCTCGATGCCCAGTTTCCGATCGACGTGTTTCAAACCGGCTCGGGCACATCGAGCAATATGAACGCCAATGAGGTCATTGCCAATCGGGCCATCGAGCTCACCGGAGGCGACCGGCTGGCGGCCAAGAAGCCGATCCACGCCAACGACCATGTGAACATGGGGCAAAGCACCAACGACATGTTCCCCACGGCAATTCACGTGGCCGTGGCCGTGGAGATTCAGAAGGCGTTGATTCCGGCGCTGGAACGATTGCAAAAGGTGCTGGCCAAGAAAGCCGCCGAGTGGGACAAGATCATCAAGATTGGCCGCACGCACCTGGCCGACGCCACGCCGCTACGACTGGGACAAGAGTTCGGCGGCTTTGCGCGACAGTTGCAGCTTTCGGTCGAGCGGGCTCGCCGCGCGGTTGCCGCCGTGCTCGAGCTGCCCGCGGGCGGTACGGCCGTGGGGGCAGGCATCAATACCCATCCCGAGTTCGGCAAGCGGGTCGCGGCGGCACTCGCTCAAGAAACGGGCATCCCGTTTATCGAAGCCGTCGACCACTTCGAGGCCAACGCTCAGCGCGACGCGCTCGTCGAGTGCCACGGCCAATTGCGGACCATCGCGTCGACCTTGTTCAATGTGGCCAACAACATCCGCTGGCTGGGCTCGGGACCGCGCTGCGCGTTCCACGAAGTCATTCTGCCCGACCGTCAGCCCGGCAGCTCGATCATGCCCGGCAAGGTCAACCCGGTGATGTGCGAAAGCATGCTGCAAGTGACCGCACGGGTGCTGGGCAACGACCAGGTGATCGCCATCAGCGGCGCGGCGGGGGGCCAGTTCCAATTGAACATCATGATGCCCGTGATGGGCCATACGACGCTCGAAAGCATCACACTGCTGACTGGCGCGACTCACGCCTTCGTCGAGTTCTGCGCCGAGGAGATGGAAGCCGACGTCGAAGCCTGCACGGCTAGCGTCGAAAAGAGCCTGTCGATGGTCACCAGCCTGATTCCGCACATCGGCTACGACGAAAGCGCGCGGCTGGCCAAAGAGGCGATGAAATCCGGCAAAACGATCCGCGAGCTATGCGTCGAAAAACAGGTGCTGCCAGTGGAGACGCTCAAGAAGGCGCTGGATCCTTGGAGCATGACGGAGCCGCGGGCTTGAGCGGGGCTTTGCGACTTGAGTACCCCCGGTCGGCGAACAAAGCGACACCTGCCCCAACCCAGCCGGTCGCATTTCGCAAAGTGCTCCATGAAGTGGTATGCGAATACAGCCCGTGATATGCTAGAGATGGTCAATTCAAGCGAAGTTTGTGGAAACGATCATGTCCACTCCCATTGACACCAGCATTTACGATACAGGCGACTGGAGTACAGACGCCTTCGATCGCGGCACGGATCAGGTGCTGCGGATTCTCTCGCCCGAACAAGCTCGCCAACTCATCGACTTCCAGGGTGACGATCAGTTGCGACAGCGAATCGACGAGCTTGCGGACAAGAGTCGAGCAGGTTCACTTTCGCCGGCTGAAAAGGCGCAATACGAAGGTTACGTACGCGCGAACAAGTTCGTTGCTACCTTACAGGCGCAAGCACGGAAACTTCTGTCTGGTCCCAAGCAGGGATGATCGACGCCGCGACGCGACGACTGGTGCGCACGCGCGCAGGCAATGCTTGCGAGTACTGTGGACTGCACCAGGTGCATTCTCCACTTGCGTCGCTGCAAGTCGAACATATCATCTCGCGCAAGCATGGTGGCGAAGACATCGGCGAAAACCTGGCGTTGGCATGCATCGACTGCAATCTTGCCAAAGGAACCAACATCGCGGGAATCGACCCTGTAACTCGCAAGACGACCGAGCTGTTTCATCCGCGTCGCCAGCAGTGGGACGATCATTTTCAACGCGTTGCCTTGCACATTATCGGCAAAACCGCGGTGGGCCGTACGACAATCGAAGTCTTGCGGATAAATTCGGACGAACAAGTGCAGTTGCGGATGGCGCTGGAAGGCATGTAGCGCGTGCCAGGAATTCGTCGTACTTTGACCGCCTGCGTTTGCGATGGTAGCGTAAATGTGGCATCCATTCGGAGGACCGCGCATATGAGCTTCGTCGAAATCCCGTTCGACTTGCAGCAGTTCGTGCAGACCGCCGTCAGCAGCGGTGCCTTTCAAAGCGAGAGCGAAGTCCTGGCCGAAGGGCTGCGGTTGCTGCAAAGGCGCGAGCAGCTTCGCCGCGAGGTCAACGAAGGAATCTCGCAGCTTGAGCGCGGCGAAGGCGTCGACGGCGAGGAAGTCTTCCGCCGGCTTGACGCGAGAGCCGTTCAGATTGCTCAGAAGGCTGGGGCATCCGACGCATGAGCCGATTGATCGTCGCTATCACTCTGCCCCCTTCTCGCTCCGCTTGTGCTGCAGCAACTGGCTGAGAATCTCGAAGAGGCCCGAGTTGATGCGCCGCAGTCGCGATACGCGAGCCGCATAGGCCCGGACGATGGTGCTCAATAGGGCGGCAAATAGGGACGCGGACACAATCGCCATACAAGCCAGGTTGCCTTGGACGTCGATTTCGGTGAGGACGCGATCGTTCCGGACGTGATTCATCAGCCAATCGAATGTCCCGACAAAGTACGCCACGAGAGCGATCAGGGCTGCGGTCCACAACAGGAAAGTGATCGCCGTCAGGATCCACACGAACCACGCGCCATGCTTGGTCGCCGAGCGGCCGGTCTTGCGGGCCGAAGTGCTCGCCGTTTCGAATTCGAGCAGCAGATTACGCAGGTCGTGTTCGGTCATTTCGGAGTCTCTCGCAAAGTCGTGTTTCAAGCGTCCTCGGGTCGAACGTCGATGAGTCGCCGCAGCGCTTGTTTGGCGTAAAAAATCCGCGAGCGTATGGTCCCGACCTTGCAGCCGACGACGCTGGCGATCTGGTCGTACGACATGTCTTCGATGAATCGCAGCGTCAACACTTCGCGATGCTCGGGCGAGAGTAAGTTAAGGCTCTGGTGAATCCGTTGGGCGTCGTCTGCCGAAAACTCCGGCTCGTCGTCGACGACTTCAACCGGGTCTTCCTCCAAGGCAACGTAGTTGGCGCGGCCGCTGGCCCGCAGCTCCCGATACGCTCGGTCTCGAGCGATCCGATATAGCCAAGTGGAAAAGGCCCCCGGCGCGGCCAGTTTCGGTAGGCCTCGAAAGGCATCGACCCAAACCTCCTGCAAAACGTCATCCGCCCGGTCGGGCCCCAGCATTCGGCGCAGAAAGTAGGCCAGCCGCGGCGAGTACCGCACCACCAGTTCCTCGAAGGCTCGTTGGTCGCCCGCCTGGCAGCGCAGCACCAAGACCTGCTCATAGAACCGCTCGATAGCATCGGTCATGCTAGCCTGGAGTGCGGGTGCTTTTTCGTTGCCACGCCCATAAGGTTGCGCGCCGGGGTAAAAAGTTCAATGGAAAGGCCCTTTTTTGGAGAGGTGCCGGTGCGGCTTTGACGTTACGCCTTTGCGGTGGTAGCGTAATGTAGTCGCCCCTTGGTCGTCATTCTTGGGAGAGAATTCTCCATGAGTATTGTCGGAATTCCGCTCGACTTACAGCAATTTGTGCAGGCGGCCATCAGCAGCGGCGTCTTCCACAACGAAAGCGAAGTTGTGGCCGAAGGGCTGCGGCTGCTGCAAAGGCGCGAGTTGCTTCGCCGGGACATTGACGAAGGCATCGCCCAGCTTGAGCGGGGCGAGTACACCGACTACGACGAGGCGACGCTCCGCGAGCGATTCGAGCAGATCAAGTCCGAGGGTCGTAAGCGGTTGCAAGGGCAGGAACGAGGGGAATGACCAATGGCTTCTAAAGCATTTGACGACGCGCTTGCGGTGGTGTCGGGTGCGTCCGAGGCGATGTGCTCGAGATCATTCAATGACTTCTGGCTCTTGGCGGCACTAACGGAGCGAAGCTTTGAAGAAGGCGACCGAAATCGAGTTTTTCGAGAATCGGTGGTATCGTACGAGAACGCCGGCGTAACTGGTCCGTTGATTTCTCAGTTACGCGGCGGAATCAATGAAAGACTTGCGAGTGCCATTCAGCAGACTGGTTTGGCTGCCGATCCCGTCATGCGAAACCCATCGAAGGGATCCGATTTGAAATTCAGCACACGGAACACAGGTACGCCCGTCGAAATCGAAGTGAAGATGATCTACGATATGACGTTCAAGAAATACTACACGTCAATCGTCGACGATATCCGAAAGCTTGAGGCCCTCCGGATTGCGGGCTTCCCGGGAGAGTTGTTTTTGATCGTGTTTTTCATCCAATTGCCTGGAATGGACTACCCCGCCGGAACGTGGTACCAAAACAAGCCGTGCAAGAGTCGCTCCGGATTTCTAGTGGTGTCCGGAATTCAAGATCAATACAAGTGTTTACGCGAGCAAATGACGAAGGCGCCGATTTGGCCAAACGCGGAGCCTTTGCCAGCGTATCGGCTCGTGCATCCGACAGCGGAAGTTTCCGAACATCTACTGATGCGGTGGTTTGAATCTGTGTTTCAGCCGCGCGGTCCATGGAAGTTTACTGCCGCGACGCACCTGCGGGACGCAGCTGTCGGAGTCGCGATATGGAACGCGTAACCGGCTTGAAGAACGAGAACGCCAACACCGATTGCCCATGGACCAAGCCCTAACTCATCTCGCCGGCATTGCCCTGGGGGGCTACTTCCTCTGGATGTGGATCGGCGACTATCGCGCCGCGGCGGCCGGGCGTCCCGCCAAGGCGCCGCTGGCCGGCGCCGTTCCTTGCGGCAAATCGATCATTGTCGTGGCGGTCGTGGGCGCCTTGATCATCCTGGGGATTGAAGTCGGCGGCGAGTACGGGCTGGCGGCCGCGGGACTTGCCAGTATCGACGACCAAAGCGATATGTCGGTGTTGTTTGGCGTCTACACGCTGATGGCTGCGTTCATTGAGGAACTGATTTTCCGCGGGTACCTCTACTACGACCGCGGGTCGAAGGCCATGCTGGTGGGCAGCGTGTTGATCGTGTCCGTGGTGTTCGCACTCGGCCATCCGTACATCTGGGATTTCCAATGGCCCGAGTCGGCGGCCTGGTGGCAGGTCTGGCGACTGCCCGAGGCCCATCTTTCGCTCGATCCTCGGCCGCTGGCCTTGTTCAGCACCGCGATTGTTTTCGTACGGTCGTTGTGGTTCTTTGCCGTGCGGTTTGCACCGCAGAACCCGTCCCGCTCGTTGCTGCCGCCGATTGCGGCCCACCTGGCGACCAATTTGGGGGTCTTTGCCGTAAAGGCAATGCAGGGGCAGGTGGTTGGCTGGTACTAGCACCGGCGTTTCGGAGTGCCTAAACCTCTAGCCGCGAGAAGTCACCGGCCGGCGTGGCAAATTCCATCACCCGTGCCGCGAACTAAACTGATTCGCCGCCAGAAGTTGAATCGTGCCAGCACTTCCCGCTTGCACGGCCGGCCCGCTGTGCCAGGCTGGTTCGGCAGTACAATGCGTCCGCTTGTTAGGATTGCGCAAATTTGGACGCCGACTGTGCGAATTGGCCTTTGCCTGCCGAAGAAACAGGTTACGATAGTACGGTCGGGCCTCACGCTTTTGCTGGCCTCCATCTGCGGGCCAGACGCCCACGCAAGCGCCGCCATAAAGGGGCCTGCCGACGCGCATCGCGAGCGAGGGGCCGGTTCGCGAGCGGGTTTGGCGCAAAGTGGGCGGTGGCTATACGATCCCCCAGAGGATCCAGGCCGCCGCAACGCGGTGCAGGATGGCCGCAGTGGGTGTCCCTGCCCGGATTCAAGCCGCTTGAATCCAAGCAGGCGAGACAATTCAGGCAGGCAGTCCAAGCAGGCAGACAACCGTTGGCAACTGGACTGCGTATGAACAGGGCGCAACGTGCGGCAGTACGCGGCGTATAGGCAGTCCGTTTGCGTGCATGCAGCATCCGCTTGCGTACACGCAGCACACAAACTGATTGATCAGGCAAACCGGCGAGACGGTATCCTCGCCCCAACCGCGATTGTTAGAGACGCGATCATGGAACTGGCAAAACTGCGAAACATCGGCATTTCCGCTCACATCGACTCGGGCAAGACCACGCTCTCGGAGCGAATCTTGTACTACGCCGGCCGCATTCACCGCATGCAAGAGGTGAAGGGCGAGGGCGGCGCGACCATGGACCACATGGACCTGGAGCGCGAGCGCGGAATCACCATTACCAGTGCCGCCACGACGGTCGATTGGGATGACCACGAGATAAACCTGATCGATACCCCGGGCCACGTCGATTTCACCGTCGAGGTCGAACGCAGCCTCCGCGTGCTCGATGGGGCCGTCCTGGTGCTGTGCGCCGTGGGCGGCGTGCAATCGCAGTCGATGACGGTCGATCGCCAGATGAAGCGCTACCACGTGCCGCGACTGGCGTTCATCAATAAAATGGACCGCACCGGCGCCGACTACGCCCGCGTCGTCAAGCAACTGCACGAGAAGCTGCAGTGCGACGCCGTGCTCATGCAGTTGCCGATCGGCAAAGAAGATCAATTCGAGGGGATCATCGACCTCGTCACCCGTCAGGCCGTCTACTTCGACGGCGCCAATGGCGAGAAGGTCCGCCGCGAAGAGATCCCCGCGGATCGCGCCGAAGAAGTCGCCCGCGCTCGCCAGGCCATGCTCGAATCGCTGGCCATGTACAGCGACGAGATGATGGAGCTACTGCTGGCCGAGCAGGAAGTGCCCGAAGAATTGATTCATCGCGTCGTCAAGGACGCCTTGCAGGAACAAGAAGTGACGCCGGTCTTTATGGGCACGGCCTACCGCAACAAGGGCGTGCAGCCTTTGCTCGACGCCGTCGTTCGCTACCTGCCCTCGCCGCTGGAGCGGAACATCTCGGCCCGCGCCCACGACAACCCCGACCAAAAATTCCCCCTCGACGCCGATCCGGCCAAGCCGTTTGTGGGCATGGCGTTCAAGATCGTCGAAGATCCGTACGGCCAGTTGACGTTCATGCGGATCTACCAGGGCACGATTAACAAGGGCGACACGCACTACAACCAGCGTACCGGCCAGAAGCAACGCTTCAGTCGGATCGTCCGCATGCATGCCGACAAGCGCGAAGAAGTCGACACGGCGTCGGCCGGCGACATCGTCGCCATCATCGGCGTCGATTGCGCAAGTGGCGATACGTACGCGTCGCAGGGCAAGTACTGCACGCTGGAGAACATGTTCGTGGCCGAGCCGGTCATCAAGATGGCCATCAGCCCCATCACGCGCGACAGCGGCGATCGGCTCACCAAGGCCCTGCAACGCTTCACCAAGGAAGACCCGACCTTCCGCGCCAGCACCGACGAAGAAACCGGCGAGACGCTGATCGCCGGCATGGGCGAGTTGCACCTCGACATTTACGTCGAGCGCATCCGCCGCGAGTACAAGGTCGAGGTCGAGGTCGGCGCCCCCAAGGTTAGCTACCGCGAAGCGCCCACCCGCGAAACCGAATACAGCTACACGCACAGGAAGCAGACCGGCGGTTCGGGCCAGTATGCCGTCATCGTTGGCCGTTTCGAGCCATTGCCCGACGACGCACCGGAAATCTTCGAGTTCGAGGATAAGGTCATCGGCGGCCGCGTGCCGCGCGAGTACATCCCCTCGGTCGAAAAGGGCTTTCGCGAGTCGCTCTTGAAGGGCCCCGTGGCCGGCTATCCCATCGTGGGCGTGAAGTGCATTCTCGAGGACGGCAAGTACCACGAAGTCGACAGCTCGGACATGGCCTTTCAGATTTGCGCTCGCTATTGCTTCCGCGAGACGTTCTTGAAGATGAAGCCCGTGCTGCTGGAGCCGGTCATGAAGCTCGAGGTCGAAGTGCCGACCAATTATCAAGGCGCGGTCGCGGGCGAGTTGAACAGCCGCCGCGGCATGATCGTTTCGACCGAGATGCAGGGCGCGTTGGCCAAGATCGAGGCCGAAGTCCCGCTGGCCGAAACCTTCGGCTACTCGACCGACCTACGGAGCATGACGCAGGGCCAGGGCACCTTCACGATGGAGTTCTCCAAGTATCGTCGCGTCCCCGCGGCGATCCAGGAAACGATCATCGCCGACAAGAAGAAGGCGGCCCTGGTCGGAGCGCGGTAGAGTAGGGTTATTCGTGCCCGTTTAGCCGCGAGCCAACGGCGAGCGCTGCGGGGACGATGAGATCGCACGATCCGCCGCGCACGTATTACGCTTCACGGCTAATTTCTCGCGACAAACCCGGCCGTCCCCAGCGTCGGATCTTGTCCCTCCGTGTACAGCGCGCTGCGCAGCCTACGGTTGCTCTTTGCTCTCGCGCTCTTCCGCTTCGACATCCTCGCGGATCATGCGGCCCATCCACCAGCCCCAGATCATGTAATGCACGGCGCCCATCGCGAACACGCCCGCGGCGATGATCAAGGCGGGGCCAGCCGTGCCCAGCGACAGTCCGTAGATGCCCGCGATCAGCAGCACGATCAGGGCGAGCGCCATCACCGTGGAGAAGATTGAACTTCGCTTGGGCGTCGGTTCTTCGGGTGGCATACCGTCACTCGCATTTCGCTCGGTAGCGCATACTAGCCCGACGCGCTAGCGAGGGACTCGAAATCGGGGAACTCCCTCGCTGGCGCGTCGGGCTAGTATACACGGATTGTGCATTGGCCAGGAGGTCATCGCGCAACGTCGTTCAATCGATAAACTCCGGCACCACCAGGTGCGGGATCACGCCCGTCGCGTGGCCGCGGGCGAGCAACTCTCGCACGGCTTCGCGTCCACGCGGGCCGAAGTCCAGCGTCCAGTCGTTCACGTACATGCCCACGAACGTGTCGGCCTGCGCGCGGTCCAGGTCCCGTCCATACTGCAGGGCATAGTCTAATGCCTCGGCGCGATGTTCGAGTCCGTAGCGAATGCTCGCCTTGAGCAAGCGGTTCACATCGCTCATGGCTTGCCGCCCCAGATCCTTGCGAATCGCATTCGCACCCAGCGGCAAGGGCAAGCCGGTCAGGTCGCGCCACCAAATGCCGGTGTCGACAATTAAATGGAAGCCGCGGTCGGCGTACGTCAGTTGGCCTTCGTGGATGATCAATCCGGCGTCGATGGATTGCCCCTCGTACTGACCGGCCGCTATTGCGTCGAGAATGCGGTCGAAGGGCACCACGACATGGCGGAAGTCGAGGCCCAGGCACATCCGCAGCGCGAGGTAGGCGGTCGTCAGCGTGCCGGGCACGGCGATGGTTTTGGACCGCAAGTCGTCGAGCGAGAGGGGGCCGCGGGCCACGACCATCGGCCCGTAGCCATCGCCCATGCTCGCGCCGCAGGGGCACAGTGCGTAGGTGTCGGTCAGGTACGCGTATCCGTGCAGGCTGACGGCCGTGAGCTCCAGCTCGCCGGTGAACGCGCGGCGGTTGAGCGTCTCGATATCGACCAGCTCGTGGCGGAAGTCGTAGTCGCCAGTGTCGATCTTGCCGCTGGCCAAGGCGTGAAACATGAACGCATCGTCGGGATCGGGGCTATGGCCGACGCGGATCAGGTGCTTGGTGACGCTCAACGCGAGCTCCTTGAGACTTGCAATACAGACCGGGAAATCAATTCCAACCAAGAAACAACGCCGCCTGCCAAGGGGCGCCCGTGGCCCGGCTACGTCGCGCCGGTGCATCATAGGCGTGCCGGACCGGGCGGTCAATTTGCCGCGTACTCGGCGAATTGCTGGCCCATTGGCCGCGATAGTGACCGCACTGCGACGGGGGAATTAACCGCCGGAATGTCGCGTCGGACCCAGGGAAGGCGGTCGGCGCCCTCCACACATGGAGCGCATGGGGCCGCCTTCCCAGGGATTAGGATCCGCGCATAAATAACCTGTTCAATTTGCCACGGATTGAACACGAATGAAACACGGATAGGAAAAGGGAATCGCGAAAGTCGGAAAGTGCGAAAGTCAGAAAACGAAGGCGGTTTCCTCGTTTCTGCTCGTTCCTGTCTTCGTGATTCCCTTCATCCGTATCCGTGTTTAATTCGTACTACAAACGTTGAATTTGCACGCGGCTTGCGCGGATTTTGACACCCAGTTTTTCCCTAGCCCAGGCATTTATGCCTGGGAAATCGTCGGAAAAGGATTTCGTTTTTCACGCCCTTCAGG
>Ga0163144_10003921_pt1 | contig 33786 bp, 35 predicted proteins | sample OliLak19BULKMAT1_FD_123175 | JGI IMG/M metagenome (GOLD analysis project Ga0163144, IMG submission 123175) | Freshwater microbial mat bacterial communities from Lake Vanda, McMurdo Dry Valleys, Antarctica - Oligotrophic Lake LV.19.BULKMAT1 | ecosystem: Environmental > Aquatic > Freshwater >... | reverse complement strand
TGGATCGAGCAGAAAGGCGCGGCTGCAGCCTTTGAATCCATTCATGGCATCAGTATAGCCGAAGCCGCAGGCCAGACGCATGATCGGGTTGAAGACGAAGCGGATACCCAGTACGCGGTCAATCGGCGTGTTTTCATGATGCCCGCCCGCCATGAAGCGCGATCCCTGAATGAAATCGTATCCCTCTTTAAGTTTCGTGATGAATAACGGCAGCGCTTTCGTACCATCCTTCCCGTTACCGTCCATCATGATGACGCCTTCATATCCTTGCACTAACGCGTAGGCCAGCGCAATGCGGTACTGCACGCTCAGGCCGCGCTGCGTATCCTTGTTGACCAGCAAGGTGCGCACCTTATGTTCCAGCGCGGTAGGGGAACTTGCGCCGTCGGCGCTGTCGGCGTCGGCGATGATGATATCCACCATCGTGCGGTAGGATTGCAGAGCCTCTAGCTGGCGCGTGAATTTCTCGCCCTCGTTATAGACGCCGATGACCAGCGCATAGGGATGGGTGCGCGCGTGGAATTCATAGGTTTCGTGGCGTGGCGCTGGATCGGTCACGGTTTTTTCTCGGTCATTGTCCCTGCCGGGGTCAGTTTTCCGTTAGATTCGACATAGACCTGCCGGTGGGGATAATACTCAATCAGCTTGCGATTCCTTTCATCACCACGGTCATAGGCAAAAATAACCGGCGAATCCTCGGTGGGTGGATAAGTCCATGTCATCTGGCGGAATTTCCCCGCCGGATCATTCTTATCCCCCCTACCCAGAAATACAAGCGCGGGCTTCTGGGCCTGTTCCAGCAAAGAGTGGTACAGTGGCATATTGCTGTCCATATAACGCGAGTAAATCCGCAGGTTGTTCGGCACGCGGTAGATAATGCCGGAGGCAAAAATGGCGAGCATCACCGTGGCAATCATGCCATGCAATGCCCTCCCTTTCGGGAGGGGCTGGCCCGATAATTTCAAAAGTAACGGCAGGCGCATGATGCCGACGGCGCTCAGGATGATGATTGCAGAGGATGCTTCCGTCATATAGCGCGGGCCAAAGACGGTGCTGTAAAACTGGTTGAGCATATTCACCAGCGTATGCGATACCACCACCCCGACCAACAGGCGCGTCGTCCGGTTTTTAATGGGCAGCATGCAGGCCAGCATCATGAACAGGCAGCAGGGCAGCGACCATTCAAAGAGCATGACATTGAGCAATACCCAGTCGCCATGAATCTTTGCCAGCGTTTTCAGCATGGTGCCATCCTTGTGGAAACCCATCGCGATGCCGACGCTGTTGGCATGGTAGCGCGTATAGGCATGCGTAAGCCATTCGCCCGTCGTGTGCTTGTTGTACCATAGCTGCAAGGCTACGCCGAACAAACCGCCCGCCGCCATAAGCAGGCACGGCTTCAGGTAGTTGCGCCGGTTTTTGATGAGGCTGTAGCCTGCATGCAGCGCAAATGGCAGGGTCAGCCCCACCGCGGTAAGCGGTCGCGTCAGGAATGCAGCGCCCGCGCTTAAGCCTGCGGCCATTGCCCATAGGTGGATGGTTCTTTTATGCCCTGTCGGCAGCGCATCGAGCATGCGCAGATAGCTGAAAATCAACAGCGTTCCGAAAAACAGCGTGGTGACGTGGTTCATGAATTCTGACGATAACACTAGCATGAACTGGCACAGCAGCGTGAGCAGCGTTGCCAGCCGCGCAGTGGTCTCATTGTAAGCGCGGCGGGCGATCGCATAGATGAGCACCAGCGTCAGTGCCCCCGCCAGCGGGCTCAGCAGCCATGGCATATCGAAATAATACAGGATGCCAAGCAGGGTCTGGTGCATCGGCGGGTATTGCGAGTACCACAGCTTTGCGTGCACCATCAGCCAGACCGGGAAGAAGTCCGGCATCGGATGGCCGGGGATGCCGTACAGATTGCCGGACGCCACGAATTTGGCGTGCACATATTGTGCCATCGAATCGGTATAGACGGGGAGAAAATTGAAGCAGTACCAGCTTATGGCCACCGCCGCGCCCAGAAACAGAGAGAAGAAAAAGCAGATAAATAAACGCGATGATATTTCGCGCTGGCGGGAAATGATCCGGGCGAAACCGGCAAGCCAGGGATGAATACGCTTCCAGCCGGAAAGCCCAAGCAGTAACATGAAGGTTCCCGCTACCGACAATGTCTGCGCTGACGGATTCTGGAATGTATTGGCATTCACCGGCAGAAGGCTGACGACAAATAACAGCAGCACCAGCGCGCAGCGGATTTTGGCGCGTCTGTTGAAATGCGAGCGCGCGCAGTACAGCAGCACTATTACCAGCGCAGGAATCCAGAAGGAGAGATTGAGATAATAAATAATGTCCTTGTTTATTCGGGGCAGTCTGACCGCCAGCGTCCATGCGCCAAGCAGCATTGCTCCGCCGAGCAGCGCGAACAGGCCGGGAATAAAGGATTTGAAACCAGAATAGTTGAACATAATGAATATCTTGGAATTAATTACCAGAAGGTAGCCGACAGCCAGCCCTTTTACTATTCGTTTTTTTGCATTACATAGTGTCTATGCCTTACGCCCCCCTTCCCCATCGCGGCCTTATCCGCCTCTTCGGTGACGATACGCTGACCTTCCTGCAGGGATTGGTCACCAATGACGTCATGCGCCTTATGCCGGGCGATGCGCTGTATAGCGCGCTGCTGACGCCGCAGGGTAAATTCCTGCATGATTTTTTCATCATACGCGGCGAAGACGATGTGCTGATGGATGTGGACAGCACCCGCCTGAACGATCTGGTGCAGCGTCTGAACATGTATAAGCTGCGCTCCAAAGTCACCATCGAAACGCTCGGCAGTGCTATGACGGTTGCTGCGCTGTGGGAGAGTTCAGACATCGCGCCGCCGCCGCTGCGCGCTTTTGCCGATCCGCGCGTAAACGAACTGGGGTGGCGCATTGTGGGTGAGTCTTCGGCCATTGTGGCATGGTGCAATTCCGTATCCGTTCCGGCCGTCGCGCCAGAAGCATACGAGCAGCGTCGCATCGCGCTTGGCGTGCCCGAAGGCGTGCGCGACCTGATTCCCGATAAATCATTCCTGCTGCAATACGGGTTTGAAGATTTACACGGCGTCGATTTCAGAAAAGGCTGCTATGTCGGGCAGGAAGTCACCGCGCGCAGCAAGCATTTAGGGCAGGTCAGGAAGTTCATTTATAAGGTGCAAAGCCCTGATATGGCGCTGCCTGCCGCCGGTACGCCGATTCATCTGGACGGCGCATTATCCGGTGAAATGCGCTCTTCCTATGGCAAGGCGGGCCTTGCGCTTTTAAGCGTGGAAGACGTGGAAAAAGCGCGCCAGACCCACACGGATTTTCGCGCCGGGGACACGCCTCTTTCGGCATCGCTTCCGGCATGGGTCAAAAACACGCCTGCGCCGGCTTGATACGGGCCCGAAAAATCCGTGCCGGACAAGGGCATAGGAATAGCTGTTCTTTTACCCGAAAAGGGACTATACTGAATCTCATATGGCGTCGAATATCAGCTTATCCAAAGATAGAAATGGTTCGTTGGCTGGACATTTGCTGATTGCCACTTCCGTTGTCCAGGATTCCTGTTTTGCCCGCTCCGTAATTTATCTCTGCGCCCATAACGAAACCGGTGCGATGGGTATTATCGTCAATTATCCGGTCGAAAATATCGGCATCAAAGACATCTTCGAGCAGCTCGATATTGAGAGCAAAAATTCACTGCATGAATTCCCGATTCATTTCGGCGGCCCGGTCGAAGCCAATCGCGGTTTTGTCGTGCATAGTTCCGAATATGCGACCGAAGATAGCCTGATTGAGAAGGACGGCATTGCGGTTACCGCCAACGTGTCCATCCTGCAGCAGCTGGCGCAAGGCAAAGGCCCGGCCAAGGGTATGCTTGTACTTGGTTATTCCGGTTGGTCGCCCGGTCAGCTGGAGTCAGAAATCGAAGGCGGAAGCTGGATCGTCGTTCCTGCCAGCACCCAGCTCATGTTTGAAACCGATAACGAAACCAAGTGGAATGTCGCCCTGTCTACGCTCGGTATCGATATGGGGCATTTCTCCACCGTCGTCGGCCACGCTTAAATCCATCCGGCTATCAACGCTGCTCCCAGCCCGTACATCATCGTCACGACAAGCCGCTGAATCGTTGTCAGCGTTATTTTTGTAAGCAACTTCCCGCCCAGCGTCACCCCGGCGAAGGATGACAGTACCGCCAGTACGATCAGCGGTTCCTGTCCCTGTAGCAGGTTATGATCGAAGGTAAGCCCATAGATCAGCAGGCGGGCGCTATCAACCAGTGCGGCAATGGCGGCATTGGTCGCAATAAACCCGGTTTCGCTGAATTTCTGTTGCACCAGAAAGGCGCTGCGGAACGCACCCTGATGGCCGGTCAACCCGCCGAAAAATCCGCTGAGTATGCCGCCTGCGGGAAGCCCGAGACGGCGGAATGCGGCGCGTTGTAAAAAGGGTATCCATTCGGCGGTAGCGAAAAAGAAGAGCAGCAATCCTGCCACCAGCTTCACCGGATGGATGGCATGTTCCTGCCCCATCAGCGTGTAGTGGGCCAGCACCGGTGCGCGTGCCAGTATATCCAGCAGCAGCGCGCCGGGAATGGCCGCCAGCAATGCCGGTATGCCGAAAGATAGCACTACTTTCCGGTCCACGTATTTCCACAGCAGCAACAGTTTGAATAATTTATTGAGCAGGTGGACGATGGCAGTAATTGCCACGGCTACCGGCAGCGGAAAGAAAATCGCTACCACCGGCATCAGCAGCGTGCCCAGCCCGAACCCTGAGAAAAAGGTGAGCAGCGAGGCCGAAAAAGCGACAAAGCATATGAGCAGCCATTCCATGCCGGGACGATATTTAATTGCTGGCGGTAAAGCAAGCTTCCGGTGTAACGGTCAGCGCCTGTTTCAGCATTGCTAGATATTTCCGGCGCGGAATTTCGACAACGCCGAACTGCTTTAGGTGATCGTTGACGAACTGCGTGTCGAGCAGCGCATAGCCCGCTGTACTGAGCAATGCTACCAAATGAACGAGCGCTACGCGGCTGGCATTGGGCACGCGTGAAAACATGCTCTCGCCGAAGAATGCACCATGAATAGCGACACCGTACAGGCCGCCTACCAGCGCGCCTCCCTGCCAGCACTCGACGCTGTGAGCGTACCCGTTTTCGTGGAGTTCGCAGTACAGCGCAATGATGCGGTCATTGATCCATGTTTCCTTGCGCGATGCACCGATTTCGGCGCAGGCGCGTATGACGTCGGAGAATGCTTTATCGGTGGTGATGGTGAAGGGTTTTTTGCGACAGAGCTTGGCGAGGCTGGCCGGGATGTGAAACGCATTCAGCGGGATGATGCCGCGCTTTTCGGGGTAGAACCAGAATATCTCTTCGCTGTCATGGGTTTCGGCCATCGGGAAATAGCCCGACGCATAGGCGTTGAGCAAGAGCTGCCATGTCAACTCGACATTGTCTTCGGAGGTCATATTTAATAACGCTCAAGCGCCGCTAAGGCTGCGCGTCTCAATGGCGCTAGTTGTCGCCAACTATGTGGCTCCTCCATCATATCCGGTCGGGGAAATCGCTGATGATGCCGTCTACCCCGAGCTCTTTCATGTGGGCAATATCCTTGGGGTGGTTGCCGGTCCAGATGATGACTTTGAGGTCGCGCTCGTGCGCATCATCGACCAGGCGCTGATTGATATGGTGTACGTTGGGGTTGATCGCCCACGCGCCCGCATCCGACGCGCAGGCCGCGAGATTGACCGGAATACCGGCCAGCAGCGCGCAGGTTTTAATATCCGGGTTCATGACATTGACCGACACCAACTGCAGGTGGTCGAACGAGCAGACCAGCATCTGGTCGTAATGCCAGCCTTTGCCAGCGTAATAGGTCACCATATCGGCCACCGGAGCGGTGACCAGCTCGGATTTCAGTTCGATCAGCAGGCGGCAGTTTTTATCCACCAGCGCGAACACATCCTGCAGGCTTGGAATGGCCTCCCCCTGCCCGGCATCCATCATCTGTAACTGATTCAGCGTGTAGTCGCTGACATTGCCGGTGCCGCTGGTGGTGCGTTCCAGCGTATCGTCATGAATGACCATCGGCTCGCCGTCGCTTGACATCTGCACGTCGAATTCAAATCCGTCGACACGCATCTCCAATGCTTTCCGCATGGAAAGCAGCGTATTTTCCGGCGCGTACCCGCAGGCACCGCGGTGACCTATGCGCCACATACTCATTTCTTCTTCAGTAATTCGGATAAGGCTTCGAGCGCCAGCAGGTAGCCATGGCTGCCCAGACCGCAGATGACGCCCTTGGCCACGCGCGACACATAGGAGTGATGGCGGAACTCGTCGCGCTGGAAGATATTGGACAGATGCACCTCGATAATCGGCATTTTAAGCAACAGCAGCGCATCCATGATGGCAACCGAGGTATGGGTATACGCTCCGGCATTGACGATTATGCCCTGATATTTCTTGCCAGCCTGTTGAATTGTCGTGACTATTTCACCCTCATGGTTGGACTGGAAACAGTCCAGTTCCAGCTTCAGTTTTTTAGCGGCTGCTTTGCATTTGGTTTCAATCTGCGGCAGCGTCTCATGCCCGTAAATGGCCGGTTCGCGCGTTCCGAGCGTATTGAGGTTGGGGCCATTGACGAGGAGGATACGAGTAGGCATAATTAACCCCTTGTGAAATAGGATGATAGATGAGCAGATGATAGATGAACGGATGAGATTAATCATCTTAAAAAAACATCGCATCATCATTCATCCCATAATCTGATAATCGTATAAATATGCAGATCAAAGTGAATGGTGAGGCCCGCGAATTTGACGCACCGCTGAACGTGGCGGGGCTGGCATTGCGCCTGCAGCTTAATCCCACGCAGGTGGCCGTAGAGCGAAATCGTGAGATCGTGCCGCGCTCGCGCTATGGCGAAGTAGAATTATCGCCGGGGGATGAAATTGAAATCGTCCATTTCATTGGTGGTGGCTGATGAACGATCCGTTCTTATTAGCTGGTAAATCCTATTCGTCGCGCCTGCTTGTGGGCACCGGCAAATATAAGAACATGCAGGAAACCAAAGCGGTGGTTGAAGCCAGTGGCGCCGAGATTGTCACCGTGGCGCTGCGCCGCATGGATTTGTCCAAGCGCGGGCAGGATTCGCTCTATGACACGCTCGATCCTGCGCACTATACCTATCTCCCCAACAGCGCCGGATGCTACAGCGCCGAGGAAGCGGTGCGCACGCTGCGCCTTGCGCGTGAACTGGGGGGCTGGACGCTGGTGAAGCTCGAAGTCATCGGCGATAAGAACACGCTCTACCCGGATGTGGTGGAAACGATCAAGGCTGCCGGGATTCTGGCCAAAGAAGGATTTCAGGTCATGGCCTATACCACCGATGATCCGCTGGTGGCCAGGAAACTCGAAGAGCTGGGTTGCGCGGCGGTGATGCCGCTGGCCTCGCCCATCGGCTCCGGGCTTGGCATTATCAATCCGGTGAATATCCGCATGATCGTGGAGAATGCGCGTATTCCGGTGCTGGTCGATGCCGGTATCGGCACGGCGTCGGATGCGTGCATCGCGATGGAACTCGGGTGCGCCGGTATATTGCTCAACACGGCACTCGCCGAAGCGAATGACCCCGTGCACATGGCGCATGCCATGAAAAACGCCGTGATCGCCGGACGTCAGGCTTTTATGGCCGGGCGTATGCCCAAACGCGACATGGCCAGCGCAAGCTCACCGCAGCGGGGTGTGCTTCCGGCCGTAAGCAACGGATAAGCGTTATTGCGCGGGCGGTTCGGCCGGCACGTTGGAGCGCTGCCACAATTCCCATGTGCGCAATAGTGCCGTGAGGAGATAGGCGATGGCGGCGAGGAAAGCCAGCGCCATCTGGTCGCCGACGGGGACGCTTAAAAAGCTGAGCAGGTAGCGGGTGAGTCCGTAGCAGATCCAGGTACCGGGAAGAAATAAAAGCACCAACAACATGCAGATTACTCCTGTTTGAACAGAACGTGTTTAAGCTGCTCGGGATTTTCCAGCACGCGGCCCGATCCTACCGCTACGCAGTTCAGCGGCTCGTCAGCGACGAATACCGGCAGGCTTGTGGCATTGGACAGTACGAGGTCGAGATTATGCAGTTGTGCGCCGCCACCGGTCAGCACGATGCCCTTATCAACGATGTCCGACGATAATTCCGGCGGGGTGCATTCGAGTGCGACTTTCACCGCTTCGATGATCTGGCCGACGGGCTCTACCAGCGATTCCGCAATCTGGTATTCGGAGAGCATGATTTCTTTCGGCACACCGTTCATTAAATCGCGGCCCTTGATTTCAATCATCTTGCCTTCGCCGTTTTCAGGCGCGCAGGCGGCACCGATGTCTTTTTTGATTTTTTCCGCGGTGGTTTCGCCGATCAGCAGGTTGCCGTAGCGGCGGATGTAGGAAATAATCGCTTCGTCCATTTTGTCGCCGCCGACACGTACCGAGCGTGCATAGACGATACCGCCAAGTGAGAGTACTGCGACTTCCGTGGTGCCGCCGCCGATATCGACGATCATCGATCCGGTGGGCTCGGTGACGGGAAGACCGGCGCCGATCGCGGCTGCCATCGGTTCTTCAATGAGGAATACTTCGCGCGCACCGGCATTTTCAGCGGCTTCCTGAATGGCGCGGCGTTCAACGGGCGTGGAACCCGACGGCACGCAGATGATGATGAGCGGGCGCGGGCGGATGAAGCTGTTTTTATGATGTACGCGCTGGATGAAATGCTTGATCATTTCTTCCGCGGACTGGAAGTCGGCGATAACGCCGTCTTTCAAGGGACGCTTGGCGTCGATCTTGGCGGGGGTGCGGCCCAGCATCAGCTTGGCTTCGTTACCGAAGGCAAACGGCACCATGATGCCGTTATTGTCCTTCATCGCCACTACGGACGGTTCATTCAGTACGATGCCGCGGCCTTTGACATAGACCAGCGTGTTGGCTGTGCCCAGATCAATGGCCATGTCAGCAGAGGACCATCCAAACAATTTATGAAACATAATAACGCCCTACCTTATACATTATCGGCTCTTGCTTATGAATTCACGGCTGCGGGCATCACACTTTCGCGTGCACGCAATTTTTGTAATTTACACAGTGCGTTGATATAGGCAAGCGCCGATGCAACAACTGTGTCGATATTTGATGCAACGCCGTTAAGGATTTGCCCTTCTTTGGTTTCCAGCCGCACGGTCACTTCCGCTTGCGCGTCTGTCCCCTGCGTGATGGCGCTGACCTGATATAACTTGAGTTTCGCCTGATGCGGCACCAGCGCCATGAGCGCGTTGAAGGTGGCATCGACCGGCCCGTTGCCTTCGATGGTGATGCGGCGCACTTCGCCGTCAACGCGCAGGCACAGCATCGCCGTTTGCGGGCCGATGGTGCCGCAGGTGATATGCAGCGATTCGAGCTGGATCGGATCTTCCTTGCGCGATTCGGTGTCGATCAGCGCGAACAGATCTTCGTCGTAGATCTCCTTTTTCTTGTCGGCCAGTTCCTTGAAGCGGTGGAACGCTTCTTCGAACGCGTTGTCGCCGATATCGAAACCGAGCTCAACGAGGCGGTCGCGGAAAGCGGCGCGGCCCGAATGTTTGCCGAGCACGAGGTTTGATTTGGTAAGGCCCACCGATTCCGGCGTCATGATTTCGTAGGTGCTGGCGTTCTTCAGCATGCCATCCTGATGGATGCCGGACTCATGCGCGAACGCGTTGGCGCCGACGATGGCCTTGTTGACCTGCACCAGCGCGCCGGTGATGTTCTGAACGAGGCGCGAGAGGCGCGTGATATGCGTGGTGTCGATATTGCATTCGAAGTCGTACATGTCGTGACGGGTCTTGATCGCCATGACCACTTCTTCAAGCGCCGTGTTGCCTGCACGTTCGCCGATACCGTTGATGGTGCATTCAATCTGACGCGCGCCGTTGCGGATAGCGGCGAGTGAATTGGCGGTCGCCAAGCCTAAATCATTCTGGCAGTGGGTGGAGATAACTGCCTTATCGATATTAGTGACGTTGTTTTTGAGGTGGGCAATCAGCGCGCCGTAATCGTCGGGCGTGGCGTACCCTACCGTGTCGGGGATATTGACGGTGGTGGCGCCCGCCTTGATGGCGGTTTCAACCGCTTTGCACAGATAATCCTTATCGGAGCGCGTGGCGTCCATCGCCGACCATTCGACATTGTCGGTGTATTTGCGCGCCAGCTTTACCGTATCGGCAATGATGACCAACACTTCTTCTTTGGTCAGGCGGAACTGGTATTTCAGGTGGATGTCCGACGTGGAGATGAAGGTGTGGATGCGCGATTGCTTCGCGGGCTTCAGCGCTTCGGCGGCGCGCTCAATGTCGGCAGTCTTGGCGCGGGCGAGCGAACAGACGACGGAATTTTTGATTTTCCTGGCGATTTCGCGCACGGATTCAAAGTCGCCGTTAGACGCCATCGCGAATCCGGCTTCGATCACATCGACGCCCATGGCATCGAGCGCTTCGGCAACGAGCAGCTTTTCTTCCAGGTTCATGGACATGCCGGGGGATTGTTCGCCGTCGCGTAAGGTCGTATCGAATATGATAATTTTGTCAGACATAAGAATCACTTGCTAATAAGTTATGCAGATTAACCAATGGGCAGTATAACAACCACAAATGGCTTTGTATGCTATTAAATTCGTTATACTAATTGAGTATTAAGCATCCCTATATTAACATGCGTTAACAATTCCATCGGAAAAATGCATGAAGGACTTTCTGCCCGGCCTCGGAAAAGCCATCCCCGCCATTGTCATGGCGGCAGGCTGCACGACGTTTTTTACGGACAGCAATACGCCCGATGCCGTCAAGGCTGGCGGCGCCTGCCTCCTTGGCGTGGCGATGATTCTGGTCGATCTGCAAAGCGGCAAAAAGCTGGGCTATACCGACAAAATCGTAAGCGCCATCCGCGCCGTTCCCGGACTGGAAAAGGCCAGCGAAGGCGAGATTATGGGCTGCCTGACGCTTGGCGCGTCGGTGTTTCTGGGCGGTAATACCGCCATGCATATGGCCAGTAGCGGAGAGGCGCATCCCGGCTGGATCAATCTGGCCTATAACGGTATCGCCTATCCCTTGGGCGCGGCATTTGATATTGGCCGCTCGCGCCGTTACCTGGAAAGTAAGCTCGGCACGGAGCTGAGATTTTCCTACCGCGACGCTGAAGGCAATACCCAAAAGACCGAACCGATTTCCACCACGCGCCTGTTGCAGCAAATTGCTTACTTAAGCGGCGCGGCCGGTGTGGGCGCGTTTGGATTGGCGCTCGATAATCCCGGCATTGAATTTACCGGCGCCATGTTTGCGCTTTCCAACGGTTTGAGTATTGCGGGATTAACCAAGGAGCCGATCAAGGAAGTCGCCGCCGCCAAAATGGATGCGCTCAAGCTGTCGCTTGAAAAAGCGATGAGCGACAGCACGGGCGCGGAACTGGAAAGCAAGGATGCCGAGAAACATGCCGAAGAATTGCGCAAGCAATGGGAAGATGCGCGCGCCGCTTACACAGAAGGTAAGCCGGTGGAGACGGTGGATGTGCAGAACCTGCTACGCCGCGTCGCTGCGGTGATTACCGCCACCGTGTCGCAGGCATGGACGCCGCCTTCTAAACGTGCGTCGCGGGAAGTTTAGTTCTTCGCTTTATCGACCAGCTTGTTCTTGGCGATCCACGGCATCATGGCGCGGAGTTTGCCGCCGATATCTTCAATCGGATGTTCGGCAGACAGGCGGCGCTTGGCTTTGAAGAACGGCTTGCCGGCTTTGTTTTCGCTCATCCAGTCGCGGGCGAATTTGCCGGTCTGGATATCGGTAAGCACGCGCTTCATTTCTTTTTTGGTTTCTTCCGTGATGACGCGCGGGCCGGTGACATAGTCGCCAAATTCCGCGGTGTTGGAAATTGAGTAGCGCATGTTGGCGATGCCGCCTTCATAGATGAGGTCGACGATCAGCTTCACTTCGTGCAGGCATTCGAAATACGCCATTTCCGGCGCGTAACCGGCTTCGATGAGGGTTTCAAATCCGGCCTGAATCAAATGGGTGACGCCGCCGCAGAGCACGGCCTGTTCACCGAACAGATCGGTTTCGCATTCTTCGCGGAAACTGGTTTCGATGATGCCCGAACGTCCGCCGCCGACGGCAGAAGCGTATGACAGCGCGAGATCGAGCGCATTACCCGAGGCATTCTGGTGTACGGCAACGAGGCAGGGTACGCCGCCGCCTTTCTGGTATTCGCCGCGAACGGTGTGGCCGGGGCCTTTGGGTGCCACCATCCATACGTCCATATCGGCGCGCGGTTCGATCAGCTGGAAATGCACGTTGAAACCGTGCGCGAATACGAGCGAGGAGCCGTGCTTCATGTTGGGCGCAATGTCCTGCGCATAAATCTCGGCCTGCAATTCATCGGGGGTCAGGATCATGACCACGTCGGCCCATGCAGCGGCTTCCGCCGGGGAGAGGACTTCAAATTTGGCGGCCTTGGCCTTGGCCACGGAAATGGAATCGGAGCGCAGCGCCACGCGGATATCCTTCACGCCGGAATCGCGCAGGTTGGCGGCATGGGCATGGCCCTGGCTGCCATAGCCGATAATGGCGACCTTCTTGTTTTTGATCAGGTTCAGGTCGGCATCACGATCATAATAAACGCGCATTATCGTCTCTCCAGTTAGTCAGTTAGGCCGCCCGGTTATCCTTTGGCGGCTCGGTGCTCAGGTCCAATTCCATATAATAAACATCGGGAAAGGGATTGACGTTATACGCTGGAATGGGTCTGAAATCAAAGGATTCATAGAGTTTTTGCGCTTCTTTCAGGCGTTCCAGCGAATCCAGCCAGATTCTCTGGTAGCCCGCATGCCTTGCCTGCTCAATAGCATAGGCCAGCAACGCCTTCCCCGCGCCATGGCCGCGGAAGCTGTTTCTTACAAATAAGCGCTTGATTTCGCATGTTTCTTCTGAAAACCGGTACCAGCAGATGCATCCGGCGGCTTCACCGTTAACCCGGGCCAGAGCAATGCCGCCACGTGGCGCGACGTATTTGGAAGGAAGCCCAGCCAGCTCTTTTTCGAAGGACTGGAATTCAAGGTCAATGGCGAGCATGGCGTGGTATTCGCGCAGCAGCGTCTGCACCAGTGGCTTGATTTCAGGAAATTGCGCCAGGGTGATCGTAAGCATGGGCAATTTATGCGCTCTGCGCCCAGCCGGAATGTTTGAGGATGGGGCTGTCCTCCATGCCGATTTCTTTCATGACTACACGGCAGGCAGTCATTCGCAGATCAGCCATGATAACGTTCTGCACCTGCATGGGGGTGAGGGTGAGTGATTTGCCGCCCACAGCATCTTCACAGGTGAAATCAAATGCTGCCCATTTATTGTCTTGGCAGTGATCACGGTAATATTCGACCATGCCTTTAGGGAAGCGTAAATCCGGGGCGATGCCGCGTAGCAGTGGCCGTTCCAGCAGAGTGGCGATTTCATGCTGAGCTTCGTTATAGTGTCCCTCGACACAGGCCCGGAAGGCGACATCGGTGTATTGTGCGACAGATTCAGGCAATGGCGTATGGCCGTCACCGGCATCGACGCTGTCCAGCAATTCCCTGAGCATGTCCTTGTTTTCAGCACGCCTGCAATGATCGGCTATGGTTCCAATAACGTCGCTGGCTGCGAGCTTTCCGGAATCACCGTCGTCCCGATGGCATACCTTGTTCAGCAACGCGCCTTTTATATCTTCTGCGGTGACGCTGAAAAAATGCCTGGCCATGTTTTCTGGTACATTCACGCTGTTGCCGATCAAGTCGGCCTGCATCTTGGGTTCCGTGATGCTCAGATGGTCCAGTCTGTCACGCGCAGCCATTCTCACTGCCTCCCGGATTTTTGCCGAGGGGTCATTGACGTAGGTGATGTCCTTCGTCACCTGAAGGACATCCAATAGCCGTTTTTCGTCGTCTGTAAAGGTGGTGTTAGTCATACGATACCTGCCCACATCAGCAAATCATACTTAATTCCAATGGGTTATGCAATCACAAATGCGTATTATGCGTTAGGGTCGGCTGAATAAATACTCTGAAATTTCAACATGTTCCTTGCGCCAGAGGACGTTATCGATGAAATAATGGTGGATATTGATGAAAATCACGAAGGCTCCGGTGATGGGCAGCAGCAGGCTGTTATCCGGATTGAACAGGGTTTCGGACGCACCCGGCACGGCCCAGAAAAACATCACGCCGAGCACTATCGAGATCATGAAAAAGCGGGGAAGAAGATGCGGGCTTTGCTGCGTGATATGGTTCTCGCCGCGCTTATAGGCATAGACGAACATCAGATATTGTAGTGAATGAAATAGCGGGTAGAGGAAAATCCATAAAGGGTGGAGACTCGCCGCGAACAGAAAATAATACATCGAGAAATAGCCGGTGATGGCGGTGATGGAAGCGCGTTTTTTATCCCATAACGTCACCAGTATGGCGAGCAGCGCACCGCCCATCCAGACAAGCGCGAGAATGGACTCACACCATTTCGGCAGTTGGAAATAGGCTTTATCGACAGTGTAGGGAATGCCGCCGAATATCTGCGCGACGAGGATATCGGTGCCGGTGGGATGCGACAGGATAATCACGCTGTAAGTGATCCAGACGATGTAGGAGTTCACCAGCAGAAACAGGCGTTGGGTGCGGCTATAAATGATGTTCTTCATCGCCGACAGCATCATGAATACGCCGAAGGCCTGCTTGCTGTAATGCCACGCCACCAGTACCATCATGGCCTGCGCGGCATAGGCAAAAAGCACGGCGCTTTGTGCGGACAGGGCATAGAAAAAATACAGCGCCATAGCGGCGGGGACAATGATGCCGGCGAGGAGATAGCGCGCATGGAGTTCGCGTTGGTGCCGGAAGCGCTGCAGTTTTTCGCGATAGCCGTGATAGAGAAGCTGGTACGAGGCCATGAAATGCGGGTCGTTGACGATATAGGCAAGCCAGCCCACGGACGCGGCAAGGATGAGTTTGCGGTCAAGGTAATCAGGCGCACGCAGGGGAAAGAATACAAATAAAAGCACAAAGGCGATAAGGGCGAAGCCGCCTGCAAGTGCGAAATCGGCCAGCGGGGAAATCAGGTAAGGCCGTCCGCGCCATGTGCGGCTGCTTACAACATCATGCGTGAAAAAATCAGGCAATCGTCTGGTCCGAAAAGTGAATGTTGGCCGGACTATATCCCATTTTTGCCGCGGGCGACAGCGGCAACACCGGTGCGGCAGATTTCGACCAGGCCGAAAGGCTGTATCAGTTTTATAAAGCTGTCGATTTTTTCCGATGCGCCGGTGACTTCAAACACGAAGGAGCTGTTGGTGGAATCTACCGCGCGCGCGCCGAAAATATCGGCAACGCGCAGCGCTTCGATACGGTCGATACCCTCGCCCGCTACCTTGACCAGCGCCAGTTCGCGTTCGACATGCGCGCCTTCGACGGTTAAATCATGCACCTTGTAGACCGGTACCATTTTATCGAGCAGCTTTTTGATCTGTTCGACGACCATCTCGGTGCCCGAGGTCACGATGGTGATGCGCGATAAATTTTTGTCATGCTCGACTTCGGCCACGGTCAGGCTTTCAATGTTGTAGCCGCGGCCGGAGAACAGCCCGATCACGCGCGCCAGCACGCCGAATTCGTTATCGACCAGCACGGCCAGCGTATGCCGCCGGACGGTGGCGGTAATTGTCGGTATATCGTAGACGATGTCCTTCATGCGCGGGTGGATCCCGTTCCGCGCCTGATGCCGGATAGGCTACGCATGGCGAGAGTCGTTTCTTCCAGTGTAATATCGTGCTCGCGCATGTGGGCCTGAATGAGTGTCGAGCCTTCGGGCGTAACGGCATAGGTATGGCCTCTGCCAGACGACTCTTCATTCACCAGTGGCGGCGCGGCGTCACGCAGTTCGCCCAGCGCTATGGCACCGGCTTCCGGTGTGGTTTTGAACGGGTTGAGGTAATTTTTGACCGCTTTAGTGCTGTCCGGCGGGTACAGGCTTATCACCGGAGCGGCGGCAAATCCGCGGGCATTGCTCGTGTTCTGTCGTGTCGTGTGCATGTTGCGCGACATGTTATCCAGCACTAGCAATATGGCGAGCTTGGCGGTCTCAATCTCTTCGCGGGTCGGTGCGGCTTTGTCGTCGGGAGTGGTCATGATAAATCTTCCTGAATGAATTAAGTGCGTAAGACAGGGCGGGGGGATTTGCCGTTGCCGGGGAGTTCGTTCTGGCCAATGGACTGGATCAGGTTGAGCATGCCCGACAAGGCTTCCGCTACATCGCGTATTTCATCGGCGCGATCCGTGTTGCCCTGCGCTTCGAAGAAAAAGGCGCTGCTTTGCAGGGCGGTAAGATGCCCCACGACGGAGTCTCCCAGCGCTGACGGGAAATGGCTGGTATCACTGCCCGGATGTATGCCGGGAACAAATTTTAATGGTGCACCTTCAGGGTTGCCTCTCATGCTTTTCTCGGCATGCTGGTAATAGGGCATCAGCCTGTCCACCAGTGCCGCCGTTCCTGGATAGTCTCTCCTTTTTTCGAGGATAAGCTCGGGGTTTCCGCCTTGTCCGGTCATCAGTTCCAGCTTATGTTCAGCGATGGGGTGATCATTCATATGCGGCTCCTACAGTAAATCTTTGCTGGTGGGTTTGCCCTTTTCGTCGGGGCCGAGCAACAGCTCGTAATGCGCCGCACCCGCGGGGATCATCGGGTAGACGTTTTCGTTCTGGTCGACCATCATATCGACAAGGACCGGGCCTTTGGTGGCGAGCATTTCCTTGATGGTCTTGTCGACATCGGCGACTTTTTCGCAGCGCAGGCCTTTCATGCCATAGGCTTCGGCGAGTTTGACGAAGTCCGGCAATGAATCCATGTAGGATTCCGAATAGCGGCAGCCGTGGAACATTTCCTGCCACTGGCGCACCATGCCCATATAACGGTTATTTAGGATGAATACTTTGACCGGCAGGCGGTACTGCATGATGGTCGAGAGTTCCTGAATGTTCATCATCAGCGACGCTTCGCCGGTGACGCATAGCACCAGCGCATCCGGGTGCGCGATCTGCACGCCCATCGCTGACGGCATGCCGTAGCCCATCGTGCCCAACCCGCCCGAGGTCATCCAGTGATTGGGGTGATCGAATTTCAGGAATTGTGCCGCCCACATCTGGTGCTGGCCGACATCGGTGGTGGCGTAAGGATTCTGATCCTTGGTGAGTTCGTACAGGCGTTCCAGCGCGTATTGCGGCTTGATGGGCTTGCTGTCATCTTGCTTGTAGGAAAAACTTTTGCGCGTGCGCCACTGCGCGATTTTTGCCCACCATTCATCCAAATCTTTTTTATTGGGCTTGGGCTTTTCGTCTTTCCACAGGCGGATCATTTCGCGGATGACCGACGCAGCGTCGCCGACAATCGGCACATGCACGCGCACGTTTTTATTGATCGAGCTCGGGTCGATATCGACATGGATTTTTTTGGACTTCACGGAAAACGCATCGAGTCTTCCCGTGACGCGGTCATCGAAGCGCGCGCCGATATTGATCATCACGTCGCACTCGGCCATGCACATATTGGCTTCCAAGCTTCCATGCATGCCGAGCATGCCTATGAATTGCGGATCGGTGCCGGGGAATGCGCCGAGCCCCATCAGGGTGTTGGTGCAGGGAAAGCCGGTCATATGCACGAGTTCCTTGAGCAACTCGCACGCTTCCGGACCGGAATTGATGACGCCGCCGCCGACATAGAATACCGGACGTTTGGCGCTGGCCATGAGATGCACGGCTTTGGCGATCTCGCGTGTATCGCCTGCGACAACCGGTTTATAGGATCGGCGGCTGACAGTGCCCTTGCCGAGATACTGGCCGTTCTGGTTCATCAGGTTTTTTGGAATGTCGATGACGACGGGGCCAGGCCTGCCGGTGCTCGCGATGTGGAATGCCTCATGCATGATGCGGCCAATATCGGCAACGTTCTTGACGAGGTAGTTATATTTGGTGCAGGAGCGTGTGATGCCCGTGGTGTCGGCTTCCTGAAATGCGTCCGAGCCGATCAGGTGCGTCGGCACCTGCCCGGTGATGCACACGAGCGGAATCGAATCGAGCAACGCATCGGTCAGTCCGGTGACGGCATTGGTTGCGCCGGGGCCGGAGGTGACGAGCACGACGCCGACCTTGCCGGTGGAGCGCGCATAGCCTTCTGCCGCATGCGTCGCAGCCTGCTCATGGCGTACGAGAATGTGGCGCAGCTGATTCTGCTTGAACAACGCGTCGTAAATCGGAAGCACAGCGCCGCCCGGATAGCCGAATACAACATCGACATCCTCGTTCACCAGTGACTTCACAATTATTTCAGCGCCAGTCATTTCTTCCTGAACCGCCGCCTTCGCACGCAAGGGGTTTGTCATCATCAGCCAATCTATTGAGAAACGGTGATATTATAGATAATATGCGGGCAGGTCAACCAAGAATCGGCGGGCGTTAGCGGGATAATAAAACCGGCAACCCTGCTGCTTTGCTATACATATCAATATATTGTTCTAATGCCCGCCGCCTACGCTCAGTGTGCCGCGGCCGCCATTTCCATTTCCGTTGCCATGCCCATTTCCGCCCCTTCCCACTCTTTCCATGGCCGGGGTGGTATAGCCCGGCGGCGGGGCCCAGCCCGTTCTTTCGCGCTTTGCTTCGCGTAATTTATGGATTTCTTCCAGCGCCGTTTCCTGATCGGGCACGAAATGGATGCCCAGCTTTTCACACGCTGTGGGGTCGTTGATGTCGATAATTTCCTTGAGCTTCTGGTAAAAACCTCTCGCTTTATTGGTTTCCATCGGCGGGTTGATGACAAAGATTTCCTTGTGCTGCATTTTTTCCCGGGCGTATTCGTCGTCGAGTTCGAGATGGCGTTTTTTCAGCAATGCCAGCAGCGCGAATTCCTGAATGGTGCCGGTACCGCCGGGCATGATGGCGAACGCGTCGGATTTATCGATCATGTATTCCATGCGCTCGTAAATGTTGCGGGCTTTCTGAAACTGCGTCACCACCAGCGGTTTCGACACGTCGCCTTCTCCCGGCATAATATGCACCGCGTTGGAGGTCAGGTGTTCGGCGCCTTCCCGGCGGCGCTCCTTTACGACGTCGGTGACTGCGCCCATGCTGGCATACATACCGCCGCCGGAGACAATGCCGAAGCCATCATCAACCAGCTTGTTGGTGATGTCGCGGGCATGGGCCATGTTGGTGGAGTTTTTGTTGGTGGCCGAACAAAAAATGGCGACGTTGAAATCCTTGGTGCCGTCCCTGCCGACCGGGTCATACATTTCTTCCTTGAGGGCGTGCGGCGGTAATACGAACCGGCGGTATTTTTTGCGGTCTTCCTTAAGGCCGGTGATGGCCTCTTCAATCGTTTCGACCAGCTTGTACAGGCTGGTCGGGCTTTCCGATACGGTGCCGTTATGGTGGAAATCCGTAACCAGATCGACCAGATAATCAAAGGCGCCCTTGTCGCCGCCCTCTTTCGGATTGACCAGATAGAAGGGTTTCTTGAGTTTATATTTATCATGCGTCTGCTCGGCGACGATCATGGAAGTGAACAGATAAATATTCCGCCAGAAATCCTGTTGCGCAAGTTTGGGATCGAATGCGAACACGATGCCGTCAACGGGGTCGCCGTTATTTTCCAGTATGTTTTTCTGAACATCAATCGGTCGTTCAAACCGCGAGGGTGTGTTGATGATCGAAAACCCGTCGGCATGCGCTGCTTTGGAAAATTCTTCGGCCACATGCTTGCCAGCGTAGCTATGATCATCAACGACGATGCCGGCCCTGAAATCTTTGGAGAATACCTGTTCGAACGGTTTACTTTTATCAATAGGAATACGCATTTCCTGCGCAATGGCACGCATGGCCAGTGCACGCGGGCTGTGCTCAAGGTAGAACGCATCGCCCAACTGCGCTTCGGTTAATTTTCGTTTGGAGCTGGCAATATCGGGAATGAGGTAGTTATCGATTTCAATGGCGCCGGTTTTTCCCGGCGGCGGCATCGGATTGAAGGTCACCTGTCCTTTGACTTCCGAGCTGACCATATGCATATCCATGGCACCGTAGCGCTCCTGCTCCAAAGGTGCGATCCCGATCAGGCTTTTTTTTGTGACACCGTAATTGGGGGAGCGGCGGTCAGAAAAAATCCGTTCGATTTTCTTCATGAACCCCATGATGCCATCCGATCCTATGGTGGATGGTCCGGTTTCAACACCGGGGAACGGGGCATCGGGGTCGAGGGTATGGTATATTTTGCGGAACCTGCTATGGCCGGACAAACCCGGCTCTTCGAAATGAAACCCTGAGTCTTCGGCAATAATAAAGGCCTGCTTTTTTTCAATGCCGTTATGCTTGAGTGCCAGCGTACGGCTTGTTTCGTCCATGGCATGCCATGCATCAAAGGCAGCCTTCATTTTGACCTGCACGTTGCCCTGATAGGTACGCTTGTCTTCAATCGGGCCGACATAGGTGCCGACCAGTTCATAGATGGGGCGCACATCCACCTGAATGCCCTGCGCCCGGCAGACGGCGGCGATTTCATCGTATTTTTTCTGGGTGCCGGTGGCGACGAACAGGATCGAGCCATTGGGGATGAAAGGCTTGTCATTCAGTTTTACCGGCGGCGTCTTGGCTGGTGTCAGATCCTTGGCCATTTTCAGGGTGGTATCGCGGTCTTCGGAAATGTAAATGCCATAATCATGCGCCAGCGCATTCAGATCGACATATTGCCGTTTCAGGTGCGGCTCAGATTTGTCGCCTTCTTCAAAGTTTAGAATTTTAATGCCGCGCAGGGATTGATCCAGCAGGCCTTTGTTAACGGCATCCACCACATTTTCGATGATCAGCGGGTGGTCGAGCATTTTGCCCGCCAGCTTCTGGTCGATGATTTGGCACATTTCCTTCAGGGTCAGTAATTCACCGGGAATAACCACCGTGGCGCTGGAAGAGTCGATCTGCGCTTCCATGTCATGACCGCGGAAATCCCGGTATAGCGCATGACGGTCTCCGGCAATGCGTACGTTTTTTACATCCCGGTCTTTCAGGTCTTTATACAGGCTGTCGCGGTCTTCGGTGTATTTTTGCGGAACCGGATTCAGCCCCATCAGATAGTGGAGTTCCGGTTCCCTGACATAGGCCTTGAGATGTTCCGGCAGCAGCCCGGCGGTAATCAGGTCGCGTAACTGCTCCTTGTACCATTTATCACCCAGATCCTTCCCGCCCATGATCGGCTGGTCGCCGCCAGCAATCTGATCGGAGCGCAGCAGGTAATGATCGGTACGCTCGTCCGATTTCTGACCCAGCGGGTTGACGTATTTCCCTGTGCCCTGCCCCTGCTTTATAAAGCTGGGGTCCTGATTGGGTATAAAAGGAATTTCAACAGCCATAATACGCCCTTATTCTAATGTGTATGTCCGTGCCCGTTGGTGCGTTTGGGATTGGTATAACCCGGCCCGAACGCATCGCGCACATTGATGTCAATTTTCATATCTTTCAGTTCCGCTTCCGACGGCTTGCCGTCATTGACCGGTAGTATGGTCATCACCGGATCGTCGGATTCTTTCAGGTTTTTGATGAGACGGCCGAGCGCGGCCGGGCCGGGCATTTTCATGCTGTGCCCTTCCTGAGAGCCGCCGGTCCATGCCGATAATTCGCCGCGTATCTGCTGGTCGTTGAAGTTCATCATATAGATTTCGGCAATGCCGATCTGGTTGTAAGCGTTGGCGAGCGCTACGGGCATTTCCGCTGGCTTGTTCGGCAGCCATAATTCGCCATTCACCAGTACGCCCGGGAAAAATTCCCCTTTGTTGGTTTTCAGAATGATGACGTTGATGTCGATGTTCTTCTTGTCGTCTATTTTATCGGCATGGGCGGCGTAGGCTTTTTTCGTGAAGCGCACCATAGCGCGATTGATGTTCTCCAGCGTCGGATTGTCATTCAATGCCTGCAATGAAAAATCCTGGTCCTCATAGGCGCTTTTGAGTTTGCGGTAATCGGCGACCGATAGGGTGATATTCCCTTCCGTGACGGAGTCGGGGATGGTGGAGAATTGTGTCTGTAGCGGTCTGGCTTTAGCGCGCTCATCGATGATGTGGTAATAGCCTTCCCTTACGATATGGTTGTGCTCCTTGCCGAGCGTCTTGTGTTCCGATAGCGGGTACATGGTGGCATGGCTGATTTCCCATGCCTCGCCGACACCTAATTCGCTGGGGGCGGTTGCGGTTTTATTGATAGTCAGATCGGCGTTGCCGTCATTGGTCGGCACCATGATGAATCTGGCCGTTTTGGTATGGCCGCACAGGTTGGCGCGGCACTCGCCGCACATGCAGGCGACATGTCCGGGTTGTTTATCCTTCATCTTATCCGACTTTTTTTCGGCGATGCCGGACATGAGATAGACTTCGTCGAAATTGACATCGGTCTTGCCTTGCGCTCCCTGCGCTTTTCGCAGCAGCGGCGTTTCGGCGCAGCCCCGGTAAAATTTATCCTGGATGTGGATCATGTTATTGGTTTCGAGAAACAGATTGCCTTCCTTGGTGATGCCAGCGGCGGCGGCGTAATATTTGTTTTCACATCCAATGGCGTGCGAGCGGTAATGGGCAAGCAGGCTGTTCACCACCGCCAGCTTCTGGTCTTCCGGCAATTTCAGTTCGCCAAGCGGTATTTCGAGGCCACTGTCTTGCGCAAACACAATTTCACCGCCGGCTTTTTCACGCCATACGACCGATTTGCCGCGCGCGTTGATCATGCCGAAATGGGGAAAGCCATTTTGGTCATTGTGAATGTGATCGCCAGTGGGGTTGGTCATGTACCCTCATTTGTCCTGAAAAGGTGCACTAGCGTAGCACGCCAAGTCTAAAAGAAAAATGAAGGTTTGTTTACGATTCTGTCACAAATGGAACGATTTTCAGGTCGGCCATCTGGTTGCGCAGCCAGGTGAGCTGCCGTTTTGCGTAGTTTCGCGTGGCTTGCTTTGCTTTATCAATGGCTTGCTCTAATGTCAGGGTGCCCGCAATATAGGCGCCGAGCTCTTTGACGCCGACCGATTTCATGATCGGCATATCATCGGAAATAGTCATGGAAAGCAAATTCCTCACTTCCTCCAGCGCACCCATTTCCACCATGGCGTCAAACCGTGCATTACAACGCCCATAGAGTAATTCTCTTGGAATATCAATTTTATACATATCAAAGCTATCCCTCGGATAGGGAGGGGTGCTACCTTGCTTCTGCCAGAAAGACAGGGATTTGCCGGTGCCCAGCCACACCGCATAGGCCCGGATCAGCCGTTGGCGGTCGAATACCGAAAGGCGGGTGAAGAATTCGGGGTCGACGGCCTTGAGCCGCTCGGCGAAGGCCTCTTTGCCCATGACATCGTAATCATTGTCGGCTTGTGTACGCACTGCCGGATCGATGTCGGGAATTTCGGCAATGCCCTCGAGCAATGCCTTGAGATAGAGGCCGGTGCCGCCGGTAATGATTGGCGTTTTGCCCTGCGAGCGCGCCCAGTCGATTTCCATGCGCACGAGGTTCAGCCATTTCCCGGCCGAGCAATTTTCGCTGGCGGGGAGAAGGCCGTAGAGGCGGTGCGGGACGCGGGCTTCTTCTTCGGGGCTCGGGCGCGCGGTCAGGATGCGCAAGTCACGGTAAACCTGCTGGCTGTCGGCATTGATAATGACACCGCCCGTCTTTTCGGCTAAGGAAAGCGCAAAGCCCGATTTGCCGCTGGCGGTTGGGCCGGTAACTATTACGATGTTAGATGTCATGCAGTTCGTCATTACGTTGATTGCCGATCCCCACAAAGAACCCCTTCTGGCGGCATTTGCCGATAGTATGGTGCCGTCACTCGCCTTGCAAGGCATCCGTGCGGATAAGGCGGTGTGGCTGGAGCAGGGCGTGGCCTGCGATATCAATGTCGAATATGATGATGTCGCTGCGCTTGACCGGCATGTGCAGCAGATTGTGCAGGACCAGCCGGTCGATGCCGTGGTGCAGCCTCTACAGGGGCGGCGCAAGAAGCTACTGATTTCCGACATGGATTCGACCATGATTACGGTGGAGTGCATTGATGAGCTGGCCGATTTTGTCGGCAAGAAAGCCGAAGTCGCGCGTATCACTGACCGCGCCATGAACGGTGAGCTGAATTTTGAAGCGGCGCTGAACGAACGCGTCGCGCTGCTTAAAGGCCTGCCCGAAGAAGCGTTGCAGCAATGCTATAATGAGCGTGTGAAGATGATGCCTGGCGCGAAAGTCCTCGTGCAGACCATGCGCGCGCAGGGCGCGCACTGCATTTTAGTCTCCGGCGGGTTTACGTTTTTCACCTCGCGCGTGCGGGGTGCGCTCGGGTTCCACGAAGATTATTCTAACCTGCTTGCCATCGAAGACGGAAAACTGACAGGCCGGGTAATCCCCCCTATTCTCGGCAAGGAAGCGAAGCTTGCGACGCTGCAATCAAGCTGTGCCAAGTTGGGAATTGCAACCGATGAGGCGCTGGCGATAGGTGATGGCGCCAACGATCTACCCATGCTGCTGGCCGCGGGCCTTGGGGTTGCTTATCACGCCAAACCGGTGGTGCGCGCGCAGACCAGCGCGCGTATCAATCACTGTGATTTAAGCGTGCTGCTATACGTGCAGGGCTACCGCAAGGCAGAGATCACAGGGTAATTATTCCCCCTTGCTCTCCGGTGCTTTTTCCGGCTTCGCCTTTTCTTTCTTTTCTTCAGTGGTCGGAAGCGTGACGAAAGCGGTTTCCTTTTCGCGGGCGATGCGTACCAGCGCGAATTTGCGTCCGGCTTTCGCTGCTGCGCTCAAGGCTTTTTTCAACTCGTCCGCCGATTTTACCGGCACGTTATTGACGTCGATGAGGACGTCACCCGGCCTGATGCCGCGCTTGGCCACTTCGGAACCATTTTCGACATCGGCTACCACGACGCCGACCTGACCTTCGGTTAAGTTCAGCTCTTCGCGGATACGCGGAGTCAGCGGTACGATCTGCATGCCCATCACGGTTTCGGATTCAGGGTTTTTGGGTTTGGATTTTTTGTCCTGATTCTGATCCTGGTCGTCGGCGTCATCTGCGCTTTCGTCGAGTTTTCCGACCGCGAGCTGCGCCGTTTTCGATACACCGCCTCGCCAGTAGGTAATGCTCGCCGATTTTCCAATTTTGGTTTCTGCCACCATGCGCGGCAGGAAGCGCATTTCGGTAATCTCCTTGCCGTCAAAGCTGGTGACGATGTCACCGGCCTGCAATCCGGCCTTGTCCGCCGGGCCGCCTTTGCTGACTTCGAGCACGAGCGCGCCCACCTGTTTGCTGAGCCCTACGCTCTCGGCAACTTCTTCCGATACTTCCTGAATCTTGATGCCGAGCCAGCCGCGCTCGGTATGGCCTAAATGCTTGAGCTGGTCGACCACCGGTTTAGCCAGTGCGGTGGGGATGGCAAAGCCAATGCCGATAGAGCCGCCGGTGGGTGAGAAAATAGCGGTGTTGATGCCGATGACTTCGCCCTTTAAATTAAAGAGCGGGCCGCCGGAATTGCCGCGATTGATCGGCGCATCGGTTTGCAGAAAGTCATCGAACGGGCCGGCATTGATACTGCGCTGGCGCGCCGAGATAATGCCCTGCGTTACCGAGCCGCCAAGGCCGAACGGGTTGCCGATGGCAATCACCCAGTCGCCGACGCGGATGGCGTCCGAATCGCCGAGTGTGACGAACGGCAGGTCTTTCTTGGCTTCGATTTTCAGCAGCGCGAGATCGGTCTTCTTGTCGCGTCCGACGATTTTGGCTTTGTATTTGCTGTGGTCGGACAGCGTGATGTTGATTTCTTCCGCGTCGTCAATCACGTGGTTATTGGTGATGATATAGCCCGACGCATCAATGATGAAACCGGAGCCGAGTGAATAGACGTCACGGTTGGCATCCTCTTTCTGGCGTTTGCCGAACTGTTCGAAGAACTGGCGGAACGGTTCAAATTCGGGCGTGTCCGGGAGATCCTGAAACGGCGTGCCCAGCATTTTGGCGCCGCCCTTGACCTTCTGCGTGGTCGATACGTTGACCACCGCCGGTGACAATTTTTCCACCAGATCGGCAAAGCTGGCGGGCCGCTCCATCGGCTCTGCTACCACCGCTATGGCGGGAGCCGCAAAGGAGAGAATGGCTGCTGCCGCTACACTCAACATTAACGAATTACGTTTCATAGTGTCTTCCTGTTTATCCTTCAAAACTGTTCTTCGGTCAGACGGTACACCGTCCATTCGCTCATGGGTTTCGCGCCCATGCGCTCATAAAAATCAATCGCGGGTTTATTCCAGTCCAGCACCCACCATTCGACGCGCCCGCACTCACGCTCATGGGCGATGCGGCCGACTTCGGCGAAAAACATTTTCCCGAGGCCCTTGCCGCGATGCGCTGTCCGCACAAACACGTCTTCAATATAAATCCCCGGCTTGCCGAGGAAGGTGGAGTAGTTGTGAAAGAAAAGGCAAAAGCCGATGGCCATGCCCTCTTCTTCTGCGATCAATACTTCCGCGGTGGATTTGGTGCCGAATAATGTGTTTTCAAGACCCTCTTCGGTTGCCACCACCTCATGCGCCAGTTTTTCATATTCGGCCAGTTCGCGGATGAGCTGCAGGATCACCGGCACGTCGGCGCGCGTGGCGTTGCGGATGGCGGTGGTCGGGGCCGTAGCGATGGCGGAGTTGGGCTGCATAAGGGTGCTGTACGGGAAGTGCGTGAGGAGCCGGATTATACCACAAGCAGTATAGCCTACAAGAGAAGTCAGGATGGGTTAGCGGTGGGCCGTCGCTTGAGGGCGGTTAGAGATGGTGGTGATCTGGTCAATCACGTCTTTCGTCACGCCGCCTCTGAGTTTACCGCTGTCGGGAAATTCTTCCTCAAATTGGGCCAGATGCTCAGGCGCAATCACAATGCGAAGGGGCGTTTCACGCTGTCTGAAATGTTTTATTTCCTCATTCAGTCGCCAGAAACTATCTTCGGAAATAATCTTTTTATCGCGCAGGTATAGGGCGACCTGAAATGCGACTTCTCGCGTCGGCATTTCGGCGGCAATGTAATCATCTTGCCCAGGTCCTTCAACGCCTTGCCATGTTACCTGCCGGATGGCAGCCTGCGCCAGGCCTTGCGGGCCGGGCTGGAAGGCCAACGTGTTGCGATCGGCATCGGCCAGTTCCTGCCACATTTGGCGGGACTCGATGTGACGCAGTTCCTGATTGCGCGGTGCTGGCAGGTTGTTGCCGCGACCCTGCGTCCACCAGTGCTCGAACTCTCCCAATCGGTCGCCATGCCTGCTTTCCAGCCTTACGACATAGAGGCGGCCTTCGCGCTCCGCCTGATAATTTGCATCGGCAATCCAGTGCGACTGGATGAAATGGCGTACCGTGCCCAAGGCGTGATCGCCATCTTCATTATCAAACCGGCCGGTATATTGCGCGTTGCCTTGGTCATCAATGCTGTAGGACCAGTGCGCATATTCGGCATGCGCCTTTGGCCGGGCACGTCTTGCCCTGCGGCGAGCGTTTCCGTCCCCGTTGCTGTCAGCAGGTGGAGCTGCCTTGGCCATACATTCCCCCGTTAAGACGCTAATATTAACGCAGAACAGGTGCTAAAACATTAATTTATTAGGTATTGCCGCTATGCGCGGATTAGCGGCTGGTGGAAAGAGCGCCTTTTTCCATATATTTCAGGAACTCATTGTCAGGCGACATCACCAGCGTGGTGTCCTTGAGGGAAAGCGTCTTGCGATAAGCCTGTAACGATCTGTAAAATTGGAAGAAATCCTGATCCTGACCGAAAGATTCGGCAAAAATCTTGGTGGCGATGCCGTCGCCTTCACCGCGCAGGATTTCGGCCTTTTTACGGGCGTCGGCCAGCAACACGGTGCGTTCCATATCGGCCTGTGAGCGGATTTTCTGGGCATCTTCGGCGCCTTGCGCGCGGAACTGGTTGGCTTCCTTGGTGCGCTCGGTCTGCATGCGCTTATAGATACCTTCCGAGTTGGACAGCGGCAGGTCGGCGCGCTTGATGCGAACATCGACGACTTCAATGCCAAAGCCGCCAGTGGTGTCTTCGCCGGCGCCTTCTATCTTGGCGCCCATCGCCTGTTCATTGACGAGATGTCTGATTTCCTGCATCAGCTCAGAGCGCTTGCCAGAAATAACCGCCGATAGCGGCACGTTGCCGAGCGCCTGACGCAAGGAGGATTCCAGAATGGAGTTGAGGCGGCTGCGCATGGTGCGCTCATCGGCCACCGCCTGTTTAAAGCGAAGCGGATCGGTGATGCGGTAGCGCACGAAGGCGTCCACAATCAGCCGCTTCTGGTCGCTGGCGATAACTTCTTTCGATTCGGCATCAAAGTCGAGCAGGCGCTTGTCGTAATATTCGACATTCTGGATGAACGGCACTTTGAATTTAAGGCCGGGATTTTTTTCCACGCGCTCAGGCTTGCCGAGCTGCAATACCAGCGCCTGTTCGTTCTGTTCGACAATGAATGCCGAATTCAGCAACAGCAGCACGCTTACGAATAATACTACGGCACCCGTTCCTGCCCACTTCATTTTGCCTCCTCGCTGGCGCGTGCCTTCAGCTCAGGCAATGGCAAGTATGGCACGACGCCGCTGTTGCCTTTGCCTTCGATGACAATCTTGGTCATGCCCTGCAGAATCTCTTCCATGGTTTCCAGATACATGCGTTTCTTGGTGATGTCGCGCGCGACCTTGAATTCGTTATAGACGGCGGAGAATCGCGATGCTTCACCCTGTGCGCGTGCAATGACTTCCTTTTTATAGCCCTCAGCTTCCAGCACCATCTGCTGCGACATACCGCGCGCTTTGGGCAATATGTCGTTGCGGTAGGCTTCCGCCTGATTGCGCGAAGTTTCCAGATCGGCGCGCGCCGTCTGCACGTCGCGGAAGGCGTCGAGTACCTGCGATGGCGGATCGGCCTTGAGCAGGTTGACGGTGACGATTTCAATGCCGGCGTTATAGGAGGTGAGCGTTTCCTGAATCAGCTTCTTGGTGTCCACCTCGACGGCGAGCTTGCCTTCGGCCAGGACGGCGGCGATCTTGGCTTTGCCGATGACTTCACGCATCGCGCTTTCGGCCACGGCTTTGACCGTTTCTTCCGGGTTGCGGACGTTAAACAGGAAATCCGGCGCCTTACTGATTTTCCACTGCACTTCGAAATCGATATCGACAATGTTTTCATCACCCGTCAGCATCAGGCTTTCTTCGGCAATTGAGGCTTCCACCGATTTGCTGCCGCGGCCGCCACCGCTGGAGCGGTAGCCGATTTCGACATGGTTGACGGCGGTGACGCGCGGCGTCAGCACGGTTTCAATCGGGTACGGCCAGTGGTAATTGAGGCCGGAGGATGTCCAGCGACGATATTCGCCGAAACGCAACTCCACGCCCTGCTCGTCCGCTTTTACAAAATAAATACCTGATGAGAGCCATAGCAAGGTGATGATAACGCCGACCAGCGCTAAGCCTTTCGGCCCTTCGCTGCCATCGCCGGGAAAGAACTGCTTGAATTTGTCCTGGCTGCGGCGGATAAGCTCATCGAAATCCGGGCCTTGCGGTGTATTTCCGCCGCCCTGATTGCCGCCGCCACCCGTTCCGCCATTGCTGGGCGGTCGGCCCCATGGCCCCTGATTATCCTTATCGCCCCAAGGCATTGATGCGTAATTCCGTATTCAAAAGGTTGTTTTATCGTGTCACTGCTTCTATATAGGGGCAAACCCATCATGATTTCAAGCAAATGTCATCAGTCACCGCTGAATTAATCAAAAACAGTTTGAGCCGCGTCGTCGATCAGGACAGCGGGCACGATGTCGTATCGGCGGGAATGATTTCGGGAATTGTCGTGCGCGATAAAAAAGTCGGCTTCGTCATCACCATCGATCCGAAGGATAAAGACAGCAAATCCTATCTGCGCGCCGCGTGTGAAAACGAAGTCGGTAAATTGCCGGGGGTGGAATCGGTAACGGCAGTGCTGACGGCGCAGAATAACGAGCCCATCCCGGCCAAGCCGGAAACCGGATACACGCAGCCGCGCGAACGCGCCGTATGGAACGTGACGCCGGTGGAGGGCGTGTCCAAAGTAATCGCCATCGCCTCGGGCAAAGGCGGCGTTGGCAAATCGACCACCGCCGTTAATCTTGCGATGGCGCTGGCCGCTAAAGGAAAGCGCATTGGCCTGCTCGATGCCGATATTTACGGCCCCTCGATTCCGCGCATGATGGCCCTTGCAGGGCAGCCTGAAATTATTGAAGGCAAGATGACGCCGCTGGAAAGCCACGGCATCAAATGCATGTCGATGGGATTTATCACCGGCGACGAGGCTGCGATTCTTCGCGGTCCGATGATCAGCAAAACACTGCACCAGCTATTGCGTTTCTCGCGCTGGGGTACGCAGGATGCGCCGCTTGATTTGCTGCTGGTGGATATGCCGCCGGGTACGGGCGATATTCATTTAAGCATGGTGCAGCAGGTGCCGCTGGCAGGCGCGGTTATTGTGACGACGCCGCAGGAAGTCGCCACCATCGATGCGCGCAAATGCCTGAAGATGTTCCAGAAGGTGGGCGTCAAGGTTCTGGGTGTGATTGAAAATATGAGCGGCTCAATTTTCGGTTCCGGCGGGGGTAAAAAACTGGCTGACGAAATGAACGTGCCATTTCTGGGAACCATCGAAATGGACGGCGCGATTTGCACGGCGAGCGATGCGGGCGTAAGCTATACAGGCAAGGGCGCCGCTGCCTATAATGCTATTGCGGAGAAATTGTTTTAACCCACATTCAGGAGATATGTATGTTTAATGAAACGCACAAGCTGGCCGAAGAATTTCCTGAACATAAAGATACCATCCATCGCTTGAAAATGAGCAACGCGCATTTCGCCAAGCTGTTTGAAGAATACCACAACGTAACGGCCGAAGTGTCGCGCATCGAACAGGAAATCGAAACCGTATCGGATGACGTAACCGAAAAGCTCAAGAAAAAACGCCTTGCCCTCAAGGACGAAATATTTGCCATGCTCAAGAAAGCGGCGTAACTATTCTTTCAGCACGCCGCGCTTGACCTGGTCTTCTTCGATGGAGACGAACAGCGCGCGGAAATTGCCTTCGCCGAAGCCTTCATCGCCCTTGCGCTGGATGATTTCGTAAAAAATCGGGCCGATGACGGTGGCGGTGAAAATCTGCAGTAATATACCGCCGTCGTGTTTGCCGGGCGCGGATTCGGGAGCGCCGTCGATGAGGATGCCGTTTTTCTGTAGCTGGGCTACATTCTCGCCGTGGCCGCTCAGGCGCGTTTCGATTTTATCATAATAGGTAGCCGGTGGCGGTTCCATAAAACGGACGCTGCGAGTTTTCAGCGCTTCCACCGTGTCGTAAATATTGGCGGTGGACAGCGCGATATGCTGGATGCCCTCGCCTTTATATTCGCGCAGATATTCTTCGATCTGCGATTTGTCGTCCGAGGATTCGTTGATCGGGATGCGGATTTTGCCGCACGGGCTGGTCATCGCTTTGCTTTTGAGGCCGGTGAGTTTGCCTTCAATGTCGAAATAGCGAATCTCACGGAAGTTGAACAGGCGCTCATAATATTCTGCCCATTCGCCCATATGCCCGCGATACACGTTGTGCGTCAGGTGGTCGATATTGGTGAGGCCGACGCCTTTGGGGTGCTGGTCAACGCCGGGCAGCGGCACGAAATCAATATCGTAAATCGACTGTTCGCCGTAGCGGTCCACCAGATACAAAAGGCTGCCTCCGATGCCGCGTATGGCCGGGATGTTGAGTTCCATTGGCCCCACTTTTGAGGCAAGAATTTCCATGCCCAGCCCCTCGGCGCGCTTAATGGCGACGCTTGCGTCATGCACGCGGAAGGCCATCGCGTTGGCCGATGGGCCGTGCGCGTTATAGAAGCCGCCCGCCTGACTGTCTTTTTCGGCATTGAGAATAAAATTGATGTCGCCCTGACGCCACAGATGCACGTTCTTGGAACGGTGGCGCGCAATCCTGGTGAAGCCAAGCTGGGTAAACAACGCTTCCAGCGGCGCCGGATCGAGCGCGGCATATTCAACGAATTCAAAACCGTCCGTCCCCATCGGGTTGATGAAGGGGTCTTTGGGAGAAGTAGTGCTCATGTTTTTTACCGTGGCGGATGTCATGCGGGTTTCCAGTTATTTGGCCAGTTTCTTAGTGAAATGGTAGCCGAGGATACAATAGCCTTCACGAAAATAAAAGCGGTGTGCGCTATAGGCCGTGGTGTAGCTGTCCAGCTCGACTAAATCGCATTTCAGCTTTGTGGCTTCTTTTTCCACATAAGCGACCATTTTCTTGCCGATGCCGCGACTTCTTATCGCCTGATCTACCACGACATTATCAAGGGCAAGGTATTTGCCGCACCAGAAGCGGTACCCTACCCAGAACCCACACGCGCCGATCAGGTTTTTGCCCTGCCATGCACCGACGCAGCGGTAGCCACTTTCCAGCATGCCGGAAAGCAGTGCGTCAAATTGCTTGCGGCTTAATTCTTTATTGAGCTGGGTAATCAGCGGATAGAGGGCATGCCAGTGGGACTTTGTGGTAAGTTCCCGGATAGTAACGGAAGATAGGGTGATTTTTTTCTGACTCATGGCTTTTCAAGACTCGCGTGTTATAATAAGTTGTACCCGAATATATGACTTACAGGGAGATTTGCTATGACGTTGCGTGCCGACACCCATCCCCCGGACATGCGTGCCGATTATACGTTCGATTTCGACAACTCGCAATATACTGCTGAGGATCATGCGCGCTGGAATTTTCTGTGCGAGCGCCAGAAGCCGCTGCTCAAAGGGCGCGCCTGCAACGAATATCTGAAAGCCATTCAGGATCTGAATATTGTAAGCGCTGGCGGTATCCCCGATATGCGCCGCGTCAGCGACATGCTGGAAAAAACCACCGGCTGGAAGCTGGTCACCGTTCCCGGCCTGATTCCCGGCAGTGTGTTTTTAGAACATCTGTCCAAGCGCCAGTTCGCTACGACATGGTGGATACGCGGGCAGGATCAGATTGATTACCTGAAAGAACCCGATATTTTCCACGATCTGTTCGGCCATGTGCCGCTTCTCTCCAACCCGGTCTTCGCCGATTACATGCAGCAGTTCGGGCTGGGCGCGATGAAGGCCAAGGGCCTGAAAGCCACTAAGCTGATTACGCGGCTCTACTGGTTTACGGTGGAGTTCGGTTTGATCAATACGCCGGAGGGCTTGCGCATTTACGGCTCGGGGATTGTATCGTCGGCCAAGGAATCGAAATATTCGCTGGAAAGCACGGCGCCGAATCGCCTCGGTTTCGACCTCATCCGCATGATGCGCACCAACTACCGCTATGACGATTTACAGCGCACCTATTTCGTGATCGACAGCTTTGAAGAACTGTTCGAAAAAACCAAACCGGACTTCACCGATTATTATTCCATCGTAAAATCGCAACCCGAAATCGGCGAGTTTGAATTACTCGATACGGACAGTGTGATCACCAAAGGTACAGGCGAGTTTTAGATAGTGTAGTCACGAGATATTCGCCCAGAGAACGAGGCATCGAATTTGGACGGCGGCGAGGAATGATGCAGTATTTTTGGCATAGCGTGTGGCAATGCCCCGCCAGCGCTTGAGAT
>Ga0163144_10003919_pt1 | contig 33788 bp, 33 predicted proteins | sample OliLak19BULKMAT1_FD_123175 | JGI IMG/M metagenome (GOLD analysis project Ga0163144, IMG submission 123175) | Freshwater microbial mat bacterial communities from Lake Vanda, McMurdo Dry Valleys, Antarctica - Oligotrophic Lake LV.19.BULKMAT1 | ecosystem: Environmental > Aquatic > Freshwater >... | reverse complement strand
CTCACCACAGTGGGCCCCTGGCACCCGTCCACACCAGCCCCCCACACACCCCACCCCCCCCAGGGGAAACCGGGGGGGGGGGGGGGGAGATGAAAACAGGCGCATCTCGACCTCCGGACATGGGAATTGAATAATGGGCGACGCAGAGTCCTCCACTGTTAGCACCGTGTAGGTATTCTGTCAAGAACCCACCATACCACAGGCAGGGACTGGCCCCCTGGACCGTCCAGCGAACATACCTGCGGAACCGACCCTGCCCTCACCGCCGCACCACCTCGACCACCCCATCCTTGCGGTCCCGAACCTGGAAACCGCTGTCACTCAACAGTTTTCGAATCCTATCTGCCTCGACGAAATCCTTCACGGCCTTCGCGGAAATTCGCTGTTCAGCCCAGGACTTCGCCCAAGCATTGATCGCCTCCTCGCCCACCGGGGGAGATTCCGAGACCATGGTGCCCGTGCCCGAGGAGTGGACTGTTGCCGAAGCTGTGCCGGAGAGTTCAATTGCCCCACGCCCCGGAGTCGGCAGCACCGCCAGCACCTGGTCCACGATTTTCCAGGCGTCCAGGACCACATCGGGCACCGGGGACCCGGCATCGAGCAGGCGGTTCGCCTCGCGCACGAAGGTGAAGACCGCCGCCAGCGCCTGGGGCGCGTTGAGGTCGTCATCGAGCGCGGCGGTGAAGTCGGTCCGGAGGGTCAGGCCGGCGGCCGCCAGCGGGGAGTCGGGGCCCCGGGGAGCACTGGACAACCGGCGGTCGAATTCGCCGAGACGGCGCATCCCTTCGGTGGCGGCCTCCAGCGCCTGATCGGTAAAGTCCAGCCGCTGGCGGTAGTGGGTCTGGAACAGCAGCAACCGGACCGCCGCAGCGTCGACCCGCTCCTCGCGCAGGTCGCGGGCGGTGAGGATGTTGCCAAACCGCTTGGACATCTTGGTGCCGGCCATGGTCAGGAACTCGCCGTGCATCCAGACCCTGGCAAACTCCTCCTGGCCAGTAAAGGCGCACGACTGCGCGATCTCGTCCTCGTGGTGCGGAAAGACCAGGTCGATTCCACCGGCATGGATATCCAGCACCTCCGCATCCATCCGATCGCCGATCAGGTCGAGGGCCATCGCGGAGCATTCCAGGTGCCAGCCGGGCCGACCCCGCCCGAACGGGGCGTCCCATGCGGCGCCGACCGCCTCGTCCTCCGGCCTTGCCGCCTTCCAGAGCACGAAGTCGCGAGCGTCCTCCTTGGCGTACTCGTCCTCCGAGGTGCGTCCCCCTGCTCCGGCCTTCAATTCTCGAGTATCGAGCCGCGACAACTTGCCGTACGCCGGGAACTTGGCGATGGCAAAGTAGACCGAGCCATCATCCCCCTTGTACGCCACCCCCTTCTCCAGCAACCCCTCCACCATCCGGACCATTGCCGGAATGCAGCTGGTGGCCCTGGGGTAGGCATGCGCAGGGCGGATCCGGAGGTAGTTGCGGTCGTCGAAGAACGCCTCGGTGAACTTCCGGGTAAATTCGCCGAGCGCCACACCGGCGGCGGCGGCGCCCGTGATCGTCTTGTCGTCCACGTCCGTGAGGTTCATGATGTGGAAGACGTCGTACCCGCTTGCCTCGAGCCAGCGCCGGAGCAGGTCCTCGAAGAGAAAGGTCCGGAAGTTCCCGATGTGGGCGTAGTTGTATACCGTGGGGCCACAGGTGTAGAGCGACACCCGGGGCGGCGCCAGCGGCTGGAAGGGATCGACCCGCCGCGTCATGGTGTTGTAGAGATGGAGGCTCATTCCGGCACCTCTGCGCCGGCCACCTGGCGGATGTGCACCGTCCGCTGCGGGAACGGGATCTCGATCCCCTCCAGGTCGAGCCGGTTCTTGATCCGCCGCCGGTACTCCCGGGCGCACTCCCATTGCCTGCCCGGTTCGGTCCGGACCATCGTCCGGATCACCACGGCGCTGTCGGCCAGCTCATCCACCCCGACCACTTCCGGCGGCCCCATCAGCCGGTCCTGCCATGACTTCTCCTCGCCGAACTGCTTCGCCTCGTCTTTGAAAATTGCCAGGGTGGCATCCAGATCCACCCCGTAGGACACGCCGATGTCCACCACCGCCCGCGACCACGACCGGGTCAGATTGCTGACGGTGTCCAGTTGGCCATTGGGAATCATATGGACAATGCCGCGCAGGTCGCGCAGGGTCACCATCCGCAGGGTCATCCGCTCCACGGTGCCGGTCCGACCGGCGGCTTCAATGACGTCGCCCACCACGAACTGGTCTTCCAGGAGGATGAAGAATCCGCTGATAATGTCCTTGACCAGGCTCTGCGCCCCGAAGGAGATGGCCAGCCCCAGGATGCCGGCTCCGGCCAGGATCGGGCCGATGTCGATCATCAGGTTGAGGGTGGCCAGCACGCCGAAGGTGAAGGTCGCCACCTGGCCCACCGATTGAATCAACTGGGCCGCCGTCTGTCCCCGTTTCTCTGCCGAGGTCAGCCGATCCTCGTTGCCGTCGTCCACCGACTTGACGATCCGCCGAGCCACCAGCCGGACGATCCGGTTGGCGATCCAGACCACCACCCAGATGAAGACGAACCGGATGGTCAGGCCCAGGAGCACCCCGGAGGAGAGGTCGAAGGCCCGCGTAATGGTATCCACGACGCCGGTGGAGTCGGCGAGGAGGTCGGTTGCGGCTTGCAGTACGAGCAGTGAAGGCATGTGGGAAAGGTAAGGGAGGACGGGGAATGGGGAATGGGGAATGGGGAATGGGAATGGGAATGGGGTATCGGGTATCGGGTATCGGGTACCGGGAGTATAGGGGCTGGGGGCTGGGGCAAGCAGGTGGGGTAGCGGATTGCCCCGAAACGGCGAACCGCCCTGGACCGGTCCAGCGGGACCGAGTCCGGGCGGTTCTGGGAGAGCCGAGCGGCGCTCCACCAGGGTCAGGTGACCGTGATCTTGTTCCTGAACGGGAGCGGGAGCTTGGGCAGCTTGACCAGCAGAATCCCGTTCTCGTAGGTGGCCACCACGTCGGACTCCTTGACCGGGGCGGGAAGCCGGAGCGTCCGCATGAACCGGCCGCTCTGCCGCTCCTGCCAGAGATAGTCCTCCCCCGTCTTCTCCTCGAACAGCTCCCGCTTGCCGCTCAGCGTCAGCAGGGTCCCATCGATGCTCACGTCGAGGTCGTCGCGGGTGACGCCGGGAATCTCCAGGCGGACGAGGTACTCCGTCTCCGCCTCGGTGAAGTCCAGCGCCGGCTCCCACATCTGCTCGAACGCCCTGACCCGTGGCAGTTCGGGCCAGAGTGCCCCGCCAAAGAGCCGCTCGAAGACCTTGTCCATGTCCTGCTTGACGGTGGCGAGTGGTGCAGTCTTGACCAGTGACATGATACCCTCCCTGGCGGCTCGGCGCCGCCGACCTGCGATGGAGCAACGGGAGGACTCGCGCGAGCCCGGGGACTGTGCCCAAGCTAGCGCCGGGGCGGTGAAAGGAGAGTGAATGTCGGGTGAAATTTCCTGCAGGAATGCGGGCGCGATCGCCGGCCCGCCGCCGCGGACGAGGCGCCGCTAGCACCCAGCCAGCCGCTCCAGCTGGGCCAGCGACGCGGCCCCGACATGCCGGCGCACCTCGCGGCCCTCGTCGAACAGGAGCAGCGTCGGAATTCCCCGCACCCCGTGCTGCCGGGTCAGTTCCGGCCAGCGGTCCGAATCGACCTTGAGGACCAGCAGCCTGCCGACATGCCGGCGCGCCATTTCCTCCAGGAAGGGGGCGACCACCCGGCACGGCCCGCACCAGTCGGCATAGAAATCCACCAGCACCGGCACCCCGGCCGACGCGACCGTTTCGCGGAACTCCTCGTCGGAAACAGGGAGCGGCCGGTCGAGGAGAATCGACCGGCCGCAATCGGCGCACTTGGGCCCCGCCCCAACCCGGGCCAGGTCTACCCGATTGCGCCGCCCGCAGGAACGACACCGGACGGTAACTCGACGCGCTGCCGGATCTCCTGCCATCGCGTCAACCCGGCGGCTTCCGCCGGCTCACGCTCCAGACGTAAGCCGCGACGGCCCTGACCTGGGCAGGGTTTAGTGCGCCACCTCCGCCGGGAGGCATCATCTGGCCGCTCTTGGACTCTTCCAGCGGCACCCCGGAGGTGACCCGGGCCACCAGCTCCTGATAGCTCCCCTTGCCATGGAGCCAAGCGCCGGCGGTGAGGTCTGGACCGAGCCCCCCTTTGGCCTCCATGCCGTGGCAGGCCATGCAGAGGCCGGCTCCCAGAAAGAGTGCCTTGCCGTCCTGGACCAGCTTGGTGGTGACGCCCGCCGGCAGGGAGTCCGGCGGGGCTTGGGCGCTGGCCGGCAATGTGCCGGCCAGCAGCCCGCCAACGATCAGGGTCAGAATGCGGTGACGATGCCGAATGTCCATCGAGTCTTCTCCAATTCCATGTCCCAGGTTCCCTCGGCGCTGATCTTGAAATTTCGCATGACCAGATAGCCGAGGCCGGCAGTCGCCGACTCATACCGCTGGATTCCCGCCGGCCCGCCCAGCCGCACGTCAAGATAAGGACGATCAGCCTTGACCAAATTGTACAACCCAAACCCGAACCAGCGGCTGTTGACGGGCCGGATGAGGACCTCGGCAAAGCCGCCATCGGTCCTGGTCAGGGTGGAGCCGGCACCCGCGAACGCCGGGTCGTCGTCCTCGCGGTGGACGTACTGCAGGTTCACCTCGAGCGGACCGCGATTGAGGGTGGCGTCGGCCCCGAACATGGTGGCCTTGTTGTCGACCCCGTCGCTGGAGTTCCTGCTCAGGAGCCCAAACCCGCCCACCCGGAACCCGTCCACCAGGTCGCGGGAAAGTCGCAGCATGCCGACCTTGCCCGGGTTGTTGTCGAAGTGCCGGTTGGATTGGGCCGACCCGATCCCATTGCCATTGGCCACCACCCCGGTCACGGTGAAGCCCGCCACCTCGGCAATCGCCATGGCGCCCCGGTCGTAAGTCAGGGTCAGCGGGTCGTCACCAATCCGGGCCCGATAGATGGCGTAGTCCTCGAACATCAGACGCAGTTCCCGCTTGAAGAGCGGGTCCGAGAGCTGGAACTGACCGACCATCAGGTCCACCTCCTTGCCGCCGACATCGTTGACGTTGATGTAGGCGTCCTCGACCCCACCGTATTCGCCCCGCTCCAGGAGCAGCGCGTACACGTACCAGGAGAGCTTCCGACTGATCGAGCCACTGCCCAGGACCTTCAACGTGTAGGGGCCCTGAAAGTCGGTGGCCGCCTTGCCACCGGCATACGCCTGGGCGTAGGCGTCGAGCCGGAAGGCGAGTGGCAGGTCGCTCGGCAGCCAGAGGAGCGGATCGCCGGTATTGATGGTGTCTCGGGCCGGCTCATTGGCCGACATCCGGAACCCGTTGCCGGCAAACGCTTCGCCGAACGCGGTCAATGCCGGCACCGGGTTGTGGCAGAGCTGGCAGCTGACCTTGTAGCGCCGGGCAAAGACCGGAATGCCCGCCGCCTCGGCCAGCGGCATGACCAGGACCACCAGTGCCAGCAGACTTGTGCGTCGCAATGTACTGAACACATACCCCCCTTGAGTGACTCGGGACATCACGATTCCTGCGGTGGCCGCCAGGCCAGCACCGGCACCGGCGAGCCGCGAATGACCTTGTCGGTGACACTCCCCACGAACGCCCGCCGGAGACCGCCGGCGCCGTGGGTGCTCATGGCAATCAGGTCGGCGCCTTCCCGGTCGCGCACCTCAAGGATCGAGGCACCGACGCCGAGTGCCGCCACGATCACGCTGCGCGCAACCACGCCGCCCTCCTGCAACCCGCGCACGATGTCCGCCAACGCTGCCAGCGCCTGATCCTGTCGCGCCTGCTCCGTCGCAGGGTCCACCGCAGCGGGGAACGGCAGCGCCGGATCCATGATCCCGATCACCGGCTCCACCACCGACAGCAGCACCAGTTCGGCCCCGAACAATCGGGCCAGTTCCTCGGCCGGCGCCACCGCCATCCGGGAGAGCGGCGATTCGTCCAGCGGCACCAGGATCCGCTGGAAGGGAACCGACGCGGTCTCGGCGCCGGGATCATCCCCGAGCGGGTGCACGACCAGTACCGGCACTGCCACGTGACGCAAAACGTAATCGGTGGTACTGCCCAGCCAGAATCGGGAGACCGGCCCCCGACCGTGGCTGGCCATGACGATCAGCCCCGCCCCGATGGCGGCCGCGTGCGAGGCGATCGCCTCGCCGGGGGTACCACGCACCAGGGTCTGCGACACCTCCAGGCCGGACTCGCGGGACACCCGCTCGGTCAGTGCGGCCAGGTAGGTAGTCTCGCGCTCCCGGGTGGCGGCTTCAATGGCCGCACCGCCATCGGGAAAGCTGATGGCCGGATTCCATGCCGGCAGGGCGTGGTGGACCAGCACCAGATGCAGGCTGCCCCCTGCGGCTCGCGCGAGTTGCACCGCCGGTGGAACCGCAGACTCGGCAAATCGGGACCCGTCCACCGGCACCAGCAATTTCTTCAGCATCGTTGTTCCTCCCTCCCGAGAACACCGGTCAGGCAACCGGCGCAAAATTCCGCGTGCGCTAGCGTGCCAGCAACCACCATCCCCCGGCGGCCGCCACCGCCAGCGCCGCCAGCCCCAGCCCGGCCACCCGGCGGAAGCTCGCCGAACCCAGGAGGAGAGCGGTGGCGAGTTTGAGGACGGTGTTGGTGCTCACCCCGATCATGATCGCTTGCGCCGCCACCTGGTGGGGCACCTCCGACTCGCCGAGCCGACTCATCGAGAAGGTAAGCGCATCCATGTCCGTCAGGCCAAGGAGCGCCGCCGACCCGTAGAGCCCACCGGCTCCGTACCGGGTCCCCGCGAAGTCCAGTGCCAGCATGACCACCTGGAACGCCAGCGCCATCCTGATCGCCGAGCCGAGCTGCAGGGGGTTGCCGATCGCCGGCGGATCGGTTTCCTCCACCTGGCCGGGACGGGGCTGCCGCAGGAAGAAGAGCACCGCCACCCCCAGCACCAGCGACGGGAGCAGCCCGATGAGCAGCGCCCCGCCCAGGCCGGGATTCAGGACCCACGCGATCCCGAAGACCCTGGGGATGAGGACGGTACAGGCGGCCAGGGCACCGATGCCCAGTGCTGTACCGTGGTGTGGCTCAGCCCGGGAGCGCCTGGCAAAGGTCAGGGTGACGGCGGTGGACGACACCAGCCCGCCAAGGGCGCCGGCGATCCCGAACCCCCGGCGCTGACCCAGGATCCGTCGAGCCAGGTAGCCAAGGTAGTTCAGCCCCGAGAAGACGAGCACCACCGTCCACAGGGTCCGCGGCCGGATCCCGCCGAGCGGGCCGAACGGCCCCTCGGGGAGCAAGGGGAGGACGACCAGGGCGAGCACGGCGAACTGGAAGGCGCCGCGCAGTTCGGGCTCACCGATCCTGTTCACGAACCCCTGAATGGTGCTCTTTTCGCGGAGGGCCAGGACCACGACGGCGGAGACGGCGCTGGCAATGGCCGGGTACCCCAGGCTGGCGGTCAAGCCCAATCCCAGGACGACCAGGGCCGCTATCTCCGTGGTGGCCTCGATCGCCTCGACATCGTCGGGGCGGCGGGCGGCGACAAGGTACGCCACCGTGGTCATCGCGATCCCACCCGCCAGAAGCGTCACCCCGGCGGCCACAAAACCGACCCGCATCGCCGCACCAGCCAGCCCCCCGAGCAGCCCCAGCAGCAGAAAGGTGCGGACCCCGGCAAACCGGGCGTGGGGGCCGGCGGCATGACCGGACCATTCCCGCTCGATCCCCACCGCCAGTCCCACCAGGCCTGCCACCGCCAGGTGCAACCCCTGCTCGAAGTTCACCCGCTGGTCCGGTCCGCCGGTGCCCGGCAGGTCTTCCACCCGAACAGCGTGTATATCGGGCAATTCCCCGTGATGGCGGTTCCCAGGAAGACGAGGCCGATCAAGGTCACATATCGAAGCGGCGGCGCGAGGGCGCCGTACAGCCCCAGCAATCCGATTCCCGCCAGCAGCCGGATGGTCCGGTCCACCGTTCCCATATTCCGTGTCATGGCGCACTCCTTCAGGTCAGAGGGGAACGGTCAGCACAGCGCACGACGCCGCCGCAAGCAGGCGCCGTCCGTTGCCGGTGCTCTCGGCCACCGCGGCTGGCCCGCCCCGGCGGACCCCGACCACGAGGAGGTCGCCAGGTGCATGGGAGATTTCCTCGAGGACCTGCTCAACGATGTCGCCCTGGCGGTGGACCACCTGAATTGAGACACCAGGGCCGACCGTCTCGAAGACTCCCGCCTGGATCCGCTGCCCGGCGGTCCCCCCGGGACCGATGATGCCTTCGGCGCCGTTACCTCCCGGTTCAATGAAGATGGCCAGGACGTTGTTGGTAGCAAGGCTCCGCAGCGACCAGGCGGTCCGCAAGGCCCACATTCCCCGCTCGGACCCATCCAGGGCCACCACCATGCGACCGAACCGGGTCTGACCGGCGGGGAGCACGAGACACGGCATTTCCGCCCGGCGCACCACCGCATCGGCGAGTGCCTTGAGACCCTTGAGGGTCCCCACACCCTTCGGCACCGCACCGAGGATCAAGAGCTCCGCTTTCCGGGACTCGGCAAACCGGACGATCTCGATCGCCGGGATTCCCTCCACCAGCGACACGCCGGCCTCGGCTGGCGCCGGTAGGGTAGCGGTCCGCCGAGGCCCTGAGGCCGCGACCGCCCGCACGCGCACCGGGGTCAGGTCCGCGCCCAGCCGCGAGGCCATCTCCCGGGCCACCGAGAACAGTTCGGGGGCGGCCGACGAGTCTTCGCACGCGACGACAACGCGGTGCACTCCCGCGGGTGTCAGGGTCCGGGTCATTGCATGTGACAGTAGCGCCCACTGCCTGAAGGAACCGTGAAGCTTGATCGAAGAACCGGCATGATGGCCTGCGGGAACCGATCGGGATAAGATCCAGCATGCCCGAATCCCAAGCCCCGCTCTCCGAGCGCCTCGAGCACCTCGTTACCTCCGGCTCGGCGCTCGCATCGGAGGTCCACCTGGAAACGGTGCTCGACCAGGTGGCACTGCTGAGCCGCCGGTTGCTGCACGCCAAGTATGCCGCTGTCGGGCTCCTCGCTGCCGACCGAAAGAGCCTTGAGAGCTTCACGACCGTCGGGATCCCGGCCGAAGAACGGGAGAGGATGGGTCCCCTCCCCAAGGGACATGGCATCCTTGGGGTGCTGATTCGCGACCAGCGGCCGCTCCGGCTGCCCGACCTGACCCGGCACCCTGACTCAGCGGGGTTTCCACCAGGTCACCCCCCGATGAAGTCATTCCTGGGCGTTCCGATCGTTGGCAGTCGCGGGGTCATCGGCGAGCTGTACCTGACCGACAAGACCTCGGCACCGGAGTTCTCCGAGGAAGACGAGTATGTCGCCGTGTTGCTGGCCCACCAGATTGCGAGCGCCGTCGAAAATGCGCGCCTGCACGAGGAGAGCGCCCGGCTGCTGGCGGAGGTTGAACAGCTGCACCGGACCCGGGAGCGGTTCTTTGCCATGGTGAACCACGAGTTGCGCAATGCGCTGGCCGCGGTACTGGGATGGGCCGAGTTGCTGACCCGGAAAAAGGACCCGGCGACAATACCCCGGGCGGCTTATGAGGTACTGGATGCGGCGGAAGGCGCCAGTGCCCTCATCAATGACCTCCTGGACCTGAGCCGCCTGGACGAAGATCGCCTCCGGCCGGTGATCCGGGAACATGACTGCGTGGCCCTCATTCGGCATGCCGTATCCCGGCTGGAACCGGCAGCCTCGGCCAAGGGGGTCAGGTTGCTGTGCCTGCTGCCCGATGAAATCATCACCTGCCGGACCGACGCACAACGGGTGGAGCAGATCCTGGTCAATGTCCTGGGCAACGCGATTCGGCACACCCCGCTGAATTCGAGCGTCGTGGTACGGATGGAGCAGGTGGACCGGCTGGCACGGGTCCATGTGGAAGACGAGGGCCCCGGAATCTCGGAGGATCAGGTGGACCGGGTCTTTGATGTCTACGAGACCAAGGCCGGTGAGGAGCGCCAGGGCACCGGATTGGGGTTGCCCCTCTCCCGGCGGTTGGCCCAGTTGCTCCGCGGGAACCTCTATGCCACGGTGGGTCCGGGAGCGGGTGGACGTTTCACCTTGGAACTGCCGATAGGGGCTGAGTCAGTCCCACAACTATGAAGATACCTTAACCATCAGTTACCATTGAGTTCATGGAAACCTTCATAATTTGGGACCCATGAAAGTTCTCATCGTGGAGGACGACCGGAAGGTCGCCGGGTTCATCGAGCAGGGCCTCAAGGAAGAGGGCTACACCGTGGACGTTGCCCCGGACGGGGAAGAAGCCACCGTCCTGGCGCATGTCTATCAGTATGACGTGATCCTGCTCGACGTCATGCTGCCCAAGAAGAACGGGTTCCAGGTGGCGATGGAGCTCAGGCGGGAGGGGCGCAACACCCCGATCCTGATGCTGACCTCCCGGGATGCCGTGGAGGATGTCGTCCGGGGCCTGGATGCCGGTGCCGACGACTACCTGGCCAAACCGTTCCGGTTCGAGGAATTGCTGGCCCGGATGCGGGCGCTGACCCGCCGCGGCGGTGCCGAACGGCTGGATGTGCTCCGCTTCGGGTCGATCACCCTCGATCGCCTGCGCCACCAGAGCTCGGTCGGGAACACGGCGCTGCAGCTGACCGCCAAGGAGTTCCAGCTGCTGGAGTTCTTCCTCCTTCACCCCGAGGAGGTCGTGCGCCGCACCACCCTGCTCGAAAAGGTGTGGGACATGCACTTTGATCCCGAGAGCAACGTGGTCGACGTGCACGTGGGCAACCTTCGGCGCAAGCTGATGAGGCTGACCAAGGACCAGCGGATCGAGACGGTGCGGGGCGTGGGCTTCAGCCTCCGCCACGCCGAGCCGCCCCGCCCGGCGATTTCCCACCAAGCCGCCCGGCGCCAGACCGTTTCGTGACCTCCCGCTGGTCGGTGCCGGTCCTGCCGGCCGCCGCCCTCGGATTCCTGCTGGTTGGCCTCGCGGCCAGGTTCATCCCGGACCTGGCCGCGTGGAGTCTCCCGGTCTGGACCCTGGGGCTGTGGTTGACCGGCGGCCCGCTGATCCTCCGCACCCTGCGCGGGGTCTGGCGCGGCCAATTGGCCGCCGACCTGGTGGCCTCCCTGGCGATTCTCGTGGCGATCATCCTGCGGGAACCCGCCGCCGGCCTTCTGGTGGCGCTGATGCAGAGCGGCGGCGAGGAACTGGAGCGTCGCGCCGAGCGTCGCGCGTCGCGCGCCGTGCGCGAACTCGAGGACGCCGCCCCTCAGGTGGTGCACCGGCTCTCCGCGCCCGGGTCCGTGATCGACGTGGCGGTGGCCGAGGTGGAGATCGGCGACCGGCTCCTGGTCCGGCCCGGCGAGATGCTCCCCTGCGACGGCGTGGTGCTCGACGGCGAATCGGAGCTCGACACCGCCCGGATCACGGGAGAACCAATGCCGGTCGCGGTGGCGGCAGGGGACCGGGTGCAGAGCGGCGCGATCAACCGCCACGGCGCACTCACCATCGAGGCCAGCGCCCGCCCGGGGGAATCGCTGTATGCCCGGATCGTCGAACTCGTCCGCACCGCGCAGGCCAGCAAGGCCCCGCTGCAGCGGATTGCCGACCGCTGGGCGGTCTGGTTTACGCCGCTGACGGTAGCGGTGTGCGCAGTGGCCTGGGCCGTCTCCGGGGATCCGGTCCGGGTCCTTGCGGTGCTGGTGGTGGCCACCCCCTGCCCCCTGATCCTGGCCACACCAGTGGCGATCATCGGCGGCATCAACCGGGCCGCGCGCCAGCACATCGTGATCCGGCATGGCGGTGCCCTGGAGGCGCTGGCCTCGATCGACACCGTGGTCTTTGACAAGACCGGCACCCTGACGATCGGCCAGCCCGAGGTGACGGGTCTCGATCCGGTCGGCGACCTGACAGCAGACCAGCTCCTGCGCCTCGCGGCGGCGGTTGAGCAGGGTTCCGGACATTCACTGGCGCGGACCACCGTGGCGGCCGCGACCCGCAGAGGGCTCAAGCTTCCCGTGGTCAGCCAGGTCGTCGAGGCACCAGGCCGGGGAGTCCGCGGAGAGGTGGAGGGCCGGGTGGTCGTGGTCGGGACCCTTTCGCTGCTGCGTGAGCAGGCGCCGGGGGCGGTGGCGGCCCTGGAATTGGCCCAGGGCAGTCAGCGCGGGCTGCAGGCCTTTGTCGCGGAGGATGGAAGGGCAGCGGGCATCATCTCGTACGCCGACCGGGTGCGACCGAACGCTGCCGAAATCGTGGCCGGTCTCCCCGCCCTCGGCGTGCGCCGGATCCTCATGCTCTCGGGAGATCAGTCAGCCAACGCCGCCACCATCGGCCGCGAAGTGGGGATTGCCGAGGTGTCAGGCGACCTGCTGCCGGAGGAGAAGGTGTCCCGGATCCAAGCTCTGCTCCAGGCGGGCCGCACTGTCCTGATGGTGGGCGACGGGACCAATGACGCGCCGGCACTCAGCACCGCGCAGGTTGGCGTGGCCCTGGCCGGCCACGGCGGCGGGATCGCGGCGGAGTCGGCCGACGTGGTGCTCCTCGAAGACGACCTTCGGGGGATCCCCGCCGCGCTGGCCATCGGACGCGACACGATGCGGATTGCACGGCAGAGCCTCGGCGTGGGACTGGGCCTCTCTGCCATCGCCATGGCGGTAGCCGCGATGGGGCATATCCCCCCCACCACGGGCGCCCTGCTTCAGGAGGGGGTGGATATTGCCGTTATTCTCAATGCATTGCGGGCCACCCGCGGCGCGTGATCGAGGTGCGACGGATCAATCCTGGAAGAAGTCTTCACACTTTCTCCGGCGCTCCTTCATGAAGGACCGGCCATTTTCCGCGCTGCCCGATTCCCCCCATTCGACGCCCCTGGAGACCGCCGCATGACCGCGCAGCTCGACACCTTCCGGTACGACGACGCCATCGTCCGTAAGTTCATGATCGCCACCTTCGTGTGGGGGCTGGTCGGGATGCTGGTCGGGCTGATCATCGCCCTGCAGCTGGCCAACCCGATGTTCAACTTCGACCTGCCGTGGCTGAGCTTCGGCCGGCTCCGGCCGCTGCACACCAACGCGGTGATCTTTGCCTTTGCGGGGAACGCAATCTTCACTGGGGTCTACTACTCCAGCCAGCGTCTCCTCAAGACCCGGATGTTCAGCGACACCCTGAGCGCGCTGCATTTCTGGGGCTGGCAGCTGATCATCGTGGCCGCGGCAATCACCCTGCCGCTCGGCTTTACCCAGGCCAAGGAGTACGCCGAGCTGGAGTGGCCGATCGACATTGCCATTGCGGTGGTCTGGGTGATCTTTGCGGTCAACTTCTTTGGCACGATTGCCCGGCGGCGGGAACGGCACCTCTACGTGGCAATCTGGTTCTACATCGCCAGCATCATCACCGTGGCGGTGCTCCACATCTTCAACAACCTGGTCATCCCGGCAAGCCTGTTCAAGAGTTATCCGATCTATGCCGGCGTCCAGGACGCCTTCATGCAGTGGTGGTATGGTCACAACGCGGTGGCATTCTTCCTGACCACGCCGTTCCTGGGGCTGATGTACTACTTCCTCCCCAAGGCGGCCGATCGGCCGATCTTCAGTTACCGGCTCTCGATCCTGCACTTCTGGTCGATCGTCTTCCTCTATATCTGGGCCGGGCCGCACCACCTGCACTACACCGCCCTGCCCGAGTGGGCCTCGACCCTCGGCATGCTCTTCTCCGTCATGCTGTGGATGCCCTCGTGGGGCGGCATGATCAACGGCCTGCTGACCCTGCGCGGCGCCTGGCAGAAGGTCGCCTCGGATCCGATCCTGAAATTCTTCGTGGTGGCGATCACCGCGTACGGGATGTCGACCTTCGAGGGCCCGATGCTTTCGATCAAGAGCGTCAATGCGCTGGCCCACTACACCGACTGGATCATTGCCCACGTCCACACCGGGGCGCTGGGATGGAACGGGCTGCTCACCTTCGGGATGATCTACTGGCTGCTGCCGCGAGTGTACCAGACCAGGTTGTACAGCCAGAAGCTGGCCGAGGTGCATTTCTGGCTGGCCACCCTGGGCATCCTGCTCTATGTCACCGCGATCTACAGTGCCGGCCTGACCCAGGGGCTGATGTGGCGTGCCTTTGACGAAACCGGCCGGCTCCAGTTCCCCGATTTTGTGGAGACCGTGGTCCGGCTGCTGCCGATGTACTGGCTGCGCGTGGTGGGCGGCAGCCTGTACCTGACGGGGATGGTGATCTTTGGCTACAACATCTGGAAGACCTGGCGGACCCGTCCCGCAACCTACGCCGAGCCCGAAGTGCAGGCACCGCGTCTGCTGCCGCTGGCGCCGGAGCCGGCGGCGGCGACCCCCCGGGGTGGCGTCTTTGCCCGCTTCGTCGAGGCGGCATGGCACCGTACCTGGGAACGATTGCCGGTGACCTTTACCGTGATGGTGACCGTGGCGGTGCTGGTGGCCTCGATCTTCGAGATCGTCCCCACCTTCATGATCAAGTCCAACGTCCCGACGATTGCGTCGGTCAAGCCATACACGCCGCTGGAACTTGCCGGCCGAGACCTCTACATCCGGGAGGGGTGCTTCAACTGCCATTCGCAGATGATCCGACCGTTCCGGCACGAGACCGAGCGGTTTGGTGAATACTCCAAGCCGGGCGAGTTCATCTACGACCGGCCATTCCTCTGGGGCTCACGCCGGATCGGGCCCGACCTGGCCCGCGAGGGAGGCAAGTACCCTGACCTCTGGCATGTGCGGCACATGGAGGACCCGAGGGCGATCACCCCGAATTCGACGATGCCCGCCTACGCCTGGCTGTTGCGAGATCCGCTGGACTTTGCCTCGATCCAGAAGCGGGTGGACGTGCTGGCGATGCTGGGCCACCCCTATGGGGAGGCGCTGACCCGGGCGCCGGAGATGGCCCGCGAACAGGCCGCCACGCTGGCCGCCGCGATCGTGGCGCAGGGTGGCCCGGAGGGGTTGGCGGATCGGGAGATCGTGGCGCTGGTGGCCTACCTCCAGCGACTGGGGACCGATATTCGCCGCACCGCCAGAGCGGTTGCGGAAGCGGGGGGCCGCTGAGATGAAGCTTTCCGATATCATGGCCGCCGCGGGCCTGTCCGGCTGGGCACAGGCCGCCATGATCCTCTTCCTGTTGGCGTTCGTCGCCATCCTGGTTGCGGTGCTCGCCCCGAGCCGTCGGCGGGAATTCGAGGCCGCGAGCCGGATGCCACTACAGGACGATCTCCCCGTCTCACCTCGCGCGCCGACCGGAGGCCAGCCGTGAACCACCCCGACCCGAATGAATCGATGCTGCTCGACCACGAGTACGACGGCATCAAGGAGTACGACAATCCCCTGCCCCGCTGGTGGGTCTGGACCTGGTGGGCCACCATCATCTTCTCGGTGCTGTACTGGTTCAATGTGCCCGGGATCGGCATCGGACAGGGTCAGATCGCCGACTACGAGGCCGAAATGGCGGTGGCCGAGGCACAGCGCGCCCAGTTGGCGGCCTTGCGGCCGGGCCCGACCGAGCAGTCGCTGTTGGCCCTCAAGTCGGTGGACTCGACCCTGGCCCTTGGCCAGACCACCTTCGGCCAGATGTGCGTGGCCTGTCACGGCCCCGACGGCGGCGGCGTCATCGGTCCAAACCTGACTGACGATGCCTGGATCCACGGCGAGAGCGCGATGGAGGTCTACACCATCGTGAACGAGGGGGTGCTGGCCAAGGGCATGCCGGCCTGGGGCACGATGCTTTCCCCGGCCCAGGTGGAAGCTGTGGTGGCCTATGTCATGTCACTGCGGGGCACCACTCCGGCCAGCCCCAAGGCTCCCGAGGGGGTTGTTGGCGATGCGGCTGTAGACACCGCCTCCGGATCACCACCGGACGACCTGTCGTGAGTCAGGCCACCAGCCGTCCCCCGCTCCAGGTTCTCTCCACCCTCAACGAGGATGGCTCCCGTCGCTGGTTGCGGCCCAAGCTCTCCCCGGGCGGGTTCTGGCGCTGGCGCCGGGTGGTGGCCTACTCCCTGATGGTGCTGTTCTTTGCCATTCCGTACCTCCGCCTCGGTGGCAGGCCGTTGGTGCTGCTCGACGTGCCGCGGCGGGAGTTTACGCTCCTCGGCACCACCTTCCTGCCGACCGACACCCTGCTCCTGATGCTGCTCATGGTCAGCATTGCCCTGGGCATCTTCCTGCTCACCGCCCTGCTGGGCCGGGTCTGGTGCGGCTGGGCCTGCCCGCAGACGGTGTACCTGGAGTTCCTCTTCCGCCCGATCGAGCGGTGGGTGGAGGGCGGCCGCAGCGGCTCGATGGGACTCGACCGGGAGCAGCAGCAGTTTCATCCGCGCCGCCTGCTCAAGTATGGCATCTACCTGGTCCTCTCGCTGTTTCTGGCCCACACTTTCCTGGCCTACTTCGTGGGGATCGAGCAGCTGGTGCAGTGGGTCAGGCGATCCCCGCTGGAGCATCCGACCTCGTTCCTCGTCATGGCGGGAACCACCGCCATGATCTTTGCCGACTTTGCCTGGTTCCGCGAACAGACCTGCATCGTGGCCTGCCCGTATGGCCGGCTGCAATCGGTGCTGCTCGACCGACGGTCCTTGATCGTCGGGTATGATCCCAACCGGGGCGAGCCACGGATGCGCGGCGTCAAGCAGCGCGATGCCTCCGCGGGGGACTGCATCGACTGTGGTGCCTGTGTCCAGACCTGCCCCACCGGTATCGACATCCGGGAGGGGCTCCAGATGGAGTGCATCCACTGCACCCAGTGCGCCGACGCCTGCGATGCCATCATGGATCAGGTGGGCACGCCGCGCGGCCTGATCCGCTACACCTCGCAGGCATCCCTGGCCGGTTCACCCCAGGGGCTGCTGCGCCCCCGGGTGGTGCTCTACCCCGCCGTCATGGCCGTGTCCCTGGGCCTCCTGATCTTCAACCTCGGCACCCGGGTGGACACCGACGTCACCCTGCTCCGCGGGATCGGGGCACCGTTTACCCGTGAGCCCAACGGGATGATCATCAACCAGGTGCGGGTCAAGATTTCCAACCGGGGAGAGGCTGCCCGGGCATATCAGGTGGCGGTGGCCGAAGGCGAGCCGTTTCGGCTGATCGCACCGGTCAACCCGATGCCGGTTGCGGCAGGCCGCACGACGGAAAACAGCTTCTTTGTGGTGGCACCCCCAGCCGAGTTCCAGAATGGCTCCCGCATGGTGACGATCCGGGTGACCGATGCCGCCGGATACGAGGCAGAGTTTGCCTACCGCCTGCAAGGCCCGGGCAGCGGAGAGGCACCGTGAGCGGGAGTGGCCGGCTCTGGCCTTGGGCCTTGGGAGGAGTGCTGGGCCTGACGGTAATCGGCAACCTCTGGGTCATGCGACTGGCCAGCGCCGATCCCTCGTTCTCGATCGAGCCGGATTACTACCGCAAGGCAGTGGACTGGGACTCCACCATGGCGCAGCAGGCGCGGAGCGCTGCGCTGGGGTGGCGGCTCACCGTCAGGTCCATGCACCCCACGGCAGACGGCCGGGCAGTCCTGGCCGTTCAACTTGTGGATCCGGCCGGCGCCCCGCTGTCCGACGCCACGGTCACGGTCGCAGCCACGCACAATGCCCGGGCCGACCGGGTGGCAACCGCAACCCTCACCCCCGCTGGAGCGGGAGTGTACACTGGACTCATTGCGGGATCCCGTCCCGGTATCTGGGAACTCCGCTTCCTGGCAACCCGCGGCAACGACCGGTTTGCCGCCCGGCTGCGCCATGACACCGAACGGGACGCCCCGCTGCCATGATTGCCCTGGTGGGCACCGTGCTCGCGGCATCACTGCTGGGCAGCCCGCACTGTGCTGCGATGTGCGGCCCCCTGACCTGCCTGTACACCGGCGACGCCGGTGCCCGGAAGACGGGACCCCACCTGGCGTACAACCTCGGCCGCCTCGCCTCCTACCTGTTGCTGGGCGCGCTGGCGGGTCTGGCAGGTTCGGGCATGAATCAACTCGGCGTACTCGCCGGCGTGCCGCGGGTCGCGGCGATCGTCGCCGGGTGCCTGATGGTCCTGTGGGGAGGGTTGACCATTGCGGCAGCGCTCGGCGTGTCAGTGCCGGGCACCTCTCCCCCACCGGTGTTCCGACGGATGCTGGCCCGGGTGGTGACCCGCTTCCAGCGCCATCCACCGGCGCTGCGCGCCGGGGCCCTCGGGCTGCTGACAACGCTGCTCCCCTGCGGGTGGCTCTATGCCTTCGTGGCCACCGCCGCCGGCACCGGATCGATGCCATCGGGAATGCTGGTCATGACGGCGTTCTGGGCCGGCACCGTCCCGATCATGGCGGTGGTTGGCCTCACCGCGCAGCGGGCCCTGGGCCCGCTCCGCCGCCGGCTGCCGGTTGTCACGGCGGCGGCGCTGGTGGTCATTGGCCTGCTGACGATTTCCGGGCGGATCACCATGGCGAGCGTTCCTCCCGGCGCTGGATCCCATGTCGTCCACTGAGCTGCTGACCCCGGCGACAACGGCGTGTGCGCACTGCCGCCTCGAGGTGCCCACGGGGTTCCTGCGTCCTGATCGCACCGAGCAGTTCTGCTGCTCCGGCTGTGAAACGGTCTGGGGCGTGCTGCACGACGCCGGGCTGGAGGGATACTACCGGCTCGGTGAGCGACGGTCGCTGGCGGTCCATGCCAGTGGACGGGACTTTGAGGAGTTTGACCATCCGGCGTTCCACGCGCTCTATGTCCGCACCCGAAACGACGGCCTACTGGAAACGGAACTGTATCTGGAAGGTGTGCACTGCTCCGCTTGTGTCTGGCTGGTGGAGCGGGTGCCGCTGACCGTGGCGGGCGTGGCTCGCGCCGAGCTGGAGATCGGGCGCTCGCTGGCGCACCTGATTTGGGATCCCGCCGAGACAGGGCTGTCTGAGATCGCCAGGTTCCTCGACCGGCTGGGCTACCGGCCGCACCCGTTCCGGGGTGTCAAGGCAGACGCCCTACGGCGGGGCGAGGATCGCGCCATGCTCCAACGGATCGGCGTGGCGGGTGCGTTGGCCGCGAATGTGATGCTGCTGGCGCTGGCGCTCTACAGCGGGCTGTTCGCGGGAATGGAACCGGAGTTTGAGCGGTACTTCCGCTGGCTCAGCCTGGTCCTGGTGACCCCGGCATTGTTCTGGCCGGGCCGGATCTTCTTCCAGGGTGCATTCACGGCGCTCCGATCGCGAATCCTGCACATGGACCTTCCGATCGCCATCGGACTCGGCGCCGGCTACCTGCGCGGACTCTGGAACACCGTCACCGCCAGCGGTCCGATCTACTTCGATGGTGTGGCCACCCTGGTCTTCCTGCTGCTGGTGGGGCGGTTCCTCCAGCTCCGTGCCCAACGGGCGGCAGCCGACAGCGCCGAGCTGCTGCACTCGCTCGGCCCTTCGTCCGCACGGGTGGTCGAGGAGGGCACCGTTCGAGAGATTCCGACCGAGGCGCTGGTGCCCGGCATGGTGATCGAGGTTTGGCCCGGGGAAACGATGGCCGCCGATGGCATCCTGATCGGGGGCCATGCGGAGATCGACGCCGCCCTGCTGTCGGGTGAGTCCCGGCCGTTGGCGGTAAAGGCGGGAGGCGAGGTCTGGGCTGGCACGCTCAACCTGAGCGCCCCGATCCGGGTGCGGGTTGCGGAGACCGGGGAATCGAGCCGGTTGGGCCGGATCCTCCGCGAGGTGGAATCGGCGGCGTCACGACGGGCACCGGTGGTGGCGCTGGCCAACCGGATGGCGGGCGCCTTCGTGGCCGTGGTCCTGCTGCTGGCGGTCGGGACGGTGGCGTACTGGTGGCAAACCGACCCCAGTGATGCGATTGACCACGCCATCGCTCTGCTGGTGGTGACCTGCCCCTGCGCGCTGGCGCTGGCGACACCGCTGGCCTTCTCGGTGGCAATTGGCCGGGCTGCAAGCGCGGGAATCCTGATCAAGGGCGGGGACGCACTCGAATTCCTGGGCCGCGGCACCGGCACGATCTACTTTGACAAGACCGGTACGCTCACCACCGGCAAGACGGCGCTCCGGAGCTGGGATGGCCCGGACGCGATGCGGGGCCTGGTCCTGGCGCTGGAGCGCGACGCGACCCATCCGGTGGCGGCCGGTTTCCGGGCGGCATGGCCCGACCTGGCGGTGCCGGTGGCCGAGGAAGTTCGGCAGGTGATCGGCGGCGGGGTAACGGGCACGGTGGACGGCCGGACCGTCGTGGTGGGCAGTCCGGTGTTCGTCGGTGCTCGCGCTGCAGGAAACCCAAACCTTGGCGATCTCCCGCGCGCCCAGAGTCCAGTGCTGGTGGCGGTGAACGGGGAGGTAGTGGCCCGGGCAGGATTCGGGGACCCGATTCGGCCGGAGTCGGCCGACGTGCTCGGCGGCCTGCGAGCACGGGGCTGGAAGCTGCGGCTCCTCTCCGGCGATGCGCCGGATGTGGTCGGCGAGGTAGGGGAGACCCTCGGCTTTGGGCAGGGAGAGATCCGGGGTGGCGCCACCCCGGAGGAGAAGCTGGCCACCCTGGCCGGGGCCGGTGCCGGCACGGTCATGGTCGGCGACGGCGTCAACGATGCCGCCGCCATGGCACGCGCCTCGGTGGGGATCGGGATCCGGGGCGGGGCGGAAGCGTGCCTGGCGGTGGCCGATGTCTTCCTGAGCCGGCCGGGGCTGCAGCCTCTGGCCGACCTGATGACCGGCGCCGAGCGCACCCTCCAGGTTGTCCGGCGCAACATCGCGTTCGCGCTGGGCTACAACCTCATCGGCGCCGGACTGGCGATGGCAGGACTCCTCGACCCGCTGGTGGCGGCGGTCCTGATGCCGTTGAGCTCGCTGACCGTCGTGCTGCACTCCTGGCGGGCCCGCAGCTTCGAGGCGGGCACCGGGTGAGCGCCCTCTATCTGGTCCTGCCGTTGGCGCTGCTCCTGGTGGGCATCGGCATCGGGGCCTTTGTCTGGGCCACCCGTCGCGGCCAGTTCGATGACCTTACCACGCCCGCGATGCGGGCGCTGCACGAGGACCCGGAGCGGCACGACCGGTAGGCCCAATGCGGCACACCACCCGCGCCGCAACCATTTCCCCCGCTGGCCCCCCCTCTCCCCCGAGTCTATACTTGAGTTGCCGGTCCCCAGCAGGTCCCGGCGCTGTACTCTCCTCAGCCACCCCGAGCCGCCCCCTGACCGAGACGCCGGAGCAGACCCCCGAGCCCATGGAAGTCCTGCGTGCCGCCCTCGGTGCCCAGTACACCGTGGAGCGCCTGCTTGGCCAGGGCGGCATGGGCTCGGTGTACCTGGCCCGGGACATCACCCTCGATCGCCAGGTGGCCATCAAGGTCATCAACCCAGAGGTTTCCAGGGACCCGACCCTGCGCGCCCGGTTCCTCCAGGAGGCCCGGACGGTGGCCAGGCTCCGGCACCCGAACATCGTCCCGGTGTACGCCGCCAGTGAATCGGCTGGCGTCCTCTTTTTCGTCATGGAGTACGTGCCCGGCGAATCGCTCCGCGACCTGATGGCCCGGGAGGGGAAGCTCACCGGCGAACGGATGGCCACCATCCTCCGTGAGCTTTCCCTGGCCCTCGACCACGCCCACAAGCAGGGATTGATCCATCGGGATGTGAAGCCCGAGAACATCCTGCTCGACGCCGACTCAGGCCGGGCGATGTTGACCGATTTCGGGGTGGCCCGGGCGGTCGAGCGCGACGGTGGGATGACCCAGGCAGGGATGATCCTCGGCTCGCCGCGGTACATGTCTCCCGAACAGGCTTCCGGCGACGACACGATCGACGGCCGCTCCGACCTCTACTCGCTGGCATTGGTTGGCTACGAGATGTGCACCGGCGCCCCGGTGGTGCAGAGCAGCACGGTGGCCGGGATGCTGGTCAAGCACCTGACCGAGACGCCACCGCCGCTTGCCCAGGCGGCATCGAACATTCCCGAGCTGGTGGCGCAGGCCGTGGACCGGGGTCTGGCCAAGGATCCCGCCAAGCGCTGGCAGACCGGCCGCGCCTTCGCGGCGGCGTTGGCAGGTGGCTCCCTGACCCCCACCGGCGAACTGCTCGGCATCCCGGCGCCCGCCCGTCGCCGCCGCACAGCGTGGTCGGTTGGCGCCGGCGTGATCGTGGTGGCCGCGATCGCCTGGTTCGGGTACGGGCAACGGGGGCCGGATGGGAGCGGCTTCCTCGTTGCCCCATTCGAGATCCAAAGCGGGGACCCCGAGGTAGCCTGGCTCCGCGAGGGGAGCGTCAACATGCTGACGCTGACCTTTGGCCAGTGGAGCGACTTGAACGTGGTGGACTACGAGCGCACCCTGAGCCTGCTCGACGCGGAGGGGCTCGGCGAGAAGGCGCGCCTTTCACTGGACGACGCGTTGGCCCTGGCGCGGCGCGCCAAGGCGGGCACGGTCGTGACGGGGCAGATCCAGACCACCACCGATTCGCTCCTCGTCATTGCACGCCTCTTTGACGTCCGGAGTGGAGCGTCGGCCCGCCAAACCCAGGTGGCATCCGCCCGGGGGGCGGATCCGCGTCCGCTCTTTGACCAGCTGGCCCAGCAACTGCTGGACATCGAGGGCGGCCGCACCAGCACGATGCAGCTGGCCGAGGCGACCACGACCAATCTTGAGGCGTACCGTTTGTACCTCGAGGGGGTCCGGCACCTCAACAGCTGGCGGCTGGCCGAGGCGGACGCCGCCTTCGCGCGGGCCACCGCCCTCGACTCGACCTTTGCGCTGGCGTTCCACAAGCGCTCGCTGGGGCTGGGGTGGAGCGGTTTCGGCGGGGTGGACTACGTCGCGACCGCGGAGCGTGCCTATGCCCTGGCCGATCGCCTGCCACCCCGGGAGCGGTCCCTGGTCGAGGGTCACTACCACCTGACGATGGCGCTGACCGCCAGCAACACCGCGGACACCGCCACGGCACGGCGGGAGTTCGGCGCCTCGATCGCCGCCTACACCGGCCTGATCAGCCGAGGTGACTCTCTCGTGGCCGAAGCGTGGAACGGATTGGCTGACGCCTATTTCCACGGCACCAACAGCATCCCCAATCAGTCGACCGACTCGATCCGGACCTACGCCACGCGCTCATTGCGGGGATTCCACCGCACGCTGGCCATTGACTCTACCTTCCACCTGGCGTATTCGCACCTGGTGCAGCTCTACAATCAGGCCGGACAGAATTCCAACCTGCTGATCGACGGGGACAGCATCATCGTCTTCACCGACGAGGCCGGTGTGGCGCGGCTGGGCGGTGCCACAGGCATCCAGCGGTACCGCGATGCCGCCAATCGGCGCGGGATCGAGATCGCCCGGGCCTGGGCCCGGGCCGACACTGGCTCCACCCAGCCCATCCTTCAGCTGGTGCAGAGCTACAACGCGGCGAGCCTCCCCGACTCGGCCCTCGCGGTGATCCGGCAAGCGCTCGCCCGCCCGAGCACCGCCACACCCACCATCTGGCTTTCCCTGCTGTCGCAGCAGGTCGCGCGGGCCGATTCCGCGATGGTCACCACCCTGGCCCATGTCCTGTCGACCTACCCCGCCGACAGCCTCCGCGACATTCCGATCGGCGCCCGAATGCCGCTGCTGGCCTCGATGCTCACCGCCAGCGCGATGCTCGGGCGGCGCGAGGAGCTGACCCGGTCGGCGGCATTGATGGTCGAGGCCAATCCCTTTGTCCCGTTCTCCACCACGTCGATCGCCCCGATGGTGGCGATCTACGAACGCGCCCTCCAGGTGGCCATGGGCGACACCGCGAGGATGTCCCGCGCGGACTGGCGAGCGCTGGCGCGCCAGCTCCGTGGCCTCGGGACGATGCCCGGCATCCAGGGCCAGCAGGTCCGCAACGGATACCTGAGCGTGGTGTACCTCGGGTTCATGGTCACCAGCGACACCGCCTTCCAGTCGCTGTCGCAGGAGTGGAACGGTGGCAATGCCCTGACCGAATTTGACGCGCTGCTGGCCCTGGAGCGGGGGGACACCGCGGCCGCCCGGCGTCTGGCCCAGGATTTCGTCCCCGCCGACTCGCTCCGCAATCCGGCGGTGCGGTTCGGGGTCGGCGGCATGCGATCGGTGGCGCGCGCCGAGGTCCTGGCGGCGGTCGGGATGACACGCGAAGCGGTGGAGACCCTGGAAGCGACCGACCTGGCCCGCGTCAACCAGCCCGGGCTCGCCGAGCCGGGACTTGTGATCTGGACCCGGGCCTGGATGGCGCGCGCCCGACTCTGGACCCAGCTCGGCGACACCCCACGCGCCATCGCGGCGTATGAGCAGTTTTTGCGCTACTGGGATGGCGCCGACGGCGCCGCCGCCGCCGAGGTGCGGCAGGCCCGGCTGGAGCTAGGCCGGCTGCGCGATGCGCCACGATAGCGCTGCGCCACGCGGCGCAGCATCCAACCTGGACCTCTTCACCGATCCCGACATTGGAGCACCGCAGATGACACCGCACCGCCTCCTGTTTGCCGCCCGACTCCTGCTGTCTCTCGGCGTCGCCTTCGCGCCGCCTCTCGCCGCCCAGAATCGCCCACTCTCCCAATGGGAGGAACGGGCCCGTGCCCTGCTCAAGGAGCTGGTGGAGGACAACACCACCCAGAGCGCCGGCGACATGACTGCAGCGGCCGAAGCGATGGCCGTCCACATGCGGGCTGCCGGATTTCCGGCAGAGGACATTGTCGTGGTCGAGGCCGGCAAGGCCAAGAAGGGCAACCTGATCGTCCGCTATCGCGGCCGGAACCCGTCGCTCAAGCCGATTCTCCTCCTGTCGCACCACGACGTGGTGGAGGCCAATCCCGAGGATTGGACCCTGCCACCGTTCGAGTTCATTGAGCGTGACGGGATGTTTTACGGCCGCGGCGTGGCCGACAACAAGGATGAGGGTGCCATGCACCTGACCATCCTGTTGCGCATGAAGGCGGAGGGGTTCGTCCCTGAGCGGGACATCATCGTGGCGCTGACCACCGACGAAGAGGGCGGGCCCGACAACGGCGTGGAATGGCTGCTGGCCAACCGGCCGGAGTTGATCGACGCCGAGTACGCCCTGAACGAGGGTGGCGGTGGTGTCATCGTCAACGGCACCCGGGTGTCGAACAACGTCCAGGCCGCCGAGAAGAAGGTCCTCAACCTGCAACTCGAAGTGACCAACCCTGGGGGCCACAGCTCCGTCCCGCTGCCCGACAACGCCATCTACCACCTGGCCCGCGCCCTCGACAAGGTGGCCAGCCACCAGTTCCCGGCTCGACTCAATGAGGTGACCCGCGGCTGGCTGACCGGCACCGCGGCGCTGATGGACCCCGAGATGGGCGGCGCGATGCGCCGGTTCGTGGCCAACCCGTCGGATCGCGCCGCCGAGGCGATCATCTCCCGCGACCCCGGCAACAACTCTCGGCTGCGCACCACCTGCGTGGCGACGATGCTGAGCGGCGGCCACGCCCGCAACGCCCTGCCGCAGCGCGCCACTGCGGTGGTCAACTGCCGAATGCTACCCGATGAAGATCCCGAATACGTAAAGGCCGCGTTGGCCGGGGCCATCAACAACACCCAGGTGACCCTCACTTCGCTGAGCACCGCGCAGGAGAGCCCACCCTCGCCACTGACCCCCGCGCTGATGACCGCGATTGGCCAAGTGACCGAGGAGATGTGGCCGGGGCTGCCGGTTATCCCGACGATGAGCACCGGAGCCACCGATGGACTCTACCTACGGCGCGCCGGAATCCCGGTGTACGGCGTCTCGGGACTCTTTTACGAGAACGCCAACGCCCACGGCATGAACGAGACGATTTCCGCGGCGGCCTTTTACCAGGGACTCGAGTTCATGTATCGGCTGGTCAAGGTGCTCACGGGCAGCGGCATCAGTTGAGGAGCGATCGCATCACGCAACCAGGATTCTCGGCCGTCAGCGTCCTGCTGATGCTCGCGGCCGCCGTGCCAGGCGTCCACGCCCAGGCCCGGGTGCAGCCCACCACCCTGATCTCCGGCACGCTGTCGTTCGACGCCCGGGGCACCTTGGGCGACTTCACCGGGACCACCGCGAACCTGACCGGTGCCATTGCGGGCGGCCCGGCGCTCGAAGCGGTGCGCGGCTGGGTCGAGGCGCGGGTGGATTCGATGACCACCGACAACGGCCGTCGCGACCGCGACATGCGCAAGTCACTCGGGGCCGACCAGTATCCCACCATCCGGTTCGACCTCGACGAGCTGCGGCCGAGTCCGCGCCAGGGTGACATCATGGTGGTCACCCTGGTCGGGCGCTTCACGATCCACGGGGTGACCCGCCAGGAAACCTTTCCGGGCACCCTTACCTGGTCGAGCACCGGCATCCGGCTCGAGGCCCGGGTGGGCATGGATGTCCGCGCCTACCGGATCGGCGGACTCTCCAAGGCGTTCGGGCTGCTCAAGATGCAACCCGACATCGTGGTCCATATCGACCTGCGGTTCGAACAACCCCCGCGGTGAGCGCACCGGATGTGATCATTGTCGGCGCCGGTTCGGCGGGCTGCGTCCTGGCCAACCGACTCAGCGCCGACCCGACTCGTCGCGTCCTGCTGCTCGAAGCAGGCGGCGAGGGGCATTCGCTCACGACTCGCATTCCTGCCGCCTTTCCCCGTCTCTTCAAGACCCCCGCCGACTGGGCCCTGGAAACGGAACCTGAACCCGGCCTCAATGACCGCCTGCTGTACTGGCCACGCGGCCGGATGCTCGGCGGCTCCAGTGCCATGAACGCGATGCTCTGGATGCGGGGCCACGCCGAGGACTACGACGCCTGGGAGGCCGCCGGCAATCCGGGCTGGGGGTGGCGCGATGTCCTGCCGGCGTTCCGGCGCGCCGAGGACCATCGGGCTGCCACCGGCGAGCATGTCGGGCATGATGGTCCGATGCGGATTGACCACCAGCGCGAGCCGAGTCCGTTGACCAGGTCCTGGCTCGAGGCCGCCATGGAAAGTGGCTTCCCGATCCGAGACGACCTGAACCATGGATCCAGCGAGGGCGTCGGGCTGCTGCATGTCTCCCAGCGCGGAGGGAAGCGTGAAAGCACCGCCACCGCCTACCTGCGCCCGGCCCGGCTGCGTCCCAACCTGACCGTGACTACCGGGGTGCAGGTCCTCCGGATTGCCTTCGATGGATCCCGTGCGGCAGGGGTGGAGGTGCGCCATGCCACAGGTGCAATCGAGTGGATTGCCGCCGGGCATGTGGTCCTGTGCGCCGGCGCGGTGCATTCACCGCACCTGCTGATGTGTTCCGGGATCGGACCTGGTTCGAGTTTGCGCGACGCTGGCGTTGCCGTGCGGGTGGACCTGCCCGGTGTTGGCCAGAACCTGCAGGACCATCTGGTGGCCGGGATCGGGGTCCGCTGCCGGGAGCCGGCCTCGCTGCTGGCCGCCGAGCGTCCCTGGCGGCTGCTGCAATGGCTGCTGACCCGCAGCGGCCCCCTCACCTCTCCGGTGGCGGAGGGTGCCGGCTATCTCCGGTCTGATCCATCGGTCGATCGCCCCGACCTGGAACTGATCTTTGCGCCCACGTTCTTCGTGGACCATGGCTTTTCCAACCCACCGGGACACGGTTATACCCTGGGCGCAGTCCTGTTGCGCCCGGAGAGCCGGGGCAGCACCTCACTCCGGAGCGCCGATCCGCTCGCCGCCCCCGTGATTCGTCCTGGCTACCTGACCGATGCCGCCGACCTGCCGCGGCTCGTGGCCGGACTGCGGAGCTGCCGACAGATCGCCGCGGCGTCGGCGTTCGGGCGGTGGCGCGGCGCGGAGGCCCTCCCAGGAGAGGGTGCCTGCACTGCGGAGCAGCTGGCGGAGCATGTCCGGAACACGGCGCAGACCCTCTACCACCCGGTCGGGACCTGCGCGATGGGCACCGGGCTCCATGCGGTGGTCTCACCAAAGCTCGAGGTGCACGGGGTGGAACGGCTCAGTGTGGTCGATGCGTCGATCATGCCGACGATCATCTCGGGGCACACCAACGCGCCGACGATCATGATCGCGGAGCGGGCGGCGGAGATGATGGTGTAACGCGTTTGGGGCGCGAACCATGTGGGTGGGATGGGGCGGGCCCCGACACACCACGCGCATTTCCGCGGTACATTCGACGACAACCCCTAACCGGCACCGCCCATGCAACGTCGCGACTTCCTCGAGTTGACCCGCTATGCCGCCCTGGCGGTGGTCATTCCCAACAACTGGCGGGTCCGGCACCGCCCCAGCTTTGCGGACGACCCGTTTACCCTTGGGGTCGCCTCCGGCGATCCGACCCCCAACGGCGTCATGCTCTGGACGCGACTGGCGCCGCGGCCGCTGGAACCGGGCTACGGGATGGCCGGGGCCCGGACGGCGGTGGACTGGGAAGTGGCCGAGGATGAGGGGTTTGGCCGGATCGTGCAACGCGGCCGCGCCACAGCGGCCCCAGAATTGGGCCACAGTCTTCACATCGATGTCCCCGGCCTGACTCCCGATCGATGGTACTTCTACCGCTTTGCTTCCGGCGATGCGGTGAGCCCCGTCGGCCGCACCCGCACCAGCCCAGCGGAAGGCACCACGAGGCCGCTGGCGTTCGGCGTGGCAGGGTGCCAGCACTATGAGCAGGGCCTCTTCACCGCCTTCCAGCACCTCTCCCGCGAACCCCACGACCTGGTGATCCACACCGGAGACTACATCTACGAGTACAGCGCCATCGAGGGCCGAGTCCGCCGGCATGCCACCGACGAGATCCAGCAGCTCGAGGACTACCGCATCCGCTATGCCCAATACAAGTCCGACCCTCACCTCCAGGCCGCCCACGCAGCCTGCCCCTGGGTGTTGACCTGGGACGATCACGAAGTGGACAACAACTACGCCGGCGACATCGGCGAGAACGGTATGGAGTCGGTGGAGCAGATGAGGGCCCGCCGCGCCATGGGGTACCAGGCCTGGTGGGAGAACCAGCCAGTGCGGCTGCCCAGGGTGCAGTCGTGGGCCGACCTGCAGATAACCCGGACCGTCAACTGGGGCGCGCTGGCCCGCTTCTGGGTGCTGGACACCCGTCAGTACCGCAGCGACCAGGCCTGCGGCGACGGCAACCGGGTGGTTCCCTGCGGAGAGTGGAGTGATCCGGCACGCACCCTGCTCGGCGCCGCGCAGGAACGCTGGCTGGTGGACGGGCTCGGCGCCTCGCGCTCAGGCTGGCAGGTGCTGGCCCAGCAGGTGATGATGGGCCGCTACGATTCAGCGGTGGGGCCCGATACCCAGGTGTCGATGGACCAATGGAGCGGCTACCCGGTTGCGCGTGATCGGCTGCTCAAAGCGATTGCCGAACGTGCTGCCAATCGCACCGTGGTGCTGACTGGCGATATTCATTCGAGTTGGGTCAATGAGCTGCAGGTCGGCTTCGACACACCGGGCGGGCCACCGGTCGCGGCGGAGTTCGTGGGGACCAGCATTGCCTCGGGAGGGGATGGTGCGGACGAGTCGGCCAACGTGGAGCGGGTCCGGGCGGAGAACCCGCACCTCAAGTGGCAGAACAACCGGCGGGGGTACCTGAGTTGCCGAGTGGAAGGGGACCGATGGGAGACGGACTACCGCACGGTGCCGTTTGTGTCCCGGCCCGATGCGCCGGTGGTCACCGCATCCCGGTGGCGCGTGGAACGGGGGCGGCCGGGGATTACGCGGATTTGACGGCGGGCGTGCGGTAGAGACGCCCTAGCAGAGACCCCCTATTAGGGTGTCTTTACGGGCTTCTCTACAGCCGCCCGCGCGGCGACGATGGCGTCGACGATCGGCGCCGACCCGAACCGCACCACGTCGGTGGCGGGCAACCCGGTTTCCCGGCTGGCCTTTTCACAGGCGGCCCGCGCATCCTCGTCGCTCAGGTCGTAGGTGTTCAGCGCAATACCGATGACCTTGGTCGGGTGTACCGCCGAGCCAATCATTTCGTACATTGTGATGTAGTCGGTCAGCGGCGGAATCGGCAGCCACTCGTTGTCGCGGTAGTCGCCGATGTGCTGGCGCGAGGCCTGGTGGCAGAGGATCAGGGCGTCGGGACAGGCACCATGGAGCAGGCCGAGCGTCACCCCGGAGTAGCCGGGATGGTTGATGCTGCCCTGCCCCTCGATCAGGACCACATCGGCGCCTTCGGCGCCCTGCAGGGTAATCCGCTCGGTGGCGCCGGCAATGAAGTCGGCCACCACGGCGTCCACCCCGATCCCCCATCCCTCGATCATGATGCCGGTCTGGCCAGTCGCCACGAAATTGGTGCGGAGGCCGCTGTCCTTGAGCCCCTGCACCAGCTGAAGCTGGGCGGTCATCTTACCGACGTTGCAATCGGTGCCCACGGTCAGTACCCGAAACGCCTCGGTGTGACGCGCACGACCGTCGCCAACCGGCAGGTCGGTGGGAGGCCGGCGGATATCGGTCAGGGTGCGCCCATTGGCGCGGGCCCGTTCGGCCAGGAGGGCGTCGTCGCCCAGGAAGGTGTGCAGACCGCTGATGATATCGCAGCCGGCGTCGAGCGCATCGGCCAGCCAGAGCCGCCATTCGGCCGGCAGCCGGCCGCCCATCGGGGCAATGCCGATCAGGACCGCGGTGGGCTTGAGTGCCAGCCCCTCATCCATGGAGCCCACCACGGGGATGCCACCGCCAAAGCCCAGGACATCCTGGACGGTTTTACCAGCGGCAACACGGTCCAAGACCGCGACCACGCGATCCGGCTGGAACCGGATCACGGAGTTCGCGGTCTTGGATGTCTCAGGATCAAAATCACCATCAGCCAGGATCAGGAACCGCGGTTCGGAAGCGGTCAAGCCGGCAGGTCTCCGTCGTCGACGACCTCGGCGTCCTCGATGCCCTTGCCGATCTGCCTGGCCGGTTCACTGCTGCCGGCCGGCAACATCCCCATCTTGGCCTTGAGCTCAAGGAGCTGCTGGTCGGCATTGCCCTTGTATTCCAGCGACTTGAACTGATCGACCAGGTCGTCGGAATTGAACTCCTGCTGGATCTCGGCGGCGGCCAGCGCCTTCCGCTCGGTGGCCTCGATCTTCTCGGCCATCCGTTCGAACGACTCGAAGGCGGACTTGTCGCTCATCCCCGCCATCGTTTCCTGGATCCGCTGCTGTGCCTCGGCCCGCTTGGCGCGCGCCACCAGGATGTTCTTCTTGCGCTTGGCTTCCTCGATCTTGTCGTTGAGCTGCCGCAGTGACCCCTTGAGGCTCTCGGTCTCGGACTTGTGCTTGAGCCACGTTTCGTGCAGCGACTGGGCGCCCTGCAACGACTCGTTGTACCGGAGCAGCGCCTGGGTGGCCAGGTCGTCGCGACCCTCCTGCACCGCCAGCATGGCCCGGCGCTCCCAGTCCTCCGACTGCTTCTTGAGCGCCTCGGCATCGGCCTGGAGCTTCTTCTCGTCGGCAATGGCCGACGCGGCCTCCTGCTTGGCCTTGGCCAGCTGAGTCTTCATGTCGAGAATCAGCTGATTGAGCATCTTCTCCGGGTTTTCAGCCCGGCTGATCATGTCATTGATGTTTGACCTGAACAGCGTTGACAGCCGGTCAAAGAGCCCCATCGGTCGACCTTTCGCGAAGCGCAGAGAGCTGGCCCATGTGAGAGGCCAGCGCCAGCGTGATGGAATCGAAACTTGCCTGGAACTCACTGGAGTCGAGGTGTTCCAGCTCCAGGGTGTCCGTCAGCAGGATGTGGTCGCCCTCAAGGCCGTAGGAGCCATGGACCAGGTCGCGGGCATTGAGTTCCAACAGCTTCCGGAACAGCGCCCCGCTGGCCTTCTCCGCGGTGGGCACTTCCATGACCCGGACCCGGAAGATGACCACCGGGGGAGCCAGGTTGATGACCACCTCGGTACCCTCCGCAGTCTTGACGACCCAGAGATCCGGCTCGACCTCATTGCTGGAGAGGCCATTGGATTCCAGTCGGTCAATGAACGACTGGATGTCTTCCTTCGTGACCATTCGGTCTCCTCGTTCGGCAGCCAGGGTGGCCGCGTGCGTCAGGAATCTACCTACTCTGCCGGTGGGGACGCCAAGTGGCGCCCCGCCGGATCCACCCGGGTCAGCAAACGCTCCGTAAAATCGAGCCGTTCCTCCAGCTCCGCCAGCCGGTGATACTGGGCGTCCACCTCCCCGGTAATCGGCGAACGCAGCTCCATACGTTCCAACCGGGCCTCAAGTTCCCCAATGCGGGCCTCGCCCCCCGCAATCTCGGGCTGACCCTTGCCCCGGATCCGCTCCGCCCAGGCCTTGATCAGCGGTGACATCGCCACCCAGAATGCCACCTGACCGCCGCCGATGGCCAGCCACATGGCGAATTCGCCAGCCTCGCTCATACTGGTGTATCCTCCCTGACCAGTGGAATGCGGGGTCGTTCCCGTGTCTGGGCCAGCAACCGTTCCGTCAACTCGAGGCGCTCCTCAAGTTCGTAGACCCGGGCTTCCATGTCGGCCAGGCGCTGGGCGGCCATCTCGCCGGTGGAGAGCCCGACCCTCGGCGAGGTGTCATCGTCGCTTCCACCGCGGCGGAGCCACCAGACACGGGCCGCCGCCAGCCCAACCGACCAGGTACCGAGCCCCATGATCACGACGATCTCGCCAGCTGCGCCAGAGGCGTCGATAACCATGCCCACCAGGAAGCTCGCCGCCGTCCAGAGGATGCCAGCCCCCAGGAAATCCCATCGGGTAGCCTTAGGCATCGGACCGTTCCTGCTTGGAGCTCGCCAGCAACCGCTCAGAGAAATCCACCCGCTCCTCCAGTTCCAGTACCCGGTGGCGGAGGTCGTCGAGCTCGCCGAGTATTTCGGCGGGGAGCTCGGGCGGAATCGCGCCGGGATCCTCGCCACCGATTCGGCGCGCCAGCGCCTTGCCCACCGGCCCACGGAGCACGAAGGCCACCCCGCCCATCGCCATTCCCCAGATCGGGATCGACGCGGCACCGATGGTGTCGGTCACCAGGAACAGGGCGCCGAACATCCCGAGGGCGGCAATGATCAGTCCCCCTGCGACGCCACCTTGCCGGATCATGCGCTCCCCTCCCAGCCCTGCGGGCCGGCCTCAAGCATCGTTGCGTTCCACCAACTCACGGACCGGTTGCTGCTGCACCAGCATCCGCTCCGAGAAGTCCAGCCGCTCTTCCAGCTCCGCCACGCGAGAATGGAGGATCTCGACCTCGGCCACCCGCTGCTCCAGCTCCTCCATCCGCTCCAGCTGCACTTCACCGGTGGTCAGCCCCTCTGCCGTCCCCCTGGCCAGGGCGCGGCGACGCCGCCATTCGAAGAGGATCGCGGAGCCACCAAATACCAGGGGGATGAAGATTTCGTCGTTCGAGCCCGCGGCCACCGCGAGCATGATCGTGACGAAGAAATGGATGCCAATGGCCCATCCATCGAGTCCCATCCTCCACTTCACGACGCCCCCTGCCGACGGGCCACTTCTTCGGGGTGGCCCTGCACCAGGAGTCGCTCCGAGAAGTCCACCCGCTCCTCCAGCTCCGCCAGGCGGTGATGTCCTGATTCCACCTCCGCCAACCGCTCATGCAGCGCAGTAACTTCCTCCTGCAGCGCCTTGACCGCCTTGCCACCCCCACCCTCGATCCGCCGGGCGATGGCACGGGTCAGGAGAAAAACGATCGATCCCCCGATCAGCAGCACGCCAAGGATCGGGACGATGACCATCTCCGGCGGGATCTGGTTGAGCCACGCCAGCAGTTCCGGCGGGATATCGCTGGGTGGCAGCGGCGCCTGGGGGAACTGGGAGAGATCCGGAATCGGCGGAATCGGCGGAATCGG
>Ga0163144_10003917_pt1 | contig 33804 bp, 34 predicted proteins | sample OliLak19BULKMAT1_FD_123175 | JGI IMG/M metagenome (GOLD analysis project Ga0163144, IMG submission 123175) | Freshwater microbial mat bacterial communities from Lake Vanda, McMurdo Dry Valleys, Antarctica - Oligotrophic Lake LV.19.BULKMAT1 | ecosystem: Environmental > Aquatic > Freshwater >... | reverse complement strand
GAATGAATTTTCGTATTGGTTCTGAAAGTAAATCAAATGACATTATAGTTCTTCAATGCTGTCTAAAGAAAATTCATCAGGTCTTTCGTCTGAAATTTCAAGTTCTCCAAATAATTTATTTTTGTCTATCGTTGGGTTTTGTCGGATGATGTTTAGGATATTTAAAAAGTCGCGTATTACTTCCCTTGGCGTTAAAAATTCCGATGCGCCAGGTTTGTTAAATAGCTCCTCCATAAATTGCCGAATTTCATTATCATTTATTGAAATATCAGTTTTATAATTATAGTCAAATATTGCTTTTAATTTTTTAAGTAAAACAAATATCTCATTATGGTTAAGTGGTAATAAGCGAAGCACAGGTTGTGCAAAATCCCTTATTTCCGCTGTTTCAAATTTATTTGTTGCAAGTCTTGTTTTTAAAGCATCATAGCTAAAAAGTCCTCTACGCTGATTTTCTAAAAACTCTTTAGTTCCAGCAAAGTTGATAAATAAATTAGAAACTTTACCTTGAAAACAATCATTGTAAATTGAAAGGATTTTTTCATAGTTCTTTTCTCTCATTACTGATGTTTGAATCTTGTATAGGTTAATAGCTTCATCAAGATTTATCATAAAACCACTATAACCCATACTTACAAAAAGCTTGCAGAAATTTTTCAGCATATTATAATAATTCAGGTCATTTATAACTTCTCTTACTCCTAAATCTTGTCTTGCTTCGGTTTTAGTTCTGTATTCTCCTTTTAGCCATTTTAAAGCGTTTCTTCTTAATTGTTCATCTTCTTTGATATATCCTTCATAATATTTTATTACGACAGTTCCAAAATCGAAACCGCCTATATCGGTAATTTCATTAATGGTTTTCATAATGTTGTTTTGAATTAGGCTCAAGTATTGTTCATTACGGATATCTGTCAATGAAATTTTATTTTCTTCGGCAGTTTTCGTTATAATTTGCTCAATCCACTTTTCCAATAATGTTGGCAATGCACCGCCTTCGGGCTTTGTTTGGATTGAAACATTATCCATAATAGAAGAATAAAGAGCAACTCCTTTTCCATCATTTGAATACAAACGATTGTCAGGAGTAAAATCTGCATTGGCTACAACAAATTTCTGTTTTAAAGCAACTGTATTGAGTAAATGAAGCATAAATGATTTACCGGAACCAAAATCGCCAATCCAGAATTTTACCATACTATGCCCATTCTTAACGTCTTCTAATGCAGTTACAACTGCGTTGATTTCTTCTGAACGCCCAACAGTAATATGTTGAACACCAATTTTTGGAACTACACCACCAATTAAAGAATTGATGATTGCGGTGGCTTCTTTAGGTTTAATATTGTCTATCATTTTGCGGAAATTCTTTGAAAATAGTTTGTGTTAATTGTGTAATAGTCTTCTTCTTCCTCAATCAATACATCATCTAAAAACTCGTAGCAGGTTTCATTAATGCTTTCAATTAATTGATTTTTAAAAATGCCTTTTAATTTTGCAAATACTTCAAGTTCACTTTGTGGTACTGAAAAATTACTTTTCGAGAAAAGTTCTAATGTAGAAACGTGTATTGGTGTAAAAGTTAAGTCACCAACAAATACTGAATGTCTTATGTCATCACTTTTTTGTATTATCTCTATTTTTATCTCCTCGTTGCTTATTTCTTTTGATTTTATGGAATTATTTTCATCCTCAAAATCATCCTTTAAATATTCATTAAGTAATTTAACAGTTCCAGAGTGTTGTTGTTGAACCTCTTTTATTGAAGCAGTATTAAGTTGTATTTTCTTACGTTTAATCTCATAAACTTTATAAACGTTTTTTAATGCTTTGTCTAGATTTTTGTCATTGATTAATTCGCTAACAATTATTCCAAAATCGTGTAATTGCTCATTGGTTTTGAACAAACTTTTTTGAATAGTTTTTGTTAGTTGTTTATTGTCAAAAGTTGTAGATTTTAAGTCGTGAAATAAATAGTGTACATATAGCTCTAAGGCTGATTCCTTATCATACTTTGCAATAAATTTAGATGCTTCAAAAAATATATTTTCAATTGATGGATTCTTATTATTCAGATTTCCAAGAGTTATAATGGAATCAATAAATTCTTTTGGTTTGTCCTTGTAATCTTTTGTTAGTTCATCAAACCTGATTTTCCACCGATTTGTATTTTGTGAATACAGCTCAATATCTGTGGCTTCGTCTGGAAGGGTAACATTGGAAATTAAAGTAGGCAGTAATTCTGATACTTTGGAAATTACTTTTGTTTCAAATTCGGTTTTAGCCTGTGGTGTTGTGTAGTAAGCGTCTGTATTTATTTTACGCTTATGTCCGTAATATTCTCGTACTGCATTTTCGCAATGTTTAAAAATATGAGAGTAAAATTCATTGGTGGTTGTCTCGATGCAATACTTGTAATTCTGACTGCCGTTTTTGTACTTGAAATGTTTTCTTGTAATTACATCTGCAACAGCGGAGAATTGAGCGTCTATTGTTGTTCCTTCTTTAACGTAATTGGCTTTTAATTCTGTAATCACAGAAAGATATAACTTTAGGATTTCAATACAGCAATATTCAACGCTGCAAAAGTTATTACTTTGATACCAAAGCTTGTTTAGAAGTTTAACTTCCTCGTCATTTAGTTTTAGTTTGGTTTTGTATTTACTGCCTAATCTCCCATAATCATAATCTGTATTGTAATTTTGATAACTGTATCTGTCCTCTGCTCTAAGTCTTGTAACTCCATCATTGTCGCCACTTAACTCCATTTTTTGAATTAGGAATGATTCTCCATACGATTTTGTTTTAGGATAACATTGTCCTAAAATTTTGAGTTGGCTTTCAAGTCTTGAAAGGTCTTTATGATTATCAAATTCATTTAAGAAGTCAAATAATAAGATGAAAGCATAATTTGTGTTTCCTTCTAAATCAAAATATTCACCGTTTAGAAAACTGTTTTTAAAAAGGCTATAAAACTTTTTTTGTTCACTTGATGCACTATTAATTTCAGAATACGAATAAACATAATGATGTGCCCAGTAGGGCACACCACTACTGTATTTTTTCAAATCACTATTTGAATTTATTCTATAAGATTGGTCTGTAACATCAATAATTGAATCGTCATTGTAGTTGTTTGAAGAGTTTGATGTTGTCACAGTTACTTTAATATTTTTAATAAGGCTTTGTACTAATTCATCAGGAATTTTTTTTTCTGATTTCTGTCGATTATTGGGATTTGTATATGTCGTGTTCTGTTGAGTCGGTTTTTTTTTGCTCGAAGCGGCGTAGATTATAAAAATTATTATTCCAATTATGATTATTGCTGTCATTAGGCTTCAATATGTTAGTTGTCAAAAGTACTAAAATTTGCAATTATTTGGCGAGTTAAAGGTGCGTTGGGGCAAAAGCAAATGTGGTGCAACTCTGTGTCGGCTTGTGGGTGGCGTTGCACCTCTTTTTCTTTTGCAGGAGTTTGAGCAATAATCTGAAGGGAAAACATAACTGCTGACATCAGAGTAATAAGATTTTTTGTATTCATTCAATATTTTTAAAATTACTAATGATGCGAAGTAAAATATTGTTACTAACAAATAGGGTCAATCATTTGAGATGGTGAAAATGTGTCTTGGCAAAAAAACTGTTTCTCTGTAGTCTAGTCTTATGAACTCAATAATAAAATGGATAATATAAACCACTGGAAGCAAGTATATTAAAAGAAGCAGGCGAATGAAGTAAGTTGGGCGCAAGTGGTGCCGCAGACTACTTTAGATTTTTAAGGGTTTCTATATTGGGAAAACAGCTTTAATGATTATTAAAAAGCTTGTAAATTGTTACAAATTGGGTTCGTCTTTATTGGTAGTATGAGATAAAATTTGCCTATCAAATTTATTATGGATTACTGTTATCAATAGACCAAAAATGATGGCGCAAACAATTAATACATTATTGACCAAACCTGTTGTTGAAAACGAAATTCTTATTAAAATGGTTGAAATGATAAAACCTGAGTTTCTCATTACTTTATGGAATTCGTCTGATAGGTAAAAAGAAAATAACAACAATAAAACATCAGCAAAAATTAAAACATTAAAAAACTGCTCGAAAAATATATTATTAATGTTATCAAATGATTTAGATGCATTTGCATCTGAATTTACAATACTTAATATCCAGTTCGAAAATGAATAAATAGAAAGCGAAATTAATATTGGGACTAAAAGTAAAGCCAGCATTTTTTTTATTTTAATAAAACTTGCTAGCGAAATACTGTTGAATTTACTTACAGTTGAAACATTAGATTTTTGCTCGCTCTGCAAATAGAAAAGATATAGCAGAAAAAACATTATCAGCGATGTCGCTAAATCATAGGAAAATTGTAAGTCATATTTTATTTTGAACCAATCGCCAGATAAAGTCAAATTTGAGAGGTCTTTAAACAATCTTCGAATTATAATTAAGCTCATAATTTCGTATTGTTTACTTACATATTTGGTAAAGGATTTAGGTAGATAATAAATTAGCAGATATACCTCATAGAGTAATATAAAAGAAAATGGCGTATATATAGCCGCAATGGGATTAGAAAGTAAATTAGGTGATATCTCTTTAGAGATAAAACCTAGATAAACTAAGTAAATTATTGAAAGGTGAATAATAAAACTAGCTATAGCTATAGATAAAATGATCTTTTCAATTCTTTCTTTTATTTTCTCTGAAAGAATACTTTCATAAAGAATGTTAAATAATTTTAATAATGCCATTTAAATAATTTACTTTCTTATGTTTAGGAGTTGAATTTGTCAAGGCTATCATATTACTATGTAGCGTAAATTCGACTTGCAAATATTTTTAACAAAAGAGTTGGTACTTAGTTCTCTAAGTATTTTCAATCGAGTTGGTTAATATTCTCCCCTTACCTTTGTTATTAATCAGTAAGACAATACAAATGGATAATAAAAACCACTGGGAGCAAGTATATCAAACGAAGCAGGCGAATGAAGTAAGTTGGACTCAAGTGGTGCCGCAAACTTCTTTGGATTTTATCCGCAGTTTTGATGTTGGGAAGAAAGCGTCTATAATTGATGTTGGTGGTGGGGATAGTAGGCTTGTTGATTATTTGCTAAATGAGGGTTTTGAAAATATTACTGTGCTAGATATTTCGGCAAGTGCGTTAGAAAGGGCGAAACAACGACTAGGAAGTCGGGCAAACGAAGTGAAATGGATAGTGAGTGATGTAACTGAATTTATACCAGATACCAAATATGATATATGGCACGACAGGGCAACATTTCATTTTTTATTTAAACCCGAACAAATATCAAAGTATATTACAATCGCAAAAAAAGCAGTAACTGGCTACCTGATAATGGGTACATTCTCTGAGAATGGTCCTGAAAAATGTAGCGGACTGACAATTAAACAATATAAAGAAGACCAACTTGAGAGTCAATTATCAGAGGGATTTACTAAAATTAAGTGCATTACAGAGGATCATATTACACCCTTTAACACTCGGCAAAACTTTCTATTCTGCAGTTTTAAAGTAATTGATTAGCTGTCAATAGAATTTCATTAAACAAAGTTTTTATTCGAAACATACTTTACTAAATTAATATCCCACCAAAGCCCATTATGGAAATTTCCCCGAAGTGTGACGTGAGTTGCGAAATGACAAACAGTGGCACAATTAAGCGAAGGTTGAGATGGGTGATTTGTTTTTGAATAAGGCTCAAGTGTTGGAGTTAATTTTTTATTAATCGTTAGAAGCCGTGGTATATTGGGTTGAAATGGCGATAAGTACTACAAAAAAACTGTATCGTGTTTGTGCATCGAAAAACTTTTCTAATAGTTCGCCCAATGAAAACTCAACTAGATTTAAAGTTTTATTCGCAAGAGGAATTGAATTGGCTGCACATTCTAAAGAGTACACCATATTCTGCTCGGTTTGAAAAACAAGTGAGAATAGGTAAACTTGACGAATTGAACGATAATGTGATAGGAAAAATTAAGGATTCTTATTTGTTGTTTTGGAATAATTATTAATATTAAAATAATAATTTATATTGTTAACGATTTATAAATTTGCCCCAATAAATACACTAAAACTATGAAAAACTTATTTAATCAAGAACACGTAAACGAGGTATTGGGCAGAATAGAAAGCCTAACACCTGAAAAAAAGCAAAACTGGGGTAAAATGTCTGTAGATCAGATGTTGGCACATCTAAATGTAACTTACGAAATGATGTATGAGAACAACCATCCTAAGCCAAATCCAGTTATGAAGCTGATTTTGGTGCTATTAGTAAAGAATGCCGTGGTGAGTGAAAAACCCTACAAACAAAACGGCGCTACTGCTCCTGCTTTTTTAATAAAAGGTAATAAAGACTTTGAAGCAGAAAAGCAAAGACTGTTAGGATACGTAAATAAGACCTTGAACCTAGGCGAAAATCATTTTGATGGCCTAAAGTCTCATTCTTTTGGTAAATTGAATAAGACAGAGTGGAACAATATGTTGTACAAACATTTGAACCATCATTTGTCTCAATTTGGCGTATAGTTGTTTGCTACTTGCTACTCAAAGAATTTAAATTAATGCAGTAACAATACTTTTTACGTTACCAATGGGACAATAAATTTATCAGTTAATTGTTCGCACCAATCAATGTGACAATCTGTATTGTTGTGGAATCATCAACTAGAGTAAATAAATAGTAGGATTAATATTAATTAATTGGTATATGTAATCGCGATTTCACCTAATTATTAAAAGCTGGTCATACAAGTCCTTAAAACCTTACCACTTGTTAAAGCGTTACTAATGTCATAGTTGAATAATCAAAAACATTAATCAGATATGAAACTGAATGCTGGAATTATAACCTACAAAATAGAGGAAACTAAAAAATTCTATACAGAGGTACTAGAATTTAAGGTCAAATTTGAGAACGAATTTTATATACTCTTAGAAACTCCCAATATGCTATCAGAGTTAAGTTTTCTATTGCCTAAACACCCAAGTCAGAGACCTATATTTCAATCTGAGTTTACTGGTCAAGGTGTGTACTTAACCTTAGAAGTAGATGATGTTGATAAATACTATGTTGAGTTTAATGCTAGAAATATTCCAATTGAAACAGAGTTAAGGCAAGAACCTTGGGGGGATAAGCATTTTACTATTGTTGACCCAAATGGCATTGGTATAGACATAGTTACTTATTCGGCAACTGAGTAGTTTTACTTATTAATTCAAAGCTTTATTTTCAACAGATATTCTTACATAGAGCATTGCTGCATTTAGTAAGCTAAATATTAATGCAGTGTAGTACAAATGAAAAATCATAGGAATGCATATAATTTCTAAAACTACAATCACATAGTTTGGATGTTTAATATACCTATATATCCCTCGGCTAACTAGGTTTAGATTTGGAATTCTTAGTATTTTGGTATTCCAATACTTCCCTAATGTACTGATGACTATTATCTTTAGACTTATCAGAATCAAGAACAATGCTAGGAATATGTAGTCAATTTCAGTTATCCGCAATAAGTATTCAATAATAATTGAAACTATAAATAGAGTATGCAAGGCTATCATAAAAGGGTAATGCTCTTTGCCATATTCTACGGCACCTTGTTTCCGTATCCAAGCCTCATTCCGCTTAGCGACAACCAATTCGGAAAGCCGTACAAAGACTAGAAAAGAAATGAAAATGAGGAAGTCTATTTTAGGCATTCATTTTTAATAATATCATTTCGCTGCTAAATCCTGGACCCATAGCCAGCATTAAACCATATCCTGGTTCGTAACCCGCAGACATAAATCGCTCTAATACATAAATTACTGTTGCGCTAGACATATTCCCATTTTCCTGCATTATTTGGGCAGTATATTGTAAATCAACATCTTTTAAATCTAATGATGAATTATAGGCATCTATTACTTTTTTGCCGCCAGGGTGAAATATAAAATTTTTAATATCGTCAATAGTTAATCCGTTAACTTGAAGAAAATCATCAATATCATTTTTGATATTTTCGTGAATAAAACTAGGTATATCTTTAGAAAACACTACTTTAAAACCTGCATCTTGAAATTCCCAGCCCATTATGTCTATGGTATCATAATATAATTTGCTACAGCAGTGAACTATACTTATTTTAGGTTCCTTAGTTATTTCGTCTCCTAATATAATGGCAGCAGATACACCGTCTGAGAATAAACTAGAACCAATAAAGTTTGACTTGCTATAGTCTGTTTTTATCAGTGTAAGTGAGCATAATTCTACGCAAACAAATACAACAATCGCCTTTGGATTCGCTTTAGCTATGGCATTTACTTTGGCTAAACCAGATACACCCCCACCGCAGCCAAGCCCCCAAATGGGTGTTCTACCTAAATATGGACTTAGTCTTAATTTATTTATTAGCAGGGCGTCTATACTGGGTGTTGCCAATCCGGTTGAAGATACAAATACTATATCGGTTAGGTCAGACAGTATAAAACCAGCTTTATTGGAAGCTTCGGTAATAGCATTGCTAGTATATTCTACGGAAAGATTAATATAATCATTGTTGCGTTGCTCAAAGCTTTGATCGCCTGCATAGTAGCTTAATGGTTTGCAGAAATTTCTAGTCTTGATTTCTGTGTTGTCAAATGCAGCTAACATTCTTTCGACTTGGGGGAAGTTTTCTAGAAATAAATCTTTTGAATGTTTTTTAACTTCTTCTTGCGATATTTTATTTTGAAACTGTATGGTGGCTACTGCTGCTATATTCGGCATATATTATAAATCTACTGCTATCTATAATTTAAATCACAGTGTATGTTAAGACAAATGGCAGACAATTTGGTTTTCAATGTCCCTATCTGCATTGTGTTTAGTATTTTTTTAATACAAATTATGAAAATTAACTATTTTGGATTAGTATCAGCTATTAGGTCAAAACTCTCTTGTATCATTTGTTTAAGTATATCTAGATCTAAATCTGCTAAACGCTTAAAATATATACAACTAACTGCTTTTTTGTACTTACCCAACTTTTGCAGTAATTCTTCTTCTCTTTCGGAATGGCAACTTAGGTATAGGCTAAATTTATCCTTTCTGGGGGCAAAACCTATTCTATAGGAGCTGCCTTTAAATCCACTTGCATATTCATAGTTATAGATGCCAAATCCTATTTGATTTTCTGGATAGAGAGTAGCAACTTCGCCTGATATTTCTGACATAATTGAAATTAGAGCCAAGGAATCTTGTTTTTTCAGTTCATCATTAATAGAATTAATGAAATTTAAGATGTCAGTATTCATTGAATTTGTGTTCATAGTTATTCGAATTTAAAAAAAAATAAAATATACGGTACTTTGTTTGGTATTTTTAGTTTAATTATCCATCAAACTAAATCCTTACTTATTGATATTTTTTATAAAGTATTTTTTTTTGATTACGAAAAGGTTAAAAAACTTAAAAGTAATACATATCACTTTTTGATTATTGATATTTGTTGTATCACTTTTTTTTAACTATCATAATGACAACACAAGACTTAGCAAATCGTTACCACGAATTAGCGCAACAAGGAAATTTTCAAGCTATCAGAGATGAATTTTTTCACACCGATGCAGTTAGCATTGAACCTGAACACACCCAAAACGTACCTGGTTTGAACAGCGTTCAAGGTCTAGAAGCAATAAATGAAAAGGGTAAAGTTTTTAATGAAATGGTTGAAGAAATGCACGGTGGTTGGAGCAAAGAGCCTCAAGTAGTTGGAAATTTCTTTACAGTACCTATGGGTATGGATATTAAGATGAAAGGCCAACCTCGTATGCAAATGGAGGAAATCGCTTTATATGAGGTAAAGGAAGGTAAAATAGTGAAAGAGCAATTCTTTTACTAGTAATTACTTACATATTCAAATTTACAATAAAAGCACCTAATGGTGCTTTTATTGTAAATTTTATATTGACATCAGTGTCATAATATTTTGACATTTTGATCAAAATAAAAATACCTATTGTCAGCAAATCGGAAGTTTTGTATCTGTCATTTGACATCTTTTCTATTACACTTAAATGGTATTCCGCTTGCGTATATGCATTACAAAGAATGATCTTTTAACAACTTAAAAAAAATTATTATGACGTACACATTAAGAAAAGACTTTAGAAATCACCCATTAACTCACTTTATAGATTCAGTAATTCAAAACAATATGGGAAATGTTGTAGAATCTGACTTATGGGGTGGCAAAAGCCAACAAAAATCAAATATACCAGTTAACATTAAGGAATCTCAAGACGCCTATGAATTGCAATTTGTAGCACCCGGTCTAGCAAAAGAAGACTTCAAAATTAACTTATCGGGTAATAATTTAACCATTAGTTATGAACATACCGATGAAACTGAAACTGAGGCTGACAAGAAAAACTGGATTAAGAGAGAGTTTTCGAAAAAATCATTTAGCCGTAGTTTCAATGTAGGTGATAATATCAATGTAAATGAGATAGATGCGACCTATGCTGATGGAATTCTTAACTTAACCTTACCTAAAAAGGAAGAGGCCCAAAAAATTGTGAAGCAAATAGAGATTAAATAATTCTGAGAAAAGGTTTAAAGATAAGGGGTTGATATCATATTATTATTGCCCCTTATCTTAATAAGTAAATAGTAAAAATTTACTGTGAGTTGTTTTAATCTTATCTGCTTAACTGAAATGCGATAAAGTATGCTGCACCTGCCGCAGCACCACCTATCATAAAGGTCTGTAAGCTACTTTTCCAAGGTGTAACTCCAGTAGCTCTCCCCTTAAAGAAACCAAAGATAATAAGCGCCAATCCTGTAGTTAAAATACTGAAATATAGTCCTTCATTATTAGATTCAGTGAAAAAATAAGGTGCCATAGGAACTAAGCCTCCTGCTATATAACTTCCAGCAATTGTTGCTCCAGAAATAAAACTACGCTTAGGGTGTGGTTCATCTAAGCCTAATTCAAATCTCATCATAAAGTCAACCCAAGCCTTATGATTTTTTTTCAAAGCATTTACTAGGGGCGCACTATCTTGTGCAGATACACCATATTCAGCCATTATTAGAATAATTTCATCTTCTTCAGCTTGCGGCTTATGAATTACTTCCCACTCTTCTCGTTTTCGTTCAGATAAATAATGCTCTCTCGCACTTTTAGCAGCCAAATATCCACCTAATCCCATTGCAATAGCACCTGCAGCTATTTCTGCCAACCCTGCTGTAATTACCAGATCATTTGTATTTACTGCGCCACTTATACCTGCAGCTAAGGCAAATGGTACCGTCAGACCATCGCTCATACCAATTACGATGTCTTGTATAGTTTCGCTTCCTTTACTATGGTATTCGTTATGATGATGATGGTCAGAATGTTGCGTCATTAGATATATAGTATAGATTGGATTACGATTTAGACTTGATGATGAATAAATTTTAACATAAAAAAAACCTACTATGTTTTTTCATAATAGGCTTTTTATATCTAATATGAAAGTACTCTAAAACTTATTGCCTTGCACCTCACCACAGTTGCGCATTTCTGCACCAAAGTATGGATTTCTAATTACACTATCCTCTGCTATCCAATTTGCACCTTTTCCATCATTTGCCATAGGGCAAAATTGAGTATAAGCTGCTTCGTGTATTAATCCATTATCTTTAATTGTTGTGGCAAAAGCTTGGCTTAACATTTCAAAATGTTTTCTTTGCTCTTTTATATCTTTAGCAACTGCAATGGCATCTGTGTGTTCTATTATTAGCTTTTGATTTTTATCCCAATTAGCTACATTTTTCAGTTTGTTCTGTTGAGTAGTCATTGTTAGCTTAGATAAGTGCTTTGCTTCGCTTGCTGCTAGACTCATACTATCCCAAGCCAATGCATTTTTAATATCTACATAGGCATCCCACATAGACTCTGTATTGCCTTCGTGCATTCTAGGCATTATATCATCATTTGTTGTATCAGATTTTTCAGCAACATTTTCAGTATTTTCTACTTTATTTTTTTGCTCACCGCAGGCAGGCAATATTAGTATCCCAGATAACAGGGTAATTGAAAAGAGTATCTTAATTTTCATACTTACAAAAATACAATTAATTAGATAAGCCAATAAAATTATGATGCTTTATTAATATTGTGGATATTTGTACTATAAATATTTGATATGATAATTCAGCAGTTTGAAGCGAAAGGATTGGCGCACTATTCTTACCTAGTAGCCGATAAGGAAGAGGGAATTGCAATAGTAATAGATGCAGAAAGAGACGTAAAAACGTATATTGAATATGTTGCTGAGCATAGGCTAAAATTAGCTTTCGCAACAGAGACACACATACACGCTGACTTTGCAAGTGGCACGCTAGAACTTGCACACAGAGTTGGGGCAGAGGTTTATTTATCAGCGTACGATGAAAATGAAGTATATCAATATCAATTTAAACATAATAATGTACGTGAAGGCGATATAATACAAGTGGGTAAACATCACCTTCAAGTACTACACACTCCAGGACACACACCAGAGCACATTTCATTTTTAGCATTTGAAGCTGGAAATGATAATCCTATTGCCATATTTTCAGGAGATTTCTTATTTATAGGCAGTGTTGGTAGGCCAGACCTATTAGGTGAAGGTAATAAAGATCATTTAGCTAAGTCTATGTATAACAGTATTCAGAGGCATATTCCTGCCTTGGCTGATGGATTAGTGGTATATCCTGCGCACGGTGCAGGTTCATTATGTGGTGCAGGATTGTCTAAGGCTAATAGCTCAACTATTGGAGTAGAGCGCACAAGTAATCCTTATTTAAGTAAAGAACTAAGTGAGGCAGATTTCATATCAAGATTATTGACTTCTTCTCCTTATTTCCCACAATATTATTTGCGAATGAAGCAGATAAATAGTGATGGTCCAAACTTGCTAGAGGGTAAGAAAAAGCCGCAACCACTTTCAGTAAAAGAATTTGCTAAAAAAGTAGAAGAACAAGAAATAGTAATTGATGTAAGAGAACCTCTTAGCTTTGGTGGTAGTCACATATATGACAGCATTAATATCGGAACAATAGACCAATTAGGCTTTTGGGCTGCTTGGATATTACCTTATGATCAAGATATTAACTTAATAGTTGATGATGAAAGTGATGTAAGAAAATGTTGGCAAGCCTTGGTTAGGGTAGGTCTAGATCAAGTTGATTCTTACTTAAGTCCAAATATTACTGCTTGGGCTAATCAAGGAGAAGACTTTACTTATTTGCCTAATGTAAGTGTTCATATGCTAAATGACCTTATGGAAATGGGTGAACAAATTAGCGTACTTGATGTAAGAACCTTGGATGAATTTAGCTCTGGACATATTACTGGCTCTAAGCATATATATTTAGGCGAATTAGAGAAAAATCTAGATGAGTATAAAGATAAAAGTACAGAAATCTATTGCGTTTGTGGTGGTGGAATGAGAAGTAGTATTGCTGGCAGCATACTTATGAAAAATGGATTTGAAAATGTTACCAGTGTATTTGGAGGAATTACAGCCTGGAAAGCTGCAGATTTTCCAGTAAAAACAGGCTTATCTCTTTCTCAACAGAAGCAGAAAGTTTCGTAAAAAACAAATTTTATCCTTATCGTCATTGCCAAAAAGAAGCAACTTAAAAGATTAAGATTTCTGAAGTACGATAATATTGAAGGACTTAGAGTTTAATGGGCGACTAGTGGGGTTCGAACCCACGACCCCTGGAACCACAAACCAGTGCTCTAACCAACTGAGCTATAGTCGCCGTAAAGAAGTGCAAAGATAATTATAATTAGGAAAACTAAATTATCATTACTCTATTTATTTTAAGTCAATATATGTCATAAATCCAGGGAACTATTATTCTTTAAAAAAAAGTATACAACTTAATACCTTGTTTTGTAATACTATAGCAATTTATAAATTCTTAATGTACTGTTGCTAAAATTCCTACATTTGTGTATTACTATATGCCAGAACATAACCCATACAATCAAAGCGGTAAAGTGAACATCTTAATAGTTGAAGATGAGCAAATAACTGCTAAAGAATTAAGAATGAGCCTGGAAAAGATGGGCTATACAGTTTGTGCAACTGCTACGTCTTACCAAGAGGCTTTAACTTTTGCTAATGCAAACAGACCAGATATTGCCCTGATGGACATACATATAGATGGTAACAAAGATGGCATTCAAACGGCGAAAGCTTTAAAGACGCATTATGATATTCCTGTCATATTCCTAACTTCCCAGAATGATTTAGAAATAGTGCAAAAGGCAAAAGAAAGTGATCCTTTTGGTTATTTAATAAAACCGTTTCGTAAATCTGACCTACAAACAACCATAGAAATTGCCCTTTTTAACCATAAGAAGAGCAGTACTATGAAGGAAGATTTAGATAAGTTTACTACTGCGGTTCAGGTACTTGAGGTGCCAATTATGATGATTAATGCTGAGGGGCAAATTGATTATTTTAACAATAAAGTAGAAGAAATAAGCGGTTGGAGAAAGAGTGAAAAGCAAAATCACAGCTTAAACCAAATTCTTACGCTTGAGGATATGCCCGCTTGGTTATTTATAGAGACTAAGTTAACAGGCTATAGCGATAAGTCTTTGGTATTTGATGGGAACAGCTTCATTAGTCATAGAAACGGACAACAAATTCCTGTGAGCGGCAGCATTAGCTCCATTCAAAACCCAGATGGAAATATAGCAGGTTACATTATTAGGGTATTGAGCCCAGAGCAATTGCAATTGCAAAAAACTGATAAAACTGCACAGTCCACAACTATAATTCCTGATAATGATGATGAGTTTAATACTCATATAAACGATAACTACTTTTTCTTAAAAGATAAAAGTAGCTTTTATAGAATTCCTATTGATTCAATACTATATGTAGAGGCATTAGGTAATTATGTGAAAGTGCATACTGCAGCTAAAACCTATATGACCTTAAGTCCGTTAAAGGTCATTGAAAAATTATTACCAGATAATTTGTTCTATAGAATTCACAGGAGTTTCATTGCAGCCTTAAACAAAATAACTGCCGTACACAGTAGTGACGTGCAAATAGGAGAGAAGATGCTCCCTATTGGCAAAACGTACAGGGATGAATTGATGAAGAAAATCAAACGCCCTGTGTTATAATCTTTTATTTTAAGGTTGTTATTTAGAGCCTTCAAGTTCAGAAATTTCATCAGAAACTTCTATTAATACTTCATCTATTAGCGCTAAACCGCTGTGAACAGTCATATTAAGAGATTGACATAAATCTCTAAGTTCATTTTGATCCATTTCATAATCGCTCATATCTAATATACTTAGAAAGCTATCAACCGTAGCAATTGGGCTGCGACAGTCGTGATTCAATTTAGATAATTTTGACTTTAGTCTTGATAAATCCATATAGTTTTAGTGGTTAAGATATCAAAAAATAGTTTGATACCGGCTGTTATTCAGTATCAAACCTAATATAATATTATTTACTAAACATCAATATTAGCATAACGTGCATTTGATTCTATAAATTCACGCCTAGGTGGAACTTCGTCACCCATCAGCATACTAAATACGTGGTCAGCTTCTGCAGCACTATCTATAGTTACTTGTTTCAGAGTTCTAAATTCAGGATTCATAGTTGTGACCCACAATTGTTCTGCGTTCATCTCGCCCAGACCTTTGTATCGTTGTATGTTAATTAAATGTTCTTTACCCGGTTCAGATATTTTGGCAATAACTGAATCTCTTTCATTTTCATCAAAGCAGTAATGCAGTTCTTTCCCTTTTTTAATTAAGTAAAGCGGCGGAAGAGCTACATATATGTAACCATTTTCAATTAGTGCCTTCATATACCTATAGAAAAGTGTCAGAATCAATGTTCTGATGTGACTGCCATCAACATCGGCATCGGTCATTATTACTATTTTATGGTATCTTAATTTTACTAGATTTAAAGCTTTGCTATCCTCTGGTGTACCAATGGTAACTCCTAGGGCAGTAAACATATTTTTAATCTCCTCGTTTTGATATATTTTATCTTCTAGTGCTTTTTCAACATTTAATATTTTACCTCTAAGTGGTAAAATAGCTTGAAACTTTCTATCTCTACCTTGTTTAGCAGTTCCACCGGCGGAGTCACCCTCTACTAAGTAAATTTCGCTTTCAGCGGGATCTGTATTACTGCAATCGGACAATTTACCTGGTAAACCACTACCTATCAAGACACTTTTTCTTGTAACCAGTTCCCTTGCTTTTTTAGCAGCTAGCCTAGCCGTAGCTGACAAAACCACTTTGCTCATTATCATTTTGGCTTCTATAGGGTGTTCCTCAAGATATATAGCTAAAGATGAACTCAGCATACTTTGTACGGCGCCTTGCACGTCACTATTTCCTAGTTTTGTCTTGGTTTGTCCCTCAAACTGAGGTTCCTTTACCTTAACTGAAACTACTGCAGTTAATCCTTCTCTAAAGTCATCACCCGTTATTTCAACCTTAGCGTTTTTAAGCAGAGCATTTTTATCCGCATAAGATTTAAACGTTTTAGTTAGTGCAGCTCTAAATCCAGAAACGTGAGTTCCACCCTCTACAGTATTTATATTATTTACATAACTATGTACATTTTCAGAATATGTGTCATTGTATTGGAATGAAATTTCAATTGGAACTTCATTAACCTCAGCCTCAAAGTAAATTGGATCTGGTATTAATGCGACACGAGTTTTGTCAAGATATTGAACAAATTCCTTTAAGCCTATTAGGCTATGAAATAACTCACTTTTATAACTACCATCGTCTTTTAATTCACGCCTATCAGTTATACTTAGCCTAATTCCTTTATTTAAAAATGACAACTCTCTAAGTCTGGTAGCTAAGGTAGAGTAGTTATAGACAGTAGATAGGGTGAAAATAGTATCGTCAGGAGTAAATTTTATTACAGTTCCTTGAAAATCAGTATCGCCTATTTGTTTTACAGAATAAAGAGGAGCTCCCTTAGAGAATTCCTGAACATATTCCTTTCCGTCTTTATGTATATTGGCTTGCAAATGATTAGATAATGCATTTACACAACTAACCCCAACACCGTGTAAGCCACCACTTACCTTATAACTATTCTTATCGAACTTACCGCCAGCGTGCAATACTGTCATTACAACTTCTAATGCAGAACGTCCTTCTGTTTTATGAATATCTACTGGAATTCCTCTGCCATTATCTCTTACCTCAATTGAGTTATCTTCAAATATGATTACGTCAATTTTGTCACAATGTCCAGCTAAAGCCTCATCAATACTATTATCTACAACCTCATATACTAAGTGGTGGAGACCTCTTAAACCAGTGTCACCAATATACATTGAGGGCCTCAAACGAACTGCCTCTAAACCTTCTAATACTTGAATATTTCCAGCATTATATTCACTCTTATCAACTTGAACTTCAGACATTATATCTATATAGAATTAATGCTCTAAATTAGGTAATTTATTATGGTTTTCCCAGTAAAACAGCTCCTATTTTGAATGGAATTATTCACAATGTGTTAATAAAAAATTAACTAAATATTAAATTATGCTGTATGATTTAGTTAATAAATATTATAATTCTAAAATGCTGTGATGAATTCTGATAACTTGATCAATAATCCGACTTTTAACATCATTTGTAATGGAATAATCAGCAAATTTTAGTTTTTCTTCGTCACTTAATTGCATCTTAATTCTATCAATTATTTGCTGCTCACTAATATTTTCTCTCTTTAATACTCGCTCTATTCGTAAGGAAATTGGCGAAGTAACTACAATTAGTTTATCTAGTTCTTTATACTTACTAGTTTCAATTAAGATTGCAGCTTCCTTTAATATGTAGTTAGTATTTTCTGGAATCTCAATTAGCCATTGTTGAAAAGCCCGATTAACAGCAGGGTGAGAAATAGACTCTAATACTTTTAGTTTTTCCTTATTGCTAAATACAAGCTCGCCTAAATATTTTTTATTTATAAGACCTGATTCTAAATACGAATTATCTCCAAAGGCTATTTTAATTTGTTGTCTAGCTATTTTATCAGATTCTAAAATAGATTTACTTACAATGTCGCTGCTAAATACTGGAACATTTAGGCAGGAAAATATCTTGCAAATGGTTGATTTTCCACTACCAATTCCACCTGTAATACCTACTTTAATACAGTTCACGGCAGTTCTATTATTTCAGGAGTGTAAGTATGATAATAAGTAAAGGGTGGGGTTGACTCTAACTCTATTTTAAATGTATTGAGACCACTACCAGTATTTTGCTTTATGAACTTGTATTTGAATAATTTACTATCTTCCCTATTAAACCATTTAAGTGGGGTTTGATAAAAATTGTCTATTTGAATTATTTGCTCAGGGTAATTTGGAACAGGTGTAGTTACTTTTAAATTTTTCTCAGTTAGTATATCTGTAAATATTTTTAAGGTTACAGTTTTCTTATCTAGTATTATGTTGCCTGTTGGTTCTATCAATTCTACATCTGAAAAAGTCCTGTTCCCCTTTGTTTTTCCTTTAAGTTGTTCTGTTTTAATAAAATAAACTTTACTTAGTACAGCAGCATCGCCCGATATTGAAACACTATCTGGGTTTATGATGGTTGCATCACTAAAATCGTAACCTGCCTCTAACTGTACTTGGAAATCTGGAATTATTTTTACCCTCTTGCTCTTGGTTTTAATTTTGGTAAGGGAAATACTACCAGGATTTATATCGTGAATCACTACTTTATTTGGTAATACTTGTGCAATTCGTGTTCTTATATATTGAACCGATATTACTTCTGATTTATCAAAATCAGCTACGCTAATCTTTATTTCAGGTTGTAAAATGGTGAAATTCTCATTTATAAAGTCCCAACCACGAGCGGTAACAGTGGCTGTAATGACTTGTGGCAATGGGTCTATATATCTGTAGTTTGCATTATAGTTATTATATCTAATACGAATGTGAATAGTATGCGTATAGTTATCATTTAAACTAAATAATAACCACAAAAAAAAAGATACCAGTACACACACACCAAAGGTTAGCACACTGGTTCTACTCAGGCTGGGAAGCTTCTTCTTATCGCCGGTTATTGCCTCCCGTCTCATAATATTTGCTTAAGCTTTTATTGGTACTTCAGCAGATACTGCTTTTGTATATTCTATAGATATGGCAGACTTTAATACTTCTAGAGTAGTGTTTCCTGTTTCTATCATAAAGGTTTTATCATTTACTTTGGTAATGGTGCCGTGTATGCCACCAATTGTAACCACTTTATCGCCCAAACCTATTTGCTCTTTAAACTTAGCAGTACTTGCAGCTTTTTTTCGTTGTGGTCTAATGTTAAAGAAGTAAAGCACCAAAACTATTAGTGGTAGAGCAATGAACATTGGATTAAAACCAGAGTCCTTACCACCAGCGGCGGCACCACCACCCATTAGTATTATTGTATTTATCATTTATTTATTTACTGTAGCTTTAAAAGATAGTTCTGTATTAACAGGGGTAGTATTAGCATATACTGTAACATTTTTAGTTACCTCACCCTCTTTACCATTACTGTCAAATTTAATTAAAATTTTACCTCTTTTACCAGGCATTATAGGTTGATCACTGTAAGATGGAACAGTACAACCACAACTGGCTTGTACCTTTGTAATTAACAGTTTAGATTTACCAATATTGGTAAATTCGTAGGTCCATTCTACTTTTTCACCATCTTTAACTACGCCAAAGTCGTGACCCGTTGTATCAAATTTGATAATTGAAGATTCAGATGTTACATCAGTTGCATTTAGTTTTGATTTCTCTTGACCTTGACAGGCAGATAATAGTCCAAATAAAGAGAATGAAACTATGGTAATTAGGTTAAATATGTGCTTCATAGTATTGCTTTTAATTTTTAACAATGGTACCGTTTGCTTTTAAGTCTTTCAAAATTGAGTCCAAAACACCATTAATAAATTTTTTACTTTGTGGTGTACTGTAGTTTTTAGACAGCTCAATATACTCATTTATAGAAACTTTTGCTGGAATAGATGGAAAATGCAAAAACTCGCAAATAGCCATCCTTAAAATTATTTTGTCAATTTTAGCAATATGATTATCCTCCCATTTCTGAGTTTTAGGGTGAATAAGCAGATCTAATGCTACTTGATTACTAAGTGTCTTCTTCAATAAATTTTTAGCAAAGTCCAAAATCTCATCATCGTCGTTACTTAGTGGCTGCAATATATCTTCATTCTCTAAGTCACTACCTATTGATTGTACTGTCTTAATAGCCATCTGAAGTACTATTTTTTTGTCATCTGGCCAATTAGTATATTCTTCCTCTAGATGTTGACTAAACAAAGCCATATTAGTACTGTAATGCTTTAGGGCAAATACAAGTATGTCTTGATTTAAGAGGCTGTTTTCATCAGCGAATTGAGCATATTCTTTGTAAACCTCCTGATTTTTAAAATCAAAATAAATTTTACGCAACATACTGTTTTCACCCTCGCTATTCCATACTACTTTATACTTCTCACAGGCCGTGTGAAAATGTTTATTTTGCACCAGTTTCTGTAGTATAGGATTATGAAAGAAGCGCAAGTTTGCCTTTAAATCCCGCTCTATAGGTATGTAGCGCGACCTTTGTTCATCATCATATTGATTAGCAAAATCTGATAACTCTTCTAAAAATTTTAGAAGATATAAATATGCTTCATATAGGCGAGATATATTCTTTTCTAATTCTCTGACTAACGGAGCAGGATTTTCCTGTTCTGCCCCGTCTGAAGTATTCATATACAGAGCCTGTAATACTTTGACCCTGATGTGCCTGCGACTGAGCATTTTAAACTAAACTTTTAATTTTTAAAAGAACTGAAATTGTCAACAATTGAGTTGAATATTTAAACTAATGAGCCTGAATTAATTCAAACTACAGTTTATTGCAAATTATAACCTAGAGTGAACTTGACCTATTGAGTAAATCCTTTGTTCAGCCATTTTATTAGCTGCTACATTGGTAGGTATATTTTCATCTGAAGCTAAATTAAATAGGTTAATAGCCACATCGTAAATGTTTTCTGTACGAGCCATAGCTATTTGTCTATTATAACCATATAGTTCAGTATAGACATTTATCAATCCACCAGCATTTATTAAGAAATCAGGTGCATACAATATGCTTTTTTCCATTAGTGCTTGACCATCTCTAACTTCATCTTCCAATTGATTGTTTGCAGCTCCTGCTACTATGTCGCAATTTAATTTTGCAATTGTGTGACTGTTTAATCTAGCACCTAAAGCGCAAGGCGAATAGATATCCATTTTTTGGTCAAATACAGTTTCTAATGAAACGATTTGAGCATTGTACTCTTTATTCATTTCATTTAAAGCTGTCATATTTATGTCAGCAACCATTACATCTGCACCTTCTTTGGCTAATAACTCAACCAAATGACTACCCACTTTACCTACACCCTCTACCAATATTTTTTTGCCAATAAGTGAATCATTACCATATACTTTTTTAGCACTGGCTTTCATTCCTAAATAAACACCGTATGCAGTAACAGGAGAAGGATCACCACCGCCACCCATTATTTCAGGTAAACCAGCCACGTGGTCAGTTTCCATTTTAACGTACTCCATATCTTTGGTAGTTGTCCCTATATCCTCAGCGGTAATGTATTTACCGTTCAAGTTATCTATAAACTTACCAAATCTTCTCATTAAGCTTTCGCTTTTAATTTGATTAGGATTCCCGATTATGACAGCTTTTGCTCCACCTAGATTTAGTCCAGATATTGCTGCTTTATAAGTCATACCGCGAGATAATCTCAACACATCTGTTACAGCATCGTTCTCATTAGCGTACGCATACATTCTAGTACCACCTAGGCCTGGACCTAAAGTAGTATTATGTATAGCGATTATTGCTTTAAGACCGGTAATTTTGTCCTGACAGAAAACGACATTCTCATAATCTGTTTCAGCAAGACGGTCAAAAAGAGGTTTTTGAATTTCTATTTCTAATTCGTTGACAATATTCATTCTGTCGATTTGTAAAAATTGATGCGATGATTCAAGTGAGGGGCAAAAGTACAACATTTCATTGAGTTTTATAAATGAGTTCAATTAGCAACCTAAGATCATTAGGTACATTAAATAAATACATTTGGAGATATAAGTGGCTGTTATTAACGGGGCTTAGCTTCGTAATAATTAGCAACATATTTGCAGTAGTGCCAGGGCAATTGGTACGAAAATCCTTTGATGAATTGCAAGGGCAAGTCTCTCAATACCAAAATTCTAGTTCAGGTGCCGAAACAAAAGATCTACTATCTGGTATTATAGCAAAATATGCTTTAATAATAGTTGCTATGGCATTGCTTAAGGGGATATTTATGTTTCTAATGCGTCAAACCATCATAGTGATGTCTAGAAAGATAGAGTATGACTTAAAGAATGACATTTACAATCACTTGCAATGGCTTCATATAGGATACTATAATAAGGCAAATACGGGGGATTTAATGGCTCGAATTACAGAGGATGTAGGTAGGGTAAGAATGTACGTTGGACCTGCATTAATGTATTTAATTAATCTAATAACGCTGGTTATATTGACGGTATATATTATGGTAAGGGTAGATGCTGAGCTTACCTTTTTTGTACTTTTACCTTTACCGTTTTTGGCTATTTCTATATATTATGTGAATAGCATAACCTATAAAAAAAGTATTGCAATACAAGAAAGATTAAGCAGCCTAACCACATTTGTACAAGAAACATTTAGTGGAATTAGAGTAATTAAATCTTTTGGATCAGAGGCTGACGTATCGCATTCTTTTAGTAAAGAGGTAGCAGAATATAGAAAGCAAAGTCTTGGCTTGGTTAAAGTTAATGCCTTTTGGACACCACTTATAGCATTTTTGATAGGCATAAGCACTTTGATTACCTTGTATTTAGCTGGTTTAAAAGTGATTAACAGTCAAATGACAACTGGTGTGATTGCAGAGTTTTTTATTTATGTTGCACAATTAAGTTGGCCCGTTGCAGCATTAGGTTGGACGACAAACCTTATACAAAGGGCAGCTGCATCTCAGTCTAGAATAAATGAGTTGTTATTTGTTGACATACAAACTGAAACTACAGGTGAGGAATCTAGCATATCAATTTTGAATAAAGAGGTGGCCCCGACTATTGAATTTAAAAATGTTGAATTTAGATACAGCGAGGAAACTGACTATATATTACGAGAGATAAACCTAACCATACCTAGTGGTAGCACCCTTGGCATAATAGGTAAAACAGGTAGTGGTAAAACAAGTCTGGCTAACCTGATATTGAAAGCATATGAAATAAACAGTGGGCAGATATACTTTAATAATGTGCCGATAGAGCAAGTACCCTTAAGTTACATACGAGAGATAACTGGCTATGTACCACAAGATAACTTTCTGTTTTCTGAAAGTATAGTTTCTAATATTTTGTTTGGAACTGGTGTAGGTTATGATAGTATTGATGATGAATATGTAAATAAGGCTGCTGAAGCTGCTGATTGGGCAGACTTAATTAAAGATATTCAGTTGTTTGATAACGGGATGCACACACTAATAGGCGAAAGGGGTGTTACGTTATCTGGTGGACAAAAGCAAAGACTTTCAATAGCTAGAGCTTTAGTAAAAAAGCCAAAACTTTTAATCTTAGATGATTGTTTCTCAGCAATAGATACCAATACTGAGGCTCAAATACTGGGAAAACTAGGAAGTGTAATGCAAGGGAAAACTTCGATTATAATAGGGCATAGAGTTAGCACTCTAAAAAATTGTGACCAAATAGTAGTATTAGAAGATGGTAAAATTTCAGAAAAAGGTACTCACGAGCAACTTTTAGCAATGAAAGGATACTATGCTAAAGTGTCTATGCAACAACAAATAGAGCAAAGTCTAAATGCTAGAGTTTAATAAACCACAACCCACACCAAGCGAATTCAGCCAAGAGGATTATTATTTTATTGAAGGCGAATTACTGGTATTTACTGAGAAATACCATTTGTCTAAAGGGAAATGCTGTGGAAATATGTGCTTACATTGTCCATACCAATGGCAAAGCGTTCCTACTTGGAAACTACAAAACCAACTTGCCAAAACTAACGCGAAATAGGAATAAGCCTGAAGTAGTAGCGTAGGTGTTTACTCTGTCAGCTTTTGCTGTACTTACAAAAGTTATACCTTTAGTTGAGGTCATAATATTAGGTATGAAGTTCATTTCTATTCCAAAATCAAGCACAAATTTATCATTTATAACTCTACTGCTACCGTAACTAGCTAAGAGTCCAATGCCTGATGCGGTACCTTGAACAGGATTGCCAGAAGGGACATAACCAGAACTGGCTTGATTACTCTCTAAAAAGCCCGATCTATCATTAATGTTCATCAGGCTTTGGCTTAAACCAATTTTAAAATAGTCACCAATCGGAGCGTAAGCTGATGTTTTAAACAATCCATAAAATTTTAAATACAAACTAAAGCTGTACTCATTTATAATTATACGCTGTGGGTTTAAATCTTTCAGCTCGGCATTATAACTTGGCTTAGAGTAATAGTAGCCCACACTAGCACCTACTACAGATTTATTTGAATAAATGTAATCGGTATTGAATTGATGCTTCCAAATAAATTTATCGCCTATAAATGGAACTTGAGTATAAATCAGTGAATTCAAATTTGGAGCAACCATTGCATTATAGCTAATTATACCTCGTTTATTTAGATATCCAGATTGAGCGTGAGACTTCAAACTTATTATTAGTAATAACAGGCTAGAAATACATAATGTAAAATATTTGATTGATTTCATTATTGCAGAGCAAGTTTTTTAATATACTTTTCTATTACAGAAGTTATTACGTCTTTTCTATCTCGAAGTCTAATGTTGCTTATGTCTGTACTATACCTTTTTCCATTGTCTAGATTATAGGTAAAGTTATAAATAATGGTCAGATTTTTACCCGATTGTAGTTTTGCAAAACCGATAGGAGCAGTAAGGGGGAATAATAAAAGTAAAGATTGCTTAAATCCATCTTTATTCTTTTTCTTAAAGTTGACTACACCAGGGTATGAAAAGTAAGGAGTCTCGTAATACTCTTTTATCTTTATAATATTAGAGTCAAGGTGTAAAATGATGGGAATTTCATCGTGCAAGTTTTTTTCTGCTATATATTCAGATAATATATTGTGATTGTTTAATGCATCTGCCCCATCTTCTACAAAAGACTCACTATTAAGCAAGTATATCGGGAGTTTACTGTTTTTGCTTACCTTAATGATTACTTTAGTTAAAAAATCTTTCTTCAATGCTGAATTAATTAGGTCAATCTTATTGTCTTTCCTACCATCTATTACTAAATATTTTGCTTGATCTATTACAATTTTTCTACTCTTCGTTTTTAGAAATTTAACCTTCTGTTTGTTGGTTTCTTCATTTATAAAGTAGGCTGAAAGAAAAGCCTTATTAAAAGCTGTGTCAGAAAAATAGTCCGCATATGCATATTTTAGATATTCATTTCTATCGAAATACGAATCATTTATGTCGTATTTCTTGTATAATATGCTGTCTTTAGGTTTAAATCTATAAAAAAAGTTTTTATCAGTAAAGTGAATGGTAGCAATGTCATTCAATAAATCATTACACCAAGCCACATATTCAGGATTTTTAGGATTTTTTAAATGATATTCCCACAACTTAACGCTAGTAATAATGCAGAACTCTTTTCCTCTGGTATTATTTGCCCAATAGTATAAAGCGTGTATTTGCCCACTTACTTTGCCCTCATTTTTTCTTACTTCATTTCCACGTTTTCCTGTAGTATATTTAGATATACAATACAAGCTCTTTAAATATTCTCTTATTAAAAAGTTACTGGATGTATCTATCTTTTGTAATTCAAAGTTGAGATAAAGAGATTCAATGTATTCTCTATTTATATTCAACAAACGGACTTGCTCATACTTACACAACATTGAACTGTAATTAAAAATCTCTTCAGATATGATGTTTATTAATTTACCGTCATTTTGATTTTTGCTATTTATAAAATTCAAAACTGTAGATTTTCTAAGACCTATTTGCACCAAAATAGTATCTTCATTTGAATAATTTTCATCTACTACATTCATTTTTATTTCTTTGGTAAGATTGAATTCTGGTACGATAACATATTTGGAATTAAGGAAGGCAAAATCAAATGTTGAGTTATAAATAGGAAAGCTAAAGCCTTTAATAACATCAAAAAGTTTAACTATTTCATTAACATCATACTTAGCCGTGAGGTATAGTTTCGCTGAAAATGCATCCGCTTCTAATTCTTGATTCAGTGCATAAGGTGTTCTGCTTAATAATCTTTCTTCAATAGACTTATTAGTTAATTTTCCGTCAATTTCATACATTTTACTAGGCTCATTGCCAAAGTTTATAAAGTGTTTAGCTGATAAATGACCAAGTTCGTGACCAATTATAAAAGCTAATTGTGCTTCAGATTGTAGCCTAGCTATTAATGCCGTAGTTATAAAGATGAAACCGCTATTTACACTGAATGAGGAAATTTTGGCTGACTTAACTACGTATATCTTAGCTCTTGCATTCAATTCAGGATTTTCTTTTAATAATAATTCCTTTATTATGTTGCAGTATTCAGTAGTAGTGTCACCAAACAATACTTTACCACTTTCTAATAGTTCGTCTATCAGATAGTCGTTTTGCATTAGTTTCTTTAAATCATCTTTTTGTTTATTAGATTTATGTTTTTTATTTATTGACTTATTAGCAGTATACTTTTGAGAATTTGCACCAATAAAGTAAGTAGGTGTATTACCTTTAGACATAATGGTTGCAAAATCTCTTGATATAACTTGACCAAATGCTTGGTTTGAAGTATGTAGTAAGAAAAGTATAATTATGTTTAGGTGTTTGAATGTCATATTCTTTTTATAAAGTAAGAATTTTATGTTTGGGTATTAATTGCATTATATTATCTACAACTGGTACAAAGTCTGTAATAAAAGCCTCACCATAATCTACCAATCCTAAGTTACCATCAGAGTACATTCTGCTCTTTACCATATTTAAAAACTCTGGTTTTGAAATTAATGTAGTTGCTTCATCTGGGTTATTAGAATTGAAAAATTGTGTTTTGTACGCTAATATTGCTTTCATTTTACGATCCATATAGCCATCTATATTAACAACTACACTAGGTGTTAATAGCTTGTATTGTATGATGTGATAAACGTGTTCTGGTCTATGTGCTACTTGAAACTCACCATCTTCATCAACAGTTTGTAGTTTTTTTAGACCCGATATCCAAGCTGCGTGTTTCACCATTTGTGCTGCCCTGCCGTGATCTGGGTGTCGATCATCTGGAGCATTGGTTATTATTAAACTTGGCGTATGTTTTCTTATTTTCTTAATTACTTCAATTCTATGGTTGTGGTCATTGTCAAATAAACCGTCTGAAAATCCAAGGTTCTCTCGTAAATGAATTCCCATAATGTTGGCAGCTTCTTCAGCTTCACTTTTTCTAGTTTCAGCTGTGCCACGTGTACCCATTTCCCCTTCAGTCAAATCTATAATTCCTACTTTGTAGCCAGCATCAATAGCTTTCATTATGGTACCACCGCAGCCGAGTTCTGCATCATCTGGGTGCGCACATATAACTAAAATATCTAGATTCATTAAGATAATAATTCTGTCAATTTATAGCTTTCTCCAACATTTATCCCTTTTTCTTTTTGGATCACATTAGATAATTCCATAATAGGGTCGTGTTCATAGAATAAATAATAGTTGTCTCGCACGGCAATTTTTAGGTGATGTTCTTTTTCCTTTAGTGTAACAAGAGGTTGTGTATCATACGCCATAACCCAAGGCATAGTTAGGTGCCAATGGGAGGGGAATAAATCTGCAGCAAATACAATTGTTTTCTCTTCTACCAAAATATGGGGAATAATCATACCTGAGGTGTGCCCATTTACTAGTTTAAACGATATTCTATCGCTTAGTTTAGAGTCTTGGGTTATCATAGTTAATTCTTTTGCCTTAGCTAAAGGAGTTATATTGTTTGATATAAATGAGGCCTTTTCTCTAGGATTTGGTTCATTAGCTAGACTCCATTGTTGACTGCTAATGATATATTGTGCATTAGGAAAAACAGGTACATATTCACCATTTTCATTCATTACTATGCTACCGCCACAATGATCAAAATGTAAATGTGTAATAATGTGGTGGGTAACATCATTTACAGAATAGCCACTTTCTGCTAATAAATCTGCAATTGATTTGGTCTGACTAAGGTGATAATAAGAATAAAATTTATCGTCCTGTTTATTACCTATTCCACTATCAATTACAATTAGGTGATTTCTATCTTCAATTAATAAACATCTTAGTGCCCAATCGCACATATTATTTTCATCAGCAGGATTTTTTTTATTCCATAGACTTTTTGGCACAACTCCAAACATTGCACCACCATCTAATTTAAATCTGCCTGTATCAAGGGTAACTAATTTCATTTATTCAAATGTGTTCAAAAATAAACAGCCCAAACCTAAATAGTCTGGGCTGTAAAATAATAAGAATAACTTTTCTAAGAAAAAGTTTACTCGGCGTGCTGATAATCTTCAATTGGAGGGCAAATACAGAATAAATTTCTGTCTCCATAACTGCTATTTACTCTACCAACACTAGGCCAAAATTTATTAAAGTTCACGTAGGGTAGTGGGAATACAGCTTTTTGCCTTCCATAACTATGTGACCAAACGTCTGAAGTAACTGAAAATGCAGTATGTGGTGCATTTTTCAATACATTATCTTCTCTGTCATACACTTCTTGCTCTATCTCTAGTATTTCTTGACGAATGGCAATCATTGCATCACAGAATTTATCTAATTCATCTTTGCTTTCGCTTTCAGTGGGTTCTATCATTAAGGTGCCAGCAACTGGGAACGATACCGTAGGAGCGTGGAAACCATAATCCATCAAGCGTTTTGCAATGTCTTCAACTTCTATATTAGTTGCAGCTTTAAATACTCTAGTATCTAAAATTAGCTCGTGCGCACAACGTCCATTCTTACCAGCGTATAGTGTTTGGTAATATTTGTCAAGTTTTGCCTTAATGTAATTTGCATTTAATATAGCAATTTTAGTTGCATTTGTTAATCCTACTTCGCCCATCATTCTAATGTAGGCATAGCTGATTAATAATATGCTAGAACTACCAAATGGTGCACCAGATATGGCAGTGATAGCCTTTGATCCACCAGTTTTTATCTCAACGTGACTTGGTAAAAACGGAGTAAGGTGTTTTGCAACACCTATTGGTCCCATACCAGGACCACCCCCACCGTGTGGAATACAGAAAGTCTTGTGCAGGTTTAGATGACAAACATCTGCACCAATTAGACCAGGACTGGTTAATCCTACTTGGGCATTCATATTTGCACCGTCCATATATACTTGGCCACCATTGTCGTGAATTACTTGACACATTTCTATAATGCTTTCTTCAAACACACCGTGAGTAGAAGGGTAAGTAACCATTAGAACTGCAAGGTCTTCCTTATGTGCTAATGCTTTTTCTTTTAAATCGTGTTGGTCTATGTTTCCACTTTCGTCACACTTTACAACTACGACCTTCATACCTGCCATTACTGCACTTGCAGGATTAGTACCGTGGGCACTACTAGGTATTAATGCAATCTTTCTATGATGCTCATTTCTATCCTGGAAATATGCTCTGATTACCATTAGTCCAGCATATTCGCCTTGAGCGCCGCTATTTGGTTGAAGGCTTATACCGTGGAAGCCTGTCACCTGCTTTAAGTATGCAGATAATTCTTCAAATATTTGTGTGTAACCTGCTGCTTGATCTACTGGGGCAAATGGGTGTATACCGCCAAATTGTGACCAAGTTACGGGTCTCATTTCTGTAGTTGCATTTAGTTTCATTGTACAAGAACCAAGTGCTATCATACTATGAGTTAGACTAAGGTCTTTACTTTCTAATTGCTTAATGTATCTCAACATCTGAGTCTCACTTTGGTGACTGTTAAATACTGGGTGCAATAAGAAATTACTTTCTCTTTTCATCAAAGAATCGTTAGAACTTGTTACAACTTTTGCATCAAAACTAAGTATGCCAAATATTTCTAACAGTCGGTTAACATCATCTAGGGAAGTTGTTTCATCTAGTGAAATCCTAATTTGTCCCTGAGTATAATAAAAATTAATATCCTGTGACAACGCTGATTGTTTAATCTCATCTACATTTAAACCAGTAGTGTCAATACTTAATGTATCAAACCAAGACTTATTTAATAAGGTTACGCCACCAAATTGTAAACCAGCAGCAAGTATATTGGTTAATGTATGGGTAGTTTCAGCTATAGCAGTTAAACCTTTTGGACCGTGATACACACTGTACATTCCACTCATTATAGCTAACAGAACTTGTGCTGTACAAATATTACTTGTAGCCTTTTCCCTTCTAATGTGTTGTTCGCGTGTTTGCAATGCCATTCTATAAGCATTGTTACCGTGAGAATCAATTGACAAACCGATAATTCTACCCGGCATTTGTCTTTTATATTTTTCTTTTGTTGCAAAAAATGCTGCGTGTGGTCCACCATAACCCATTGGAACTCCAAATCTTTGAGAATTACCTAAGGCAATGTCAGCACCCCATTCTCCTGGAGATGGTATTAGTGTTAGGGCCAATAAGTCAGTTGCAACAGCTACTAAAGTACCAGTTTCGTGGCAAGCATTTGCAAAGTCATTATAATCATTTACATTGCCTTGTGCATCAGGATATTGTATTAAAACACCAAAATAATCAGATGATGGCTTAAAGCTTCTCCAATCGCCAATTTCTAAGTCAATGCTAAATGGAATGGCACGAGTATGCATCAAATCAATTGTTTGAGCAAAACAATTTTTATCAATAAAGAATTTAACTCCTTGTGATTTTTCACGCTCATTATAAAGCATTATCATAGCTTCCGATGCCGCAGTTGGCTCATCCAATAACGATGCATTTGCAATATCTAAACCCGTCAAGTTCGTAACCATAGTTTGATAGTTAATCAAGGCTTCTAGTCTGCCTTGGGCTATCTCAGCTTGATAGGGTGTGTACTGTGTGTACCATCCTGGATTCTCTAATATATTTCTAAGTATAACGCCAGGTGTGTAGCAGTTATAATATCCCTGACCTAAGTAAGACTTATTTACCTTGTTCTTGCTAGCTATTTTGCTAAACTCCAGCATCATTTCTTCCTCGCCTAAGGCAACAGGTATGTCCATTGGCGTTTGCATTCTGATAGCAGCTGGTAAGGTTTGATTTATTAATTCATCAACTGAATCTACACCAATTACTTGGAGCATTTCTTCAATTTCGAGAGCATTTGGACCTATATGTCTGTGCTCAAACTGATCTGACGATGTACGCATATTATTGGTAAAAAGACTAAATTATATTGTTATGAAATGGTGGTGCAAAGGTACTAAGTGTTGTATTAATACTTAGGCTAGTTTAAACATTCTAAATATTTCTTTATCGTAGATTCTAGACCTAAGTACAATGCGTCTATCACCAAAGCGTGACCTATAGAAACTTCACTAAGATCAGGAATATTTTTTTTCAAAAATTTTAGGTTATGTGAATTAAGGTCGTGACCAGCATTAACTTTTAACCCTAGTTTCAAGGCCGACTCTGTAGTTTTTATGTATCGCCCAATTACTTCAATTTCATTGCCAGTTTCAAATGCATTTGCATAGAACTCTGTGTACAACTCAACGTAATCTGCTCCGCAATCTTTAGCTGCTATCGCCATTTTTTCTACAGGGTCTATGAATATAGAAGTTGAAATACCTTTATTTGCCAGTTGGGTACAAACATTGATTAATTTTTTCTGAGCTGTAATGGTATCCCAACCATTAGAACTTGTTAAAGCATCAGGTTTATCAGGTACTAATGTCACCATTTTAGGCTGTACTTCTATCACATAATTCATAAATACTTCATCTGGGTATCCCTCAACGTTAAGGGGTACGTTTATGTTTTGCTTCAGTACATCCAAATCTGAATATTTAATATGCCTTTGGTCTGGTCTTGGGTGTACTGTAATGCCTTGTGCGCCGAAATTTATGCAGTTTTGAGCCACAGTCAATAGGTTAGGTTTGTCTGACCCCCTAGAATTTCTGATTAAGGCAATTTTATTAATGTTTACACTTAATAGAGTCATTTACTAAATAGTTTAAATGTTATAAAATCATTAACGAGTTAAGATAAGCCTTGGTTTAATTGGTGATGGCTTAATTTTTGCGAATCTTTTGAAAGATACAACTACCAATAAAACAATGGAAAATGTTGAAAATTTAGACTTAATTAATTTAAAACTGCTAATGGATTTACACTTAGCTGAAAAAAAATTACTTAAGAAAACCAAAGAACTGTTAGAATATGAAGAAGCCAAAGGAATCTTCAGAGGATTTAAATTTAACTATTTATTGGACGTGTATGATCGTAAAAACCAAATGATAACTTATTTAGAAAAGATAATTCAATTAGCTTATCCTACTTGTTTAAATAAAGCGCATAGGATTTAGCTTTAATCTATTTGTAATACGGCCATAAATGCTGATTGTGGTATTTCTACATTACCAACTTGCTTCATTCTCTTTTTGCCCTTTTTCTGTTTTTCCAGTAGTTTTCTTTTCCTACTTATATCTCCACCATAACATTTCGCTGTTACGTCTTTTCTTATTGCCTTAATCGTTTCTCTGGCTATTACTTTTGTACTAATGCTTGCTTGTACTGCAATTTCAAATTGTTGCCTTGGCACCAATTCTTTAAGTTTTAGGCAAATTTTCTTACCCCATTCAAAAGATTTATCTCTGTGAATGATGGCACTTAATGCATCTACAGCCTCTCCGTTTAATCTAATATCTAATTTTACTAAATGACTTTCTCTATATGCAATAGGGTGATAGTCAAATGATGCATATCCTCTGCTTATTGACTTTAGCTTATCGTAAAAATCAAATACAATTTCCCCCAATGGCAATTCAAAACTTAATTCAACCCTAGTAGGAGTTAGGTAAATTTGATTTAATAAAATCCCCCTTCTGTCTAGGCACAACTTAATAATTGCACCAACATAATCTGACTTTGATATTATTTGAGCGTGGATGTAAGGTTCTTCCATCAAATCAATCTGTGAAGGCTCTGGTAAATCGCTAGGATTAGTTACTGATAATTCCTCACCTTTATTAGTATATACCTTATAAGATACGTTGGGCACAGTAGTAATTACGGTCATATTAAACTCTCTCTCTAGTCGCTCCTGTATGATTTCCATATGTAGCATACCCAAAAATCCGCACCTAAATCCAAAGCCTAGCGCTGCAGAAGTTTCAGGCTCATATACTAAAGATGCATCATTCAGCTGTAATCTGTCCATACTGTCACGCAATTCCTCATAGTCTTCTGTATCTACTGGATAGATACCCGCAAAAACCATTGGTTTAACTACTTCAAAGCCTTTAATGGCAATCTTTGCTGGGTTTACTACGTGAGTTATAGTGTCACCAACTTTTACTTCTTTCGCAGTCTTTATGCCTGATATGATATAGCCTACATCACCTGCGCCTATCTTTAGTTCAGGTTGTTTATCTAGTCTTAATATACCTATT